>Ga0137403_10005646_pt1 | contig 14471 bp, 11 predicted proteins | sample CZOMad2_1_16fung_FD_122057 | JGI IMG/M metagenome (GOLD analysis project Ga0137403, IMG submission 122057) | Vadose zone soil fungal communities from Angelo Coast Range Reserve, California, USA - CZOMad2_1_16fungal (Hybrid Assembly) | ecosystem: Environmental > Terrestrial > Soil > Vadose zone... | reverse complement strand
ACGCGCCGAACCGAGCTGAAAGATATCGAAGAGGCCAGCGAAGTCGGCCTCACCGAATTGAAGCGCACGCTGACGATCATTCATCGCGGCGAAGCGGAAGCCGAGCAGGCCAAGAAGGAATTAATCGAAGCGAACCTTCGCTTGGTCGTCTCGATCGCCAAGAAATATACCAATCGCGGACTGCAGTTTCTGGACTTGATTCAGGAAGGCAACATCGGGTTGATGAAGGCGGTCGATAAATTTGAGTGGCGCCGCGGCTATAAGTTTTCGACCTACGCCACTTGGTGGATTCGGCAGGCTATCACGCGCGCGATCGCCGACCAGGCGCGCACGATTCGTATTCCCGTGCACATGATCGAGACCATCAACAAACTGGTGCGCACCAGCCGCCAGCTGGTGCAGGAGCTTGGCCGCGAACCTACCAGCGAAGAAATCGCCAAGCGCATGGACATCCCAGTTTCCAAGGTGCGCAAGATTTTGAAGATTGCGCAGGAACCGATCTCACTCGAGACACCCATCGGCGAAGAGGAAGATTCGCATCTCGGTGACTTCATCGAAGACAAGGCTGTGGTGTCGCCTTCCGATGCGGTGATCAACTTGAACTTGAAGGAACAAACGTCGTCGGTGTTGAAGACACTGACGCCGCGCGAGGAAAAAGTGATCAAGATGCGCTTCGGCCTGGACGACGGCAGCGAGCACACGCTTGAGGAAGTGGGTCAGTCATTCGCAGTTACCCGCGAGCGCATCCGTCAAATTGAGGCGAAGGCTCTGCGCAAGCTGCGCCACCCTTCGCGTTCACGCAAACTCCGTGCTTTCCTAGAGGGCCCGTCCAGGGATTATCTTTAGGAGTGCCAGCTAGCTAGAAATTGGAAAATAAAACGCCTCCGAACAATCGGAGGCGTTTTTGTTACGCCAACAGTTCAATGTAAGCCGAATAGCTACCGGGTTCCGGTACAGGTTGGCCCTCTTCGCGCAGGCCGTCCACATGAAACGTAATGGCTTCGCGCATGTTCTGCTCAACTTCATCGCGCGTGCGGCCCGTCGAAATGCAGCCGGGGAGATCCGGCGAATAGGCAGAGAAACCTGTTTGTGTTGGCTCGATAACCACCAAGTATTTCTTCATCGCTTCAGCCCCGCTTGTTTCATAATACTGTTCAGAGTACCAGACGCGAGGTCGTCTCCCGCCAGAGTATGCAGGGACAATTCTCGGAACAACACTCGCATTTCCGCAATGTGCCGGAAGGGCGCCTAGTCGCGTCGCTACACGCCTTGCGCTGACGTGACGCCCGACACGAGTTAGAATGGAAAGCTCTATGAAATCCAGGCAACGCTCGTCGGCTCTGATTCTGATCCTCTTGTTGGCCGCCACGGTTTATGTGCTGATCCGCACCGGCACGTCCACGCCGAACTCTATCGCGCCGACCACGACGACCGTGGCGAATCCTGCCGAGGCAGAAATTGTAGACCAGCGGCCACTGCAGACTGCACAGCAGTTCGCCAAGATGCCGACCGCCTCCGAAGAAAAACCGTTTGCCGAGGGAGCGTTAGAGCTTGCCGACAAAGAGATGGACCTGGCGTTTGCCGCAGCCGTGCTGGACACGCAGGAGCACCCACCCGTTTTGAGCGCAGAGGCCAAAGTGATTCAGGCGCGTCTCCAAAAAGCCGAAGACGCCCTGGATTCTTCCAAGAAACGGGTCGATGCGATTACGGCTGCTGAAGCAAAAGCGAGTGGATCGAAGAAAGACGCTCTGGATGATCAGCTCGACTTAGCCAAGGCGCAACTCGAACTGGATCAAGATGAAGTCGATGAGGCAAAGCAAGACTTGGCCCATGCGGGAGGCGACCCACAAGGCCGCATTCAGACCATGGTGGAACAGCACGAAGCCGCTTCCCATTCTTCGGATAGCACGCATGTTACCGTCAGCGAACCTGCGGAAGCCCGCGGCCTGATTCATCGTGTACAGCAATGGTTGGCGTGGCACCAAAAGCAACTGCAGTTGTGGCAGGCCAAGCATGACGCAGAGTCCGCAGCGGCTTCCTTTTCCTCAAAACACGCTGCACTTGAGAAGCAAGTCGGCGCGCTAAAGCAGCAATCGAAGCAGCGCCCTGACGTTGCGCAGGGGCAGAGTTCTGGTAGCCGAGAAGAATCCGCCGCGCTTGTGAAAACCACGAGACGCCGTGCCGCAGATGAGAAAGCGATGACCATCTTCGGCAAACGAATCGCCAACGAGACGCAACTTGCAGACGTCTACGGCGGATGGATTTCAGTCGTAGCCGCGAAGCAGCGCGCGGTTTTGCATCGCGGCATGATTGGTATCGCCGTCATTCTCGGAATCCTGCTGGTCGGCATTTTCTTTGATGGCTGGCTCGAGCATTTGCTGGGCAAGACCTCGCTGGACCGCCGCCAGGTAGAGACGCTGCGCGCAGTCACCAGAGTTACGCTGCAGGTACTCGCCGTTATTTTGATTCTGCTGGTCGTCTTCGGGCCACCGAGTCAACTTGGCACGGTTCTCGGCCTCGCAGGCGCCGGCCTGACCGTTGCGCTAAAAGATTTCATCGTTGGATTCCTGGGCTGGTTCGTGCTCATGGGCAAAAACGGAATTCGACTGGGCGACTGGGTCGAAATCAATGGAGTCACCGGAGAAGTGGTTGAACTCGGAATGTTTCACACCGTCCTGCTGGAAACCGGCAACTGGACGGATTCCAGCCATCCCACCGGACGACGCGTCACATTCACAAACAGCTTCGCGATCGAAGGCCACTACTTCAATTTCTCGACTTCAGGCCAGTGGCTTTGGGACGAGTTGCAAGTCGTCGTCCCCTCAGGACAAGATCCGTACCCGGTCGTGGACGCGATTCAGAAGAAAGTGTTGGAGTTCACCGCGGAAGGGGCTCAGCAAGCGGAACGCGAATGGCAGGGCGCGGCAAAATCGCGCGACGTGAGTTCTCGCTCCGGAGCCCCGGCGATCAACATCCGGCCGGTGATTGGCGGCATTGAAATCTCCGTACGCTACGTCACGCGCGCCAACGAACGCTATCAGTTGCGCGCCAAGCTCTACGAAGCAGCGGTAGGCATGCTTGGACAGAAAGCGAGGCCAGTGCAAGAGAAAGTCTTAGGCTAGCGCCGCCAAAATTTCATCACTGCCGAAAAATCCAAATCTTCCTTCGCGTTGCCTTTCACGTAACTGTAAATCTCACGCGCAGCGGCGGTGGCGGGCAAAGCCACCCCGATCTGATTCCCCAGATCGAGCGCCAAGCTCAAATCCTTGTGCATCAGTCGCAGAGGAAAGCTCGGCTTGTACTCGCCTTTCAAAAGGTTCGGCGCTTTTACGTCTAGCACACCGGAACGCGCCATGCTCGATTGCATCACCTCCACTAGGCCCTCGCCTTTCAGCCCGGCGCCAGTGACCAGCGCCAGCGCTTCGGCCAGCGCGTCTACCTGCAACGCCAGAATCAGGTTCATCGCGAGTTTTATCGTTTGGCCGGCGCCGTTCGGGCCGAGATGAAACCAGCGCTTCCCCAAAACGCTGAGAACCGGCTCGACAGACTTCAACGTTTCCGCATCTCCCCCTACCATGAAAATCAACTCGCCTTTTTTCGCACCCCAGTCGCCGCCCGTGACCGGCGCATCCAGGAAATGCACTTTGCGTTCGGCGCAGGCCGCAGCAATTTTTCGCGCCAGGGCAGGCGATACCGTGCTGGAGTCAATATAGGTGCTGCCCGGCCTCAGCGCGGCCAGTGCTCCGGAGTCTTTGCCATCCGCTCCCCACAGGACGCTTTCCAAGGCAGGTGGATCGCTGACAATCGTTATCAGAACATCCGCCGCCGCAGCCACATCTTTCGGCGACATCGCCAGCGTTGCCCCCATGCCCACCAATTCATTGGCGCGCGAGGTTGTGCGATTCCAGATCGTCAGCGGATACCCCGCTTTCAACAGATTCATGCCGATCGGCTGGCCCATCAAGCCTAGGCCAATCAGGCCGATTTTCGTCTTGGAATTGGCGGCGGAATCCACGGAGGTCTCCTCTACGGTGGGTATGTCGCTGAACTAGGAACCAAATCGATTGTACAGGGTTGCGCTCAGAATGGGCCAGCCAGCCTACAGGAAGTTGGGCTGAGAATAATCTAAGCGGTCTTGGGGCGAGTGGGAATCGGAAGCAGCGCGGGCACGCCGGCAGACGCACTGGCTGCGGAGCGAGAAACTTGATCCTTCCGGTCGGTGCTCAAGGCCGAAGCTTTCGCGCTTCCAGCGGCGGTCTCTTCGTCCTCGGTCTTTTCTTCCAAACGCACGATGTATTGATACGGAATTTCCCACCGGAAATGCCGTTGCTGCCCGCGCTGTGAAAAGCTTTGCTCCAGGAAGATAGAACGGCCCGAATCAGCCACAAATGTACCGGAGGCGGGCAGCAGGATATCGCCAGCGCGGTAATGCACCTCGACCCTGCGCCCCAAAAAAGCAGAATAACGGGCCATACGCAATCAGTCTCGGAGTACTTGGAAAAAGGGTCAATAGTACGGAAGGACTCCCCTGCGGAAACTTATGTTGAAATCGGTGGAAATTCTGCTTCTGCCTGGGATCCGGCTTCGATCGGAGCGTCACCGCGGAAGCTTCGTATCGCTTGTAGGCCACGCGCCTCTATGGCCACTTTGAGCTGATCCTTGACTTTTTCCGCTAGCAAGCTATTGTCGTGCGTTCCGGCCAGTCGTGAATGATTCGGGATTAACCAAAAGGAGAAATCATGCGCAAATGGCGTCGGTGCCTGCTGGTCGGTCTCATGATTTTTATAGCGCAGGCGTCCCTGGCGCAAACACCGACGCAGGCACCGAAGCCCGGTAAGACTTATGTGCTGAAAGCCGCGCGCATGTTCGATGGCAAGAGCAATTCCCTGTCAGTTCCTGGCTTGGTCTTGGTGACCGGCGGAAAAATTGCCGGTGTCGGCGCCCAAGCCGCCATTCCCGCGGGCGCCGAGACAATCGATCTGGGCGACGCCACACTCTTGCCCGGCTTCATCGATGCCCACACCCACATCACCATGATGTACTCAGACGATTGGAAACAGAACTTGATCGACGGCCTGCAGAAAACGGTTGCCGAACGGGCCTTGGACGCCAGCGCAAACGCCCGCGTCACCCTCATGGCCGGTTTCACTACCGTGCGTGACGTTGGCTCCAGCGACTTTCTCGATGTCGGCTTGCGCAACGCCATTCGCGACGGTGTCGTGCCCGGGCCGCGCATGCTCGTTACCGTGCACGCGCTCGGTTCGACCGGCGGCCATTGCGATCACAGCGGCGGCTTTCGTCCCGGCCTCTTCGGAAGGGAAACCGATCCGCTGGATGGTGTAATCAATGGACCGGATCAAGCCCGTTACGCCGTGCGTCTTGACCACAAGTATGGCGCAGACATGATTAAGGTATGTGCTACCGGCGGTGTCCTGTCGCTCACCGATGACGTCGATACTCCGCAACTCACTCAGGACGAGCTAAATGCCATTGTTGACGAAGCCCACGCGCTGCGCCGCAAAACCGCCGCTCACGCACACGGCAATGAAGGCGCCAAGCGCGCTGTCCTGGCCGGTATCGATTCCATCGAGCACGGCTCATTTATCGCCGATGAAACACTCGACTTGATGAAGCAACGCGGCACGTACCTTGTTCCTACGCTCATCGCCGGCGAAAGTTTGGGCGAAAAAATCGACAAAGGCATGTACCTGCCTCCCGCCATCATTGCGAAAACGCGAGCCGCCCTGGCGGCCCGCTCGCAAATGTTTCAACATGCTTTGGCCAAGGGCGTCAAGATCGGCTTCGGCACCGACGCCGCGGTTTATCAACACGGCCGCAACGCGGAAGAGTTCCACTTGATGGTTGATCTCGGTATGAAGCCCATCGATGCGCTGCGTTCCGCGGCCCTCGCCGATGCCGAACTTCTCTCTCTGCAAGATAAGATCGGTACGCTGGACACTGGAAAACTCGCCGACATAGTTGCTGTTCCCGGCAACCCTGCTGAAAATATTCGGCAAACGGAAAAGGTGTTCTTCGTCATGAAAGAAGGCGTCATTTATCGCAACGATCGCAGCACTGCTCCCCAGCGCTGAGCGGGGTCCTCGCACGCCGATTCTTTAGCAGTTACAATTCGTTAGCCCTGAATGAACTCACCTTTTGACCCTGTCAACAAGCCTGACGCTGCGTTGATTCGCGGCGGATGGTGGTCGGCGCTCCTTCTTTGTTTTTGCGTTTCGCTGCTGATCATCGCGCCCTTCTTCTGGCGCGGCATTGCCTCCGGTCACGATTTCGAATTTCACGCAACATCCTGGCTTGACGTCGCCGCGCAATGGAAGCAGGGAATTCTGTATCCGCGATGGACGGAGTGGGCCAACCACGGCTTTGGCGAGCCTCGCTTTATTTTCTATCCGCCGCTTTCCTGGCTGCTTGCGCCCACGTTGAGTTTGCTCGTTCCATGGGATTACGTCCCGGTGGCGTTCATCGTTTTGGTGCAGACTTTTGCGGGACTGTCCGCATTTGCCTTTGCGCGCCGTATGCTGCCGCGAAGTTCGGCGCTCTTCGCCGCGGCCTGCTACACGGCCAATCCCAACGCTCTGCTGATGATTTATTTTCGCAGCGATTACGCGGAACTTCTCGCCTCCGCATTCTTTCCGCTACTTTTTCTCACGGCTTTGCAAGTTGCCGGCATTCTAGAAAATCGTTCAGGGATATGGCGCCGCACCCTGCTCGCATTTTCCGCCGTCCTCGCGGCCGTGTGGCTCTCCAACGCGCCTGCTGGCGTCATGGCCACCTATTCCGTAACGTTTCTGCTTGTGTGGGCGGCTCTGATCGGGAAGTCATCGACGCCTTTGTTCCGCGGCGCGGCGGGCTTAGCGCTCGGCTTTGGCCTTGCCGCTTTCTACATCGTGCCCGCGGCGTACGAACAGCGCTGGGTCAATATCGCTCAAGCACTTTCGCCCGGACTGCTCCCATCCGAGAATTTCCTGTTTACCACCGCCAACGACCCAGAGCACACCTTCTTCAATTACATAGCCTCCACCATCGCGGTCGCTATCATTACCTTCACCGGCATCGCTGCGATCGCCGTGCACAAAGAACTCAACCAACCTGATGCAACCCAGCAGCGCCGCCATCTTTGGGGCGCTTTTCTCGTATTGTCTGCGCTTGCGACCGCGTTAATGCTGCGGCCCGCGTCCCTCGCGTGGCATTTGCTTCCAAAATTGCGATTCGTACAATTCCCATGGCGCTGGATGTCGATTCTCACGGTTCCATTCATTTATTTTCTAGCGGCAGCATTTGCGCGCCGGAGATTTCGCTGGTTCGCGTTCATTGCCGCCGCGGCATTCCTTAGCGGCACCGCGATTTTCCTCGTGCACCACACATGGTGGGACCAGGAAGAGTTCTCAACCCTGCGGGCCGGCATCGCCAGTGGCGAAGGCTTCGACGGCACCGACGAGTACGACCCGATTGGCGACGACCACTACAATCTCCCAGCGAAGGCCCCGCGAGTCCAAGTCATCCCGCTAAACGAAGACGCAGAAGTGGAACCTGCGACGACCGCCGCATCCCAATCCACAATTGTTATTGAACGCTGGCTTGCGGAAGAAAAAGTAATCCGCGTCGAATCAATGCGTCCCACCCGATTAGCACTTCGGCTCCTGAACTACCCAGCGTGGCAAGTCCAAGTGAACGGCTCCCGCATCCAGCCAGAGTCAGCGGAAGACTCAGGCCAAATGGTCATTCTGGTGCCAGCAGGCCAATCACGCATCGACATCCGCTTTACACGGACTCCAGACAGAACCGCAGGCATCGCAATCAGCATCGCGAGCCTGTTCGCTGCACTTTTCTTATTGTGGTGGGGAAGTCGCGAGCGACGATCGCAATTCGCTTAGCGCCGATCGACAGTAGGATGGCGCACGTCTTGACCTTGCACCATGTAGATCACGTCTTCGGCGATATTCGTCGCGTGATCCCCGATGCGCTCCAGGTTTTTCGCCACTAAAATCAGCTCAAACGCGGGAAACACCACGCTCGAATCGCCCATCATGTACGTCAGCAATTCACGAAAGATCTGGTCGCGATAGTGATCCACCTGATCGTCCATCGCCAGAACTTTTTGTGCCAGCTCCACGTCGCGTCGCACCAGTGCATTCAGCGAGTCGCGCATCATTTCTTCCGCAACTTCGCTCATGCGCGGCAGGTCCACATAGGGCTTCACCCGCGGATGACGCAATATCCGCACCGCGGATTGCGCAATATTCACCGCCTGGTCCCCAATGCGCTCCAGATCGTTGTTGATCCGGGAAACCGCCAGCACCAACCTCAGATCGGTCGCCATCAATTGGTGCAAGGCTAAAACCTGCACCACGCGGTCGTCAATCTCAATCTGCAACTCATTGATCGCGTCTTCTTCATCCAGAACGCGCTTGGCAAGTTGCTCATCGGAGTCCAGTACCGAATGCACACCCTGATGCACGGCGCGCTCCGCCAGGCTGCCCATCCACAGCAGCCGCTCTTTCAATTCGTTCAAATCTCGTTCGAAGTGGCGTTCCATCACTCGATCCCTTCAATCGAAAATTACAAATACAACGCAATTTCGACAAAATTCATCCGAAGCGCCCGGTAATATACGCCTCAGTACGCGGATCGCTCGGAGTCGTAAACAACTGCGGCGTAGGACTGAACTCGATCAACTGACCCGTCAGCAAGAATGCGGTGAAGTCGCTAACGCGTGCCGCCTGTTGCATGTTATGCGTCACGATCACGATCGTGCAAAGGTCCTTCAACTGCACCAGCAATTCCTCAATTTTCGCCGTGCTGATAGGGTCCAGCGCCGAGCACGGTTCGTCCAGCAACAAAACCTCCGGCTCCACCGCCAGCGCGCGCGCGATGCACAACCGCTGCTGCTGTCCACCGGAAAGCTCGTAAGCCGACTTATGCAGGTGATCCTTCACTTCATCCCAAAGCGCCGAGTGCCGCAGGCTCTTCTCCACTGCGTCGGCGAGCGGCAGCTTCGTTCCATTGATCCGCAGCCCGTAGGCTACGTTGTCAAAAATGGACTTCGGAAACGGATTCGGGCGCTGGAACACCATGCCCACGCGGCGCCGCAACTGCGTGACATCCTGCGCCAGAATATTTTGCCCATCCAGCGTGATTTCGCCTTCCAAGCGCGCGTGCCGAACCGTTTCGTGCATGCGGTTCATTGTCCGCAACAGCGTCGATTTTCCGCAGCCAGACGGCCCAATCAGCGCCGTAAGCTTGCTTGTTGCCACGCCGAGGCTGATGTCGAACAACGTCTGCTTCGGCCCGTAGAAAAAGTTCACTTTGCTGACGTTCATGCGCATCGGCAAAGCGGCGACAGCTTCGCGCCCGATCGTCCCGGTCTGGGTTGGTGTGATGTTAAAGGACACTGCCGGCCTCACGGATGCATGCATATTACGCCCTCGGAACCGCGATACCGCGAGCCAGTATCGCCCGCGCTACGATATTGATAACTAAAATCAATCCCAGCAGCACCAGTCCCGCCGCCCACGCTTGACGGTGCCAGTCCTCATAAGGCGCTACCGCGTAAGTGAAAATCATGACCGGCAGTGAGGCCGTCGGCTGAGTCCAGCCGGGACTCCAAAAGCGATTTCCGAAGGCGGTGAATAGCAGTGGCGCGGTCTCTCCCGCCACGCGCGCAAAAGCCAGCAGCACCGCGGTCAGAATTCCTCGGTACGCCGCCGGCACAATCACTGTCGAAATCGTCTTCCACTTGCTTGCGCCCAGCGCCATCGCTGCCTCTCGTAGCGCCCGCGGCACCGCCAGCAAAAATTCCTCCGTGCTGCGCAGCGTAATCGGGATCATCATCAGTCCCAACGCAAACCCGCCCGCCAGCGTGGAAAAATGTTTGAACGGCAGCACTACCAGGCTGTACGCGAAGATTCCGATCACAATCGAGGGCACGCCGTTAAGCAAGTCTGCGGCATACCGCACCACGAAGGCCACTTTGCTACCGCTAAACTCCGCCAAGTAAATCGCGCCGAGAAAACCAATTGGCGCGCCGATCAGGGAAGCAAGCAGTAACAATTTTGCGCTTCCCAGGATCGCATTGGCCATTCCGCCGCCTGCTTCTCCCACTGGCTTCGGCAATTTGGTGAAGAAGCTCCAATTGATCGACGTTCCCCCGTGATAAACGAGGTAGCCAAGAATGAAGAAAAGCACGCTGACCGCCACCAGCGCGCACACACCCGTCATCGTCAGCATGAAGCCGCTTACGAATTTGCGCCAGCGCAACCGGGGGCTCATGCGTGGGCCGCCGCGCCGCTCCGTTGCGAAGTGATGACAATCAGCAACCGGGCCAGCCCATTTAACAGGAATGTCAGCAGGAACAGCACCAGGCTCAACTCGATCAATGCCTGCAGATGGACATCGCCCGTCGCTTCCGCGAACTCGTTCGCAATCACTGCCGCGATCGAATACCCCGGTGAAAATAGCGACGCGCTAATCGTCGGCGTATTCCCTATCACCATCGTTACTGCCATCGTTTCGCCCAGCGCACGCGCCAGCGCTAGAAAGATCGAACCCATAATTCCGGTCCGCGCGAACGGCACCACAACCTTCCACGTCGATTCCCAGCGGGTTGACCCCAAGCCCAGCGCTGCTTCCCGTTGATCCCGCGGCACGGACATCAATACCTCACGCGATACAGAAATGATGTACGGGATAACCATGATCGCCAAAACGATGCCGGCGGTCAGAAACCCGATTCCATACATTGGCCCGGAAAACAGCGGCAAAAATCCCAGGGTATTTTTCAGCGCCGGTTGCGCATAGTCTCGCATCAACGGGACTACGATGAAAACGCCGAGCAATCCGTAGATAACGCTCGGGACTGCGGCCAATAAATCGATGAAAAACTCCAACGCATCAGACAACCGCGCGGGTGCCAACTCAGCCAGAAAAATCGCCGCTCCGATCCCCAGTGGCACCGCAATTGCCAGCGAAACCGTAGCTGTGATGATTGTTCCATAAATGAACGTCAGCGCCCCAAACTGCTCCGCAGTCGGGTCCCATACCCGAGTGACAAAAAAGTGCAGCCCAAACTTGTGCCGAGCAAGTGCCGAGTCCTGCCAAAGTGTCAAGATCAGCAGAACTGTGATCAGAACTACAGAACCTGCGAACAAAAATGTAATCAGCCGCGCGATTTCATCTCCGTCGCGCAACTTACTCAGAAATGAGCGCGAGCCCGATAACGGGCCCGCGCTCGGAACAGTCGTGGTTGCAGCCATTTTTTCCTGAACGGCCTCGCTACTGAACCTTGGCCAAGGCCTTCTCTTCTTTGGCCACCACTTCTTTCGGCAGTTTCGCGTAAGACAGTTGCTCCGTGTAGTTCTGCCCGTCCTTCAGCATCCATTTCACGAACCCCTTGATCGCATCACGCTTTGAAGCATCCGAAAATTTCTCCGGAATCAGCAGCCAAGTGAAGCTCGAAATGGGGTACGCGTTCTTGCCCGGCGCGTCTGTAATCGACACCCGGAAATCGTCGGGTATCGTCTTTGCCGCTCCAGCCGCCGCGGCGCTCACGCTCGCCAGATCCGCCTTGATAAAGCTCCCCGACGAATTCTTGACGCTTCCGTACGGGATATTGTTGGACAGCGCGTAGATCAATTCCACGTAGCCAATCGAATTCGGCGTATTCTTGATCTGTCCGGTCACACCCTCACTGCCTTTGCCGCCCAATCCCACCGGCCAGTTAATGGACGCGCCTTTGCCTACCTTATCTTTCCATTCACCGTTAACTTTCGAGAGATAGTCCGTCCAAATATACGTCGTCCCGCTGCCATCCGATCGGTGTACGACAACAATGTCCGCGCTCGGCAGGTTCACTCCCTTGTTTGCGCCAGCGATTGCCGGATCGTTCCACTTGGTGATCTTGCCAAGAAAAATTCCAGCCAGCGCGTCGGGCGTAAAATTCAGCGCGCCGCTCACACCCGAAATGTTATAAGTTGGCACCACCGCGCCCAGCACCGTCGGAAAATGCAGTATTCCAAATCCATGTTTGTCTTGAAATGCTTTCAACTGTTCGTCATTCATCGGGCCATCAGAAGCGCCGAAATCCACCGTGCCCTCGGTCACTTGCTTGATTCCCCCGCCCGACCCGATCGATTGATAGTTGATCTCTACCGAAGGATTGTTCTTCCGGTATTCATCGAACCACTTTGAATACATCGGATAGGGAAAGGACGCGCCCGCTCCGTTGATGGAAAGCGCCGCGTGCGCAAACACCACCGCTATAAGTGCGAGTGCCAGGGCTGCCAGGAAGTTTCCTGCAATTCGCTTCATGCGTCTCTCCATCGATTGATTTAGTTGATTTACCGCCTTGGATGCCTCAGTGTGCCCCTCTCGTGTTACAGCATTGTTACAATCGTTGCACCTTCTGTTGAATCTGACCGTTCACATTAGATTCTCTAACCCACTGAAATCTAGCCACTTACGAGATTACGCTGCGGCGTTCTATGCCCCCAAAAACAAAGAGGGCAGCTCCCTATGGAAGCTGCCCTCCTGCACTTTGACTCTTCTACTCTGAGACTCTTCTACTCCGCCTCTACGGTATGTAGTAGCGGAACGACGTCCATATCATGTTGTCGACAGCCTTCGGTGAAACGCCCGGCGTGCCCGCAGGTAGCCCGCCGCTTCCGGACCATCCGCTCTTGGTGATGTACGAATACGCGATGCCCCAGCGGATGCCACCTTTGGGGCCGTTGTAAACCTTATGCCAGAAACCCAGCGTTCCTTCGGTGATGACGCGAATGTCTCCGGCGCAAGTCCCGCCGGTTGACGGTGTGAACGATCCTGACGGCAGGCCTTCCGTGCTGCACCCGCTATTATTCGCAGCCGGATTCCCATATCCGCCAATTCCGGTAATCGATATCGTCGTGTTGGTCGTCGCTGGAATCGCCGGTGAAGTCGCTGTTGCCGGAATAGCCGGTGTCGCGGTCACCCCGATAGTGGTGTAGCCCGCGTACCCCGCCCGCCATGCATATTCCGATCCACCATATACGTAAATATCCAGTTTCGGATTCGGGTGGAATTCCAGCCTGCCCAAGGCGTGCGCCGTGCGAATCAACGCCGCTGTTCCATCCGGGCGGAATGTTTCATCGGCGAGTTGCGCCGACCCGTAACGCCCGATACCGTCACCAGCTACAGCCTTTATGCCAAAATCCACTTTCTTGGTGAACAGCGGGACATCGAAACTGGCGCCAAGCCCACCGCCAACTCGAGTGTCATTAAACGCCCCCGCGGCTGTCCGCGTCGTTAATCCTGTGACTGGGCATGGCACCACGGTCGGTATTGCCGGCGCTGGTGTATTCCCCGCATTCGTACCAACTACGGCGCAGGGGAAGATTCGGTTGCGGAACGTGCTGATGATCCCGAAGACTTCGTAATGACCAAATCCAGGATCGGCCGCCGCCTTGACAATGATGTCTGGCGCTTTGTTCACCGTATACCCGGTCGCATCAAACGCGTTCAGCAGTCCTCCCGCTTGCCCTGGCGCATTGATGAAGAAGTTCTGCGCAGTCGTCACCGCGCCCAGCGCGGTGGTGCTGGTTAGTGAGGTAAATCCGCGCCCGCCCAGCGTCGCTTGCGGTCCTTCCACGGAAAGCCCCAGAGCAAACTTTCCGCCGAAGTCCTTCACGACCCGGAAGCCGTATTGCCGCGCCCACGTGAAGCCCACCACGTATTGCGGGTCGATCATCATGGGCAACCATTCCTGCCGGTTGTTGATGCTCTTGCGGTTTTCCGTGGCCAGCGTCCACATCTGCCCGCCGGTGAATTGCCATCCATTGTCGAACATTACTTGGCCCCACACTTGCCGCTGCCGGAACGGATAACTGTTGCTCTGCCGATTGTTGGATGTGACGCCTGCATTCAGGAAGTCACCTTCGTAATATCCGGTGAGCTTGGCCGTCCCGATCTTGCCCTCAAACAGTGCTGTCGCTCGAGATTGCCGCGCCGTGAAATTTGTCTCCGACACTTTGGAAAGCGAGTTTCCGGGAAACGGAATGTTTGTGAAAGATGTATTGATGTCCGCCGAATTCGCGCGCGTGCGCGTCACCGTTGCTGCTTCGATGAATCCCCCTGGCGTGATGGTAATGCCCTTATATCGAATCGTCGTCGGCCCCGTTTCTTCCGCCTTCTTTTCCTGCGCCTGCGCCGTAGCCACCGTGGTGCGCAGCGATTCGTTGCTCACCTTCAAATCGCTAACCGTAGAATTCAGCGAGCTAGCCGCGCTCTTGACTTCCGCGCTCGCGCTCACCGCTGCCGTGGCTCTGCTGCTCGCCTCCATCGCGCGAGTGTTCGCCGTCGCCGCCGCGTCCCGAGCCTCATCGATCTGCCGGTCGCGCTTCGCCAGCTCTTCCTTCAACAGCTGCAACTGTTCCTGCTGCGCCTGCAATGTCTGGCGCAGCTCCTCCAGTTCGGCCGCAAAC
>Ga0137403_10005645_pt1 | contig 14473 bp, 13 predicted proteins | sample CZOMad2_1_16fung_FD_122057 | JGI IMG/M metagenome (GOLD analysis project Ga0137403, IMG submission 122057) | Vadose zone soil fungal communities from Angelo Coast Range Reserve, California, USA - CZOMad2_1_16fungal (Hybrid Assembly) | ecosystem: Environmental > Terrestrial > Soil > Vadose zone... | reverse complement strand
CGATCGTAATCTTCCGCCCATAGGTGCTCGTCATTCGAGGCATTGATTAATTGCACGTTCACGCGCACACGATTGCCAACGCGGCGAACGCTGCCTTCCAAAATGGTAGCCACGCCGAGCGCTTTTCCGATTTCACGAACGTTGGACGCTTTTCCCCGATACGACATGACGGAGGTGCGCGAGATCACTTTCAGATCGCCAATCTTCGACAAATTGGTGAGCACGTCGTCCTGAATCCCGTCGGCGAAGTAGGCGTTGTCTTTCTCGTTGCTGAGATTTTCAAACGGCAACACCGCAATCGACTTGTCGATCTTGCGCGCTGAGACACGAGGCAGAAGAAAGAATCCGGCGGCGGCGGAAATGATCACGCCGGTTGCGACGAGCATGATTATGTTGCGCCGGCGATGCCTCCGCGGCACCGCAGTTTCTGGGGTTGCACGGATGCCTTGCGCAGTGATGTCGTACGCCCAGGCAAGCATGAGCGCGATCGGAAAGCCGAGGAGCAACAGGACAATGACAAAGCGCAGCGCCCAGTTTGGCAATTCCCACGCCGGAAATGCAGCGGAGGCCAGTTGTATGGCGCCGCCGGCAGCGATGATATAGGCTGCCGCCACGCGGTAGACCTTGCGCCGCTTCACTTCGTCGAAGAAGCCGGTCATGGCTATGGGTTTGAGTTTGTCGACGACAATATTGACAGGCAAAGGACCTCTGGCGTTCACTTTATACCGGTCGCGAAGACAGTTTGGAAATGCGGGCTTTGTTTCTCTCGCGCGACGACGCTCACCTCGATCTCCCGGAAACCGCTTTTTTCCAAGAGCTGATGCAACCGCACTTCGCTAAAGCCGAGCCAGTGGTCTGCGTAAAGTTCACGGGCCTTTTCGAAGCGGTGACTTAACAGGTCGAGAATGACCAAACGACCGCCACGCTTCAGAATCCGGTGAGCTGCATCGATGGCGCGCTCAGGGTGAATGGCATGATGCAAAGCCTGGCTTAAAATCGCAAGATCGATGCTGTTTTTCGCAATCGGTGGGTCTTCAATATCGCCTAGACGATATTCGAGATTGTCGAATCCGTGTTTCTTCGCCAGCGCTGAGCCGAACTCGACCATCTTGGGCGAATTGTCTACGGCGATGACCTTGCGCGCTTTTTTTGCCAACAACTGCGAAAGTGTCCCCTCACCCGCGCCGAGGTCGGCTACAGTGAGCGGCGGCAGCAAGGCGATCAGCGTGTGTGCGAGCGCTTTCCAGGATCGGCCCGGCACGTAACCTCGGCCAAATTTGCCGGCAAGTTCATCGAAGTATTTCCGGGCTTTGTCCTGACGCTTGTGCAGGACGAGCTTAAGGCTTGTACGATCGCGCGCGGTTTCCGGCAGTTCGCGCGCCAGCAGTCGCGTGATTTCCGCCGCGCGCTCCCGTTGCGCGCTCTGCCCATTGTGGTCCGCTCCGTAATACACATTTTTTCCTACCCGTCGATCGGCCACAACGCCCGCCCGTTTCAACTGAGCAAGGTGACTGGAGATGCGCGACTGGCCCATGCCCAAAATTTGCTGCAACTCCGCGACGGAAAGCTCTTCCTGCTCGAGCAGAAGCAGCAAACGCAGTCGGGTAGGATCTGCCAATAATCGCAACAAATTAATGGTTGACGTCATTCTAGCGGCCAACGATATATCGACGCATCATGATTGGTCAATATGATCCCAGCGTTGAAGCGTTCAATCGTTGAACCGTTGAATCGTTTTGACGAATCGAAAAAGGTCTCTCCGCATTAACGTTTTAACGCTTCAACCCTTTAACGCTTTAACGTTCTTAAGCCATGTCCCGCCATTATATCTTTTCTTCAGAGTCTGTCACCGAAGGCCATCCTGACAAAGTTTGCGACACTATCAGCGATTACGTTCTCGACGCCTGTCTCGAACAGGATCCGTTGAGTCGCGTGGCTTGCGAAACCCTCGCCAAGGGTAACCTCGTCGTGCTGGCGGGCGAAATTACGAGCAACGCGAAGTTTGATTTTGAGGAGCGGGTCCGCGCTGGCATTCGCGACATCGGCTATGTGAACGGCGATTGCATTTTTCACGCAGACACCTGCCGGGTGATTTGCGAAATGAGCGAGCAATCGCGCGATATCAAACAAGGCGTCGATAGTGTTGCAGCGGAAGGGAAAACCACGGACGAACAGGGCGCTGGCGATCAAGGGTTGATGTTTGGTTTTGCCTGCAATGAAACGCCAGAACTGATGCCGGCGCCGATTTCGTTCGCGCATAAGTTGGGACGCGAGCTAACGCGGTTGCGCAAATCAGGCCAGATCCCGTGGTTGCGCCCCGACGCCAAAACGCAGGTCTCGATTGAATACGATGGCTACAAGCCTGTGCGAGCCACAACCGTGGTCGTTTCCTCACAGCATGCAGAAGATGTGAAACAAAAGGAAGTCCGTGAAACCCTGACGGAACTCCTCATCAAGAAAGTCATGCCGGCGGAATGGCTGGACGCAAAGACGAAGTACCTAATTAATCCGACTGGCCGATTTGTGATCGGCGGCCCCGAAGGCGATGCAGGCATAACCGGCCGCAAAATCATCTGTGATACCTATGGCGGAATGGGACGTCACGGTGGTGGCGCATTTTCAGGGAAAGATCCCACGAAAGTGGATCGCAGTGCCGCTTACATGGGGCGGTGGATCGCAAAGAATGTTGTCGCATCGGGTTTGGCGGAGCGATGTGAAGTCCAATTCGCGTATGCCATTGGTCACCCAGAGCCAGTCAGCGTGAGTGTCGATACGTTCTGCACCGGCAAAGTGGATGAGGAGAAGTTGGAGCGCGCAATCTGGGAAGTTTTTAATTTCAAACCCGCTGAAATTATCAAGCAGCTCAATCTGCTTCGGCCGATCTATCGGAAGACAACCAATTACGGTCACTTCGGGCGTATTGATGATGTTGACTCGCTTACCTGGGAAAAGACCGACAAGGCGGACGCGCTGAAGCAGGCTGTAAAGTAACCCAAACGCTGTTCATGAATACGACAATCACTGATCTGAAGACAAAGCAGGATTACAAAATCGCCGATCTTTCACTCGCCGATTTTGGAAGAAAAGAAATTTCGATCGCGGAAAAGGAAATGCCGGGTTTGATGGCGATTCGGGAAAAGTACGCACCGCAAAAACCACTGGCAGGTGTGCGGATCACTGGATCATTGCACATGACGATTCAGACCGCGGTGTTAATCGAGACACTTGTCGATCTTGGTGCGACCGTGCGGTGGGCCAGCTGCAATATTTTTTCGACGCAAGACCATGCGGCCGCGGCCATCGCCAAGCGCGGTATCTCTGTCTTCGCATGGAAAGGCGAATCGCTTGAGGATTACTGGTGGTGCACTTACCGGGCGATTTCGCACCCGGACGGCAAAGGTCCCCAACTCGTCGTCGATGATGGGGGCGACGCCACGTTGCTCATTCATAAAGGCTACGAGTTAGAGGAAGGTAGCGATTGGGCAAAAACCAAATCGGCGAATAAGGAAGAACAGGTTATCAAAGATTTGCTGATCGAAATTCATCGAGAGAATCCGTATCGCTGGCACGAGATCGTGAAGGATTGGCGTGGCGTTTCGGAGGAAACAACCACCGGCGTGCATCGCCTCTACAAAATGCACCAGGAAAAGCGGCTACTTGTTCCTGCGATCAATGTGAACGACTCGGTCACGAAGTCGAAGTTCGACAACCTGTACGGTTGCCGGCATTCGCTTGTCGATGGACTGAATCGCGCGCTGGATGTGATGCTCGGTGGCAAAGTCGCTGTCGTGTGTGGTTACGGCGACGTTGGCAAAGGTTGTGCGCAATCATTGCGAGGTCACGGAGCGCGTGTGGTAATCGCTGAGATCGATCCGATTAACGCGCTGCAAGCCGCGATGGAGGGCTACGAGGTCACGACCCTCGAAGAGACACTGGGTCGCGGCGACATCTATATCTCCGCCAGCGGCAACGTCGACGTCATCACGCTCGAACATATGCAGCGGATGAAAGATCAGGCGGTCGTCGCAAACATTGGTCATTTCGATAATGAGATTCAGGTTGATGCGCTCAACGCAGCCAAAGGCGTGAAGAAAACCAACATCAAACCGCAGGTGGACAAGTACACATTCTCCGATGGTCACGAAATTTTCCTGCTCGCTGAAGGTCGCCTTGTAAATCTCGGATGTGCTACGGGGCACCCGAGCTTCGTGATGTCGAATTCATTTTCCAATCAAGTGCTCGCGCAGCTCGATCTCTGGAAAAATCGCGACACGTATAAAGTCGGTGTTTACGTTTTGCCGAAGAAACTCGACGAAGAAGTCGCGCGGCTACACCTCGAAAAGATCGGCGTCAAACTCACCAAGCTCTCGCAAAAACAAGCCGATTACCTGGGTGTGCCTGTCGACGGCCCATTCAAATCAGAGCATTATCGCTACTGAGAGCCTGTCATTCCGAGCGAAGTCGAGGAATCTCTAAGCGCAAACCAGCGAATTTCGAGCCAGACGCGGTGCGTCCGATTCGTGGAACGGCCCGTCATTTTGAGACAGCCCGCGCATACTCGGTCCAAGCTCCACGATATTGCGGCAGATCGTCGGTGATCTCGTCCCACGACGCGCTGTCGTCGACGAACGTGTGAAATTGCGGGCGAATTCCTGGATCGTCATCAAAGGCTCCCATGCGAATGGAGACCTGGTCGCCCTCTGGCCAATCGCCGCCAAACAAGCTCGAGCCACAATTGAGGCAAAAAGCTTTCACTGCGCCCTCTCCCTTTCCGTAAACGCGAATTAAGTCTTCGCCTTGCAACAGACGGAATTGCTCCTTCTTCACACGGGCCTGCGTACACACGGCCGTCCCGGAATGTTTTCGGCAGCGTTCGCAGTGACAATGACCCGCACGGATGAACGGCGGCTCAGCCTCGAAACGAACTCCGCCGCAGAGGCAACTTCCTCGAACAATTTGCCTCATGTATCACTTCTCCGCGGTTGCGGCGGAGTGTCGATTGACTCCGTCACGTGCAGACGAGTCACTCTTAGCTCGCCGATTTCGAGACGCTTGATTTTTGCGCGGCCGATGACCAACCGGCCGATCCCGATGAACCCGAGCGCCAGAGCGCTGACGGCAATGGCGCCGACAGCAATTGCGCCAATCGATTGCGCCCCGACGGCCAGTGCGCGAATTGCAACCGGTCCGAACTTATCGCCTCTCTCCTCAATCTCGTTTTTTTTCATCTGATTAACTCAGCGCTCGTGACTTCAACGTAGCTACACTTCGATTGGCCGCCACGCCGCCATTTTCCAGAAACATGAACGCGCTGATTTTTATTCGCCGCGTCCGTGAGAGTTTTCGTTTCCCACATCGGCGCCGCGAGCCACACCGTTGATCCTGCGCCATGAAAATCGAACATGATTTGCGATACGCACGGCTCACCTGCATACAACGTAACCCGCCCAACCTGGTCGAAACGCAAACCGGCCGCCATCGCCTTGACCTGCGCCGGCGGCTTTTTTGTCTGCGCGCAACCTGCCATTCCGGCCACAGCAGCCGCTGCGATGACTGACGTTGATAAGAATTTTTTCACACCGACAAAATCAGAGCTGCTCACGCGCACACCGCGGCGTAATGAAAACAGTGGCGTGAGTCCATAAAGCATGAACGCGATGCTTACATCAAAAAAATTGCAGCCACAACCCGCAAGGAGGAGATCATACGCTTGCGCAAACCGCTTCAGGAAATCCATCTATTCACGCGCCTCTGCGTGAAAGCGATGCAGCATGCGATGCACAAACGGCGCCAGCAGCACTGATGCAATGCCTATGAAGGCCAGCCCTGAAAAAAGGGCGTAGCATGACGCAAAAATTTTCGCGGCGTTGGTCTTCAACGGGTCGACCGGACCCATTCCACCGAGAATCATCGAAGCATTCAGTAGCGAATCGATCCAATTAAAATTTGCGAAGAAATGGTAGCCGAGAATACCGATCCCAAGCCCAAAGATTAGGACTGCAAACGCCACCAAGCCATGTCCCCCAAGACGCCTGAGAAATTTAGCGCGGCTTAGAAGAGGCTGGTTTCGACGCTCGTACATCTGAAGCGGACTAGCGAGTATTTAATGTGGTATGTTGAGCAGAACGATATTCGGCACAGCCTGACGGAAAACGTCCAACCGATTGCCGCTATTCTTTCAATCGGGAGACATGACCGGCCGCGAGGCGCCAGCGGCCGCCCTGTTTCACAAACGTATCGGTAAACTGAACAATGATGTCGATCGGCTTACCCTGGGCATTACCTTTTACCTTCGTTTTGCCCGTCACGATCGCAGTGTGATCGCCGTAAACCCGCACCTTCATATCGTAATTTTCGAAAATATCGTAATGGACTCTGCCACTCCTGGCGTCTTCGATATCATCGGACGCCCTGCTGATTTCGCCTTTCGAGTCCGTTAGCGTGTAGTCATCGGTTAAGAACATCGCGATCTTCTCGGCGTCACCGTGCAAATACGCAACACATCCGTCATGCTCAGCTTGGAGGACCGCAGCGCTCTCATCCGTTGGCGTCTCGGCGAAAAGCGCTGCCACACAGAGATAGGAGAAGGCGAACAGCAATTTCATGCATCGAGCATAGCCCGTCCCGCAATCTTGTCCGCAAGATGAGCTGAGAAATAACCGGTATAACGCTTCTGCAAATCCGCGCGTTGCCAGTCTTTCCCGGTGAGAATTTTGCGACAATGGGGCGCGCCGCATTTGCAGTCCACCGAGTAATCATCGTCATCAGTCATCGCCCAATCATGCGTGAGTTCTTCGCCGGAGCGAATCTGGCGCATCGTAACGAACGTAATCGCCCCGCGTATACCGAGATTCGGATCACACGAGTGATTCGAATACAACATCGACAACTCGCGCTCTTCGCGTGTGACAGGCGCAATGAACAAATCTTTGTCGATCTGAATTTCCACTGGACCAAGCCGTGGCGTGACTTCTTCGCGCAAAGTTTTTCGATCGATGATGTGGCCGCCTTTCACCGCCACGATTTCATCCTTGGCAATGTCAACTATGGCGAACAAACCGCGTCCATGGATTTGACTCTCGCGCACTTCGGTCTTCGGCGAGCGATAGGAAAGCGGAAACATCGCGCAAAATAGCCAAGGTGGAACGCGTTGTGCTCAACGCGTTGGTAGCATATGCGCTTGCCGCCTGAAATCTGCGCCTTCGGCGACCCACCTGCCATCGTCTTGAAGACAAGCCGATCCACCCTTGGATCGATTGAGCCTAACTGTAGCGGAAGGGATGTAGTTCCGTGATTTCAGTTTTGCGGCCAGCACGCCTCCCTCTAAAGTTGTCGATCTAATGAGGAACCGCCAGGCCGCCGTTATTTTCATTCTTGTCACGGTGACCCTCGACATCCTGGCGATGGGTTTGATCATCCCAGTTTTGCCGAAGCTCATCCTCGATTTTCTCGGCGGCAAAATGACAGATGCAGCGAACTGGAATGGTTGGTTTGCTCTAGTCTTTGCGCTGATGCAGTTTTTCTTTTCGCCGCTGCTTGGCGTTCTGTCCGATCAGTTCGGCCGGCGACCGGTAATTTTGTTGTCCAATCTGGGCCTCGGGCTCGATTACGTCGTCATGGCGCTCGCGCCAACCATCGGTTGGCTTTTTCTGGGTCGCGTCATTTCCGGCATTACGACTTCCAGTATTCCGACCGCGATGGCGTATATCACCGACGTCACTCCAAAAGAGAAACGAGCCGGCGCGTTTGGAATGATCGGGATTGCATTTGGAATCGGTTTCGCTTTCGGGCCGGCGATTGGCGGGTTGCTGAGTAATTTCAATCCGCGACTGGCCTTCTGGGTCGCGGCTGGACTGAGCCTGGCGAATTGGCTGTGGGGTTATTTCTTCGTCCCTGAATCGCTGCCGCGAGATCGGCGAAAAGAATTCGAGCTCCGCAAAGCAAACCCGGTCGGTTCGCTAACTTTGTTGCGTTCTCATCATGAACTCTGGCGGCTGGCTACGATCCAGTTTCTCGCCTATGTCGCGCACAATGTTTTCAGTGTCTGGGCGCTCTACGCGATTTTTCGCTACAACTGGGACCAACTTACCATTGGCATTTCGCTCATGGTTGTTGGCGTTTGCACTGCCGTCATTTCCGGCGGGCTCACCGGACGCATGGTTAAACGTTTTGGGGAAAAGCGGACGCTCTATATCGGTCAATTCTTCGGCTCCGTCGGCATGTTCGTGGCCGGTTTAGCCCGAACCGGCGCGATGTTGTTTGCCTCCATCCCGATCATTTCGCTTTGGAACATTTCCATGCCCGCGGCGCAAAGCATGATGACACATCGAGTAAACGAACGGGAACAAGGCGAACTTCAAGGCGCTCTTCAAAGCATGCGCTCAATCACGTTCATCATCGGACCGGTCTTGTTTTCGCAGGTTTTTAGTTGGTTCATCGATCCGAAACATCCGATTCATGTTCCGGGAGCTCCTTATTTTCTCGCCGCTGCACTTCTCTTCACCGCGATGTTAATGTCAACGCGGATAAGACAGGACCCGGCCAAGTCACCAACGACCGCAACGGAGGTTGCGACTTCTTTTTCGCCTCCAGAGGTCACCGCGGCAGGTGCTGCGCCGATCAGCGATTCGCAAGAAAGTATTTGAGCATGCGCGCCGCCTCGACGATTGGAACCGATGTGAGAGCAACCGGCCGCTGCCTGACCGTTGCGATTGCAATCTGCTCCTGGGTCGCGATCTCCAATCATTGCGCCTTTGCTGCGATCGCGACAGAAACCGATTCGGCGCAAGCCGTCTGCCCGTTTCATTCCACACCGATAAAGGGAAAACAGCAAGCCGCGCAGGTGCAATGCTGCAAAATCCTGCGCGCAGTTGTTGTTGCGCAATCAAAAACCTGGGCGCGCGATGACGCTAAAGTTTTGGATGTCGATATTCGGCCTCACGAGTTCGCGCTAATCGCGCTTCAATGGAACGCGCAGCCGGCGTTGCCCCTGAACACAGGGCCGCCCGACGCGCATTCATTCGCTGAACTAATCTTGCAGCAGAGCCTTTTCGCTCACGCCCCGCCGCTTCTTGCCTAGCTAGCCCCGAAAGCTTTCGGGGTCGCAGATTCCCCGCTGTAGCGGCAGGCGTGCCGCCTGCATTCCCGTTCCGCCGCAGCCGACACGGCTGCCACTACAGAAAACATAGAAGCGACATGCAGGAACGAATCTTTACTCTTATCAGCATAATTGCGGCCACGATAAGCGTCGTTGCAAAGGTTGGGGCGACTGACCTCAATCGCCCGGGCCACGAGCACGAGGACCCGCCTTCGGTCGCCGCGGCGACCTACGGCGCGGCAAGCGAGCAGGAGAAGAGGCAGAAATACACCTGCCCGATGCATCCGGACGTCGTCATGGATCATCCAGGCAATTGTCCCAAGTGCGGAATGAGACTCGTGCCGGTGCCGGAAAAGAAACGTCCAACGCCCACCGTCCAACACTCAACATCCAATTCAGGAAGGCCGATGCATCATGCAAACAGAATGGCGATGCCGCACCATGAGCATGGCGCCGCCGAGCTGCACCCCCCGTCGCACGGCGACCATGAGATGCAGATGGAAATGCACTCATCAATCGACATCACCGATCCGATGAGCCGCGAAGGCTCAGGCACAAGCTGGCTGCCAGATTCATCGCCGATGTACGGACGCATGTTCATGTTCGGCGACGACATGTTGATGTTGCACGGCGCGATTTTCCCACGGTACACGAATGTGAGCACGCGGCGCGGCGATGATCGGATCGATGCGCCGAATTGGATCATGGCGATGTATTCGCATCCGCTTGGCGACAGTGCACAGATCGGTGCGCGTTTAATGATGAGCCTCGATCCGCTCACCGAAGGCGGTCGCGGTTATCCGCTTCTCTTTCAAACCGGTGAATCGTGGAACGGAGAGCCACTGCATGACCGCCAACATCCGCACGATCTCTTTGACGAACTTTCGTTCAGCCTTTCGCAGAAATTCGAGCACGATCTCAGCACCTACTTCTATTTCGGTTATCCGGGTGAACCGGCGCTCGGTCCGCCCACATTCATGCATCGCCCATCCGCAATGGACGATCCCGACGCGCCACTCGGTCATCACTGGCAAGATTCGACGCATGTCACCTTCGGCGTCGCCACGGCGGGTTTGGTTTGGCGCAATATAAAAGTTGAAGGCAGCATTTTCACCGGGCGCGAACCAGATGAAGACCGTTACGATTTCGATCAGCCGGATTTCGATTCGTACAGCGGCCGAATCTCCTGGAATCCAACGCGAAATCTGGCGCTGCAAGTTTCATACGGCTACATCCACAGCCCCGAAGGCCTCGAGCCCGCGCTCAACCGACATCGCACTACGGCATCGCTCATTTATAACCTGCCGCTCGGCCACGATAGCAACTGGTCGAACAGCTTTGTCTGGGGTCAAAACCACGACACAGGCGAAGGCAAAACGCAGTCTTTCCTGGTTGAATCTGATTATCAGCGCGGTCGCAACACCGTTTATCTGCGTTGGGAACGCGTCGAAAAATCCGGACACGAATTGGTTCTCAAGCCGCCGGATGAATCAGGCATCTTTCCCGTGAGCGGTTACACGATCGGTTACATCCGCGACTTATCACACGGCAACGGCATTGACATCGGGCTCGGCACGCAATTTACGGCCAACGACCGCCCCGACAGCCTCGACCGCTATTACGGAAACGATCTCGGTTACGCCTTTCAGTTTTTTCTGCGCATCCGTCCATCCCTGCACAGTCACGGCGCACACGAGCACGCGGAACACGTCGCCGGAACGCAAAAATAAGCGAACAACGCGCGCATTCGGTTGTAGCGTGCGCTGTCCTCAGCGCACTCCAACGTGGGTAAACAGGATTTGGCGCGGATGGAACGCGCCAAACTCCATGACCGGTCAGAGCCCGAATCTCGTGCCGACAGCGTCAGCACAGAGACTTGCAACTAAGACGCCGTTTGGATTATAGACCTCGACAGTTGCGGGTCCCGCATTGGCGTTTCCTGTCGTGTCCACGGTTGTTTCCCCCGTAATGATTACCCAGCCCGTAAAGACGTTTTGAGCATTGAACGTGAAGTCTTTGAAGCGAAACGCATAGGTATTGTCAGCGGTATGGCTCCAAACACCTTTTCCCCCCGTTTGCAGAGCCGGGGCAGTACCGCCGCTCGCCTCGGTCAAGGTGCCTCCCGCCATGAATACTACTAGTGACGGGAAGCTCCTTATCACGTGACCGGAGCAATCGTTTAGAGTTATCTGCATGCTCCAAGTTCCTTCAAGTCTTCCGCCTTGCGTGCCCTGTCCGGAGGCCGTCGCGGCAACCATGGTGACTAATGCACAGGCGACCACTAAAGGAGCCATTATTTTTTTAACTAATTTTGTTTTCATAAGTGTTATTTTCTTTCGTTGTTTTGGCCTTCGTGACCTCTCGTCATTGAGAAACTCATTTCTGGCCGTTCACTGAGGTACTCCGTAAGATCTGGCCGCGCGTTACGCGGAAACTTGGAAAACCGCGGATGTCACAGATGCGTTCAAGTTGGACCCGATTCGGCTTCGCTTAGGGCAAACTTGGTCGCGCCCTAGCCCTACTGATCGGCGTTATCCGTGTAATCCGTGGTTAGCTTACTTCGGGGCAAGCGATGCGCCGATTTTTTCGAAGCGCGGATCGCCCGCGCAACGGATATCTCCTGATTTGGAACGCGGTAAGTTGTTCCGGTTCGGTTAGAATCTTTTCTTTAGCTGGACGTAACAGAACCGGCCTTTGATCGTGGCAAGCGATGCGTCATAGCCACCCGAGCCAGCAGCAAACGGCGGGTCTTCGTCGAACACGTTCTGCATTCCAAGGGAAATCGTGGTGTTATTCAACCAGGCGCCCCATCCACAGGGATTGTATTCGGCCGTGGATACAGGCATGACATTTTTCTCCTTGCCGTCCTTCATGTTGAAATTTTTACCTCCGTCCTTAGCAAAGCCAGGCACTGGCGCCGGAGCCGGGGGCGGCAGGTTGAACGTGTACGACGCGATTAGGTCAAGCGTAATCCACTCCCGCACTTTTCGCGCGATCCAAGGGTAAAGCCCACTTCTGGGCGTTTGTGGTTTGGGCGAGCCAGTCAGACTCACATTGTCATCTTCGTATTGGCCCGTGCAGTGGACTACCGCGCCAACATCCAAACCCTGCAGCCACGTGTCTGCCGGGCCGTCGTAGAACAGACTGAAATTGGCGCGATTCCATGGCAGTGAGCCGGTCAGGGTGAATCCCGGTGGTATAACTTCGCCCGCGATACCAAACCGTTTCGTATCAGGCGAAATCTGAAGCTCAGCCCGCGATAGCCAGGTGCCGTTGAGCGTTGCCGTAAGTTTCCCAAAATCTCCGTGGCCCAAGATCGCAGAGTCCAGAATATAGATCGCTTCGTAGTCGAGACCTTCAAAGATCGCGCCCGTAAGATTTTCGTTGGGATCAATGACCAAAATGATTCGTCCAGGTTCACCAGGACTCGCAGGAGGACCACGGATAACCAGACCGGGGAGATCATTGTCGACAATGAATTGCACACCCAGGAACGACGTGATCGATCGCATATCAATATGCCACCAATCCGCACTGAGTGTCAGACCCTTGATCCATTTCGGGCTGTAAACGGCCCCGTAAGACCATTCATAAGCCACCTCCGGCTGTAGATTGGGATTTCCTATAAAGCGTCCTTCCGCGCCATAGAATTGGTGGTGCAAAAGCGGATCGACGACGCCAATCGGTCCCTCTGTGGAAGCTGGTGAAATCTCCGATAGAGCCGGAGCATGAAACGCTTCGGTATAACTGCCACGTAAGGTAAGCGCGCCAACATATTTTGGATCAAGCGGCTGCCAGCGAACCGAGACCTTTGGCTTCTGCGCGTTGTACTGGCTATGCGCCGCCGGCTGAAAGGGGAAGTCTGCAGAAGGTAGAACTGCAGAGGTATTCTGGCTGAACCATTCCTCGCGCTCGGCAAAGTCAACCTCGAAGCTGTAGAAACCGGGGAAGTTCCACGTGGGGCTGGTGAAGGGAACGCGCACTTCCTGGTAGATAGACCAAACATCCCGGTTCACTCTGGCGCTTCCACCATTCGTCGAGCCAATGCTTTGAAACGTTGTATTGAGTGCGTCACGATCAAGCGTCCATCTCGGCGCGTCATACTCGCCGCCAAGAGCAAATGAGACCGGCCCGGCCGGAAGGTTGAACAGGTCGCCGTTAATAGTGGCATAACCAATTGGCAACTCATATTCTCCTGTGTTATGCAGGTTGACGTAAACTCTGCTCCTGGCCGCCTTGGTATTGTGAGCATTGAAATTCAGGAACGGATCAAATGCCGTAGCTGGGTCCGTATCCAAAAGTGCTTCCCGCAATCCAGGCTCGCTCACTTCACCGACAGACAAATTCTGCCCGTCGTTCCGGGAATAACGAAAACCCAGCTCCCAGTTCCATGTCTTGAAATAATCGCCGAATTCCCCCATCTCGCCGCGCAGTCCAACATCGAACAGATAATCGTGGTAAGTGAACTTTTCGTGTCTCGGACCGGTGTCGTTAATGGCGCGAAACTGAACTCCGGTAGTTACCGGAAGACCGCTTCCATCGGGAAAAAAACCTGGAACCGTCGCATCGGCGACCGTGAAGGGGTTAAACGGATTCTGAATTGGCACACTGAAGGCGCGCGGACTAAAAGGTGCAGTCGTGCCTGGGACCTTGAATGGATCGGGAACAATTGCCACCGCTGCGAAGGACGAATCGAAGAATGAGCGGACCACCTTGAAATCGGAAAACACTTGTAGGTATTTGTCGCAGATGTTGCGAATCAACGAACCGTAAAAACTCTGGCGATCAGCCGGCGGAAGCTCTGGTGTTATAGCCGCGAAGTTATAGAACCAGTAATCGCCGCCGCCCTTGTAATCAGTGCCGAACTGTGGGCGGAATTCGAACGCATGGGGGCCAACGATACCGGGGGCGCCTGGATATGCATTGGGATTAATGAAACCAGGCCCGTTGGGAATGCCGAAGAAGAACGGGGGATAAGAGGGCGTCTTATAAAATGGCGAAACCGCCGCATTTGGTGCTGAGTGCGGAAGGGGCGTGTTCACGCCAGGTAGCGGTGTACCGCCCGGACCGAAAAACATACCTGGAAGCAAGCGGCGGTTTCTAACGGTGCCAACTCCAACGAAGTCGCGACCATCTAATCCTCCCCAGGGTATGTAAAACGCGTTGGCCGTCAGGTCCCGATCACGACTAAACAGGCCGCCAGTGCGTTCCCAGAAATCAGCAATGACCACGATATCGGTCTTGTCATCTCCCGTGCCGGCCTTGATCCATGCCTCCCATTCGCCCATGTCGTTGGAGGCTCCCAGGTTCGTGTTCCCGTAACTGCCCCCGATCTCCAGTCCACGAAACTTGTGGACCAAAAAGAAGTTAACTACG
>Ga0137403_10005644_pt1 | contig 14474 bp, 16 predicted proteins | sample CZOMad2_1_16fung_FD_122057 | JGI IMG/M metagenome (GOLD analysis project Ga0137403, IMG submission 122057) | Vadose zone soil fungal communities from Angelo Coast Range Reserve, California, USA - CZOMad2_1_16fungal (Hybrid Assembly) | ecosystem: Environmental > Terrestrial > Soil > Vadose zone... | reverse complement strand
GAAGTCATCAAGATTAAGATCCAGGCTGAGCATACCTGGCCCAATGGGGTGACCACGCCGGAGAAAGAGGCGTATCCAGGGTCCGGGAGCTGGGGGCGGGAGGGCTGGACGTTCTTCGCGCTCGCGCCTGCCCAGCAGAAGATGGGGGAGCTCCTGGCGAGTGCGGCGGACGAGCCGCCCCCGGCCGCGGCTGCGGAGGACGTAGACCTCCCGTAGGACGTCACGACCACCGTGATCACCGCGCAGGCCTCCGGGAGGCGCCGGGCGCCTTCGTGCCCCATCAGGCGCAGCATGGCCCAGCCGCCGAGTATCAGCCCGACAATCACGCCCATCAGCATGATCCCTGCCACCAGATCCTTGGCGCGTTCCGTCATCGGTTGGCCTCCTGCCTTCCACAAACCCTCGACGCGTTCCACCTGGTGCTGCCTGGCACAGCAGCTGTGCTGGGTGGTGTTCCGGCGCCCCAGGAACGACGTCATAGGCGACTAAACATGCGTTATCAGAAGTGGCTCGCGGCGGGCGCCTGCGGCGCGCTGGGGAGGCAACGCACCCGTTGACTACAAGCGTCTCATATCCCCATCTCAATAAACATCGTCTCATGAACTCGTTAGGACGCAGGGGAGTCCCGTGGGGTGACGAAGCGTACCAACTGGGCAACTTGGTCTTTGAGGGCACTGAACTCGCCCATCCGGCGGTCGACGGTATGCTTGAGCTTCAGCGCTGTTTCAATACGGGCCACCAGTTCCGCCTCATCCACAGGTTTTGTGAGAAAATCATCAGCGCCCGCCTGAATGCCTGTGATCCGATCGGCCTTAGCATCAAGGGCCGTCATGATGACAATAGGGATCAGCCGCGTCTCTTCCTGGTCTTTGAGGAGCCGACAGACCGTGAAGCCGTCCATCACCGGCATCATCACGTCCAGCAGAATCAGATCAGGCGCTTCGGCCGCCACTTTGGCGAGGGCCTCCTGGCCGTTCGCCGCACTGATGGTCTCGTACCCCAGATCTGCCAGCTCCTGCTCAAGATAGTCCACATTGAAGGGCTCATCGTCGACAATCAGAATTTTGGAGCGTCTCGGTGCGCCGGGGGTGGGGTCGGGTGCCGGAGGAAGACGCGGCTGCACGGGGTCGGGCGGCTGCACGGGGTCGGGCGGCTGCACCGTGACGGGAGCCACAAAGCGGTAGCCGCGGCCATAACGCGTCTGGATGACCGGTGCTTCGGCTGGCTCGGGCTCGATGGCCTTGCGGACTTTGGCCAGACACCGGGTGAGGGCGGCGTCACTCACAAACGTCCCTGACCAACAGTGCTCCAGGAGTTCATCTTTGGTCACGATCCGGTCGCGATGCTCGAGCAGGTAGACCAGCACGTCCAAGACCTTGGGCTCGATCTCGACGGGGTGGCTCGCACAGCGCAGCTCCCCGCGTTGCGCATCGAGTTGGTAGGGGCCAAAGTGATAGATCATGACGGTATCCCTCGATCTTATACTCCGGCTTTTGCCTTATTTGGACCCCTTGTACCTCACCCAGGGTCTGCCGTCAAGCCGATCTACGATCCGTGCCGATTATCCTGGTCATAATCCAATCCTACAACTCCTAGCACCGTATCCAGGAGAGGTGGCAAAATAGTGTGCGTACTGCGCTCGGCATGCACTTGATCGTGCCCACGCTCCTTCACGTGACCCTCCAGGAGAAACGGACCGCATAGCTTCTGCTCGACCAGCTCCCACGATCTCAGGCTGAGCCTCGTGGTCAGAATTCGTCACAATATGGTCTGACTGTGGTCAAGATCTGTGGTTTCCAACGCGGTACATTCCTAGGCAGAAACACAGCGGGTTTGGCAGGTGATGACCTCACAGACGTACAGGGATACACTCCCAAAGGAGCACATCATGGCTACGCAGACACGACGGACCACCCGATGCTCGGCAAGGTTCTTCAGGGCCACTATCACAGCCTACATGGTTGTGGCATGTTGTGGCCTGGTACTGTGGAGTGCGGTTGCCGCGCATACAGCGATCAGCGGGAATGGCATGGCCCTGAATGGCGTCTCCTCCAATGGCCTCCAGGCGAATGGGCTGCACGTCAATGGGCTCACCTCCAATGGGCTCATCTCCAATGGCCTCCACGTGAATGGGTTCGCCCCCAATGCGACCATACTCCACGGAGAGCCTACCCCAGGGGTACAGGGCAAGAGCTTACCCTGGAGCACCTTAAGCCAAAGGGCTTTGGGGGAGGCCGCCGCACCGTCCATGCGTGCCGACGGCTACACCCCGCCGGTTGAACTGCCAGAAGTACGGTGAGCTCCTGACCAGGGGACGGTGATACGTAGTACGACCGCGGAGATAAGGGACACGGATCTTTTACCAAGGAGAAATGACCATGAGAACGAACACGACGTTTGCAGCCATAGCGATATGTGCCAGTCTGTATCTGACCATGGGGCCTGCTCAGGCGGCCCTCACTCAGAATGGGCTCACCGCCAATGGGCTCCATGTCAATGGGCTCACCTCCAACGGGGTACATCTCAATGGGACTGAACCCAACTATGGGCCGACACCAGAGGTGCAGCGCGAGAGCTTACCCTTCAACGGCCTAAGCCAGAAGGGCTTGGGGAAGATACATCCTTAGCGCCTAGAGCTCCAGAGGCATAGCCCGCGTTACAGGCTTATGCCTCTACGGATGCGACGCCGGTTTGGGGTACGTGTTCCAACGCTGAACCGGCGTCCAACGTCCCACTATGTGACAACTGCATCAAGCACCTTCCACCTCTGACTTGAAAGGGTTACCGTATGCCAACCTGTAAAGCCCTGTGGCGCTCCGCCTGCTGGAGCGTGATGGTCCTCAGCGCCGTGTGTGCCTACGCTGGTTCGGGCGACAACGGCCTCCAGGCGAACGGCGTGTATGGCAATGGTATGAGTCAGAACAGCGTGGGCCAATCCGCCGGGCTCAAGGATAGCGCGGCACAGGTAGTGACCGCTCCACACGCTGCGACGCCTGCGGCTGGCAGCCCCAGGCTGATTGCACTGGCAGACCCCGACCTGGCGTCGACGGCCGCCAAGCGCCATCAACTGACCTATCTGGTGCGGTGTGCCCTGCCTGAGCATATCGTGGTGTACGCGGATTACGGCGGGGAACGCTTCACGTTCCAGGGCAGTATGGGGCTGGCGCCCCGCTGGCTGACCGAGGCGATGACCCCGAGCGACGAGCGGTGGGTCTCGGCGTGTCTCCTGGCGCATGTCAATTATTTCGGGAAACATGTGCGGGTCTCCATGCGCGCCACCCCACCCCCCGTGCCCGCTTTCGAGGCCGACGACGACGAGCAGCAGACCTACACGATTTTCGAGGGGGGATTTTTCGGGAATCTGTTCCTCCCTCAGCCCGTCGCCTATACCTGTCAGGGCATGCGCACCCCTGCCCAAGCGCAGGACCCCATTTTGCAGGACCGGGTGTGCACCCAGGAGACGGGGGAGACCACGGCCGAGGGGATACCCATCACCTACTGCCACTTTCTGGTGACAGGCCACTGCGAGGAACCTGCGAGTTCGACGGTCGATGGGACCCCATATGCCGAAGTGATCTTCACGTATCTGCGCCCTGTCCAGCACGATTGAGGCACACCAGTTATGTGTCGTGCGCCTTGCCCGGTCTGCTCAAGGACGTGTGTGCCCTTGCACGACACATAAGATCCTATCCATTCCAAACCCCGCCAAGACATCCTTTACACCAGTGGGAACTTAAGCCGACTGGATATTTCCGGGGAAAATCCCCGCTTGGCACACCCCATTTTTCTCCCTATAATCCGCCGATGTACTACAGCCTGTAGTGTTTTGAAGGAAATGAGGGGGAATGCATGCCCACAAGAGAACCGAACGATTCGCGGATCGTCAGTGTCCGCCTACCCGACGACCTCATCCAGCGCCTCGATCGTTATCTCGACTGGTGTGCCACCGCTCGACGGCGCGACACGACGCGCAACGCCGCCATCCGCGAGGCCTTGAGCGCCTGGCTTGATGACCAAGAGCAGCGTGCCGGACTCGTCGAGCCGCATACCCTCCGGCGACAGTTTCAGGCCGCCTACCAGAGCCTCCACCCCCACCACGACGGCGTTCCCATCCATCGGCTGCGCCAGCTCCTGCAGTGGCCTCGGGAGCGTTTCGATGCCGTATTGGAGGCCCTTCGCGCCGATCATCACGTTAAGCGGGCGTTGCGCCTCCCGGATTGGCCGGCGCGGCCTAGGGGTCCCCCGCCCATGCCGGCGGCCCTCGCTCCCCTCCTCCAACCTCGCTATAATAGGCTCCCTTTCTCCCCCATCGTCTTGATGACGGCCTGCGCCACGCCGCCCGTGGAGACGTGTACCCAGCGGAGGGGTGCCGTGCGTTGGGCCGCTCGACCATGCTACCTTGGGACGTCTGGTCCCGAGGCATCAGCAGGGAGGCCTCCTCTGTGGGACGATTTTCGGATGTTGACGACCCCCAACTGCCTTTGAACGACCCGCTGCAACAGCGTTATGAACTCATTCGCCCCTTGGTGCTCTTGCAGGATCGCACCGCCAGCGCGCGAGCGCAGGAAACGGACACCCACCCGGAAACGGTCGGTGCCCTCAAACGACGCTTTGAAGCGCAGGGCATGCTCGGCCTCCTCCCCGACACGCTCAAAGTCATCCCGGTTGGCCGACGGCGTCGAGTGCCCGACGAGGTGGTGGAAGAACTCCAGCGGCTCAAAGGCCTCTATGACGGATTCGGGTACCGGGAACTGGCCCGGATCCTCTTTCATACCTGTGCCCGCCGCATCAGTCACCATAGCGTGCACAAGCTCTGGCACCAACTGCCACCCGCCTCCCCCCAGCAGTTGCCCCTCCTCGATTACCACAGCTATCCTGAGCGTGCCCAGGCCCGCCAGCAGGTCATTGAGCTCTATTGTCACGGCTGGAGCAAGCGCAGTATCAGTCGGTTTTTGCACGTCTCCCGCCCTACCATCAACACGTGGATTGCGCGCTTCGAGGCGGACAACGTGGCCAGTCTGGAGGACAAGAGCCGGGCGCCCACCTCCACCGTGCGCAAGGCGTGGTTGCCAGTAATGGTGGAGATTTATCACCTGCAAAAGCGCCATCCCGATGCCGGAGGCTTCCGGATTTGGAGTCTCCGGGGCAAAACGGATCTCTCGGTGCGCACGATCGAGCGGATCATGGCCATCAACCGCCAAGTCTATAAGGACATCCCAGGAGTGGGGCGCCAGCGGCACCCGCCCACCGCGCCCCAACCCCATCCTTTCAAAGCCACCGCGGCGCACGAGTACTGGTTTATCGACGGTCGCATGATGGATTTTGCGTTGGCGGGGGTGAAGTGGTGGAGCGTGATCGTGTTAGATGGCTATTCGCGCACCATGCTGGCAGGGGCTGTGGCCCCCTCGGAGGCGAGTTGGGTGACCATGACGGCGCTCTACACCGCGTGCCTGCGCTACGGCGCCCCGCAGCACGTGATTTCGGACAGCGGCGGCGCGTATATCTCTGAGGCCTTTGAAGGCGTCTGTCGGCGTTTGGAGATTGACCACATCACCATTGTGAGCACCCAGGGCCAAAGCTATATGAACCTGATGGAGACGCATTTCAATATCCAGCGGCGCTTGTATGACTACCAGTTTGCCCTGACGCGCACGCCGCTCGAGTTCGAGCAAGCTCATCAACGTTTTATCGAGCTCTACAACACCACGGCGCATCAGGGCCTGCTCAAAGAGCAGTGGGCATCGCCCATCCCCCTGGACGTGCTTGGGGCGGCCCAAGGCCGCCTGTATACCCCCGACGAGCTGGCGCGTAAGTTTGCCCACGCCCTCGTGCCGCGCACCACCAATCGCTATGGCTGCGTCACTTTGCACAGTTATCATTTCTATGTGGAACAGGGGTTGCCCCAGACGCAGGTGTTGCTGTGGGTGTATGGCCATGAGCTGCGCGCCGTCTTTGACAACGTGTTGTTGGCCGCATACCACTGTCACTACGACCTGCGCCATGGCAAAGTCACCGACATCCGAGACGGCCGCTTTTATCCGACGCGCTTTGCCTCCCCCCAGGGCGCGCTGATTCCCCTCAATCCTCAAGAATCCTTGGTGTTGTATCGCCCCAAGTCCTGGAGTCGTCACCCCTCGTTGCCTTTTCCAGCCCAACAATTGTGGCTCTTTGAACGAGTGAAGATGGCGTAGAGTCGGTCGAGAGGCCTGCCTATGGGCCGGCCGGCATTTGTTGTCATCCCTGACAAAAACACTACAGGCTGTAGTACATCGGCGGATTATAGGGAGAAAAATGGGGTGTGCCAAGCGGGGATTTTCCCCGGAAATATCCAGTCGGCTTAAGTTCCCACTGGTGTAAAGGATGTCTTGGCGGGGTTTGAACAATGCGCTGGTGCACCTCTACGAGATTCGTGATGCACTTGCCAAGCACTATGGCGACGAGCAGTCTGCGCGCGACGCTTTGAGCATCAGCAAAACCAAGTGGGATCGGCTGGGGATCCTCACCAATGTTGAGCCCTTGGAGCAGGGGCGTCATCGGGGCAAACATCCTACGGGTCGTCGGGCTGCGACTGAGAGTGAGCTGGACGAGGCTCGTCAACTGGCGTGGCGTTGGATCATGGCCTTTGCCGAGACGGTCTGAGAGCCAGCTACCCCATCGCGGCGTTCTGAGTAGCGTTATGCCCGCTAAACGCTCGCCATCCACCCGGAGTGTGCAGTGGTCGGGAATGGCCCGCGTGCGGGGAGGACGGGCACATTCTCCACCGGTCGAATGTGCCCGTAGGAATGTCCCCTTTCCGCGCAATGGCCCCCACGTCCGCCAAACCGTTTGTGCTGATGGGTCTTGGGCCGATGGGGTGATCCGAACGAACTGAACTACAAAGTTCACATAATCCGGCTTATCAGAAGCAGACACGACCAGGGGAGACCGTAAGAGCCATAAAAACAGAACAAACGGAAAATTTCAGTCTGTGGTTTGCCCTATGCAAGGCCCATGCGCCTCGCGCGTCGCAACGTCAGGAGCGTGATGATGCCGCCTTTTCACTTCCGTTCGTTCCTGCGAGGCTGCCTGATGGGGACAAGCATCCTGCTGGGGCTGTGGGTGCTCGGTGCTGTGGCCGTGTGGCTGGTGTGGCGCTTCATGTTCTCCCCCTGGTGGTGATGGGTGTGTGCGGGCGTCCAGCCCCCCGATGTTGACAGAAACGGCGTTATCAGAAGCTAGAATGTGACATGGGTGGCTCAAGAAAAAAGGGAAGCTCACCCCACTTAGGTCACCTCACCCATAACTTGTGTATCAGTGTGTTTTGAAGCCGACCGTTACTGTCTCCAAAACTCACCAACTTTGCAAAACTGAGACTTTGATTTGGTCACTTTAGGTCGGCCCGTTCGATTCAGTCCGCATGATGATTACTCCGCTGCCGCTGCCACTGCTCTGTTGGCCTTTTCGATCTGTTTCTGTTCTAGTGCCGGCAGCTTCGTCGGGGCAAGGTCGACCTCAATCTTGTTGAGAGTCCCCGTAAACTTGAATGGGGATTGATAGAGGTTGCTAACCGGTGATCCAGTGTCGAGACCGGTGTCGAACGTTTCGTCCGCGGAAAAACGCCCAAAGATGGTCTTGTCCACGCGGCCTTGGCCAACTTCCTTGTCGTTCACAAATAGCGTGACCGTACCACCTTTGGCCAGTCCACCGCCGTCGTACTTGAACTCAACACGAATGGTGCTCTTACCGGCTGGCAGTTTCTCGGAACTGGTTACCCGGTAGCGGGACATCCCGAACCAATTGTACTCGTAAGTGGGCTTTCCGTCCTTCACGAACAGCGTATATCCGCCTACGGTGCCACCGGCTGCGACCAGGACTCCGTCTCCAGGTTGATCCACGGATGCTGTGATAACGTGCGACCTGTTCTTGATGTTGGCCGAGGAACTTTCCGGGATCCGGTACGCCCCCGCAAAATAAGTGAAATGAGTTCGGCCCGCGATCAAGCTCGGCCGCAGGCTCGGATCTGCGCGTTCGATGAAGCGGTCATCGAGCGGCAGGACATTATACTTGGCCGTCTCAGCCCAGAACAGGTCCTGCAATTCCCGCAGTTTGTCCGGATTCTTTGCGGACAGGTCATTCGCCTCGCTGAAATCGTCCTCCAGGTTGTACAGTTCCCACGTGTCGTTGTCGAAGTCGAACGAACCGGAAGTCACCCACGGCAAGCGGCCATGGCGGCAGACAGCGATCCAGCCGTCGTGGTAGAGGGCGCGGTTGCCGAACATCTCGAAGTACTGTGTCCCGCGATGGCCTTTTGCTTTTGCGTCGTCGAAACTGTAAACCATACTCACGCCTTCGATCGGCTTCTGCCATACGCCGTTCACTTCAACCGGTTCGGAAACGCCAGCCGCTTCCAGGAGAGTGGGCGCAACATCGATGACATCGTGGAACTGGGTCCGGATGCCACCCTTGTCTTTGATCCGATTGGGCCACGAAACGACGAGGGGGTTGCGAGTGCCACCGAAATGCGACGCGACCTGTTTGCCCCACTGGAACGGAGTATTCATCGCCCACGCCCAGCCCACGGGAAAATGGTTGTAAGACTGAGGGCCGCCGATTTCGTCAATGTGCTGAATGATGTACGAGGTATCTTCGTGTTGGCCGTTGAGTGATACCATTTCGTTGAAGACCCCACTCAGCGTCCCTTCCATGGAAGCGCCGTTATCGCCGACCTCCCACATGATCAGGGTGTTGTCGAGTTGTCCGAGTTCCCGGATGGAATCGATCACGCGACCGACTTCGTAGTCGGTCTGCGCAGTGAACGCGGCGAATGTCTCCATCAGGCGCTCGGCAACCTTCTTTTCATCTGGAGATAAGGAATCCCATGCTGGGATTTCCTTTGGCCGTGGCGTCAGCTTTGTCTCGGGCGGGATGATGCCCATCTTGAGCTGGCGCTGATACGTCTCTTCACGATATTTATCCCAGCCTTGATCGAACTGACCTTTGAACTTGGCGATCCAAGCTTGCGGAACGTGGTGCGGCGCATGGGTGGCGCCGGGAGCGTAATAAAGAAAGAACGGACGATCGGGAGTCACCGATTTCTCCTGGTGGATGTATTCGATGGCCTTGTCCGCCAGATTCTCATTCAGCGTGTAATCCTTTTCCCGGCCCTTCGGTATTTCCATTTCGACCGGCTTGTTGCCTTCGTAAAGCGCTGGCTGCCACTGGTTCGCCTCCCCGCCTACAAACCCGTAGAAGTGGTCAAAGCCCTGCATGGTCGGCCAGCGATCAAATGGACCTGACACACTCGTTTCCCAGTCAGGGATGTTGTGGTTCTTGCCGAAAAAAGCCGTGCCGTAACCGTTCTGGCGCAGTGTTTCGGCAAACATCGCTTCGCTCTTCGGAATCTGCCCGCTGTAGCCAGGATAACCGGAACCTATTTCGGTAACGACCCCCGTCCCCGCGGAGTGGTGGTTACGCCCGGTCAACAGCGCCGCCCGCGTGGGTGAGCAGAGAGCAGTGGTATGGAATCGAGTGTAGCGCAATCCCGTTTGGGCGAGGCGGTCGAGGTTGGGCGTGGGAATCTGCCCGCCAAAAGTGCTCCATTGGCCGAAGCCGGCATCGTCAATCAAGATGTACAGCACGTTGGGTGCGCCCTCAGGCGCCTTGATGATGGGGATCTTGTCCGGCGTGGAGTCCTTGTATGTCCGGCCGATGGTCCCCTTGAACGTGGGTTCAGGCCGCGGCAGGACGTCTTGCGCCCACACCGGAAGGGCGCCGGCAGCTACGGCAATTCCAGCCGCCAGAACCAATTTTGTGAGCAACCGCGTCGATTTACTGAGTTCCTCGACGATGTCTCGCTTCGGGAGATGGGAGGATGTGTTCATCGTTTGTCTCTCTTTCTGGCAGTTCTTGAATGCGCGGTCTGCTGCACCCGCCGCCTTGCCGAGGATCAGGGCCGACAGTGTGACTTGCCACGACGTGCTGGCCGCGATCCCGGTTCGCTGGTAAACCTGCGTCGCTCAATCTATCACACTTATACGGACGATTCTTGTTGGTCCCCTTGATGCACCAGCATCGTCAGCCGCGCCGTGTCTATAGTGGTGTCAAGAAAATACTTGTGGGGTGGCGTAATGTCTCATTTAACCCTCGTTTTCGAGACACCCCGTAGTGCAGATCAAACAGAGCAATATTGTCTGGTGTACAACATGTCGCGATGACTCTCGGGAAGCCTCCGCTATGTCCCCACCACATACCGCCCCGTCTCGACCCGCCGTAACAGCCCATCACGCGCCATTGCCTTCATGGTACTCCCCAGGTCCTTGTCGAGGCCGAGCCGCTGGCGCGTCTGCACCGGACTGAGGCCTTCGGGATGCTCCTGGAGCAGCGCCACAATACGCCGGCGCATGTCGCCGCGGGGGGCACTCATTGCTGCTGGCGCGCCAGGTCCTGGCAGCGCAGGAGTGGCACTGCGGGGCATGTCGAGCAGGCGCTGGTTCTGTTGTTGGGTTTCATGCAGCATTTGTAACAAGAGGGCTTCACGGTCCCTGGCGGCCTGTTCGCGGGCCTGGGCCTCGTTGAGCTGCTGCTTGAGCATGGCGATCATGTCTTGATAGACGTCAAGCGTGTCAACCGTGTCCATTCTTGACGTCAAAGGCTGTCCATCAGGTGCGGCGATTGGACGTCCAATCTCGTGTAAAGTACGTAAAGTAAATCCCGCGCGCAGCAGTTCAGCGGTGTCAATCAGCCCATCAGCATCAACACTAAGGCGGCTATCCTTGATGTAGGTGTACAATGTTTGCCTTGACACCCCAGCTGCTTTTGCCGCGTCAACCTTGGACAGCTTGGCCATACATGACCCTCCACGACGTCGAGCGATATCCACCAGGGTACACCCAAGGCTACCTTCCCGCAAAATACCGCGCAAAGGCCCGGTTGACCACAGCCGCGTAGCTTTCCCCGGTGCGGTCCGCCTCCCGCTTCACGGCGTCGATGTAGCGCTGTTCGACGTGATAGGTCTGCCGGGCCAGCTTGCGGTCGGGGGTCTCAGCCTCCTGGACCAGGTGCTGCCGCTCCTGCCACCAGTGGGCGAGGGCCTGCAGGTCCGGCCAGACGGCCGTGAGCTCCGCCGCCAGGTCCGGGCTGAGGGCCGCTGGCGAGGACGGGACGCGCGGCGCCACCTCCTGCTCGTCTGCCCCTGGGGGCGCCGGGAGGCTATATGGAGCCTCCGGAGGCGCCGGGAGCAGCGTCTCATGCACGAGGAGGTCATTCGGAGGCTCAGGGGACGGCAGGATCGTCGGGGGACCTTGGTGTACATCAGGTCCACTTATGGACGGGGATGGGGTCTCGTGCGGTGCCTGCGGTGCTTGCGGTGTCCGGCGCCGGGGAGTGGCGCGGGTCGGAGTCGGGGCTGGTGCGGGCGTCTTGCGCTTGGTCTGGGCATTTGTGCGGGGCATGGTACGGGTCCTCTCTGGGTGTTCGCGTGATTAGATGCCAGAGAGTCTACCAGAGGTCCACCAGGGGGGAGAGTTTCCCTGGCCGTGGGGAGGACGTCAAACTTGCGAAGCTACACCACCGCCTCTAAGCCCTTTTGTTCAATCAGATTCAGCAGCTTTAAGGCGCTCCCGGTTGGCCGTTTCGCGCCGATCTCCCACTTCTGGACGGTAGAAGGGCTCGTATTGAGACAGGCGGCAAGGACGGCCTGGCTGACATGGGCGCGTTTGCGCAGCTGGCGGATATCTTCAGGGGCGAGTGCGTGCACGGGGCTCAGACACACTTTGTCGAAGTCGCGCATGGTGACATCAGAAAGGACCCCAGCGGCATGGAGACCTCGTGCGGTCTCATGAACTTCTTGGAGGATTCGTGAGTGCGCCATCGGTGATCTCCTTCATTTCTCCGGCTTGTATGGCTGTTCGGATGGCCTTAGCAGGCATTGCGAGGTACTGCTTCGCCAGGAGTTTGAGAGCCTGCAGCTCTTGGTCCACGATATTGTCACGTTCGTTTTTCGCAAAGCCATAGATGAAAAACCACTTGTCATACTGGTTGGTCGCCAGGAGTGTCCGATATCCTCCACGCTTCCCTGCCTCTGGACGCGCCACCCGTTTTTTGACGACCCCTCCCCCGAGCTTCGCATCGATAAGCCCCCGTTGCATTTCCTCAACAGCCTGAAGCAAGGCATCATCTGCAAGCGCCGTTTTCTTTTGCCACCGTTCAAACGAACGGGTTTTGAAGATATGCACAGCACTCATTCCACTGGTCACTCGTTCCAGTTGTCAGTATTATATAGCACCGAGTGCTATAGAGTCAAGGCGTGTGTTCCACGGGTCACCCATGCCCTATCGGCAAGGATGCCAGTATGCATGAGGAACTCTTCTTTCAATCCCTTCCAGGGCTCCAGTCACGACTTTCGATAGAGACATTTGCCCTTGGCATCCCAAATCGCCCAATCACCGTCAATGTACAGAGAAACGAACGCCATCAGGCTTAGCAAGCTCCACGCGAGCGCTAAGCCTGCGCAAAGATAGCCGCCGAGCTGTAACCACTCTGACAGGACCGCAGGGGCACTTGCCGGTCTGCTGAAATCTGGAATATGCCCTGTCCCCGTGTACATCCACCAGATGGCAGCGACTGACAACCCGATGATGGCGACAAATATCCCAAGAATGGGGATGGTCCACTCACACGTGAGCTTATCAAAGCCCTTGACGACCTCTGGGACGCGTTCATTCATCGCCGTCTCTCCGATAGACAGGGTTGTGGGGAGCTGGCCGATATTCAGCCAGGGCATAGCTGCCGTGCGACGTCCACTCCGGCACCAGTGCTCGTGTCATCTCATCGGCAGTCAACCTGGTGAACTTCACGTACTCGATATCGCCATTGTCCTGCAGCAGCAGCAGAATCGGTGGAGGCCTCTCGCGGGGATCTGATACCTTGCTTAGGGGCACAAAAAGAGAGAGAATGCGGGCCGTGGTCCAGAAACACCGAAGGCGAGCTGGCCCTGATAAACCGCTCGCCTTTGGTGGCATATCCCTTAGCAAGGGATTGCTGATGCAGGACATAAACTCACCTGTCATGGAGTCGTCTATGTCTGATGCTAGGATACCATTCACCGTTGGGGATCTCAAGAGGGTCGGCGACAGGGTGCAGGAGCACGTCGACCTCGTCAATGCCGCACTCGGCCCTCATGCCACCGTGAATTTCAGTGTGGAGGTCATCCCAGGGCCGGCAACACCAGCAACGCCTACGGCGCGCACAATCGCCCATCTGCTACGCCCACCGTCCCAGCCACGGCGCCGTCCTCGCCGTCGACCGCGTACCCGCTCCGGCCAGACAACCACCTACCAGGCCAAGCGCATGGCCATGGAGGATCTGCCGCTCAAGCGGCTGCGTCGCGATGGCTTTACGCCGTACTTCGGCGACGAGAAACGCTTCCTGATGACCCCACCGGAATTCACCCTGGTACTGGCGTGCGAGTCTCGGCAGGTGTCCCAAGTCATCCATGAGGTCCTGCTGCAATCAGTCGGCTACCCCGGCGACAGCGCGGACGGTCGCCGGGAATGGGTGGCACTGTCCTTTCGGCATTTCGAGCGCCGGGGCATCATGGGTCACAGTGACGCCAAGCGCACCCTCGACTACGCCGTGGAGCAGGGCTATCTCCTGCGCCGCCGCCGTGGTCGGCAGCAGTGGGAATATGCGGTGCACTATCGCCAGGTCGATAATGTTCCCCGGTAGGCTGTGGAAAACTTTTCCAACTGTCCCACCTTAGTAGGGACAGTAACTGTCCCACCTTAGCAGGGACAGATCCTAAAAAGGGTTTACTAGACTAAAGAAAGAGAAAAAGAGCTCTCTGAGCTCTAGGGGGAACAAAATCAGGAAACCAGGGAACGGGAGCATACCCGGTGCGGTGCTCTGGTCCTGATGACCACCCCGCCAACCCCCAAAGCAGGTTAACACGGTAGGGAAGATTTCACCGGCTGAAGCAGAGGCATGGCAGAGGGAGGTACACGCGATGGCAAACTCCAAGCAACTCCAGGTCTTGAAGCAAAGCGTCAAGACCTGGAATGCGTGGCGGGAGCAAAACCGGGACATCACGCCGGACCTCAGAAGAGCCAGACTCGACGGGGCTAACCTCAGCAAGGTCAATCTCTCCGGGGCTAACCTTGCCGGGGCTGACCTCGGGGCTGCTGACCTCGTCGAGGCTAACCTCAGAGTGGCCCACCTCGTGGAGGCCACCCTTTTCAGCGTCAACCTCACCGGGGCCAACCTCACCGGGGCCAATCTCGCCGGGGCCAAGCTTTTCACCGCCAACCTCACCGGGGCTAACCTCACCGGGGCTTTACTCTCCATGACCAACCTCACCGAGGCCAACCTGACTAGAGCTGATGTATCCCGTGTGCATCTCCTTGAGACAGTTTTTAGTAACACCAACTTAACCGCTGTACAAGGGGTAGAGACATGCTATCACGAAGGCCCCAGCGCCCTCGATCATCGCACCCTCGCCA
>Ga0137403_10005643_pt1 | contig 14475 bp, 13 predicted proteins | sample CZOMad2_1_16fung_FD_122057 | JGI IMG/M metagenome (GOLD analysis project Ga0137403, IMG submission 122057) | Vadose zone soil fungal communities from Angelo Coast Range Reserve, California, USA - CZOMad2_1_16fungal (Hybrid Assembly) | ecosystem: Environmental > Terrestrial > Soil > Vadose zone... | reverse complement strand
CGGCACGGGCAGCACGCGCAGGCCCAGCGCCGCCAGGCGTGCGTACTCGACCGACCAGCCGGGCTCGTCGACCAGCACCGTGTCGCCGGTGCGCAGCAGCGCACGCGTCACCAGGTCCAGCGCCTGCGTCGCCCCCAGCGTCGTGACGATCTGCGATGGCACGGCCTGGATGCCCAGGTCGGCCAGCCGCAGCGACAGCGCCTGGCGCAGCCGCGGATCGCCTGCGGGTTCGCCGTACTGCAGCGCCGCCGCCAGCTGGTTGCCGCTGCTGACCCGGCGCAGCGCGCTGGCCAGCAGCGGCCGGTCGAGCCACTCGACCGGCAGCGTGCCCAGCCCCGGCATCGGCTGCTTGCCGGGCGGCTGGAACATGCTGCGCATCAGCGCGGTGGCGCTGACCGGCGCCGCCAGGCGCGCCGCTGCCGTGCCGCGCGGCGCAGAGGCCGGTGCCGGGCCGCTCGCTTCGCGCGCCAGGTCGCGCACGAAGAAGCCGCGCTGCTTGCGGGCTTCGACCAACCCGTGCGCCAGCAACTGGTCGTAGGCAGCGACCACCGTGTATGGGCTCACGCCATGGCGCAGCGCGCACTGGCGCACCGACGGCAGGCGCGCGCCGGGAGCGATCAGGCGCTGGCGGATTTGTTCGGCAAAGCGGCTCGACAGCTGCTCGGTGAGCGTCGCATCGGCGTCGCGTGACAGGGTAGGGAGGGGCGTCATGTGCTGGTCGGCGGTCCAATACAGCCTGAGAAATGATCTGGTTGATTGTATTGGGTATGTACCGGTCGATTGCCTAAACTGGCGCATGTCCAACACCCCGAATCCGAACTCCGAACGCACCGGCTGGTGGCTCGGGCTGTTGGGCGTGACCATCTTTGCGATGACCTTGCCGATGACGCGCCTTGCGGTCGGCGGTGCCAGCGACCCGCAACTGACGCCCTTGTTCGTGGCGGCGGGGCGTGCCGCGCTGGCCGCGCTGCTGAGCGTGGTCTATCTGGTGGCGACCCGGTCGCCGCGGCCACGTGGCCGCGCCTGGGGGCTGCTGGCGGTTTCCGCCGTCGGCACCGTGATCGGTTGGCCGCTGTGCCTCGGTCTGGCGCTGCGCCGGGTCGACACGATGCACGCGGCGGTGATCAGCGGTGTGCTGCCCTTGGCCACCGCGGTGGTCGCCGCGCTGGTGCTGCGGCAGCGGCCATCGCTGCGGTTCTGGGGCTGCGCGCTGGCCGGCTGTGCGCTGGTGCTGGGCTTTGCCTGGCAGGCCGGCGGCGGTGGTGTGCAATGGGCCGACGGCCTGCTGCTGCTGGCCGTCGGCAGCGCGGCCATCGGCTACGTGGCCGGCGCGCGCCTGGCCGCCGATGCGCCGGCCGAGCAGGTGATCTGCTGGGTGCTCGTGATCAGCCTGCCGCTGACCGCACCGCTGATGGCCCTCACTTGGCCGACTCACGCCGTCAGCACCGGGGCCTGGCTCGGCTTCGGCTACGTGACACTGTTTTCGATGTGGCTGGGTTTCTTTGCCTGGTACCGCGGCCTGGCCCTGGGCGGCATGGTGCGCGTCAGCCAGGTGCAACTGGTGCAGCCCTTTTTGTCGATGCTGTTCGCCGTGCCGGTGGTGGGCGAAAGCCTCGACGGGCTCACCGTGGTGTTCGCCGTCGCGGTGATGGCGACCGTGCTGCTCGGCAAGAAAATGCCGATTCAAACCCTGGAAAGACGACCCACATGACCTGGCAACTGGCGCGCCGCGCGGCGCGCATGAACCCGTCCATCATCCGCGAGATCCTGAAGGTGACCGAGCACGGCGTCATCTCGCTGGCCGGCGGCTTGCCGGCGCCGGAGACCTTTCCGGTCGAAGCCATGCGCGAGGCCACCCAGCGCGTGCTGCGCGACGCGCCGCACCAGGCGCTGCAATACGCGCCGAGCGAAGGCTTCGCGCCGCTGCGCGAATGGGTCGCCGAACACCTGAACGCGCAGGGCATGGCGGTCGATGCCGGCCAGGTGCTCATCACCACCGGTTCGCAGCAAGGCCTCGACCTGGTCGGCAAGCTGCTGATCGACGCCGGCAGCCGGGTCGCGGTCGAGTCGCCCACCTACCTGGGCGCGCTGCAGGCCTTCAACCCTTACGAGCCGTTGTACGACGCACTGCCCTGCGACGACGACGGCCCGCTGCCCGACGCGCTGGTACAGGCGCAGGGGGCGCGCTTTCTCTACGTGCTGCCGAATTTTCAAAACCCGAGCGGACGCTGCATCGGCGCCGCACGCCGAACCGCGCTGGTGCAGGCCGCGCAGGCGATCGATCTGCCGCTGGTCGAAGACAACCCGTACGGCGATCTGTGGTTCGACGAAGCGCCACCGCCGCCGCTGGCGGCGCAGTGGCCGGGCGGCGTGGTCTACCTCGGGTCGTTCTCCAAGGTGCTGGCACCCGGCCTGCGGCTCGGTTACGTGGTGGCGCCATCGGCGCTCTGCACCAAGCTGCTGCAGGCCAAGCAGGCGGCCGACCTGCACACGCCCGGCTTCAACCAGCGCGTGGTGCACGAGGTCATCCGCAACGGCTTTCTGACGCGGCATGTGCCGACCATCCGCGAGCGCTACCGCGCTCAGCGCGATGCCATGAGCGCCGCGCTGCAAGCCCACATGCCGCCTGGCTGCCGCTGGTCGGTGCCGTGCGGCGGCATGTTCTTCTGGGTCGAATTGCCGGCCGGCGCCGATGCCGTGGCGCTGCTGCCGCGCGCGGTCGCCAAGGGCGTGGCCTACGTGCCGGGGGCGGCCTTCTATGCCCGCGACCCAGCGGCGAACACGCTGCGGCTGTCGTTCGTGACGGTGTCACCCGAACAGATCATGCAAGGCATTCGTGCCTTGGCCGAGGTGCTGAAGGAAACGCCATGACGACATTCGCCTTCACCCAGGTCGACGTGTTCACCGATGAGCCACTGAAAGGCAATCCGCTGGCCGTGGTGCATGGCGCCGATGCGCTGAGCGATGCGCAGATGCAGGCGTTTGCCCACTGGACCCACCTGTCGGAAACGACGTTTCTGTTGCGTCCCACCGATCCGGCTGCCGACTACCGCGTGCGCATCTTCACGCCGCACACGGAGCTCAAATTTGCGGGCCATCCCACGCTGGGCAGTTGCCATGCCTGGCTTGAAGCCGGCGGTGTGCCGAAACATTCTGAGCAGGTCATTCAGCAATGCGGCGTGGGGCTGGTCACCGTGGCCAGGCACGACGGAGGCCTGGCATTTGCAGCGCCGCCATTGCAGCGCGAGGCCGTCGGCGAGGCCGCCTTGACGCAAGCCGTCGTGGCCATGGGCATTCCTCCGGCAGCGGTGGTTCGGGCTCAATGGCTGAACAACGGATCGGGCTGGTGGCTGGCGCTGTTGCTGCAGCATGCAGACCTTGTGCTTGCGCTGCGTCCGGATGCCGGGGCCCTGGCGGCCTTGGCGCGCAGCGCGGCGGACACGGGCCATCGGATCGATCAATGGGGCCTGATTGCGCCGCACCCGGCGAGCGCTGCAGGCGCGGTCCATGAAGTTCGTGCCTTGATCGTGGCCGACAGCTTGTATGAAGATCCAGTGACGGGCAGCCTGAACGCTGCGCTGGCCGAGTGGCTGATGGCCGAGCGACTCGTGCCGCAGCGCTATCGCGTGGCGCAAGGCACTGCGCTGGGCCGCGCCGGACGCGTGGCGCTGGAACGCCGGGACGGCGTGCTGTGGGTCGGCGGGGCGAGTGTCAGTTGCGTGCGAGGCCAACTGACGCTGTGAATCGCCGGCGCACCGAAGCCGGTGTCAGGGAGTTTTGGGGCGGCGCAGTCGCCAGGCCCGCGCGAGTGTTTCCCAGGCCTGCGCGCTTTGCGGATCCCGCTCGCGAAGCAGAGCGCGGTAGCGGCGCCAGATCACCACGAGCGACGACAGCAGCAGCGCCACCAAGGTCGTCGCCACGACGATGACCGCGCGGGCCGGCTTGGACTTGCGATCAGGCGGCATGGCCACATCGATCTGCTGCAACGAAGGGGCGTCCTTGGCTTCGTCGAGCTTGGCGACCTCGAACTGGCGCAGCATGCTGCCCATCAAGGACTCCTGGAATTTGACTTCGCGAAGCGCGCGGGCGTAGTTGACGGCGGTGGCCGGCAAGTTGCCGATCGGGATGTCGATGCTGCCTTTGCCATCGGACGGAGCGCTGGCAGGGGTGGCCGATTCCATGCGCGCCAACTCGCCGCGCAACGCGGTCAACTCCGAAGCCAGCAGTTGCACGTCGGGGTTTTGCGCGGTGGTGCCAGTGCGCAGCACCTTCAAACGCACCTCGCGCTCGATGATTTGGGCTTTCAGTTCAGCCACCGCCTTGATGATGGCTTCGGACTGCTTGTCGAGCACGATCATTCCGGACTTTTCCTGGACCACGCGCAAATCCTGCTCGGCTTGGATCAGACCTTCCTTGGTGTCCTTGAGTTGCTGCTCGAAAAACAGACGGCGTTGCTGCGCTTCGGAGACGGCAAGCCGGCTCAACAGTTTTGTCACCTCGGCGGCGTGGGCGTTGGCGAGGTTGGCTGCGAACTTCGGCTCCTGGTCATCCACTTCGACCGTGATGACGCCGGATTTCTTGTCCGACGAAATGCGGATGTACTGCTGCATGACCTTGCGCAGCACCTCATACGTTTCCACGTGATAGCGCTTGCCCAGATCGAACTTGCTGGCCAGCGCCCGTTGCACGCTGTCGCTTTTCAGCAGGTTCACATACAGCTCGTCTGGTGTCTTGGCTGCGACGCTGCCTGCCAAACCACCCAGTGAACCCAGGGCTGCCAGCGCGGCGGCAGAACCGCTTTGCTGTTGCGAGTTGGGAGGCAGCAGCGTCATGCGCGCCGTGAAGACGTTGGGTTGCAGCAGCGCAAACACGATCGACCCGACCGCTGCGATCCCCACGACACTGCCGATCAGTCGCTTTCCTTCTCCGAGCCAGGTCAACAGATCCAGCAGGCCGATCGACGGACCTTCGTCGTCCATCTCGTCTTCGTGAACCGTTGCTTCGTCCAAGTCTTGCTTCAACGCGGTATTCCGATCTCAGTTTTTGCGCAGCGTCTGAACAGCAGCCGCGCCCAGGCCGAACTGAGCAAAGATTTGCGACCAGTCCTTCAAATTGCGAACCAACGCGCGTCCCCAGGTTTCGTAGTCGAGCTGGCTCGGCACCACCAGCGCATCACCTGGTTCGAGAGGCTGCGATCCCAGGCTGCCCCAGCCGAAAAAGCCGCGCCGGTCGTGGGCATGGCTCACCGTGCCGTCTGCGCGCAGCACGAACATGTTCGAGACTTCAGCGCCTTCGTCGACGCCGGCCTGCTTCAGGTAGTCGTCCACGGTGCGGTCGGGCTTCCACAGAAAGGCGTTGCTGTTGACCACCGCACCGGCCACGGTCACGAAGCCCGGTCTGGAGGGCACGATGATGCGGTCCGCGCGTTCCAGCGGCACATCCGGCAGATCGGCCACGGAAGAGGCTTGGGGCGACAACTCCAGCGCGATTCGTCCGTTGGGCTCGAGGCGGCGCAGACGCGTCAATTGCGCCTCCGAGGCGGCACGACTGACCGCGGCTCCGCGTTCGGCTGAGGCGTCGTCCCGTTGGTTGGCGGCGTCGCGAGCGCTTTGGGTGGCCGACAGGGCTTCCAGGCGGGCGATCGCGGCGGCCAGGTTCTCTTTCTGTTTGCTGCGTGTTTCCTCGCGCGTGAACTCGAGCCCGTACACGTAGGCCTGTGGTGTGAAGCCGCCGCTGCGCGCGATCAACTGGGCCAGGGTCTCGCCCGGCATCAATTGATAGACCCCCGGCGCGCCGACCTCGCCTTCCAGTGACACCAGCCGGCTTTGCCGCGCAACGGGCACGCGGATGTCTTTCTGGCTGTAGACGGTGACCACGTCGCCGGGCAACAACTCGACGTTGCTGGCTTCGTCGCCCTGCAACACCGCTTTGCCCAGATTGAACGGGATCACTTGCGTGCTCAGATCCCGCTGGTTGAGACGCTCGACCACGGCATAGTCCCAGTTCAACTCGTCGAACAGCGCGGCAGGTGTTTTCTTGGCGCGTTCCGCGGTAGCGCGGTCTCCGTCCAGCTCGTTGCCGGCAGAGGTGTCACGCGCATCTCTCCGCGTTGGCTGGCGGCGACTTTGATCCGCGCTCTGGTCGCGATCTTGAGCTGGAGAGTATGTTTGGCCCTGGCCACGATCCCCTGGCTGCCGCCAGGCGCGTTCGCTGTCATCGTCCTCCACGTTCTGAACCAGCAGGTTCTTGCGGCGATAGAAGTTCGGTGAGATCAGCGCGTCTTTGTCCGGAATCAGGTCGCGAATGCGCATGCCGGGGGTGTAGGCGTAGCGCAGGGGCTGCGCGACGTGGCCCTTGAGAGTCACGGCATTGGCGAACTGCGGCGAGATGGCCAACAGCGTCAGCACATCACCGTCGCGCAAGGGCTTTTGCAACCCGGCGTCGTCGAGCTTGAACTCTTCGACGGAACGCGCCGCAGGGCTTTGACGCGGGTCGATGCGCTCGACCTGAACCTTGTTCGGATTGGCCAGAACCGGCGATCCACCGGCATAGCGCAGCACATCACGCACCGGCTCTTGCGCGGTTTTCAGTTCATAAATCGCCGGCGTGTCGAGCGCGCCGGTCAGGGCGACCCGGGGTCCCACCGGCTGGAACACCACCACGTCGCCGGCAGCCAGTTGCAGGTCTTTGGATTTGTCGCCCTGCACCAGGAATTCGTAGATGTCGAGTTCGGACACGACGCCACCATTGCGACGCAGCAGCACCTTGCGCATCGAGCCGTTGGGTCCCGGACCGCCTGCGGCCACCACCGCGGACAGCAGTGTGGACTGGCTGGACACGGTATACACGCCCGGCAGGCGCGCCGGACCCACGACAAAAACCTTGACGCCGCGCAACTGTCCCAGGGTCACGTTGAGGGTGAAGTTGGTGTACAGGCGGCTGATCTGCGCGCTCAGGTGTTTCTCCAACTCCGAGGCCTTGACGCCGGCGACGGTGAAGCTGCCGACCTTGGGCAGGTTCAGCTGGCCGTTGCGGTCGACCGTGGCGCGGTAGTCCACGTCGATGGCGCCCCAGGCACGGACCATGATTTCATCGCCGGGGCCGACGATGTAGTCGGCCGCGACCGGCACGTTGTCGACCGGAGAAAAGCTGTCGGCGGCCGTGGTGAAAAAGTCCGCGCCGAACACCGGCAGTTGTCGGCCTGTCGCCAACTCGACGAACTTTTGAAACTCGCTCGGCTTCGGTGCCACCGTATCGGCCCGTCGCTGTGGCAACTCATCGTCGTTCAGGCTTTTTCCCGGCGCCGGACGCATCTGGCCGGGCCGTTCGTTGGAGAACGGGTTGCGCTGGTTTGAGTTGCCCTGGTTCTGCGGTTTGCCACCGGCGGCAGAACTCGCCGCCGCGGCCGGCGAATAGGCCGGAGCGTTGAAGGTTCTGCCATTGCTTTCGTCGGCCGCTAGCGCGGACGTGGCAGCGAGACACCCAGACAAAGTGAGCGCGCCGAAGCGCCAGACAGCAGTGCGAGAGCAAGACAATGTCATGTGAAACGGACTCATGGGGGCCGTTGCCCGGCGAGATCGAACGGCGCGCAAGGCGCGCTGCTCGACAACGGAAGTGCCTCAAAGCAGCCGCGTATGGTAGCGGATGCCTTGGCCCCCACGCCGTCGCAGCGGCGGGTATCTTGGCGCTGCCACAGGGCACACGGCCGCTACTTTCATGGCCTTTGAGACATGGATGCGCCGCAGATCCGATCGGCAATGAGTCGGCGTGGCGGCGTACGATGCCGCACAGCTTTCGATCAGTATCTTGTTCCGCACATTCACACGCGTTCGTTTCCATCCAAAGGAACTTCATGACCGGATCGTCCAACGACAGTTTTGAACTTCATGCAGGTGCCTTGCGCCTGGCCGTTCGTGCCGACCTGGGGGCCTGCATTGCCGGCTTGTGGCACGGCGAAACACCGGTCATGCGCTCGGTTCAGCCCGGCGCGTTGGCGGCCTCGCGGCAGTCGGCCAGCTATCCGCTGGTGCCGTATTCCAATCGCCTTGGATACCGGCACTTCCGCTGGAAGGGCAAGGACTACACCACGGCCCCCAACTTCGACGACAACCCGCATTCGGTGCATGGTGTCGGCTGGCTGCGGCGCTGGGAACTCGTGTCGTCGGACATATCGGATCTGGAACTGCGCTACCGCCACGAGCCGGACGCCCATTGGCCATTTCCCTTCGAGGTCACGCAGTACTTCACGCTGACGCCGCAGCAACTGGGCGTGCAAATGGTGTTCACCAACACCGCCGCAATCGCCCAGCCGGTGGGCTTGGGCTGGCACCCCTACTTTCCGAAGCGTGAACGCAGTCGGCTGCACATTGAGCTGTCGAGCCGCTGGGAATCCGATGCCACGCAGCTGCCCACGCGCAAAGTGGCGCAGCCGGGCATTGACGGCGACGTGTCGCACCTCAATTTCGACCACTGTTTTGAAGGCTGGAATGGCCCGGCCCGCATTCGCGACGAAAAGTTCTCCATGCAACTCACCTCGTCCGAGTCGTACCTGGTGGTCTATACGCCGCCTGAAAAAGCCTATTTCTGTGTCGAGCCGGTCAGCCATGTCAGCAACGCCGTGCACATGGCCGACCCGGCCGCGCACGGGTTGAAGACCTTGCCCGCGGGGGAAACGGCCAACGCGTGGATGAAGCTTGACATCCAGGCTCTCTGAGGAAGACGCCTTGAATCACGAGATCGCCGCACTGGATGTTCCGCCGTCGTTGCTCGGCGAGTCGCCGCTGTGGCACCCGACCGAACAGGTGCTCTACTGGTGCGACATCGCGAGTTTTGCGTTGCACCGCTTCGATCCGCAGGCCGCAAGTCACGACGTCTGGAAATTCGATACCCATGTGTCGGCCTGTGCCCCGATGCGGGACGGTGGTTTGCTGTTGGCCCTGCGGGACGGCTTGTGGCGCTTCGATCCGACCACCGCACAGCGCACGCTGCTGGCGATCGCGCCGTATGACAAGGCGATCGAACGTTTCAACGACGGCAAGTGCGACCCGCAGGGTCGCTTTTGGGTCGGTACCGTCTACGAACCGCGCGATCCTGCGCTGGCGGCGCTGTATTGCTTTAGCCATGGCACGCTGGCGCGGATGGCAGATGGCATCACCGTCTCCAACGGGCTGGCCTGGAGCCCGGAGGGTGCCACGCTGTACTGGAGCTGCACCAAGGCGCACGTCATCTATGCGTTCGACTTCGACGGCGCCAGCGGCGCTCTGGCACACCGGCGCGAATGGGCGACATTCCCGGTCAAGACACCGGACCAGGACTTGAACACCTACGGTGGGCGGCCTGACGGAGCGGCGGTGGATGTCGAGGGCTGTTATTGGGTGGCCATGTTTGAAGGGCAGCAACTGCTGCGCCTGTCTCCCGAGGGCCGGGTCGTCGACAGCTTGGCCCTGCCGGTGCGCTGCCCCACCATGCCCTGCTTTGGCGGCCCGGATTTGAAAACGCTTTACATCACCACCGCGCGTCACAACCGGCCGGCTGCCGAGCTGCAGCAGCAAGCACTGGCCGGCTGCGTCTTGAGCCTGCAGGTCAGCGTCGCGGGCCTGCCCACGAACATGTTCGGCTGAGGCGTTTGTCCGTGTCGGCGCTCAGCCCGATGGTTCAGCTTCTGTTCAGCCTGCTTGAGGGTGGCGCGGGTTTACTCGTATAATCCCGAGGCTTTGCTCGCCCGGCTCCTCATAACCCCGCCATGCCTCACATCGTCAGTCATGTCGCGGCGCCAGACGAGATGGATGAGCAAGCATTCAAGACCTTGACGCATGACGAAGCGCAGGAATTGAAATCCCGGATGCCGATGGTGTCCCCGTGGCGAGTGGTGGCGGCCCAAGCCATCGCCGGCGTGTTGTGTGCTGCTCTGTTTTGGGGCTTTACGCAGCACAGCGCGGTGGCCTGGTCGGCGCTGTACGGGGTGTTGGCGGTGGTGCTTCCTGGGGCTTTGCTGGCCCGGGGAATGACGAAAAGAGCAAGAAATCCGATGGCCGCGGCCACGGGATTCCTGTTCTGGGAGATGCTGAAGATCGCGGTGGCTGTCGCCTTGCTGGTGATTGCCGCCAAAGTGGTGCCCCACCTGAGCTGGCCAGCCTTGCTGATCACGATGGTGGTGTGCATGAAGGTGAGCTGGTTGGCGCTCTGGTGGCGTGGCCGGTAGGGCGCAACGAGTTTTAGACGACAAGGTTTCAGACACACCATGGCAACCGAAGGCCACGAGCACGCACCGAGCGCCGGTGAATACATCATTCACCACCTGCACCACCTGCAAAACAAGGCGCAGCACGCGGTGGTTGACTTCACCGTCATCAACCTGGACTCCGTATTTTTCACGGTCTTGATGGGCACGCTGGGCTGTTGGCTGATGTGGTTGGGCGCACGCAAGGCCACGTCGGGTCGGCCGGGGCGCCTCCAGGCCGCCATCGAAATGCTGGTCGAGATGGTCGACAACCAGGCCAAGGGCATTGTTCACAACGCGCAGAGCCGCAAGCTGGTCGCGCCGCTGGCGCTCACCGTCTATGTCTGGATTTTTCTGCTGAACGCGATGGACATGCTGCCGGTCGACCTGCTGCCGTGGGTCAACGAGCACACCGTCGAACTGCCTTATCTGCGCGTCGTGCCGACCGCCGACCTGTCGATCACGATGGGTCTGTCGCTGGGCGTGCTGATCCTGTGCCTGATCTACAACATCAAGATCAAGGGCGCCGGCGGCTGGGTGCACGAACTGTTCTCGGCCCCGTTCGGCGACAAGTGGTTCCTGTACCCGTTCAACTTCCTGATCCAGATCATCGAGTTCGTCGCCAAGACCGTGTCGCACGGCATGCGGCTGTTCGGCAACATGTACGCCGGCGAACTGATCTTCATGCTGATTGCGTTGATGGGCGGCGCCTTCGCGTTGACAGGCACCGGCATTGCGCTTTTCCTCGGGCACATCGTCGCCGGCACGGTGTGGACCATCTTTCACATCCTGATCATCTGGCTGCAGGCCTTCGTGTTCATGATGCTGACGCTGGTCTACCTCGGTCAGGCCCACGACACGCATTGATCCCCGCAGTTCTGTTTTTTCGTTGTCTATTTTTCTCTAAACCCCTAAGGAGTCACCATGGAAGTCATTAGCTTTGTTGCCCTCGCGTCGGGCCTGATCATCGGTCTGGGCGCACTCGGTGCTTGTATCGGCATCGGCATCATGGGCAGCAAGTTCCTGGAATCGGCCGCACGTCAGCCCGAGCTGATGAACGAGCTGCAAACCAAGATGTTCCTGCTGGCTGGCCTGATCGACGCCGCGTTCATCATCGGTACCGGTGTGGCGTTGTGGTTCGCGACCGCCAACCCGTTCCTGGCGCAAATCGTCAACCTGCCGAAGTAAGCCGTTGCGGTCAACCCGTCAACGTCACTTCGTTCGTTCAGCCCTTTTCCTAGAGGCAACAACGTGAGCATCAACGCTACGCTGATCGCGCAGTTGATCGTGTTCCTGATCCTGGTGTGGTTCACGATGACATTCGTGTGGCCGCCCATCGCCCGGGCACTCGACGAACGCGCGCAAAAGATCGCCGACGGCCTGTCCGCCGCCGACAAGGCCAAGGCCGATCTGACCCTGGCCAACAAGCGCGTCGAAGAGCAGCTGTCTTCAGCACGCAACGAGACCGCGCAACGCCTGGCCGATGCCGAGCGCCTGGCGCAATCGATGATCGAAGAGGCCAAGTCTCGCGCAAGCGAAGAAGGCGCCAAGATCATCGCTGCGGCCAAGGCCGAAGCGGCCCAGGAGTCGCTGAAGGCGCGTGAGGCGCTGCGCGACCAGGTTGCCGCATTGGCCGTCAAGGGCGCAGAGCAGATCCTGCGCAAAGAGGTCAACGCCGGCGTTCATGCCGAGTTGTTGGGCCGGCTCAAAACCGAACTCTGAACATGAACCCCCAAGCTCATATTCATTCGCTGCCCCCCAAGGGGGCGCAAGCCTCCTTTGAGGCGGCTCGGCAGGAGGCTTGACCATGGCCGAACTCGCAACCATCGCCCGCCCGTACGCCGAAGCGCTGTTCCAGGTCGCCGTTCACGGCGATCTGAAGCAAGCGGCCGAGCAGCTCAATGCCGTGGCCGCCGTGGCCGTCGACCCGCAGGTGCGGCAGTTCGCCGACAACCCCAAGGTCAGCGCCGAACAGGTGTTCGACGTGATCGCTGCCGCCGCCAAGGTTCCGCTGTCCAGCATGGTTCAGAACCTGCTGCGCACCGTGATCGACAACGGCCGTCTGGCTGCGTTGCCCGAGGTGGCGCTGCAGTTCCACAGGCTGGTCAATGCCCGTTCGGGTGTGTCGGACGCGACGGTGTTCAGCGCCTTCCCGCTCGACGCAGGCCAGTTAAGTTCGGTGGTCGAAGCCCTGGAGAAGCGTTTTGGCCGCAAGCTGAACGCCAATGTGCAAGTGGAGCCTGAGTTGATCGGTGGCATCCGAGTGGTGGTCGGCGACGAGGTGCTCGACACCTCGGTCAAAGCCCGTCTTGAACAAATGAAGGTGGCGCTCACCGCCTGACGCGAAGGCGTCGCGCAGCGAGCGTTTCCAACCAGCCGGCCTCGTGCCGCGGACCGGAGAAAACAATGCAACTGAATCCCGCAGAAATTTCCGAACTGATCAAGACCCGCATCGAGGGTCTGGGCGGTTCGTCAGACATCCGCAACCAGGGCACCGTCGTTTCGGTGACCGACGGCATTTGCCGTATCCACGGCCTGTCCGATGTGATGCAGGGCGAAATGCTGGAATTCCCGGCCGGTCCCGACGGCCTGCCGACCTACGGCTTGGCGCTGAACCTAGAGCGCGACTCGGTCGGCTCGGTGATTCTGGGCGAGTACGAACACATCTCCGAAGGCGACACGGTCAAGTGCACCGGCCGCATTCTGGAAGTGCCGGTGGGTCCCGAGCTCAAAGGCCGCGTGCTCAACGCGCTCGGTCAGCCGATCGACGGCAAGGGCCCGGTCAACGCCAAGCTGTCGATGCCGATCGAAAAGATCGCGCCGGGCGTGATCGCCCGCAAGTCGGTCGACCAGCCGATGCAGACCGGCCTCAAGTCGATTGACTCGATGGTGCCGATCGGCCGCGGCCAGCGCGAGCTGATCATCGGCGACCGCCAGACCGGCAAGACCGCCGTCGCGATCGACGCGATCATCAACCAGAAGGGTCAGAACATGACCTGCATCTACGTTGCGATCGGCCAGAAGGCGTCGTCGGTCAAGAACGTGGTGCGCTCGCTCGAAGCCAACGGCGCGATGGAATACACCATCGTCGTTGCCGCCACCGCCGCCGAGTCGGCCGCGATGCAATACGTGTCGGCCTACTCGGGCTGCACGATGGGCGAGTATTTCCGCGACCGCGGCGAAGACGCACTGATCGTGTACGACGACCTGTCCAAGCAAGCCGTGGCGTACCGCCAGGTTTCGCTGCTGCTGCGCCGTCCGCCGGGCCGCGAAGCCTATCCCGGCGACGTGTTTTATCTGCACAGCCGCCTGCTCGAACGCGCTGCCCGCGTGAACGCCGACTATGTCGAAGCCTTCACCAAGGGCGCCGTCAAGGGCAAGACCGGTTCGCTGACCGCGCTGCCGATCATCGAAACCCAGGCCGGCGACGTGTCCGCTTTCGTGCCGACCAACGTGATCTCGATCACCGACGGCCAGATCTTCCTGGAAACCTCGCTGTTCAACGCCGGCATCCGCCCCGCCATCAACGCCGGTATCTCGGTGTCGCGTGTCGGTGGTGCTGCGCAAACCAAGGTCATCAAGGGCCTGTCCGGCGGTATCCGTACCGACTTGGCGCAGTACCGTGAACTGGCCGCGTTCGCGCAGTTTGCTTCCGACCTCGACGAAGCCACCCGCAAGCAGCTGGACCGTGGTGCCCGCGTGACCGAGTTGCTCAAGCAAGCCCAGTACTCGCCGCTGCCGATCAGCCTGATGGCCTCGACGCTGTTCGCGGTGAACAAGGGTTTCATGGACGATGTGGACGTGAAGAAGGTCCTGGCCTTCGAATCCGGCCTGCACCAGTTCCTGAAGTCCAGCCATGCTGCGCTGCTGAAGAAGATTGAAGACACGAAGCAATTGGACAAAGAAGCGGAGCCTGAGATGTCCGCTGCAGTCGCTGCGTTCAAAAAGTCCTTCGCCTAAAACCTGACGACCCGCATCTAGGAGTTTTGTCATGGCAGCAGGAAAAGAGATACGCGGCAAGATCAAGAGTGTCGAGAACACCAAGAAGATCACCAAGGCCATGGAAATGGTCGCCGCTTCGAAGATGCGCAAGGCGCAGGAGCGCATGCGTGCGGCCCGCCCTTACGCCGACAAGATCCGCGATTTGGCGGCCAATCTGTCGCAGGCCACGCCCGAGTACAAGCACCCCTTCATGGTGGCCAACGATGGCGCCAAGACGGTCGGTTTCATCGTTGTCACCACCGACAAAGGCCTGT
>Ga0137403_10005642_pt1 | contig 14477 bp, 12 predicted proteins | sample CZOMad2_1_16fung_FD_122057 | JGI IMG/M metagenome (GOLD analysis project Ga0137403, IMG submission 122057) | Vadose zone soil fungal communities from Angelo Coast Range Reserve, California, USA - CZOMad2_1_16fungal (Hybrid Assembly) | ecosystem: Environmental > Terrestrial > Soil > Vadose zone... | reverse complement strand
TCGATGTACGAATAGCCGAGCATATTGAGAGCGGGCGGGAAGTTCGGATCGATCGCGAGAATTTTCTCCATCATTTTACGCGAGCGTCCGTAGTCCTGCTGGAAATACAGCCATTCGGAAGTGAGATATAGGACGTGCTTGTCGCTTGGGAAGCGTGCCAGCAGGTCGTTCATAGCGCCAATGGCGGCGAGATTGTCTCCCTGCTCGACGTCCACCATCCAATTGATCAGCAGCTGTTCGTCGGGAGTGGCTTTGGGAGCCAAAGCTTTGGCGCGTTTGAGCGCCTCGGCGGCCGGCTGGGTGCGATTAGCGGAATACGACCACACCGCATACGCCAGGGCGAAGCGGGGATCCTTGGTGGCCGCCTGGTGAGCGTTGGAGACGGACATCTCCAGGAGTACGTTTTCGTATTGGTCGATGGCCTTTTCAACGAGTTTGCGGGCATCGTCGGATTTGGTAGCGACCGGCAAAGTGCCGAAGAGCTGCCGTTGGGCGGTTGGGGCGATCGGTGCTACGGGGACCGCAGGCACGGCTTCTTTGCTCGAGGTTTCCGCGACATGCGTGGCGGGAGGCTGCTGCGCCCCGGCGTGCGCCGCAAAGAGTGACGGGAGGATGAGCAAGGAACAGCGCGCGGCAAAGCGATTCATGAAATACGCTCCTGAACGGAAGAGTAGAAAACCGGATGAGCCCAAAGCAACCGTAGCGCCTGCGCACTTTCCGGGGATACTGGCCTTAAGGGCAGGTGTGCGGCTTGGTAAAGTGGATTGATCAATTAGCAACAAAACGCGGGGTGGTCGCACGGTTAGACACAAGGTACGAAAGACGCACTTGTATCGCTATGGGCAGGTGCTGATACTTCGAGGTAACTCTCCCGAAAGGTGATGTGGAACGATGAACGGAAAGACCTGGGGCCCGCGGCTCTATTTGGTAGCGGCTCTGCTCGTGACCTTGATGCTGTCGCTGCCGGCGTTCTCGGCGATCAAGAACATCGCCGTGGTGATGTCAGCTGGAAGCAAGCTGCAGGACGTGCAACTGTCAGAACTGATGAAGTTGTGCAAGGGAACGCAGAAGACGTGGGTGGATGGAAAGAGCTTCACGCTGGTCATGACCGATCCCGGAGCGCCGGAGCTGCATCCGGCGATTCAGAAACTGTTTGGCATGGGCGCGCCGGAGTTGAAGGCCGCGCTGGCGAAATTGAACGAATCGCGCGTTTTGATCAAGATTGTGGACAACGATGCGGACTTGCTACGCACCGTCGAAGCGACCCCGGGGGCTGTAGGGATCGTGGATGTGTACTCGATCAACAGCTCGGTGAAGGTGCTGCGGGTGGACGGGAAGCTGCCGTTCGACGTCGGCTACGCGCTTAAGGGCAATTAAATCATTCAGATCAGGTTCCCTTGCGGGCTACGGCCTTGCACTCCTGCCCTACGATCAAACTAACCTCCTTTTTTTGAATTGGTTGTGAGTCACCTGGTCTCCGTTTTTGCGACTTGCGTGAAGGCCCGACTGTGACATTTAGACCAGATCCCTGACTGTAATCCATCTTTCCGTCTTCAGTCCCGATTTGGGACTAGGATTTCCTTAGATTGTGGCCGACTAGGCCGCACTTCAACGGTGGCCCCTGTTCGGTAGGCCAGGCTCCTAGGGTGCGGTCAGGCGAACACGGTACGAAGAGTGAACGAAAGTACAAGCCAAAGTAAGTCTACTATTTGCAATTGGATATGGGGATTTTGGCTGCAGGTAAAATGTACTAGGACAGTGGTTTAATCGCAAAAATGTGACTTGCGTACCATCGCGTTTGTGGCCGCCTTCGTGTCAAATGGTACAGGTAAGGCGGTGACCGAGACCAGTGGGCAGGTCAGCGCATCCGAGAAAGCCGGCGAAGGCACCAAGGCAGGATGACCGGCAGGTTGCTTCTGGGGACAAGCAAGGGGACCGAGGCCAAGGGATGAAAACCAAAGACAACGGTAGGAAGTGGATGTGGCGGTTCCTGGGAGTGGCAGGAGCCTTTCAGTTGTACTTCGTAAGGGAATTGGTGGCGGCTTTTGCGTTGTTCGCGGCGGTGTTTGCGGTTTTTGGAGTGGTGATCGCGAGCTTGTATATCTTGCAGAAGAGCTGGGCCGTTGCCGTGGAACACGTCGCGGAAAGCAGTCATCCGGTCGTCGCCATGGCGAAGCGCAGCGTGAATGCGGTGGAAGATCTGGCAAGGCGGCCGTTGCGGCGCCCCGGATCAGCAGCGGCGCAGTAGCTCGCTTGGAATAGGAAGAGAGTTTGCAGTTTTGCAGGGCACACGCGGACCGGGGTGAAGCAACCTCGAATCCGTGGGCAAGTCGAACCAAGTGGGCCAACCGGACTTGAGACCGGTTGGCCCTTTTTCTTTTCGCAACAAGAATTGCCGGAAAGCCAGGGGAGCGCTTCGCCCCGGCGCGCTTGTGCTACTCTTTGCGGCCGTCAGGAGACAAAGAATGAAGAAGCGTCGAAGTGTATTGCCCGTGCTGGCCGGTTTGGTCGCGGGGCTCTTGATTTGGACTGGGGCGCTTGTGCCGGCGTTGTTTGGACAAGTCAAAGAGAAAGAATCGGCGCCCAAAAAAATCGCGATTCGCGCTGGTCGCTTGATCGACGGTAAGAACGATACGCCAATCGCGAATGCGCTGATCCAGATCGAAGGTGACAAGATCGTTTCGGTAAGGGCAGGCGGAACGGCGCCGGCGGGTGTCGAGTTGATCGATCTTTCGAAGGCCACGGTCCTGCCGGGATTCGTCGATGTTCATACACACGTGCTGCTCAATGGCGATATCACTGCCGAGGATTACGACGCGCAACTGCTGAAGCAATCGATCCCGTATCGCGCGATTCTTGCGGCGCGCAACGCCCGCATCGCTATGGATCATGGATTCACGACCATACGCGACCTGGAAACCGAAGGCGCAATGTATGCCGATGTGGATGTGAAGACCGCCATCGTGAACGGCGAAGTGCCTGGCCCACGGATGCAGGTGGCCACGCGGGCGATGACGCCGACCGGGATGTACCCGCTGCTGGGCTATTCGTGGGAATTGAAGGTACCTGTCGGCGTTCAGTATGTAGATGGCGTGGAAGGCGCGCGCAAGGCGGTGCGGGAGCAGGTGATGTACGGCGCGGACTGGATCAAGTATTACTCGGATCGGAAATATCATTTCGAAGCGGACCGCGTGCTGCACAGCATGGTGAATTTCACCGATGAGGAAGCCAAGGCCATCGTGGACGAGACCCATCGGCTCGGGAAGAAGGTCGCCGCACACGCCATCGGGAGCGATGGGATCGCCGCGGCGCTGCGTGCCGGCGTGGACACCATCGAGCACGGCGACGGGCTGACCGACGCGTTGATCGATGAAGTCGTGAAGCGTGGCGTGTATTGGTGCCCGACGATTACTGTGGGTGCTTATGTCGCCCCGGGACGCGGCGGGAACTGGACGGAAATGGTGGACCTGGAAAAGGTGGCATTTCAAAAGTCACTGAAGAAAGGCGTGAAGATCGCGCTCGGGACCGACGCGGGCGGCTTTGACTGGAGAGAATTGAACCAGGCGAAAGAATTCGAGTACTACGTCGAGTACGGCATGACACCGATGCAGGCGATTCGCTCCGGCACCGTTGTGCCTGCTGAATTGCTCGGGTGGAGCGACAAAATGGGAACCGTCGAGGCGGGGAAATGGGCGGACCTTGTCGCGGTTAGCGGCGATCCTTTGAAGGACATTACCGAAGTCGAGCGCGTGAAGTTTGTGATGAAGGGCGGAACGGTCTACAAGAACGATGTTCACTAGTCGCGGATAGAAACGTCCCATTGTCAGCTGATTACTAGTAGAAGTAGTATGTTCGCGTGGGGGTTTTCCGAAATGGAGGAATCCGATGCGAACACGAATTGCTTTCTGTGGTGCGGTACTCCTTGCTCTGACGCTGACCACGGCGATGCCACAGTTTGGACAAAACGCCAAGAACGAGCCTTCCGATGCGGACCAAACGAGGCACAGTATGGCGATCAGCCTCCTGCGGGCGATCAACACCATGGAAGCTGCTCTCCGAATGAAAAACGGCAGCTATGCAACATGGAACGAGCTGCTGACCAGCCAGGAATTTACGGAAGACATGGAGAAGTGCATCACCGAAAGCGGCATGCCGTTGGCGGGAGCGCATTTCGCTAAGAGCCCGGAAATTTTGCCGGGATGGTCGCTGCGCCTGAATCTTACCGACGGCGGCAAAGGCTACGACCTGTTGCTGGAAGACACTACCGACAAAGCGTGCCGTTACGCGGCGGGCACGGATGAACGCGGCCTGATCCGGCAAAGCAAAAACATCGCCTGTAAAATATAAACTGCAGCGCTGACCTACGGTTGGGGATGGCGTCACGCACACATCCACGGTCCACTCGAGAGCCGAGCCCGGGGAACTGTACGCAAGCATGGGACGACAGCCGCGCCGGATTATCCGCCGATCTTGATGGTGCCGCCGCCGCCGTGGCTGCTGTCGGCATGTACGTTTGAAGAGAACGTCATCGTACTAGTGTCTGCCATGTTCATATGAAGCGCCTCAGTAGGTGGGGCGGCGTCATCCTTCTCGCGATCGAGGGTTTCCATGCCCGACTCCAGCAGCTCGTATTCACACTCGCCGTTGATCGTCGTTCCCGGATCGACAATTAAGGTGAAGTCCTTCTGAGCCGGGAGCAAAAGGTCGACGTCGGCGTGCTCCCGTTTGCCGCGGGTCCATAGGCGCACCTTGTAGTCGATTTTGTCTTTGTTGACGAAGCGAACCAGGCCGCGCAACTTCACATACACCGTTTCCGGCGTTGCGGTTGCGTCCTCGACAGTGACGTCCTGACTTGCCAAGTACGGTTCCTTAAACCCGGACAAAGCTGTTCCCGTACTACTCATATGTTTCTCCTTTCAATTGTTACTGCTTCCCGCTGAAGCGGAAACTTGGGTCGGCCAGCACACTCTGAAGGCCGGGCTGGTCTTGAAGGTTGCTGAGTGCCATACCGCTCGCCAAACTTTCGCGAACGTATTGAAGGGCGTGCTTACGGTCGCCGAGGGCGTCGTAGGTGACGGCTACATCGGAAAGAACATCGGCATTCTTGGGCTCCAGAGCCAACGCCGTACGCACGTGAGACAACGCTTTTTCCCGGTCGTGCTTGGCGTAGAGAGTACTGAGCATCGAGTGGGCTTGCGCGTTCTGGGGCGTGACGACGAGAGCCTGTTCGAGGCGATCAACTGTTTTGTCGCGCACCGGTCCGATATTCGCAACGTCCTTGAGCCACTGGTAGGAAACGTAGAGATTGGCCCAAACGCGCCAGTCCTTGTCGTTCAGCGCCAGCGCCTGCCGGATCGTTTGCACCGCCTCGTTGTAACGCTTCTCCACGTAGTACAGGTAGCCCAGATTGGAATAGGCCGCATAGGTTGGAGAAATCTGGATCGATTTTTTGAATGCTGCCTCCGCCGCTTCGCGGGACTTGGCATCCTCGAGATCCATGTACTCAGCGCCCAGATTGCTATACGCCGTGGCGTTGTCCGGAGTCAGTTCAATGACCCGCTGAAGCTCAACGATGGCCTCGGGTACCCGATTCTGGCGATCGTAGAACAGCGCCAGCGCCAGGTATCCGTTCCAATAGTCGGGCCGCAGCGCGATGGCGCGTTTCAAATTGTTCTCGGCGTCCGCAGGACGATTCAAACGCTCATAGGTGCCGGCTAAACCCATAATGGCGTCGGCGTCCCGCGGGTTCATGTCCAGCGCCTTCTGGAACTCCTGAAGCGCCAGATCGTTCTTGCCTATCGTGCCGTTCAGCCGGCCCAAATTGGTGTGAACGGCAGGAAGACGATCGTCGAGCTGGGCGGCCTTTTCGCAATTGGCGGAGGCTTGCGCAATCAGGGCAGGATCATTCTGCATTGCGTATTTCAGCCGGTACGCGTTGCACAATGTTGCATAGCCGAGCGCGAAACGCGGGTCGGACCGCACTGCAACGTTTAAGGCAGCAATCGCTTGATCGACATTGCCGGGCTTATCGTAGCGCTGAAGGTAGCCGAGCGCCTTTAGATACGACTCGTAAGACCCCGGAGTAGCGGGTCTGTCGGACGCCAGCGGCGTGTCGGACGCTTTTACTTTCATCATCCGAGCCAAGTGAGAAACGGCCTCATTTTGAATCGACGCGAGATCGCCGGAGGGATCCTGGAGTTCCACGGAACCGATTTGCCGCAGGCGCTTGGAGTCAATCAGCACCACCGTCAAATACACCGCCGGCCCCTTCTTCTCGACCCTTCCCTGGACCACCATCGTCGCACCGAGGTCTCGATACGCCGATCCCGCATCACGGATTTTATGACTGCGAACTTCGCTCGCGGGAACCACCCACAGCGATCTTTGCGCCGCTTCCAGGTTTGACAGATCGTTGGTTACCGCGTCCATCAAGCCGTTGGTGACCGGCTCAAACTCCGCATCGTTGCCGGCGTTTCCAAAAGGCAGCACCGCGATATGCTTTTCCGTGCTGGCATACACCAACCCCGCGAGCCGTTCGCGTACCGCCGGAAGGAACACACCAGCCGCCGCAATCAGAGCCAGCATGACCATCGCGAGCACGAGGCGTACCGGCCATCGCGCTTGCCCTGCACCCCAGCGCGGGGTGGAGGCATTCTCGATGAATTTCTTTAGGTCACGCCGACTCACGGCACGCGTCAGTGTAGGTTCTTCAGGCGAAGCAGGTGTCGCGGTGATCTGTGCTCGCGCCGATTCCAGATCCTTCAACAGTTCGTCAGCATTGGCGTGCCGGTGCGCAGGCTTCTTCGACAGCGCCTTATAAATGATCGGGCAAACCGCGGCGGGCACGACATCCAGCGCCGCGGGCGGCTGATTCAGGATTGCGAACGTCATCGCCGCGGTATTTGGCCGGACGAATGGATGGCTCCCGGTGATCATCTGGACGAGGATGACTCCCAGCGCCCAAACGTCGGACCGCTGATCAATGGGCTCGCCCAGAATTTGCTCCGGAGCCATGTAGGGGAGCGTTCCCGTGAGCGAAATCGATTGCGTCGCGCTGGCGGAGGCCACTACGCGCGCCAAACCGAAGTCTACGATTTTCGCGACGCCATCTTTGGTAATGATTATGTTGGACGGCTTGATGTCGCGGTGCACGATGTTGCGGGCGTGCGCCGCGCCGAGGCCTCTGGCGATCTGAATGGCCAGGTCGAGCGATTCGCGAACGGAAAGAACGCCGCGGTTGAGGCGCTGCCCCAGCGTGTCGCCTTCGTAGTACGCCATGATGATAAAAAGTTGGTGGTCGTCGGACTCCTCGATACCGTGAATAACGCCAATGTTGGGATGATCGAGCGCCGAGGCGGAACGTGCTTCCCGGCGCAGGCGTTCCTTGTCGATGTCGCTGACAACCATCTCCTGCGGTAGAAACTTCAGCGCGACCGTCCGCTCGAGCGTCAGGTCCACCGCTTGGTAGACCACGCCCATGCCTCCCGCACCCAATTTGTGGGTGATCCGGTAGTGAGAGATGGTTTGATCCAGCATGTAAACGACCTAAGAGTAGTGATCGAGATTCTAGGTTGCGCGGAAGTGCAAGTCAACGAAATGACGTTAGCTGCAGGTGGGGCTAGAAGAATGCCGCGCCACCGTCCACGTTAATCGATTGGCCGGTAATAGCGCTGGATTGATCGGAACAAAGAAACAACGCGGCGCGGGCAATTTCGTCGGCAGTCTGTCCGCGCCCTTGCAGCAAGGTGCCCAGAAATCCTGCCAATTGTTCCTCCGGGCTCACACCCAGCCTTTTTGCGAGGGTCGCGCCAAGTTCCTTGGACATGACCGTCTCGGTGACCGGACCGGGACACAGGGAGTTCACCCGCACTCCTTTGCGAGCGGCTTCCGCCGCGGTCACGCGCGTCAATCCCAACAAGCCCGCCTTTGCTGCGGCATAGGCCGAGCCCCATCCAAACGCGGACTTCGCGGAGAGGCTAGAAATATTGAGGATCACCCCCGACTTACGCTCATACATTTCCGGCAGCACCAGCTTACTCAACAAGAATGCCGCGCGCAGATGCACCGCAATCACGCCGTCGAACTCAGCCAGTGGATATTCCTCCACCGGGACCACCGGCCCATAGTGCCCAGCATTGTTCACCAGAATATCGACGCGTCCAAATTTCTCGCGTGCCGCTGCGACCACCTGCTTGCAGCCGGTTTCTTGGGTGAGGTCGGCGGTGACAAACGCTGCCGTTTCGTGATTGTGCGAGGCCGCATTAATCTCCGCGGCAGTGGCGGCAAGCTCGGTCTGCGTGCGCGCCGTCAAAAACACCGCCGCGCCCTCGCTGGCAAACAAGCGCGCGATGGCGCGGCCAATCCCGCGGCCCGAACCGGTAACGAGTGCTACTCTGTTTTCCAGGAGCATGGCGGTACAGAGGATAGTGTGAGACAACCTGGGCGGCAAGCAGCCATAGAAGTCGAAGAGTGGCCTATTGGCGCTCTTCGCGGTGACCTTCACGACCGGCAGACCGACCGACGACTGGCAAGGTGCAAGCGCCGGACGCTGGCCCATAACTGGCCCCCGGGCCAGATGTAAATCTCGCCTTTGATGCCTAACCTAAAAGCATGAAAGATCGCGCCGCACCTCGTCCGGCGGTGGGTATCCATTTATTGACCGGAACGCGGGATGGGAACCACTCCTATCGCGGCCGATTCCACGGGGACTTGCGCGTGCGACGATCCGCTTTTGCCAACCAGGTGACATTGTTTTGTGTCGCCATGCTCGCGATGTTTACGATCGCGGGTTGCGCCGGAGTGACCACCGCTAACAATGCGAGTAATTCCAATGCGCCCACCGCGGCAGCGGTGGCCACGCAGCCCGCGAATCAAACGGTTACCGTAGGACAAAGCGCGACCTTTAGCGTCACCGCGTCCGGCACCGCTCCCCTGACCTACCAATGGCAGAAAAACACCACGAATATCACTGGAGCCGCGGCCTCCTCGTACACGACCCCTGCAACCTCGACAGCGGACAACGGTGCGCAGTTTCGCGTAGTCGTGACCAACTCCGCAGGCAACGCCACCAGCAACTCGGCAACGCTTACCGTCTCATCGCCATCCAACTCCGCGCCCAAGATCACCACGCAGCCCGCAAATCAAACGGTTACCGTAGGGCAAGCCGCCACCTTTACGGTGGTTGCCAGTGGCATGCCTGCGCCCACCTACCAATGGCAGAAGAACGGCACCAACATCGGCGGTGCTACGTTGGCAAGCTACGTAACGTCAGCAACGGTCTCGGGCGACACCGGCGCAACCTTCGATGTTATCGTTACCAACTCGGTCGGCAACGTCACCAGCAATTCCGCGACACTCACCGTAAACACTGCCACTACGCCGCCATCGGCCGTTGACGTGACCACCTACCACTACGACAACCTGCGCACCGGGCAAAACGTGAACGAGAAGATCCTCACTCCCGCGAACGTAAATCAAACCAAATTCGGAAAGCTGGGATCGTTCACGGTCGATGGCCATGTGGATGCCCAACCACTTTATCTTTCCAGCGTGGCGATCCCCGGCAAAGGGGCGAAAAACGTCTTGTACGTCGTGACCGAACACGATTCCGTGTACGCCTTCGACGCCGACAGCGTCAACGGCAGCACCAGCACGATTCTGTGGCAAAGCTCGATGCTGGCGTCCGGAGAGACGTCCAGCGACGATCGCGGCTGCGGCCAGGTCACGCCGGAAATCGGCATCACGTCCACGCCGGTGATCGACCGCGCGCGCAACGCCATTTATCTGATTGCGGTGTCGAAGACTTCCGGCGGCAGTTACATTCATCGCATCCACGCGCTCAACCTGACCACCGGCGCGGAACTCTTCGGCGGACCGACAACGATCGCCGCCAGCTATCCGGGTACGGGCGCCAACAGCTCCGGCGGCAATGTCGTTTTCGATCCGAAGCGGTACAACGAGCGGCCCGGCCTCCTGCAAATCGGCAGCACGATCTACACGACGTGGGGCTCGCATTGCGACGCCGGTCCTTATACTTCCTGGGCGATGTCCTACAGCGCCGACACTTTGCATCAGACCGGCGTCATAAATCTTGTTCCCAACGGGAACGAAGGCGGCATCTGGATGGCCGGCACGGCGCCGGCGGCGGACGCGGCCGGCAACATCTACTTCATCATCGGCAACGGCGATTTTGGCACTACGCTGGATGGCAACGGATTCCCGGCCAACAAAAATTGCGGCAACTGTTTCGCAAAGATTTCTTCGTCGGTCCCACTGACGCTGCTCGACTACTTCACGCCGCTGAACACCGTTTCCGAATCGAACGCGGACACCGACTTCGGATCTGGCGGGCCGCTGCTCTTACCCGATGTCGTGGATTCCAATGGTGCGACCCGTCACCTAGCGGTGGGCTCCGGAAAAGACTCCATCATTTACGTCGTCGATCGCGACCAGATGGGCAAATTCAACGCCAGCGCGGACAATATCTATCAGCAGATCAATGGGCAGATCTCGGGCGGGGTTTGGGCGAAGCCGAGCTATTTCAATGGGACGGTCTACTACGGCGCGGTGGGCGATTCGATTAAAGCGTTTCCGGTCGTGAGTGGAAAACTGGCCACGACTCCCTCGTCGCGCAGCGCTCATACTTTTGGTTATCCCGGCGCCACGCCGAGCATCTCGGCTAACGGCGCGACCAATGGCATCGTCTGGGTCGTCGAAAACGGCGGCACCGCTGTGTTGCACGCCTACGACGCAAGCAACCTCGCCACGGAGCTCTACAACTCCAACCAGGCCGCCAGCAGCCGGGACCATTTCTCCGGCAACAAATACATCACCCCAATGGTCGCTAATGGCAAAGTTTATGTCGGCACACAAAACAGCGTCGCAACATTCGGCCTGTTGCCTTAACAGTGCGTTGGTTGCATCGGCGTGGGCCGACGGCTTACTTGCGGGTTTTGAGATCTTTCAACAGGTGATTCACCAGCCCGTTGATTTCATCCTGCGTCAACGAAAAGGTATCTTTCCGCACCGGCTTCTCGCCAACCGCTCGATAGACTAGATGTTTTTTTGCCTGCTGCGTGAAGTCAAATACGATCGTGCCTTCACGGAAGTGAATGCGCTCGTAACCCACCGCCGCCGGCCCGTAGCCCCAGCCTTCCCAGCATCGGTAAGGTCCGCAAACCAGGCCCGGGTAGGCGCCCGGATATACGGTCTGCACCGTGGCGTTGCGCCGCTCCACCGCGAAGTGTTAATCGACCAAGAAAGCCGCCGTTGCCGGATCGCTAACCTGTGCCAGTCCTTTCGCGGTCAACGACTGCTGGATCGCCGTCCGGACGCGGTCGCGCACCAACTGATTGTCGGCGTTGGTATCGGGAGCCACGGACTCCGCGCGCCCGTTACGTTCCTCGCGCCCCATCGTGTCCCGCGAAGTCACCCTGCGCGATTCCCGCTCGGCTACTGGCTCGGTAATCGGTTGCCAAGCCCAGGTCGCACCCTTTGCTATCCGAACATCGGGATCGCGAGTCACCTGCACGTGCTCGTCGCATCCCGCCGCGACCAATCCACACAAGCACGCCAACGCAACTATCACCGGCATCTTTACTCTGGGAAAGCGGCAAAACGCCATGGGTACATCCTCCAAAAACGGGCTCCAAACGAACTCTGAACGGGCTCCAAACGGGCACGCCCTCACCCATCTATTCAACACCAAGGCATTCGGATAGTTGCGGTAGGGAAAGAGAGCGTTGCCGCGAGCGCTAACCCCGAAGCTCTCTCAATTCCATTTCTTCAGCTGCGGCCACGCTTGTTGCAGGTTCACTTTCAACCCGCGGCCCAGTAAAATCGGCCGGTTTTCATTGGGTATCGCGTATGGATTATCAAGTTTTGCCACCGGTTCCACTGACTCTAAATATTCCCTGGCTTCGTCGATACTCGCCGAGCCAACCAAAATCATGATCTCGCCGGTGTACTCGCGAGGTCCCCACAGAAAATAGCTCTGATGCGGGCAGATCGCTTTCGGCAAACCGTACTGCGCGCCGAACAAATCGATCGCGCCGGCTTCCCCGTAGTTGTCGGTAAAGATCGCGGTCTTGGGCTGTTCTTCTTCCGGCAGCGAACGGTAAACGCGCGCTACTGCGGCCACCATTTCCGGCCACCCGAATTCGTCCGCGTAGTGCTGTGGCAGCGCCGCTCCCATATGTGAGTGTTCCGACCGCGGAATTGCGAACGGCAAATGTTCCTGGTAGCGCAAATAGGTGTCCACCGGCAAGATCGGCAGTGTAACGGGCAGCAACGGCGCGATTCCCGCGATCAGCCAAACAAAGCAACCAGCCTGCAGGCTTGCGCGCCACCCGGAATGCACTTCGAAGCGCCGGGCCCTAAGGAGAAGCTCGGCCGCAACTCCGCCCGCAGCCAGCATCATCGGGTATGCAGGCGCGGAATAATAGTTCTTCCCGTGAGCCAGCAAGAAAAATCCAATCGTGACCAGGAACGCCCAGCCGAATGCGCGATACGCTTTCGCTTGTAGGAGGAACAGAAAAAAAAGCAATCCCCCCAGCCAGAATGGCAGGCTCAGGGGATTCATGAGCAACACTTGCTGTCCGAGGAATGCCAGTGGCGGCAGCACAACGTCCCGCCCCGAGGCCCGGATATTCCGCATCAATTCCAGGAACGGCCAGTGATGCTGAGCATTCCACAACAGATTCGGCAGAAAAATCAGCAATGCCACGACGCCGCCGGCCAGCAGCCACGGGGTAAACAGCAATTTGCGCTGCGTCGTCAGCAGCAAACCCACCAGCAGCGCGAACGCAAACGCCGCAATCGAATACTTATTTTCCAGCCCCAATCCCGCCACAGCCCCAAACGCCAGCCACAACCTGCAATTGTCCGTGTTGATCATGCGGAGCACCGCGAACGCGCACCCCGTCCAGAACAGCGGCTCCAGCGCATTCATCGCAAACTGGTGATCGATGACGTACCACACGCCAGGAGTCGCGGCTAGCATCGCGGCCAGCGCCGCGCCAAAACGTCGCGCACCCAACTCTCGCGCGAACGCTGCCGTCAGCAAAATCCGCCCGCATCCCGCCAGCGCCGGCCACACCATTAGCGCCCGCAGGGAAGTCCCCAGCGTGTGTCGCGCGATCCATGCAATCAGGGCGATCAGCGGCGGCTGATCCACATATCCCCAATCGAGATGCTCCGAGCAAGCCAGATAGTACAGCGCGTCGCGAAAATACCCGTAGCGCGTAGCCGTCAACATATGCGCTAGAAAATAAATAGCCGCAATTAGCGCGGGAAAAAACCACCACGATTGCGTCCGGCCAGGCTCTTGATTTTCAGCAGATGACATGGACCGGGAGGATAGCAGACGAGCGTAAATCCGCGAAGCCCGCGCGGGACGACCGCGTTCGAAGTTCAGGTTTCTGACGGAACCACATTCCAATCGGCAGGAGGGAAATCCACGAACCAAAACTCCGGCGCCGGGTTCTGAAATTCAAACGCCACTCCAAACTCCGGCCCCGGCAAGTGTTCCACGCGCACCACCCGGCAGTGTTGTTCCACGTTCGTCTTCATATTCGTCAGGATGATCGGCTGCCCAGCGAGCAACTCCATCTTCAACTTGAACAATCCGCCGTGCGCGTTCACGGCGATGGTGTGCGTCACTTCCTGCACCTGCTCGCGCTCGATCGTCTCGGCAGTCACGTTCACGGGCACACTCAACCTGACGCGCTCGCTCCGCCGTTTTTCGCGACTTCCCGAGGATTCCAAGAACAGTTCTCCGCTCTCGATTGAGATTAGGTCGCAGAATATCCGACGATCGCGGGCGAAATGGGTCCGGGATTTCCGTGGTTGGAATTCCAAGCAGCCAGTCGCGGAGCGAAAATTGTCGCAGGATCAATTCTGCGGCGGCATCTTCAGGATAACCCCGAACAGGCCTTTTTTGTTAAAGCGTCGCGGATCTTCGTGAAGGGGTTCCGCTTCGCAAACAAAGGACGGATGGCCCGGAAGATCCCGGTTGAAGGAATGGAACCCATCGTTGGCGTCGATGTCGTCGACTACGATAGCCCCGCCGGGTCGCAACATCGGCCACACGCGGTCGAGTTCGAAGCGCACGTTCCGTTCGCTATGTAAACTATCGTGAATGAACATGTCGATCTGCCCAAGCTTCGCAAGCAACCCCGGGAGCCGCCGCAGGCTGGACCCTCGACACACGACCATCGCTCTCGATGCCTTTCATCGACCGCCATCCCCACCTGCGCGCGAAGCACCGGATCCAAAGGAGGAATATCGATGCTCGAAAGATGGCCGGCGCCGTTGCGTTCCAGCGCTTCGGGAATGAAATCTTTCGTGACCGCCTGCGGGAATATGGCCTGCCTTGTGCTTCCCACGGTTGCAGAAAATCTCACACTCCATAGTCCCCGACCCCCCTGGCCCGCCCCGTCAACGGTTCAGCCGGCCTTCCAGCCGCGCCTTCACCTCAG
>Ga0137403_10005641_pt1 | contig 14477 bp, 18 predicted proteins | sample CZOMad2_1_16fung_FD_122057 | JGI IMG/M metagenome (GOLD analysis project Ga0137403, IMG submission 122057) | Vadose zone soil fungal communities from Angelo Coast Range Reserve, California, USA - CZOMad2_1_16fungal (Hybrid Assembly) | ecosystem: Environmental > Terrestrial > Soil > Vadose zone... | reverse complement strand
CGTGACGCCTTCTTCATCCTCGCACCCAACCAACCCGCGCTTAGCTCTGCTCGTGATCGCTGTGGTGTTCGCGATCCTGAACGCCGATATCACGACGGTCAACGTAGCGCTGGTTACATTGGGTAAGGATCTGCACGCAGATTTGGGCGATCTGCAGTGGGGACTCAACAGCTACATGCTGGCGTTCGCCGCGCTGATTGTCGCGGCCGGCCGTGTCGCTGATGTCTCTGGTCGTCGCCGTTGCCTCCTTGCGGGCGCAATTCTGTTTGCGGTGGCATCGCTGCTCTGCGGAATCGCGTCCACACTTTCAGTCCTCGTAATCGGGCGAGTCTTACAAGGTGCTGCTGGAGCACTGATGGTGCCCGCGGGCATGGCAATCATCTCCAACGCTTATGGAGGAGAGCAACGTGCGCTTGCTCTCGGGACCTTGGTAGGCGTATCGGGCGTAGCTCAATCGATGGGGCCGCTCCTGGGTGGTTTCCTTACGGCCGAGGTGAGCTGGCGATGGGTGTTTCTCATGAACCTGCCACTGGTCGCCGTAATCATGATTGTTGCCGTACGATCAATTCAAGAGTCACACGCTGAGAACGCTTCACATCGCATTGACATCATCGGTGTGATCATTCTGGCGGCAGCGCTGACGAGTTTGCTCCTGGGCCTTAATGCCGCCCAAAGTCCTGATAAGGATCAGGTGGTGGGGCTCGGCTTGATCGCTCTTTCGCTGGTCTCGTTTGTGATCTTGACCTTCATTGAACGCCGCACCGACAACGCCATTCTCGACGGCAAACTTCTTCGGCTACCGTCTTTTCTTTGTTCCTGCGTCGCGAGCTTTCTTCTTGGGTTCGTATTCTTTCTATTCCTATTCATCACCGCGGTTTATTTGCAGGAACGGCTCGGCTACAATGCATTGACAGCGGGGATCGCGCTCGCGCCCCTCAGTCTTGTCCTGGCCGTAACCGGAGTCATGTCCGGACGCCTAACGAGTCGGTTTCCGTTAACGACTCTGTTGATCATAAGTTGCGTTTCCCTGGCCTCAGGACTGGCGATCCTTTCGTTTATGCCTGCATCCTACGGATATGTTGGAATGGTGCTTCCGTTTCTGCTGATTGCCGCTGGCGTCGGTCCCGGATTTACTTTGCTGAACACCGCTGGCCTGGCTGCGATTTCCGCAGAGCGCTCCGGCCAGGCTACGGGAATGATTTACATGTTCCGATTTGCCGGAGGCGCGATAGGAGTGTCCGCCGCCAGTGCACTTCACAGCGCGATCTTTCGCCACCAACTCGTTTTCAGATTATCCGAAATCCCGTTGTCATTTGCCCAACAAAAACTTTTGGAACAGCCGGGTGCAGCCGAACGAATCGGGCAGATCGACAGCGGCTTGCTCGCGAGCCAGGTGGAACAAGTCCGTCAGGCGTTTTACGAATCGTTCGCGGCGGCATTCACCGGCACGCTGCGGTTGAATGTGATAGTGCCGATCGCGATCGCCATCCTGACAATGATGCTGATGATGCGAAAGAAGGAAGGAACTAAGCAAACGCCGAGCATGGATGCCCGGCGCGGCCGCTGATCTCTGACTCGATTACGAGCAGGAGCACGAGCTTGAGTTCGTCGATCTGACGTCCGCGTCATCTCTTCAACACTCCCACCGTTCAACGTGCCACAGCCGCGACATTGACCCGCGGCTGCGCCAGCGATAAGACGAGCCGGTGAAGCAGAACCCAGCAACGCGCCGCACAAACTACGGCCCGTGGCTTGTCGGGCTCGGCGCGGCCTTGTGGGGGACCGAAAGTGCGTGGCGCATCCCGCTCAACCAACTTTTCGATGCTCAGGTGATCGTATTTTGGGAACACATCCTCATTCTGCTGATGCTGTTGCCACTACTTCTTTCAAGGCTCGCGGATTTGCCAAAAATCGACGCCCGCACCTGGGGTTATCTCATTTTCTCCGGATTCGCCGGCTCGGCCGTCGGCACTGTTTTTTTTACTTTGGCGCTGAAGCACGGGAATCCCACCGTCGTAAACGTGATCCTGAACATTCAACCGTTCATCTCCACCCTCGGTGCGTTCTTCCTCTTTGGCGATCGGTTGACGCCGCGCTTCTTCCTTTACGCGGGCATCGCCATTCTGGCGGGAATCCTTTTGTCAGTGGAGCATCCCACGCTCATCGGAGAATCATTCGAGAAAGCGGGATTGAACCTGGGAACCGGTTACGCGCTGGTCTGCGCGTTATTCTGGGGACTTTCCACTGTGGCCGGTCGCGGCACGATGATCGGAATGCCATTGCGCCTCGCTGCCAGTCTGCGCGTCGTGGTTGGATTGATCTGCATGACGTTCATTCTTTTGATCTACGGAAAACTGAATCGCGTTTCCCTTTGGCCGCCAGCCGCGCAAGCGCACATCACCACAGCCATCGTCGCACTTCTTCTCCTCGCCTCGATCTCCGGCGCCATCCCACTTCTCATTTACTTCGAAGGATTGCGGCTGACCCGTGCGTCCACCGCCGGTTACTTCGAAATGATGCAAACCCTCGCCGCGGTTTGCATCACCTGGGGATTTTTCCATGCCGCCTTACGTTGGCATCAGGTCATTGCTGGAATCGTGCTGATGGCCGCGGTAACGATGGTGCAAAGAGCGCAGGCCGCAGTGGAACCCGCGTAGCCTCCGATCCATCCGACCGCTGCCTATAAACTCGATTCACGATGTACCGCTTTACCGCTTCAACTCTTCAACTTTGTAACCTTGTAACTCTTTTAACATTTCAACTTCTCACTGATTCTCCGATTCTGATTTGTGACCTCTGATTAGACCCTTGCTCCCACCTCCCAGCTTCTATCTTCCAGGTACTGGTAGAGCTAGTGCCTGCCAAGGAAACTCAACGTTGCCTTACCGCATGCCTTTGGCTCTTCCAGCCACATATCGTGAGTCGCCCCCGGGATGGTGACACATTCCGCGGCGGGCATCACCCGACTCAATTCCTCGATGATCATTCGCAGTGGGTTCAAAGTCTTCTCACCCGTGATTAAGAGCGTGGGCACCTTCAACCTTCTCACCACATCGCGATCCAGCATCGGAAACGGATCCCGCGATGTGGTAAGCGCCTTCCATTCCCGAACGTCGCTCATGAGGAGGCGGCGACCCTCGGCCGGAAGCTTGTCGTATGAGCCCTTTCCGCTGAAATAGTCGCACGTGATCCGCAGGGCCGTCTCCGGTTGCTCTTTCCGAAATGCATCGCCGGCAGGTTTCCACATTGTTGTCATGAATTTGTCGAGTTCAGCCTGCCCTTCCGGAATTTCCAACAACCACTTCATGATGGCTGGTTCGGCCAGTGTCAGACTGCGGAGACGTTCTGGATGTTGCGTTGCAAAAAAGAGTGCCGTGAGCGCGCCATAGGAATAGCCTACGAGATGAACGCGCTCCAATTTGAGCGCATCCAGCAGAGCGCCGAGATCCCGGGCCTCAACGATGGCAGAGTGATCTGGTCTCTCCGAATTATCGTTCGGATAGTTATAACGCCTGCTGTAGTCGAGGACGCGGTAATGCTGGGAGAACGGTTCTATCTGAGCGCTCCATTCTCGATAGTCGCCGAGACCGCCATGGATCAGGACCACTGGAACGCCGCTTCCGTTTTGGAAGTAATGCAGCTTCACTCCATTGACGGCTGCGATCTTTAGCGAAGCCGAAAATCGATCAACGTCAGCTTCACGCGCGGCGAGTTGTCCAAATGGAAGGAAGAGCCCGCACAACAAGACGGGCAATTGTCGTTTTTTCTTTAACCTTCTCCTCATGAGATCGCGCATTGCTGATTCTATTTCGCCGCGCAAGCTCGCCCCTCCGCTTCAATGCTTCAACAATTCACGATTCTTGTTTCTGGTCCGACCTCTGTCCCCTGATCTCTGATCTCTGACGAGAGGCCAGGCGTCTCTCAATGGAGCTCGGCGAAGAGTGCACCGATGTAAACGATGAACGAAACGCCGGCGACGCAAACGAACCCTTTGTGAAACAAGTCACTGCGCGTTGCGGCTGCGATGGCGGCTCCTGCGATCCAAAATAGATGAAAAGACAGGTCGAAAGGTCCCTGCAAGGAACCGCTCATCACGACGTTCTTCACCAGACTAACCAGGAGCACAGCCAGGAACGAGCCGAAAAACCAGCGGGCGTGACGGAAGTAATTTACTCGCAGATCGACGATTTCTGCGCTGAACGCGTTCGGTAGAGCGAGGGCAGCGAGCAGATAAAGCAGGATGGTCTCAAGCAGAAGAATCGCGAATTGAAGAAAAGTCCAAGTATGTCGCCCACGATAACCAAACATCGACCACCAGGCTTGGATATCGATGACCAGAAGCAGCAACGCCCATCCGATCGCCGGCCAGTAGATGCGAACGCGATCCCGCGCATTAATCACGTTGCTCAGACCCTGGAGCAATTGGGTCACGCTCAGGCCGAGAATGATGGAGAGAATGACTGCGAGATAACCGAACTCGTCCATGCCGCTGCCATCAGCGCTATCACTCGACAAGGCTTCTGTCGACCATGGATCGCTGCGCTATGGCCGGTCAGAGCCGACGCATGGTACTGACCAATGCACAAACGAAACCGCCAAAGTAAGCGGCCTAGGGCTTCTCATTGATCAATCTCTCTGATCTCTGATCTCTAAGCTCGATTACGATTACGATTACGAGCATGAGCATGAGCATGAGTATGAGTTGCTCCGTGCTCCTTGCTATAATCCCCTTATTATGTCGCAACCGTTTCGCGCTGTAATCTTCGATCTGGACGGCGTTCTCGCCGACTCCGAGCCGTGGTGGAACGAGATTGACGCGAAGTTGCTTGCCGAATACGGCGTTACCTATCGCGGCGAATACCACCGAAACGTGCTGGGCGTGAGTTACCGGCTCGCCGTCGAGTTTTACAAAAAGACGTTTGGTCTCTCTGTCCCGACCGACGAAATGATGCGACGGCGGGGAGAGATCGCGACCGACTTCTTTGCCCACCGGATAGATGTTTTCCCTTCGACAAAACTAGTCCTGCAAGAACTGCGGCAGATGAACCTGCACCTCGCCGTCGCCACAAGCTCGGTCAGCGCGTCCGCGCGCCCATTTCTCGCTCGGCATGGACTGGCGGCGTTTTTCGAAGTCGTTGTTACCGGCGAGGAAGTCGAACACGGCAAACCGCATCCCGACATCTACCTGCGCGCGGCGGAAAAACTCGGCATTGCCGCAGACGCCTGCCTCGTCATTGAAGACGCTCTTTCCGGCATCGCCGCCGCCAAAGCCGCAAAGATGCGCGTCGCCGCCATCCCCGACACTCGCTTCGTGAATCCCAGCGATTACAAAAAAGAAGCCGATTACTTGCTCGACAGCCTATCGGAAATTCCCGCGCTGATCCGAAGAGTTAGTATTATGTAATCAAGCTGGCCTCGCATTATCGCTTCGCTGCAACTCCTCAACGTTCGACGCGCGCACCTTTACTATTAGGAAAATAGCGATTGCCACATTGATCACCAACGTAGCGCACTTCAGGGGAGACGGAGCTTTGAGCAATTCATAGATTTCCACCGGAATAAATGAAACAGTGGCAACGATAGTGAGATATTCGGCTCATCGCTTCTCAAAGAACAAGCCGGTGCCTTCCACGAGAAACAAGGCGCTGTAACCGAACGTCAATCCGCTCAGGACTTCGATTTTCTTATCGTCGAGTTGACTCAGTTTTGCTAAAAGCGCGCCTAGATAACGGTTATCAGGATCAACCCGCAGCGCGTCCACTAAAGCTTGGAGCTCTGTCTCGACGTCATGGTGCAACAGCTTAAGGAAACCCACTCCGACCAGGAGCAAAACGAGACCTTAAACCACTTGAACAAAGCGAGTGCCAGCAAGCCTTTGTCATGGCCTCGCTTGTTTTCTTTATTCCCGTTCCATGTTCAGTTGCCTCGCGAAATCACCAGCTAAATCGGAAGCAGCTTCGCTCCGCGCTCCCTGCTCCCTCTCCTTCTTCAGGGGGTGATGAAGACTTTGCCAGTATAGGGATCTTTGACTTCGGCTCCGGTGGGGAAGCCGCGAATATCGACATAACCGGCGTTGGGCGAATAAGGACTAATCACGAATCCAGGCTTGGTTGGCACCGGAACTCCATAGGGGAGATCTGTCCGCGTCCGTTGCGCAGGCACACTGGACGCAGTTCGAGTAGTCACTGGTTCCGGCGTCTCCGTTGCTTCCGGTTCTTTTAGTTCCGGTGGCCTGACGTCGTTTCGTTTGACGGTGGTGCCGTTATCCCCCTTCGATTGAGTCTTGGTAACCGTTCGCTGATGATGACGTGGATGAGCGATGGAGTCGCGAATCCTTCGAAAGAAATCAAGCGGCCCGGCTTGCGCGACGGACAAACCGAAGGATACCTCTCCAACAAGCAGAATGAGAAAGATTTTGCTAAAGACGTTTCGCATTTGTCCTGGAGAATTTTGACTTATTTCGAGCAATCGTTCAATGATCCGACGCGTAAAGTTGAACCGGCGCGGCCTCTTTTCCTGCTTCTCGCTGAATGTATCAAGCAAGCGGCCTGCCATTGAGCCTAACGCGAGACCCTGCAGTTAACTATTAACAGATAACCAACAACTGCGAGGCTTTGCGTCGTGCGGAACTCTTGCCCAATTCCCGATCCTCGCTTTAACGCTTCAACGTGGCGAACTTCTGCGCTTTTTCCTGAGACTCGATTACGATTATGAGCACGAGCACGAACGTGAGTTCGTCATTCGCCGGCCACGCCGTTGCGTAGTGTAGGCGGGCGCTTCGTTATTTCCTACTTCTGATCTTCTGCCCTCCTACCTTTGACTTCTGGCCTCGCGAGGCTCTGCGGTCGCTCACTCTCCCAGCGGACCAAACCCGTCGAACTCCTGGACTTGGATCGGATGAGGTCCGTGTATCTCCTCCTCGAACACGGGACCGGTCAACTGATTACGCTGCGCTTGAAGGGCCTGTTTGTAGGCGTTGAACTGCGCCTGGTTGCCAACCAGGATCCGGTCTTTGGTCGCGGTGGGATACACGTAATATGTTCGTCTCTTGAATTTAACCGCTGAAACCTTGCCTTCAGGCAATGCGCTTACGCGTTCCTGCTGTTTGGCCGTAGTTACCGTCTTCCATTTGAACCCTGCTTGTCCGAGGAGCGTCTCCTTCTGAGACGCTGTATTCGCATCAGTTGACGTCGTTTGGCATGCCGTGATCAGACCTAAGACTTCGATCGCGAGACAAATCAAAGTAATCTCTTCATAGAATTGCTCCTCCAGGCTCCGCTGGCACTTTTGCCGCCTTGCTTTGTTCCAAGTCAAAAAAAAATTCTCTCCGGTGGGAACACATGTGCCCTCGCGTGTTAAGCCAGTCCTATTTGGATCGATCGCGCCCTCGCATTCGCGAACCTCTACTCACTTTTGTCCTAGTTCTCAAACCTGAAGGGTTTATGACGGCTTCTTCCCTTCTCGATTCACGTTGTGACCTTTTACCCTCCCCGATACTGATAACTGATAACTGATAGCGGCGGGGCGCACCGCTTTAGCAAATCATCTCGACATCCGCGCCCTAAAATGTCACAACTTTTATCAATTTACGGTGTCTAATTTTGTGAACCCTTTGCAAGCCCTATGAATACAAAATCATTCCTCGTCTGCTTTATTGTTGTGATGCTGGCAACGTCGATCGCCATGGCCGGGACACAGCACGGAAATTTCGCGCCGGCTCGAGGCGGTTTCGTTCGCAACGGAACCGGCTCATTCCACGGCGGTAATTGGAATGCCGGAAATTGGAACCGCGGCCATTGGAATGGTGGCAACTGGGGCGGCAATTGGCACCACCACCACGATCACTTTAATGATTTCGTTTTCGTCGGCGGCTTTGGCTTTCCCTTCTTCGGCTATCCGTATGGATATGGATATTACCCTTACGGCTATGGCTATGCTCCCTACGGTTACGGATATGGCTCCGGGTATTATGGGTATGGGTCAGGATACAGCGGATATGGCAACGGCTACTATGGCAACAGCTACTACGGTAACGGCTACAATGGCAACAGCTACTACGGCAATGGCGTCTACCGCAGCAGTTATTACTCTGGCGATCGCTCCAACGGAAGTCGATCAGGCGTTGCCCGTCTGCAGCGACAATTATCTCGGGCCGGTTACTATCGTGGTCCAATCGACGGAGTAATGGGATCTCGGACGCACTATGCGTTGCGCGCCTACCAGCACGATCACGGAACCGCCAGTGCCGCACGCGATTGAGCTGGATCGGCGACTGAGCGTTATGGAGGGACCTGCTTCCGCAGGTCCTCAGACGAGCAGAAGCTCGTCCCTCCGAATTCACGCTTCATCGCTTCCACGATTGACGATTCTCGATCCTCGGTTCACGATTTAACGAATAGCTGATAACCGCGAGGCCTCCCCGTGTCGGAACTCGACTTGCTAAATCTTGCCCGCTCGACCACGGAACACCAGGTCACGTGGTTTGCGCAAATGATCACCATCAATTTCGGCATGGTAGTGGCGATCTACTACTTTCTGCATGGCGCGAAACTCGCCCTCAAGATATTCACCTTCTTCGCCTACACCGTGGGAATGATGGTGCTTCTGGGGGAAATGTTGGTCGAAGCGAATATAAAAGTCGGCGTGATTGAAACGTTGCACGCTCTGCCGGCCGAACATCTGTCACGACCGATCGTACGCTTTCTTTCTGTTTACGACTCCTGGCTCGCGCTCACCACGCGGATCACCTTTAATCTTTCTATCTGGTTGTTTTGGTTCGCGATGTGTTATTTGCTCTTTTTCTGGAAACGAGACTCGAACCAGCTCGATTCCAGATAATATCCCGGCTTTAACCTTCATCACTTCAACGATTCATGATCGACGATTCTCGTTTCCGCTCTGGCTGATCTCCGCCCTCTGATCTCCGACTTCTGATGGCAGACTCTTTGCTGTCTTCGAGGCTTCTTCCCTGCCGCGGAGGTTGGGCCTTGGGTTACTCTTTCTTCATTGACTGGGAACAGGGTGCGCCCCCGCTCAGGGCTTAGTGGGCGTGTCGAAGCGCGCAATCTTCGATGTGGTTTATCCTTAAAGGGGGCACGGGTTTTGGATGCGCTTTCCCTCAACCCAAACCCAAGAAAGAAAAAGAACCCATGAAGTTGATCACCGCCACTCTCGTGGCTATCACTGGGCTCAGCCTGTGCGCTGCGCCCCTAGTACTCGCGCAGGACGATTCGTTCGTCGGCAAATAGAAGTTTAATCCCGACAAGAGCCAGCTTAACGGCCTCACCTATAAGGTCGATCAAGGCGGGACTGGCAAATACAAGTTCACCTTCGGTGACGACACCGAAACGCTCACCCTGGGCAAGGAGCATGTAACCAAGTATGGCAACACCTGGTTGATCACCCAGAGCGCCCGAACGCTTGGAAGTGGGGTGCAAAAGCGAGACGGGAAAGTCTTTTCCGATGCAATGTGGACCGTCCCGGACGACGGGGCCACCTCCACTTATGTCAGCACGGAGACGCGCCCGGATGGTTCTAGCCCCCACGATGAAACCAGGCTGAAGCGAACTGCCGGCGGCACCTGGGAAAGTACGGAAATAAAGATAGGCTCGCCGACTATGCTCCAGATCGCGAGCTGGGAAGGGGACGGCTATTCAATGAGTAACCTTACTTTCCAAGGAGAAAACTGAGTTCAAGCTCGATGGCAAAGAGTACACGCCCAAAGGGCCGCGAGTGCCGAAAGGTACCACCGTCTCTGGCAAGTCGATCGATGCTCACACCATGGAGCTTACCTCCAAGCTCAAAGGCAAGACGACCGAGACTGATCGGTGGGAGCTTTCGGCGGATGGCAAGACACTGAGCGACACGATCAACTTTTCCGGCGAGAGCAAACCCGAAGTAGACGTTTTCGAGCGTCAATAACGCGCAATCACCGGATACAAAATCGACGAGCACCTGCCGGATCGGTTGACGGCGGCCGGTGTTCTGGTGAGCCCGCTTTGCTAAGCGTTAGCGGTCGCGGGTGAGCGTGTGGGAGCTGGGTTGCGTCTTAGGCCAATCCGGGTCGGACCGATGCGCAGCAAAGGAATGCGCGCAACAAATGCCTTCCGTCTCTTAGCCTTCTCACGTTGTTTAAGCACTCGTATCTGGTTGCGAACATGAATCGCTCCGGCGACGAACGGTGCCTGGCCAATGGTGAAAACCGGTTCGCGTTGGTAAATGATCATGCGCATAGTTTATAGTATTTATAATAGAATCGCAACATTTGAGTTCCCCGGACGCGTCGGATCGCAACCGTTTTGAGCCAATTGATCAAACAATACCAAGGAGTTACGCATAAACCCCGATTTCTGGTCCACAGGAGCAACAAGGCAGCTCCTATATATATAGGATGAAATGGGCCCCCAGTGTGATCAATTTCGATACACCTCGCCGGCTTTCGACTCTATATCAGCACTTCAAGCGGAAGCGAATCGGGCGAGCGCGGCTTGGACGTCGTTCGGTCCTTCCGATCTCTCTCTCCGAGCTCGAAGCCTGCACGAGCTGAAAGTTGCACTCTGAATCCGATTCACGATTCACGATGTAACGCTTTATCGCTTTAACGCGTCAACGTGGCGAACCTCTGATCTCTTTCCTCAGACTCGATTACGACTATGAGCACGAGCACGAACATGAGTTCGTCATTCGTGCTTCGTCATTTTCCCAATCTCTGCTCCCGGCTCAAGGCTCCCTAATGCCCGCCCCCTGGGCCTTCGTTCTGGGACTTCTTCTTTTTGTTGGGCTGGGCAGCTTGCGCCTTGGCGTGAGTCGGCGCGCCCTGCGGCTGATGCGACACTATTTGCGGACGCCCTGAAGTGTGGTGAACAGTCGCCGCATTGCTAACATGACTCTTGGATTTCGTATGCGCTGCATGACCGTCACTCAGCGTCGCCTTTTTCACGTGCGAAGCATGTGCGTCAGCTGATTCTGCCTTGCCGTGGGCGTTGTTTTGTGAGCCCGTTGTGCGGGTCGCCGCGTCGCCCTGCTTGTGGCCGAACGCAGAGTTCCCGGTAGCTGCCTCTGCGCCGGCTTTGCCGTTCGCCTTCACGGCACCGGCCTGCGCTTCGTTGTTGCGGTCGAGTGCCTTGATCGCTTCGGGTTTAGGCTTCCCTTGATTATTAGCAGCATGCAAATCCGGATTGTTTTTTGCCGCCTCGACTCGCGACTGCTGGGTCGAAGTAGCTGGGATGTGCTCCGCCTTCGCTGCGGATTGTTCCTTGACGGTGGCCTTGGCTGTTGTGCCGCCCGGGCCGTTAAAGCTGGCGCGGCTGCGGTTGTTGTTGACGACTTGTTTGTTGAAGTAGGTGTTGTGAATCACACTTCTGTTCACGCGGGTCACGGCCGTGTTATAACGGAACGTATTGCCGGCCCATCGGCCGCCGTAGTAGCCCTGTCCTCCGTAGCCGTAGCCGTAATTGATCCCGCCGTAAAACCCGACCGTCGGGCCCCAGTAACCCTCGTTGAAGAAATAATTGCTGCCGTTGTAGCCCCAGTATCCCGGGGTCCACAGGAATCCGATTCGCGGCGGAGGGACCCAGACGCCAGGGACCCAGTAATAACCGGAATCGTAGGCCCAGTAGCCCGGGGTCCAAATATAGCCTGCGGCTGGCGCGTAGGGCTGCTCATATATCGGTATCGGGGGTGGCGCGATCCCAATCGATATGCCGACTTGTGCAAAAGAAGACGTCAGCGAAAGCCCTACAAAGAGCATCGCCGCCAGCGCAACGGTAGAAAATTTCATTTTCATAGTCAGATGTAGCATGAGTGAAAAATGAGACGCGGTTGCGCCCCGAAATATTCAGACGAAATCCCTTCCGGGGCCTTAAACGGGGCCCATCCCAACACGATGTAATCGGTTCAGCGGAAGGTGACAAGGCCGTTACCTTTAAAGCGTAGCGAACGGGGGCAAATGGTTGTCAATTTCAGTGACCTCATAAAGGAGCGTTGAAACCATGAAAAACACAACACTCACGCCGATGCGCGTCCGCCGTTTTATCACCGATCGATACGCCTACCGAGCGCAGCCCGACTATTTGTCTGAGCTGATTACTTTCGGAGTAATCGTCCTTACCGTCTTCTGGTCGATGTTTGTATTAGCTGGAGCAATGGCGGGGACACTGAAATGAGCCCAAATTGTAGGGAAAGAATTTTATGAGCTTATTAATTATTCTTCGTTCTCTCGTGCTGCGAGTCCTGGACGATCTGTCGCATCGGTAGTGGCGCCGCGACTGACCAGAGTGATCCCCGAAATAAAGCGGCCGATCGTGCCGCTCCCTGCTGCGATCGTCATGTTGTCCGTGGTCTTGTCGTTCCGTAGTCCTCTCAGTTTTTTACAGTTAACTATTAACCGATAACTGATAACTGGAGCCCCGGTGCAATCAGGACATCGTATACACTCCTGGTTCAGGACATGGTATACACTTCGGTTATATTTTGTTGGTTGTTTTCATTGGTTGCCACCGCTTTTTTCGGGCGGATATCCGATCGAAAAAAGTTTGCGCTGGAAGGGTCGATCTGGCCGAGCAAGAGTCGACCAAACCAGACGTTGACCCTTTGGTCTGAGCTTTGCAGCCCGACATTCTAGCCGGCCAAGCTTCGACTGAGGAAATAGGATTCTTTTTCCCAATGGATTTGGCCGCAAGCATTCACCTGGCGGCTGCCCATGGCAGTGTATTCCAAGGCTTCGGGCGTGCCCGATACTGGCGTGTGGCAGGCATGTAGAGCTCGCCCGGAGTGCGCATTCCGAGTGCTTCGTGTGGTCGCTCATGGTTAAATTGCTCTCGCCACAGATCCAATGCCCCCTGAGCATGTGTCCCACTCACTCCTTCCAGTTCCAGACTGATGTCGCGGTGGAGACGCTCGTGCGCTCCGTTATCCTGCGGATGTCCGGGTCGGCTGCGTTCTAAATCGATCCCCAGCACTACCCACCAGGCCGAGAGCCGACTCAAGCCAAGGAGCGCACTGGTCGCCGCAAAGGGAGAGCCGTTGTCGCTGCGAATCATTTGCGGCAAGCCGCAACGCACAAAGAGCCGCTCGAACACCCGGCGCACCGTCTCACTGCGGGCATCTTTCATCCTGCGCAACTCCAGCACATAACGCGTATGCTCATCGCGGACCGTGAGCGGTTCGCACCGCCGCTTCGCCTCATCATACCACCAGCCCTTGAAGTCCACCGTCCACACCTCGTTAGGCGCTTGACCACGTCGGCCACTATGCAGCCGACCTCCCTTCGCCGCCGCCCGTCGCCGGGGCCGCCGCTCGGTCAAGCCCGCTCGCTCCAGCACCCGCTTGAAACTGCTCTCGCTCGCGGCCTATCGGGACGAATCTTTATTCTCGCCGGCCTTGGTCAGCATAACGAAGCGGTGGCCACTGCCCGCAAAGCAACCACGCTGTCGAAGGAAGATAACTTCATTTTTTACCTCGCTCAGATTTATGCGCATTTCGGCGATGCCGATCTTACATTCGAAACGATGCAAAAACTGATCGACATGCGCGACTTTGAGCTGTCCGCAGCATCTCTACGACACGATCCGATCTGGGACCCAATTCGCAAAGATCCCCGTTTCGAGAAAGCGATCGCCTCACTCGAGGCGAAGGAAGTGAAGTAGCCTGCTCAGAGGTCTTGCTGGGTTTTTCATTGAGCACAAAAAGATCGCGATAACGCCCAACGCCAATTAAGACGCGCGGGGACCCCAGATTTCTGATTTCCGATTACGCTCCTTGCTCCCTGCTCCTAGCTTCCAAGTAATCGTGAGGACTGACGCGAGCCCATTACTTACAGTAGGCTCGCGCGCCGGGGCGCTGGCTAGGAGCCAGAGGAAAATTGATCCTCTTTCTTCTTGAACAGAATATTGAACGTGGTCAGCGAGCCATAGCAGCGAGTGATGTATTGCTGGAGCTCGAACTTATCTGCATCACTCAGTTTATCGCTCGCGTTCACCTTCTGCTCGAGCACGCGCAGGTTATTGCGGATCATAACGATCTTGTGAAAAAACGTCTCCAGCGGCACTTCCTTCGCCTGCACTGACGCATCCGCCGGACGCAGCACGAGCGTGCCGTTTTCCCACCGATTCGCGATACCTTGCACGATCGTCTCGTCTTTCTCCAGCCCGAGCGCCTCCACCACCGCGTGCGCAGTTTCGCGGATGAAATTGCTCAGCGGCACCTGCAGTTCCGACACCGCTGCTGTGGGTTCTGCCGGGGTGAGTTCGCTCGACGCGGGAGCGATCGTCCGTCGCGCATTATCGAAGGAGATATCGGCGGTGAGCTCGGTGAGCGCTTTCACCACTCCGACGCCGTATTGCGGGTGCCGCACCTCCATCCCAATATAAAGACTCTGAATTGGCATCGACATGGATCAATCTGCACCAACCCTGCGAAGTCCGCCACGTGCTAGCGCCCTACCGCTTCAGATCCGAAGCGATTTGAAACTCGTTCGC
>Ga0137403_10005640_pt1 | contig 14479 bp, 14 predicted proteins | sample CZOMad2_1_16fung_FD_122057 | JGI IMG/M metagenome (GOLD analysis project Ga0137403, IMG submission 122057) | Vadose zone soil fungal communities from Angelo Coast Range Reserve, California, USA - CZOMad2_1_16fungal (Hybrid Assembly) | ecosystem: Environmental > Terrestrial > Soil > Vadose zone... | reverse complement strand
GCCACCGCGGTGGACTACACGTTCAGCTCGATGAAGGGCTTCGTGGAGACGGTCGGGGTCACGCTGACCGGCAAGCTGTAGGGGCCGCATGACCCTCGAGGGCTGGGTGCCCGAGGTTGGTCAGTACCTCACGCTGGCGGAAGTCGTGGAATTCGCCTTCGACTACCGGGGCAACACCACCCTCGTCAAGGCCGACGGCACCGAAGTGGTCGGCTACATCTTCAATCGCAATACCTACGGGCCCGAGCCCTTCCTCGAGTACTTCGACGAAAGCGGCGAGGGGCCCTTCACGCTCCGCTACTCCGAGGTCGCCAACATCAAGTTCTCCGGCAAGGACACCGCGGCCGGGAACAGCTGGCGGGCGTGGCTCGAGCGCAAGGAGCGCGAGAAGGCCGAGAAGGGCGCGGCCACCGGGAGTGTCCGGGATCCTGATCCTCACCGCGGTTGAGCTCGAGGCGCGGGTCCTGGCCCGCCGGCTCGAGCTCCCGCCCATCACCGTCCTGCCCTTTCCCGCATTCGGTCGCGGCCTGCTCCGGGTGGCTCCGGTCGGCCTCCGGGCCAGCCTTCTCGTCTCGCGCTGGCCGCGGCTCCTGGCCGGGTTCAATCAGCCGCTCGTGATCTCGAGCGGCGTCTGCGGGGCCCTCGCGCCCGATCTGAGCGCGGGCGACCTGGTCCTCCCCGAGAGCGTGCTCGGGCCCAGCGGCGAGCGGCTCAACGTGACGCCCACGCGGCACCGGCAGGCCAGCGACCTGGGCGGCTCCGCGCGCGGCGGCACGCTCGTGACCTCGCGCGAGGTCGTGGCGACGGCCGCGGCCAAGGCGGCGCTCTTCGCCAGCACGGGCGCGGTGGCGGTGGACATGGAGTCCTCCGTGATCCTGGCGCACGCGGCGGCCGCCGGTTGCCCGACGCTCGTGGTGCGTGGGGTGTCGGACCGCGCGAACGAGAGCGTGCCGCTGGAGCTCATCGAGTTGATCACGCCGGCGGGCAAGCTGCGGCCCGTGCGCGCGCTCGCGCTGACCGTCACGCGGCCGCGGCTCCTGCCGCGCGCCCTGGCCCTGCGCCAGGCCACCCGGCGGGCCCTCACCGCGGTTGCGCGAGTGCTTGCAGGCCTCGCCGCCTCACCCCGGCCGTGAACGTCCTCGTCACCGGCGGCACCGGGTTCGTGGGGGCCAATCTCGTGCGCGAGCTCCTCGCGGATGGCCACACGGTGCGGGTGCTGGCGCGCCCCGGCGGCGACCGGCGCGCGCTCGAAGGGTGCCCGGTGGACCTCGTCGAGGGCGATCTGCTGGACACCGCGTCCCTCCGCGCGGCGGTGGCCGGAGCCCGGCACGTCTACCACGTGGCCGCCGACTACCGGCTCTGGGCGCCGGACCTCCAGGTGCTCTACCGCGCGAACGTGGATGGCACGCGCCACCTGCTGGCCGCAGCGTCCGAGGCGGGCGCCGAGCGCATCGTCTACACGTCGACCGTGGGTGCGGTCGGCATCCCCAAGGACGGCACCCCGGGTGACGAGAAAACCCCGGTGTCGCTGGCCGACATGGTCGGGGCCTACAAGGCCTCCAAGTTCCTGGCCGAGCGCGTGGCCGACGAATGGGCCGCGCGGGGGGCGCCGGTCGTCATCGTCAACCCGTCGACACCCATCGGCCCCTGGGACGTCAAGCCCACACCCACCGGGCAGATGGTCGTGGATTTCCTGAACGGCAAGATGGTCGGCTCGGTGGACACCGGGCTCAACGTGGTCCACGTCCGAGACGTGGCGCGCGGCCACATCCTGGCCGCCGAGAAGGGCCGCGTCGGGGAGCGCTACATCCTGGGCCACCGCAACCTCCCCCTGCTCGAGATCTTCCAAATGCTCTCGACCCTGACCGGCGTGCCCGCGCCGCGCTTCCGCGTACCCTATGCGGTCGCGTGGATGGCGGCGGCGGCGATGGAAGGCGTCTCCCGGATCACCCGCCGCCCGCCCGCGGTCCCCCTCACCGCGGTCCGCATGTCCCGCAAGCGCATGTACTTCAGCGCCGAGAAGGCGGTTCGCGAGCTCGGGCTGCCCCAGACCCCGGCCGAGACCGCCCTCAAGGACGCGGTAGCCTGGTTCACCGCCCGCGGTTACGCGAACGCCAAACGGAATCGCCGGAGCGCGGCATGACCTGGGGTACCGAGCGCGGTGCGGACGCGCCAAACGGAACTGGGGAGCGCGGCATGACGTGGGGTGCCGAGCGCGGGGCGGAGGCGCTAAACGGAACTGGGGAGCGCGGCATGACGTGGGGTGCCGAGCGCGGGGCGGAGGCGCTAAACGGAACTGGGGGAGTGCGGGGGCCATTTCGAGGCCCCCGCATATGAAGAGCTTGAGGAAGTAGACGGATGACTGCGCCGAAAGGCACGAAGACGTGAACGCGGGCCAATTTGTCTCGCGCTTGACCCGCAAGAGCCGCTCGAACTTCTTCTACGCGTTCCTCTGCCTGCCCCGGGCCCAGCGCGAGGCGATCTACGCGTGCTACGCCTTCTGCCGCATCGTGGACGACGCGGTGGACCTGGTGGCGGACCGCGACAAGCAGCGCGCGGAGCTGGGGCGCTGGCGCGAGGAGATCGCGCGCGTCTACGAGGGGCGGCCCGAGCACCCGGCCGGCCAGCGGCTGCAGGTCGCGGTCCGCCGCTTCCCGATCCCGCGCGCCGCGCTGGAAGAGATCATCGCGGGGGTGGAGATGGACATGGACCATCCCACCTACGAGACCTTCGACGCGCTCTACCCCTACTGCTACCGCGTGGCCTCCGCGGTGGGGCTCTGCTGCATCGAGATCTTCGGCTATTCGGATCCACGGGCGCGCGAGTACGCGGTGAACCTGGGCGTCGCGCTCCAGCTCACCAATATCCTCCGGGACGTCCAGGTGGACGCGCGCATCGGGCGGGTCTATCTCCCGCAGGCGGACCTGCGCCGCTTCGGCGTGACCGCGGAGGATCTGGCGGAGGGCCGCTACACCCCCGGGTTTGTCCAGCTCATGACCTTCGAGGCGACCCGCGCCCACGAGTACTACCAGCGCGCGTGGGCGGCGCTGCCCGGGGTGGACGCGCGCCGGCTCTTCGCCGCCGAGATCATGGGCCGCACCTACTTCGCGTTGCTCCGCGCCATCGAGGCGCGGCGCTTCGACGTCTTCGCCCGCCGCGTGACCCTGTCGACGCCCCGCCGTCTCGCGATCGCGTTTCGCGGCTGGCTCGGGGCCCGCCTGACGACGTCATGAAAGCCGCGGTCTGCGTCGCGGGCGCCATCGAGCTGCGCGAGTGGCCTGAGCCCGTCCCGGGCCCCGGCGAGCTCCTGCTGCGCGTGAGCGGCTGCGGGCTCTGCGGCTCCGACATCCTGAAGATCAACGCGGCCGTGCCCGGGCCGGCCGTCCTCGGCCACGAGGTGGTGGGGCAGGTCCTGGAGGTCGGACCCGGCGTGCGGCGCTTCGCGCCCGGCGATCGCCTGGTGGTGGCGCATCACGTGCCGTGCTTTCACTGCCACTACTGCCGCCGCGGCAGCCCGTCCATGTGTCGCCACTTCAAGCGCGTCAATCTCGACCCGGGCGGCTTCGCGGAGCTGGTGCGCGTGCCCGCGCCCAACGTGGAGCACGCCGCCTTCCGGCTCCCCGCGGAGATGACCGAGGAGACCGCGTCCTTCACCGAGCCGCTGGCCTGCTGCCTGCGCGCGGTGAAGCGGAGCCGCGTGGCCGCCGGCGACACCGCGCTCGTGGTGGGCCTGGGCTCGATCGGCTGCCTGCTGGCGCAGCTCCTGGCGCTCGATGGCGTGCAGGTGCTCGCCTCCGACCTGCTGGAGGACCGGCGCGCGCTGGGACGCCGGATGGGCGCGCTGGTCTTCGACACCGGCGAGGTGCTGGATGCGGCGCTGCGCGAGGCCACCGACGGGCGCGGCGCCGACCTCGTGATCGTCACCGCGGGCGGCGCGGCGGCGCTACCCGCCGCCGCGGCACGCGTGCGGGACGGCGGGACGCTGCACTATTTCGCGGGCGGCGCCGGTGAGAGCCTGCCCCTGTCGCTCGGGGCGCTCTACCATCGCGAGCTCACCCTCACCGCGACCTACTCCTCCTCGCCGGCCGAGCTCGAGGAGGCCTTCGCGCTGCTGGCGGGGGACCGGATCCGGGTGGAGGGCCTCATCAGCCACCGGCTCCCGCTCGGGCGCCTGGGCGAGGGGGTGGAGCTGATGCGCCGCCACGAGGCGGTGAAGGTTTACGTGATTCCGTAGCCATGCGGGCCCAGGTCTTCTACGGCCCAGGTGATCTGCGCTTCGAGGACATCCCCGTGCCCGACCCCGAGCCGGGCGGCGTCGTGGTGCGGGTGGAGGCGGCACTCACCTGCGGCACCGACGTCAAGACCCTGCGCCGCGGCCATCCCGTGATGATTCCGCACGTGCCCACCGTGTTCGGTCACGAGCTGGCCGGGGTGGTGACCGCGGTGGGGCGCGGCGCTTCCGGCGTCAAGGAAGGCGACCGGGTTGTCGCCGCCAACTCGGCGCCATGCGGGCGATGCCGCTTCTGCGCGGCCAACCGCCCGAATCTCTGCGAGGACCTCCTCTTCGTCAACGGCGCCTACGGCGAGCACGTCGCGCTGCCCCCGCGCCTGGTCGCCCGGAACGTGGTGCCGATCAGCCCGCGCCTGGCCGCCTCGACCGCCGCCTTCGCCGAACCGCTGGCCTGCGCCCTGCTGGGGGTCGAGCGGGGCCGCGTGGAAGCCGGAATGACCGTGGCGATCTGGGGCCACGGCCCGCTGGGCTGCCTGCTGGCCCTGGCGGCCGGGCAGCGCGGGGCCCAGGTCGTGATCGTGGGCAAGGCGGGATGGCGCCTTGACCAGGTCCGGGCCCTGGGGCTGGGGACCTGCGTGGACGCGCTCTCTGTCCCCGACGTCGTGGAGCACCTGCGGGGATTGGCCGGGGGCCGAGGACCGGACGTCACCATGGATGCGACCGGCCGCCCGGAGGTCTGGGAGCAGGCCATAGATGGCGTTGGCCGGGGGGGCACCGTGATATTGTTTGGGGGCTGCGCCCCGGGTACCTCGGTGCGACTGGACACGCGCCGGACGCACTACGAGGAGCTCTCGCTGGTGGGAGCCTTCCACCACACGCCGGCCATGATCCGACGCGCGGTGGAACTCCTTGAATCAAAGGCGATCGAGCCCTCGGGGCTGCTGACTCATCGCATGGGGCTGGGGCAGGTCAAAGAAGCACTGGCCCTGATGGAGCGTGGTGAGACCATGAAGGTGCTGGTGGATCCCTGGCAATGAGCAACGCCTACCGGAGACGAGGGGTGATGGCGGCCGCAGTCACGCTGGCCGTGGTGGCCGTCGTGTGCCCGGCGCCGGCCTTTGACCCCGAGGGCGCGTTCGCCCGAGGGACCACGATCTTCGGCTTGCAGGTCGGGGGCGGAGCGGCCAACGACATCGAAGACCACCGGACCCTCAGCGACATCTCGTTCGTGAACGTGAGCCCGCGGGTGTCCTACCTCTGGTTCTCCCCGTTCGGGAGCGGGTTCCTTCGGAGCGCGTTCGAGCCGGGGGTAGAAGGGTGGTTCCAGTACTATCTCTCCCCGAAGGAGGCCACGGCCGAGGGTCTCAAGCTCGCGATGCGCTATCATCTGATCAGCTTCGGCCGGCTGGTCCCGTACCTCGAGGTCAACGGGGGGGCCGGGGGCACGAACCTCCGGGTGAAGGAGATCGATTCGACGTTCACCTTCGTGCTCGAGGCCGGGGCGGGGGTGGCGTACTTCATCACGGATACGGTGGCGCTGAATGTGGGCTATCGCTTCCAGCACATCTCGAACGGACACACCTCCAGCCCGAATCGGGGCTTCAACTCCGACACGGGCAGTGGTGGCGTTTCGTTCCACTTCAAGTGAGGGCATCATGACGACGCCGCTGCCGCTGCACCAGATCGTGCTGGCCGGACCTCGGGGCTTCTGCGCCGGGGTGGACCGCGCCATCGACATCGTCGAGCTCGCACTCCAGGTCTGCCCGCCTCCCGTGTACGTGCGCAAGGAGATCGTGCACAACCGTCACGTGGTGGAGGCCCTCCGGGCCAAGGGCGCCCACTTCGTGGACGAGCTGGACGAGGTGCCCGACGACGCCACCGTGATCTTCAGCGCCCACGGCATCTCGCCCGCGGTGCGCGCGGAAGCTCACCGGCGTGGGCTGCGGGTGATCGACGCCACGTGCCCGCTCGTCACCAAGGTGCATCTCGAAGCCGTCCGCTACGCGCGCGACGGGTACTCCATCATCCTGGTCGGTCACGCCGATCACGACGAGGTGGTGGGCACCATGGGCGAGGCGCCCGACCGCATGTTCCTGATCGCCCATCCGGAAGACGTGGGCAAGCTCGACGTTCCCGATCCCGACAAGGTGGCCTACCTCACCCAGACCACGCTGTCGGTGGATGACACCCGGGACTGCATCGAGGCGTTGCGACGCCGCTTCCCCAAGATCGTCGGGCCCGCCAAGGACGACGTCTGCTACGCGACCCAGAATCGCCAGGCGGCGGTGAAGAAGGTGGCGGGCGCGGTGGACGTGCTGCTGGTCATCGGCGCGGCCAACAGCTCGAACGCCAACCGGCTCGTCGAGGTCTCCACCGTGATGGGCACGCCGTCCTACCTCATCAACGACAAGAACGACATCCGGCCGGAGTGGCTCGAGGGGGCCGACCGCGTCGGGGTCACCGCGGGCGCCTCCACGCCCGAGTTCCTCGTGACGGAGGTGGTGGAGGAGCTCCGGCGCGTCCACCGCTCGGACGTGAGGGAGGTCCACGTCGTCGAAGAGGACGTGCGCTTCGGCCTGCCGCGGGAGCTGGAGGACATCGCCAAGGCCGCGGGCAAGCCGCTGCCGCCGCGCAGCGGCGCGGTGGCGGTGAGCGGCTAGGCCGTGCGACTCGTCACCTTCCGGCGCGGGCGCGGCGAGCCCAAGCCGGGCGCGCTCTGGCAGGAGCACGTGCTCGACCTGACCGGCCTCGCCAAGGATCTCGCGACCCAGCGCGGCACCGTGCGGCGGGGCCGTGGCGGGTTTCCCCGCACCGTCCTCGAGATCGTCCAGGGCGGCGAGGCGATCATGGCGCTCACCCGCGAGGCGTGGGAGCATGGCCAGCGCCTCGTGGGACAGACCGCCCCGGAGGAGCTGGCCCAGCGGCGGCTGGCCTACCCGGCCAAGCGGGTGCGGCTGCTCGCCCCGATCCCGTCGCCCGCTCGCAACGTCTTCTGCCTCGGACGCAACTACGCCGACCACGCCGCCGAGCGGGGCGCCGCCGCTCCCGAGCATCCGGTGTACTTCACCAAGCCCGCGACCGCGGTGGTGGGCCCCGGCGACGACGTGGTGCACCACGCCATCACCAAGGAGCTCGACTACGAGGTCGAGCTGACCGCGGTGATCGGCACCGGCGGGCGCGACATCCCGCGCGCCGAGGCGCTCAAGCACGTCTTCGGCTACACCATCATCAACGACGTGACCGCGCGGGATCTCCAGAAGCGCCACCAGCAGTGGTTCAAGGGCAAGTCGCTCGACACCTTCTGCCCGATGGGCCCGGTGCTGGTCACCGCGGACGAGCTGCCGGACCCGCAGGCCCTCGCCATCTCGCTCCGGGTGAACGGCCAGGTCCGCCAGTCGAGCAATACCGCCAAGATGATCTTCCCGGTCGCCCAGTGCATCGAGGTGCTCTCCCAGGGCATGACGCTCCTGCCCGGCGACATCATCGCCACCGGGACGCCCGAGGGCGTCGGCGCGGCGAGCGGCAACTTTCTCAAGGCGGGCGATCGCATCGAAGCCGAAGTCGAGCACATCGGGATCCTGCACAGCAAGATCGTCCGCCCCTAGCCGCGCGCCCTGATCAAGCTCTACGACTCGTACGCGCGCCGGAAGGACGATCTCCCGTCCCCGCCGGGCCCGATCGGGATGTACTTCTGTGGCCCGACCGTGTATCAGCGCATCCACATCGGCAACGCCCGCCCCTTCGTTCTCTCGATGTGGCTCAAGCGGTGGCTCGAGTTCCGCGGCTACCGGGTGACGCTCGCGGAGAACATCACCGACATCAACGACAAGATCTACGAGGCCGCGAGGCCGCTCGGGATCGGCAGCGCCGAGCTCGCCCGCCGGGCCACCGGCTGGTACATCGAGGACACCGATCGCCTCGAACTCGGGCGCCCCGACGTCGAGCCGCTCGCTTCCGAGACCGTCGCGGACATCGTCGCGCTCACCCGGGAGCTCATCTCCCGCGGGCTCGCCTACGAATCGGGGGGCGACGTGTACTTCCGGGTGGCCCGCTTCGGCGAGTACGGGCGGCTCTCGGGCGCGCGCGCGGAGGACTTGGCGGCGCAGGAGCCCGGACCGCTCAAGGAGGATCCGCGGGACTTCGCGCTGTGGAAGGCCGGGAAGCCGCACGAGGATACCGGGTGGGATTCGCCCTGGGGGCGCGGGCGGCCGGGGTGGCACATCGAGTGCTCGGCGATGGCGGAAAAGCACCTGGGCGTGGGCTTCGATATCCACGGAGGCGGGCTCGACCTGCGCTTTCCCCATCACGAGAACGAGCTCGCCCAGTCCCGCGGCGCGGGGCGCCCGTTCGCCCGCACCTGGATGCACAACGGGATGATCGAGCTCGGCGCCGAGAAGATGTCGAAGTCCATCGGCAATATTGTCTCGCTCCGCGAGGCGCTCGACCGATGGGGGCGCGAGGCCGTCCTCGTCTTCTTCCTCGGCGGGCACTACCGGAGCCCGCTTCAGTACTCCGACGACACCATGCAGGCGGCCCGCGCCCAGGCCGACGACTTCCGCCAGGCCTTCCGCGTCGCCGCGGCGCGACCGAGCGATCTCACCTGGGACCGCTTCGCCGACGCGCTCGACGACGACTTCGACACGCCCCGGGCCCTCGCGGTTCTCCACGGCTGGCGCGCCGCCGGTCAGCTCGATCTCCTCGCGCGCGGCCTGGGCGTGTTCGGGCTCGCGATCGACCCGGCCGGTGCGGTGGCCCCACCCGACGCGCTCCGCCTCGTCGAGGCGCGTGGGGCGGCCCGGGCCCGCCGGGACTACGCTGAAGCCGATCGCCTTCGGGCCGAGATCGAGCGGCTCGGCTGGGAACTGCAGGACGGCACGGACGGCGTCCGCCTCATTCCGAAAGCCTGATGAGGCCGAGGCCCCTGATTGCGGGTCAGCCCTCGGCCGGGCTAGCATGCTGCCCCGGGAGGACGCGCGCATGCGGACGGTGATCGAGGGCGGGTGGGTGGTGGCATGGAATGGCAAGAGCCACGAGGTCCACGAGCAGGGCAGCGTGGTGTTCGAGGGCGATCGGATCGTGCACGCGGGGCCCGCGTGGACGGGCGCGGCGGATACGCGCATCGCGGCGCGGGGCAAGCTGGTCTCGCCCGGCTTCATCAATACTCACGTGCACACCGCGGGCGGCGGGGGCGACTACCTGCTGCTCGACATGGCCAAGAACGACTACCGCACCGCGAACTACATGGCGTTTGCGGCGCCGCTCAAGGGCAAGATGACCCCGCCCCCCGCGGAGCCCACCGCGGCGATCCGCGCCTTCACCTTCCTGCACGCGCTGAAGAACGGGACCACCACCGTCATCGACGTGGGCGGCCTGCGCGGCGACTGGGAGGGCTACGCGCGCCTGGTGGACGAGCTCGGGATGCGCGTCTACGGAGGCCCGCCGTTCCGCGACCGCGACACCTATACGGACGCGCAAGGGCGCCTCTACTACGACGAGGACGCGGCGGCGGGTCGGTCGCGCCTGCAGGAGGCGGTGGACTTCGGGCGGAAGTTCGACGGCGCGGCCGGGGGCCGGTTGCGCGTCCTCTTCAACGCGGCCCAGGTCGAGACGTGCAGCGAGCCGCTGCTGCGGGCCGGCAAGGACGCGGCGCGCGCGCAGAACGCCCCGATCCACACCCACGCGGGCGGCAACCTCGTCGAGTTCCAGCGCATCATGGACGAGTACCGCAAGACCCCGATCCGCTTCCTGGCCGACATCGGCTTTCTGGACGACCGCACCCTGCTCGGGCACGCGGTCTTCACCACCGCCCACGACTGGACGCGCTACCCGTTCGGCGACGACCTGGCCGTGCTGGCCGAGCGCGGGTCCACCGTCGGCCACTGCCCGTACAAGTACGCGAAGATGGCGATGACGCTCCACTCCTTCCAGCGCTACCTGGACGCGGGCGTGACGCTGGCGCTCGGCACCGATACCTATCCGCTCGACATGGTGTCGGAGCTCCGGTGGGCGTCCATCCTGGCCAAGGTCACCGATGCCAACTACCAGGCCGGCCTCGCGCGCGACGTCTTCAACGCGGCCACCGTGGGCGGCTGCCGCTTCCTCGGGCGCGAGGACCTGGGGCGCCTGGCCCCGGGGGCCAAGGCCGACATCCTGCTGATCAACCTGGATCACGTCGGCGGCTCGCTCTACGCGGACCCGATCAAGGCGCTGGTGGACTCCGCGTCGGGCCGCGACGTGGACACCGCGATCGTGGACGGCCAGGTGCTGGTGCAGGGCGGGCGGGCCACGCGCGTGGACGAGGACGCGGTGTACGCGAAGGCGCGCGAGGTCACCCAGCACTACTGGAGCCGCGTGCCGGGCTGGCGGTGGGACAGCGCCACCGTGGACCAGATCGTCCCGCCCGCGTTTCCCATTCACCGGGCGGCACGCACGTGAGGCGGACCATTCCCGACCAGGAGCTGAGGATCCGCGCGCGATGAGCCCGACGGGCACGATGACGAAGCGGCAGCGGGTGACGGCGGCGCTCGCGGGCCAGGCGGTGGACCGGATCCCACTCGCCTTCTGGCTCCACAACTTCGCGACCGAGAATTCCGCCAAGGGTCTGGCCGACGAAACGCTGCGGCTGGCGCGCACCTTCGACTGGGACTTCCTCAAACCCCAGTCGCGCGCCCAGTGCTTCGCCGAGATGTGGGGGCTGACCTACGCGCCGTCGGGGGAGAAGGCGAAGCCATACGCGGTCACCCACGCGCCGGTGGGCTCGGCCGACGATCTCGCCCGGTTGCCCGCGGCCGATCCCCGCGAGGGCGCGCTCGGTGAGCAGCTCGAGGCCCTTCGGCTCATCCGCGCCGAGGTCGGCCCCGACGTGCCGATCATCTGGACGGTGTTCGCCCCGCCGATGATCCTGCCGATGCTGGCCCGCGGCGGTCGCGACCAGGCGATGCGCTTCCTCCGTGATGCCCCGCGTGAGACCGCGCGCGCCTTCGACGTGATGGCGGAGACGCTCGCCGAGTACGCGCGCCTTTGCCTGGCCGCGGGTGCGGACGGCGTCTTCTACGCCACCAACGTGGCGACGCGGGCGCTGATGAGCGCGGAGGAGTGCCGGCGCTGGCAGCGGCCGTGGGACCTGCGCATCCTGAAGGCGGTCGAGCAGGCGCCGTTCAACCTCCTCCACGTCTGCGGGGCGGGCATCCCGCTCGAGGAGTTCGCGGACTACCCGGTCACCGCGTGGAGCTTCGCGACCGTGCCGGGCAACCCGACGCTCGCGGAGGTGCGGGCCCGCACCGGCCGCGCGGTGGTGGGCGGGCTTCCGGCCAAGCCCGAGATCGCGGGGATGACGGAGGCCGCCCTCATCGAGCGGGCGCGCGTCGCGACCCGCGAGATCGACCGCGGCCTCCTGCTCGGGCCCGATTGCTCGATCAATCCGGACACGCCGGAACGGCTGCTCCACGCCGTCGGCCAGGTGGTACGGCACAGCGCATCATCTTGACCGCTGGAAGGCCCCGTAACGCTGTGGTAGCATCCCCGCCACACTGACCGCATCGTCCTTCTTCCTTCCCCGGGAGGTAGGCATGGACATCGCCAAGATCCGCAATGTCGCATTCGTCGGCCACGGCGGCGTGGGCAAGACTTCCCTGGTCGAGGCGATCCTGTTCGCATGCGGAGCCAGCACCCGGCTCGGCCGTGTGGACGACGGGACCACCACCACCGACTTCGACCCCGACGAGATCAAGCGCAAGATCTCGCTGAACACCGCGGTCGGCTTCGCCGATCACCAGGGCCACCGCCTCAACCTCATCGACACCCCCGGCTACGGCGACTTCGTGGCCGACGCCCGCGCGGGCCTGCGCGTGGCGGGGGCCGCGGTGGTGGTGGTGGACGCGGTGGCGGGGGTGCAGGTGCAGACCGAGAAGGTCTGGAAGTTCGCCAACGACTACGCGCTGCCGCGCGCGATCGTGGTGAACCGGCTCGACCGCGAGCGGGCCGACTTCTTCCGGACGCTCGAGTCGCTGCAGAAGCGGCTGAAGGGTCGGCTCGTCCCGCTGCAGCTGCCGATCGGGAGCGAAAGCGGCTTACGTGGGGTGGTGGACCTGATCGCGCTGCGGGCCCTCGTGCTGGCCGACGGCAAGATCAAGGAGACCGACATCCCGGCCGATCTCGTCGAGAGTGCCAAGTCCTACCGGGAGAAGCTGACCGAGGCGGCCGCCGAGACCGACGACGATCTGCTCGCGAAGTACCTGGAGGAGGGCTCGATCGGCGAGCCCGAGATGCTGGCCGCGCTCCGCAAGGCGATCACGTCCGGCGAGCTCGTGCCCATCCTGGCGACCTCCGCGACGCGCGGCATCGGGGTCGGGCCGCTGCTCGACCTCATCGTGAAGGAGTTCCCGTCGCCCGCCGACGCGGCGGAGGTGGAGGGCACGGAGCCGCGCACCAAGGCGGCGACCAAGCGGGCCGCCGATCCCAAGGCGCCGCTCAGCGCGGTGGTGTTCAAGACGATCTCGGACCCGCACGTGGGCAAGCTCTCCGTCTTCCGGGTCTACTCGGGGACGCTGCGGTCCGACAGCCAGGTCTTCAACGCGAGCCGGGACAGCCGCGAGCGGATCGGCCACCTGGGCTGGCTCTCCGGCAAGACCCAGAAGCCCGTCGAGGCGCTCGGGCCGGGCGAGATCGGGGTGATCGCCAAGCTCAAGGACACGATGACCGGTGACACGCTCTCCGACGAGGCGCATCCGGTCGTGCTGCCCGGCATCTCCTTCCCGGAGCCCGCGATCTCCTTCGCGATCCAGCCCAAGACCCGCGGGGACGAGGACAAGATCTCGACCGCGCTCCATCGCATGGCGGAGGAAGATCCCACCCTGCACCACCACTACGACCCGGAGACCAAGCAGCTCCTCGTCTCGGGGATGGGCCAGCTCCACGTCGAGGTCGTGGTCGAGCGCATGAAGCGGAAATACAACGTGGACGTCTCGTTGCTCCCGCCGCGCATTCCCTACCGGGAGACGGTCAAGGGCCGCGCCGAGGTGCAGGGCAAGTACAAGAAGCAGACGGGCGGCCGCGGTCAGTACGGCGACACCTGGATCCGCGTGGAGCCGCTCACCCGCGGCGGCGGCTTCGAGTTCGTGGACGACATCTTCGGCGGCTCCATCCCGCGCAACTTCATCCCCTCGGTGGAGAAGGGCGTCCGCGACTGCATGAAGCGCGGCATCCTCGCGGGCTACCCGGTGGTGGATCTGAAGGTCACGCTCTACGACGGCTCCTATCACGACGTGGACTCCTCGGACATGGCCTTCCAGATCGCCGCCTCGATGGGCCTGCAGAAGGGCTTCATGGAGGCCAGGCCCTGCCTGCTCGAGCCGGTGATGAACGTGGAGGTCACCGCGCCGTCGGAGGGCGCGGGCGACGTCATCGGCGATCTCAACGGCCGCCGCGGGCGGATCGTGGGCATGGAGCCGGACGGCGACGTGGTGGCGGTGCGGGCCCAGGTGCCGATGTCCGAGATGCTCACGTACGAATCGAGCCTGCGCTCGATGACCGGCGGCCGCGGAGGCTACTCGATGGAGTTCTCGCACTACGAGGAAGTGCCGAACCAGCTCGCCGAGAAGGTCGTCGCGGCCCACCGGGCCGAGAAGGACAAGCACTAGCCCCGTCCGCTCCATGTTCGTGACCCACGTCGAGTGCACCGTCTGCGGGCACCACCATGTCGCCCGTGGTGTCCTTACAGTGTGCGTCCGCTGTGGCCAGATGCTCGCGGTCCGCTACGATCTGCCCCGCGTCGCGGCCGCCGTCAGCAAGGACGCTCTCCGGCAGCGGCCGCCCGGGATGTACCGGTTCCGCGAGCTGCTCCCGCTGGACGCCGGTGAGGAGCCGGTGACCCTGGGCGAGGGGGGCACCCCGTTGCTCGCGCTGCCGCGGCTCGCCGCGCACCTGGGCCTACGGCACCTCCTGGCCAAGGACGAGGGCCAGAATCCCACCGGCTGCTTCAAGGCGCGCGGTCTCGGCATGGCGATCACCAAGGCTCGCACGCTCGGAGTGCGCGGACTCATGATCCCATCGGCGGGAAACGCGGGGGGCGCGGCCGCGGTCTACGGGGCCCGCGCGGGTATCCCGGTGGCGGTGGTGGTGCCGCGCGACACGCCCGAGGCCGCCATCGCCGAGGCGGCCCTGGCCGGCGCCCACGTGTTCACGGTCGACGGGACCATCGCCACCGCGGGGCGCGTCATCGCGGCGGTGGCCCCCGAGATCGGCTGGTTC
>Ga0137403_10005639_pt1 | contig 14482 bp, 5 predicted proteins | sample CZOMad2_1_16fung_FD_122057 | JGI IMG/M metagenome (GOLD analysis project Ga0137403, IMG submission 122057) | Vadose zone soil fungal communities from Angelo Coast Range Reserve, California, USA - CZOMad2_1_16fungal (Hybrid Assembly) | ecosystem: Environmental > Terrestrial > Soil > Vadose zone... | reverse complement strand
CGACACGCGGCTCGGCCGCCGCCTCGTCCTCGACGAGATCTTCGACCTCTCGCTCTACCGCGCGCTGCGCGACGTCGCGCCGGCGCGCATGCAGCCCATCTTCGACGCCCTCATCCCGATCGAGACGCGCCACGTCGCCTTCTGGCAGAAGTTCTTCGGGCTGGAGTCGCTCACGACGCTCGACGCCGGTCGCCGGCTGAAGCTCGCCCTTCTCGTCGGCGCGTGCCGGCTCTTTGGCGCGGCCGCCATCCACGTGGTGCTCGAGGCGATCGAGGTCCACGGCGTCCGGAAGTATCTCGAGGTGTGGAAGCGCTACGCCGACGGCCCGCTGGGCGCCGCCGTGCGCGAGGTGCTCGAGGACGAGTTCAAGCACGAGGACATGGTGGTGACCGCCGACGGCGGCGAGCGGCGCGTCAACCCCGAGATGGTCCGCAACCTCTTCCTCGGGCTCAACGACGGCCTCGTCGAGATCCTCGGCGCCGTCAGCGGCTTTTTCGCGGCCTTCAACAGCTCGGTGGCCGTCGTCACCGCCGGCTTCACGGTCGGCGTCGCCGGCGCGCTCTCCATGGCCGCCGGTGCCTACATCGGCGCCGGCTCCGAGGCCGAGCTGCGCGAGACCGAGGACGCGCGCCAGCGGTTCCTCGGCGAGCCGGTGACCAGCGAGGCCGGCCAGCGCCCGTTCGTGGCCGCGGCCATCGTGGGCATCGGCTACCTCGTCGGCGCCGTCGTGCCCGTGCTGCCGGTGCTCTTCGGCGCGCGCACCGTGCTGCCGACGGTGCTGACGGGCGGGATCATGATCGTCGCCGTCTCCGCGATCGTGGCGTTCATCTCCGGCATGAACGTGCGTCGCCGGATCGTGCTGAACGTCATCATCACCGGCATCGCCGTGGTCGTGACGTACGCGCTCGGGCTGCTGACGAAGCGCCTGCTCGGCGTGGAGATCTAAAATCAGCGCGCCGTCGGGTTGCGGACCATGGTCCGCCGTTTCGTCACGCCTTACGGCTGAGTCTCGTCGCGAGCTCGCATCATCGCGAGGATCTGTCCCACGACGATCCCGCTGAAGCGCCCGAACTCGGTCGTCACGCGCGAGATGGACGATGAGATCGCATGGTGCAACCGTGGGCCTGATCGCTCACGCCGCTCCTACGGCGATTCGAAAATGGTTATCGTTGCACGTCAAAGTCATCCGAGGCGGGTTCGGCGCCGAAACCGCGCCGCTCATCGGGACCGGCTCCAGAAAATAGGTCGGGCCGAAGTTCGATCAAGAGATCCCTGTCGTCTCCGCAGGCGGCCTTTTTAGGGGCGATCGGTAGGATCGGTGTGATCGGTGTGATCTTAGGTGTGAAACCAGGTGGCGGCAGCTTGATCTTGCGAAGCAGGCTCGGGGGCAGGTAGGGTGGCGTGGCGTCGGGGCGGCCGGGTAGGATTATCACACCTCGCACAGCCGGTGTTGCTGACGCGCCTGTTGTCGCCGCGCTTTGGAGCCCGTCCGGGTCGGCATTATTGAGCGGATCGTTCAACGCGTAAGCGTAAAGATTCGTGTCAAGTCCGCCGAAGCCGATCGGGTCCTTCGTCGTCCATCGGCCCGCCTCGGCGTCGTAGTCGCGGGCGCCGAAGCGGACGAGCTTCGTGTCGCTGTCGTACAGGCCGCCGGCAAAACCGAACGGCTGGAAGCCGGGGTTCGTGTCATTCACGACCCTGCCAAACGCGTCATAGTCCATCCGCTGGACGACGGCGCCGGTAGCCGCCTCCACCACCAACCGAACGCTGCCCAGGTGGTCGCTGATGATCCGATAGGTGGCACCCGCCTTGAGTATGTATGCAGGCACGTGGGCGCGATCGGCGTAGACGAAGCGGGCCACGACGTTGTTCGCGCCGTCCAGTTCCGCGACCGCTCTCAACGCGTCGCCATACAGGAAACCCTGTACCAGCGTGCCGTTCGACATCTTTCCCACCCGGCGGTTGTGACCATCCACCAGATATCGGATCTGCCGGCCATCAGAGAGGCCGACGGCGATCACGTTGCCGAGGGCATCGTAGGTGAACGTCGTCGCCTGTCCTGCCGACGTCTTGACGCTCAGGTCGCCGTTCGCGATGTAGCTGTAGATCGTCGAGCCGTACTGCGTCAATCGGTCCTGTGCGTCGTAGCTGCCGTTCAGCGTCACGCCGTCGACCGTCGCTCCGATACGGTTGCCGTTGGCATCGTAGGCATAAGTCTCGACGAGAGCGCCGTTCCTTCGCACGTGCACGAGGCGACCGGCCACGTCGTACGTGAACTCGTAGGTATCCATCACGCCGCCGATGGTCTCCACCTTCTGCGTGATACGCCCGAGTAAATCGCGCGTGTACCGCGCGTCGTAGAGCCGGCTCGTGCCAGCGTCGGCGCTCAGGCGACTCAGCTCGGCGAACCCGGAATAACTGAGGGCGGTGGTCACCGTCCCGAGGCTCGTACCGGTGATGAGCCCGTGCTGAGCTCCACGAGTGAGACTGAGCGCGCCCGCCTCGATCAGCAGGTCATCGCTGTCGTAGGCGAAGGCGACGGCGCTCCCATTGACACTGTGACCGGTGAGCCGCAACCCGCTGTCGTACGTCCGCACGACGTCGCCGGCGACGGCTCCGCTCACGGTTTCACGAACAGGAAGGAATCCGTCGTACGCCGAAGCCACGCGCAGCCCGCCCGCAACGATGATGCTGGTCGGGCGGTTCGCAGCGTCATAGGCGTAGCTCAATGCAGCGCCCGGGGCACTCAGGATGCTCAGGCGCCCAAAGTTGTCATAGGTGAGGTCGACCGCCTCGCCATTCGGCCGCAGCACACGCGTGAGCGCACGGTCCAGATCATAGGTGTAAGCGGTGCTGGGGGCGCCGTCTCCGACGTCCGGCGGCGTGTAGCTCGCGACGCGGTTCAGCGCCGTGTACATGAAGGCGTGCCCTGGCCGGCTCGGAGGCACCAGACTCGTCACGTTTCCGCTCGGATCGTAGGCGAAGGCGACGGTGCGGCCTCCGGGCAGTGTCTGGCTGACAGGGCGTCCCGCCGCGTCGTAGGTGAGGCTTGTGCTGCCGCCCTCGGGGTCGGTGACGCCGGCCAGCCAACCGTCGGAGTTGTAGGTGAAGAGCGTCACACGCGCGCCGGAGCTCGTCGCATCGGTAATGGTGTCCAGTCGGCCGCGCGCATCGTAGGCATAGGTCGTAGGGTCGAGCCCACTCACCTGTACCCGTACGAGGCGCCCCCTGCTGTCCAGCGTCATCGCTGTCATGCGGCTGTTGGGGCTCGTGCTCGTGAGCGTCCGAGTTCCGCCATCGTAGAAGTTCGTGAAGGTCCGGCCGTCGATCACCACCGACTCGGTCTGCGTCGCCAGGCTGAGCGGGTCGTTCGCGTTGACGAGCGTCGCTGTCCGCGTGCCGGTGATCGTTGAAGTGCTGCCGCTCGGGGTCCGAATACTCAGACTGACGATCGGCGCCTGCATGCCCCAGCGTGGGTCCGGGCCGAGGGTCGTGGTCGCCATGCTTCCATCGCGGAACGTGGTTCGACGATTGCCGTCCACGCCGACAACCAGCTCGCCACGCGCGCCGCTCGGATCGGTCACCGTCCGCCTGGTTCCGTCTTCCGGAAAGCGCTCGACGCGGTAGGTGGTCGTCCGACCGAGTGCGGTTCGAACGCTGACCATATATCCGTTGTCGGTTTCGGTGCGAGTGAGAGTCTTGAAGCCGCCAGCGGGGTCCTCAGCGCGCGTCAACCGCCCCCTCGAATCGTAGGCGTAGCGCGAGTTGTCGCCCCGACCGTTGGTGAGGCTCGTGAGCAGACCATCGGCCGTGTAGGCGATTTGAACGGCCTGGCCGGCCGGGTTGGTGAACCGCGAGAGGTACCCGTCGGCATTCATGGCCAGGGCGGTCCGTTGCCCGAACGGCGCGACGATGGCGGTCGCATTTCCGCTCGCGTCGCGCTCGATCGTCGTGACGTTGCCGTCGCCGTCCGTCACGGCGGTCACTCGGCCGTCAGCGCCGTACGTGAACTCGTAACGGACTGCGCCGGTGAGCGCATTCAACGTCCGCCCATGACGGGAATCATCGGCGAAGGCGTAGAGTTCAGTACCGTCCTCTGAGGCAATGGCAAAGGCCCCGCCCCCGTTTGGCAATGCTGCGCCAACGCGACGGACGCGGTTCTCCAGGTCGTCCGCGATATAGACGCTGCCATCCGGCGCCACGGCCACGCCCCACGCCGAGCTCAACTGCGCCGCCATCGCTGGACCGCCGTCGCCACCGGACCCGAACATGCCGTCGCCCGCGACCGTGGAGATGATGCCGTCGGCTCGAACGCGCCGGATGCGCCGGTTGCCTCGATCGGCGATGTAGATGTTGCCGTCCGGGCCTACGGCGACGCCGAGGGGACCATTCAGACTCGCCTGTGTGGCAGCACCGCCGTCACCGCCGAAACCGGCCGCGAAGACGCCCGCAACCGCGGTGATGACGCCGTCGGGTCCGACGCGCTGGATCACGTGGTTGTTGAAATCGCTGATGTAGACACTGCCGTCGGACGCGACGGCCACCGCGATAGGCCCATTGATGCCTGCCTGCCTGCCGATACCCGCCACCGTCGTGATGATGCCGTCGGGCCCGACGCGACGGACTCTGTTGTTCGCGTAATCGGCGATGTAGAGGCTTCCATCAGGCGCCAAGGCCACGCCAAATGGCTGGCCCAATTGTGCTTGCGTGGCCGGGCCACCATCCCCGCCGGAGCCGAATATGCCGTTGCCGGCCACCGTGGTGATGATGCCGTCGGGGCCGACCCGGCGGACGCGGTTGCTGTCTGAATCGGCGATATAGATGCTGCCATCTGATGCGATGGCCACACCGTTCGGCGTCGTCAAGCTGGCCTGTGTAGCCGGGCCACCGTCGCCACTGAATCCGAAGGCGCCGTTTCCAGCCACGGTCGTAATGATGCCGTCCAGTCCGACCCGGCGGATGCGCCGGCCGCGTCGATCAGCGATGTAGAGGCTGCCGTCTGGCGCCACTGCGAGACCGGAGGGAAGCAGTCCAGCGTCTGTGGCGGGGGTCCCGTCGCCCGTGAAATCCAGCGAGCCGTTGCCCGCGACGGTCGTCATCACGGCGCCGATCACGCGTGCGTCGCGTCGTGCGCCGTCGCCCTGGTAAAGCACCTTGCTCCGGGGCTCGTAGACGTGATGTGGACTGAGGCTCCATCCGCCGATCTGCTGCTCGACCGGCGGCCCGATGAAACTCTGGCTTACTTGCGAGAAACCTCTGATCTCTTGGCGTGCGCGGTTGGCTTGCAGGGGAACACCCGAAAAGACGGCGAAGCTCCGCGCGAGCTGCTCCGGTTCCTGATAGACGGCGGCGTACACGTATCCAACGCGCACCGTGGCTGGCTGTGCACTCCGAATATCACGGCCATAGGCATCCTTGCCGTCCCACGCGAAGAGATAGCGCTGATTGGGAGTCGGCGCGAACGCTTGGCTGAATCGTTGCCCGGCCACCAGGATCTCGAGCTCGATGCTCCGCAGGCTGGCGGGCAGCTGCGCTCCGCTGAGCGGGATGTCCAGGGCGGGCCTGCGGCCGAGCATACGGTCGCTGGCGTAACGCAGATGGAACGGTGTGCCCGTGATCGGCAGTGTCTCGCCCAGACTCTGACTCTCACATTGAATGATGGACCCGGCCACCTTGCAGTCGTCGTCCGACGGGTCGTCGTTTCCGCTGGGGTTTGGCACCTTCGGGTTACGCGCGTCCGGCGGAGGGCCATACGGCCAGTTGCAGTCCCACGGAGTGAAGTGAGTGATCGGCACTCGCCACAAGGTTTGACCGGGCTGGTACAGCGCGGCGAGTTGCCGCCGCTCTGCATCGCCGAGCATCAGCGGCGGTAACGAGCGATCGCCCACGGTGTCGACCGTGGCCAGACCGCCCGTCACGTCTGTGATCTTCACGACCCGGCCGTTGTCCGCGGGAACCCACGCCGACCGATCGCGGTCGTAGAAGCCGACGGGGACCGCCATTCCCACCGGGAAATCGAGAAAATTCTCGACGTAGGTGATCACGGGCTGATTGAACGTGACGCGTGTGGCGCCGGCCGCCACGGCCTCGTCGGCGCTCAGCTCCACGGCGTAGGTGTAGGCGCTCGTCGGCGGCAACTCGCCTGGCATCGCCGCCGGGCCGTTCGGACCCACGCTGTACTCGGTCGCTCGGACGTTGAGCGTGGTCAACGGCTGCGTGGATCCATCGGGCATCGCGATCGCGGCCGTTGTCCCCTGGCTGAAGAGCAGCGTGGCCTGTCTGACTCCGTCCGCATCCGCGACCGGATTTCCGCGCGCGACCTGGATGGCCGCGTTCGCCGCGAGGTCAATCACGGTGACCCGAGAGTCGAGCTGGATCAACACGACGTCGGGCAGCAGCGCGAAATCCAGCCACGGCACGTTGATCTGGCGCTGCAGGGGGAGGAAGCCAGCCTTCTCGTAGCGAACCGTTAAAGTCCCCCCGCCGTTCACGGCCAGGTCGAACATGCCGTCGGCGCGGCTCAGCGTCTGGCCAAACTCCGAACGACCGACGATGGTGATCCGCACGCCGGGCAAGGCCCCGCCGCTGCGGGTCGTCACCTTTCCCCGCACGACCGCGGCGCGACGGGCATCGATCGTTCCCGGTGTCACCCCAGTCTGGATTGGATTCGCGCCGGTGTAGAGGAACTCGGTAGAGCTCCTCACGTCCGGAGCGACGGTCGGGTTGAGCGGAGGCGCCACGCTGCGCGGATCCGGTGGCAAGCCTCCGCCGCTCGCCGGATTCGCCGTCACCCGCACCGTGGCGCTTGACGAGAGCAGGCTGTCGCTCGCGCTCAGACGCAGGACATAGTCGCCATCGACGGAAAACGTCGCGGTGGTGGACGCGGCATTCGCGTTCGCGAAGGTCACCGTGCCGGGCCGCTGACGCTGCTCCAGGTGATGGTGAGGGGCGAGCCGGGCGGCAGGCCGTCGTCGGTCACCGTGCCGTTGAGCGTGGCGGCGGCGGGCAGCGTGATCGTCTGATCGGGACCGGCATCGACGACGGGGGCTTGATTGTCCGGCCCCGCGGGATTGACCCTCACTGTCACGTCGTCGCTCGAGGTGAACTCGCCGTCCCTGGCAGTCAGGTGCAGGACGTAATCACCGGCCATCGAGAAGGACGCCGTGGTCTGTGGCGCGCTCGCGTTAGCAAAAACCACCACGCCGGGACCGCTCAGCTTGCTCCAGCCAATCGTCAGCACAGCGCCGACCGGCAGGCCGTCGTCGCTGACGCTACCGTTGAGACTCGCGATTGCGGGGAGCGTGACCGTCTGATCGGGTCCCGCGTTCACGATGGGCGGTTGATTGACTTGTCTGGGATTGGCCGTGACCCCGACCGTCGCCGGCGCACTGTCGACCGTCCCGTCGTTGACGATGAGCTGTACGACGTAGACGCCGATCGCATCCGCGACGAAGGTCGGCTGGACGGCGGTGACGTCCGAGAGCGTGGCCAGGCTCCCGGGCGGCCTCGACACGAACGACCATCGCAAGCCGAGCGGGTCGTGGTCGGCATCGGACGATCCGCTTCCATCGAGCTGAACGGTTGCCCCCATCACAACGGTCTGGTCGGCTCCCGCGTGCGCGATCGGACGCGAATTCCGGGTATCGATGATGACGGTGTCGGGGCGGCTGTCCACGGTGCCGTCGTTGACAACGAGCTGCACGTCGTACCGGCCGGGCAGGCCCACGACGAACGCCGGGCTGGGCGCGGTGTCGTCTGTCAGAGTCGCGTGGCTCCCGGGGGGCCTGGAGACGAACGACCAGCGAAAGGTCAGATGATCGCCGTCGACGTCCGACGAGCCACGGCCGTCGAGCTGCACCATCGCCCCGACCAACACCGTCTGATCGGCGCCGGCGTTCGCGATCGGCGGCGAGTTCTGGGTGTCGATGAGGACCGTGTCGGGCGGACTGTCGGTGAAGCCGTCGTTGACGACGAGCTGTAGCGTGTAGCGCCCCGGCACGTCGACCACGAACGTCGGGCGCACCGCGGAGGCATCACTGAGACCCGCGTTGCTCCCGGTCGGCCGCGAGGCGAATGACCAGCGGAACGTCAGCGGGTCGCCATCGCCGTCGCTGGATCCGGCTCCGTTCAGCTGGACGGTGCGCGTCACGAATACCGTCTGATCGGGCCCCGCGTTGGCCACCGGGACGCGGTTGATGACGGTGAAGGCGATGCTGCCGGAGTGACCGCCTGGGTTGGTCGCCACGACCGTGGTTGCGCCCGGTCGCACGCCGAACGGCACGCGAAATGTCGCACTGTGGCCGTTTGCCGCCATCACCTCGGCCGGCACGCTTTCCACAGAGATGCGCACGTTGTTACCACCGAAGCCGCTTCCGCTGATCGTCACGAGATCGCCGCGTGGCGCCGAGAGGGGCGTGATGCTATCGATAGGACCGGCCTGCGAAGTTGGTGACTCGGCGAACGTCAGCACGGTCACCGCGAGAGCCACGATCAAGCTGAGCCCGGACGTCAGCCGCGCTCCTGCGCGTCCACCGCTCGGTGCGTTCATGGCGTCTCCTCTCAATTCAATCCGATCAGCAATCGCGGACAGTTGAGCGCCGTTGATGACAGGTACAGTGGGGGCGTTATGGAACCGTCTAAGGTGCAGGGCTGGTTCGCAAGTCGGCGCCGCGGCGTGCTAATCTCCGCCCACTCACGATGAGCCGGCTCAGCTTGACGCTCCTCGGTGGCCTCGAGGTTCAGGGGACTCTCCAAGGCCCCCTGACGGTCCCGACCCGTAAGGCCCAGGCTCTTCTGGCCTACCTGGCCCTCAGCCCGGGCCAGGCCCATCCTAGGGACAAGCTAACCGCACTGTTGTGGCCGGACACGTCGCCGGGATCGGCACGCACAGCACTCCGTCAGACCCTCTTCGTCCTGCGCAAGGCGCTCGGTCCCCCCGAGCGCGCCATGTTTGTTATGACGGGCGATGCGATCACGCTCGCGCCGGACACCGTGCAGACCGACGTGGCAGCGTTCGAGCAGGCGGTTGCCGAGCGGACGCCGGCCGCGCTCGAACAGGCGGTCGGCCTCTACCGCGGCGATCTCCTGGCCGGACTGAGCGCGGCCGCGCCGACCTTCGAGGACTGGCTCATGAGCGAGCGGGAGCGGCTGCGCGAGCTCGCCCTCGAGGCCCTCGCACGGCTTCTCGCCCATCAACGGGCGGTCGGTGCGATCGCCCCGGCGGTGCAATCGGCGCTTCGCCTCCTCGCCATCGACCCGTTGCAGGAAGCCGTGCACCGGACGCTCATGCGCCTCTATGTCCAGCTAACGCGGCGCGACGCCGCGCTCCGCCAGTACCAGGAGTGTGTCGAAGTCCTTCGGCACGAGCTAGCCGTCGAGCCAGAGGCCGAGACCAAGGAGCTTTACCAGGAGATCCTGCGCCAGCGTCCCGTGCTCGCGGCGCCGACGCCCATGGTGACCGGGCCGTCTGACGCGCCCCTCCTCGGCCGCGATGCGGAGGTGGCAAGCCTGCACCAGGCACTGGCCGAAGCGTGGACGGGACGCGAGCGCGTCATCGTCGTCGGCGGGGAGGCGGGCATCGGCAAGAGCCGCTTGCTGGCCGAGCTGGGCGCCGAGGCCGCCCGTCGAGGCGGCGCGATCCTGCTCGGGCGTTCCTATGAGAGCGAACAGACCCTGCCGTTCGGGCCCTGGGTCAGCGCCCTCCGCGACGCCGGCGTCGTGACCGATCAGCAAATCCTGGGCGACCTGGAACGCGCATGGCGCACGGAGCTCGCGCGCCTGCTGCCAGAGCTCGGCGACACGAGCCGGCCGGTGGAGACGAGTCCCCCGGACCAGCTGCGCCTGTTCGAGGCGCTGGCCCAGCTGCTGCGGTGTGTCGCCCTTCGTCAACCGCTCGTGGTCTTGCTGGAAGACTGCCACTGGGCCGACGACATGACGCTTCGCCTTCTCGCGTTCTGCGCGCGCCGTCTTCATTCGGCGCCGATCTTGTTGGTCGTCAGCGTGCGCGATGAGGAGCTGCTCCCCAACTCGACCCTCTATCGCACGCTCGAAGAGCTCGCCACCGAGGACCGGTTGTCCCGTGTGACTCTGAGCGGCCTCGGACGCGACGCGACGCTGACGCTCGTGCGCCTGCTCGCGCGGGCGAACGCCGGAGCGGCCGCCCTGGCGCAGCTGGGCGACCAGGTGTGGAGAGCCAGTGACGGCAATCCGTTCATCGTCCTCGAGACTATGCGGGCCATCGGCGAGGGCGTGGCCATCGCGAGTCCGGGGAGCTTGCTCCTGCCCGCTCGCGTACGGGGCATGATCGCTCGGCGCCTGGACCGGCTGAGCGAACGCGCCCGGGAACTCGTGCCGGTCGCGGCCGTCATCGGACGCGAGTTCGAGTTCCCGCTCTTGCAGCGGGCCTCCGGACTGGACGAGCAACGCGCGGCCGAAGGCCTCGAAGAGCTGGTGCGCCGGCGTGTCCTGCGAGCGGTGGGCGAACGATTCGATCTCGTGCACGAGCGCATCCGCGAGGTCGTCTACGACCAGGTCTCGCTCCCACGCCGGCGGCTCCTGCACGGCCGAGTCGCCGAGGCCCTCGAGGCACTTCACGCACCCCAGCTGGAGCCTCACGCGCTCGCGCTCGGCACGCATTACCGTGAGGCCGAGGTGTGGGCCAAGGCCGCCCGCTTTCTGCGTCGGGCCGGTATGAGAGCCCTCAGCCGGGGAGCGTTTCGCGAAGCAGCGGCCTGTCTCCAGCAGGCGCTGGAGACCCTCGAGCATCTGCCCGAGAGCCGCGACAAAGTCGAGCAGACGATCGACCTCCGTCTCGACCTTCGTAACGCCATGCTCCCGATCGTGGAGCCGGCCGCTGTCCTCACCAGCCTCCGTGAGGCCGAGGCGCTCGCCCGGAACCTGGGCGACCAGCGACGCTTGGCCGTGGTGCTCTGCCACATGGCTGACCAGTTCGGCAACCTCGGAGACTACGACCGAGCGCTGGAGGCGGGACGGCGCGCCCTCGCCACCGCGGAAGCGCTTGAGGATTTTGCCGTCCGGATCAACGCGAACGTCCGACTGGGCCGGGTCCATTACGCACGAGGCGATTACGAGCTTTCGGTGGACGTCTTCACCAAGAATGTCGAGCTCCTGACCGGGGAGGCCACGGCCGAGCTGTTCGGCCTGCTGCAGCCTCCTTCCATTTACTCGCGCACCTGGTTGGTGGGGTCTCTGGTAGAGCTCGGCCGCTTTGCGGAGGCCCGGGCGGCGGCGGAGAGTAGTTTGCAGATCGCCCGATCACTCGATCCCTGGATCGCGAACTTCTCGTACGTGGCGCTGGGCTTCATCGACCTCCGGACGGGTGAGCTAAAGAGCGCGATCCAGAGGCTCGCGCCGGCGCTCGAGCGCATCCAGACGTCGGGGATGGCGCCCTGGTTCCCCCGGCTTGCCACCGTTCTTGGATCTGCCTACGCGCTTTCCGGTCGGGCTGCCGAGGGTCTGCCCCTTCTCGAGCAGGTCCTTCAGCGAGCGCTCGCGGCACGCCTGCATGGCGCACGTTCTCAGGTCGTCGCCCATCTGGGCGAGGCGTACCTGCTGGCTGGGCGCCCCCACGAGGCGAGCGAGACGGTCGACCTTGCGCTCGAGCTCTCGCGCAAGCACGGGGAACGCGGAGACGAAGCCTGGTCTCTCCGGCTCACAGGCGAGATCGCCTTCCAGGAAGGCCGCGCCGAAGGCGCCCTCAACCGCTTCCGCGAGGCCATCGAGCTGGCCACCAAGCTCGGAATGCAGCCACTGGTGGCCCACTGCCACCTCGGCCTCGCCCGCGTCCACCGCAGCACCGGGCACCGAGCGGCCGCGGCCGAGGAGCAGACGATCGCGACGGCGATGTTCACGACGCTGGGCATGCGGCCTTGGCCATTCGAGCAGGACTGATCCATTACCCTCAAGTCGAGAGCTGCCACTCCTGATCCCACGTCGCGTCGGCGCCCACACCAGCGGCCGGCGCGTCGGGCCCGAGAAGCGGAGATGACCTCGCCGCGACCGCGGAGGCGACGACGGCGTCCGCTCTGTTCAAGATGCTCGGCATGGCGATCTCGTCCTTGATGATTTAGGGCGCGGCGCGCACGCCTAGAGCTTCGCGCGGTCGTCCGCCGCAAACCGCTCGATGGCGGCCGTCATCGAGGCGAGATCGCGGGCGGCGGGCTCGAGGATCACGTGGTCGACGCCGAGATCGGCCAGCGCCCTGACCTCGCTGAGCAGCTCGGCGCTCGGCTTCTTGCCGGGCAGCCCGAGCCGCGCGCTGAGCGTCAGCGTCTTCGGATCGCGGCCCGCTTTCGCGCACGCCGTGCGCAGGTGCTCGATCCCTTCCTTCAGCGCGGCCGCCGTGGGGAACGCCGCGTGCCAGCCGTCGCCCAGCTCGGCCACCCGGCGCAGCGCGCGCGGGGTGTGGCCGCCGATCCAGATGGGGATGCTCCCGCGCGCCGGCGCGGGCCGGCAGGCGAGCGCGTCGAAGCGGAAGAACTCGCCGGTGTGGGCGACCCGCTCGTCGCGCCAGCACGCGCGCATCACGCGGATGGCCTCGTCGCTCCAGGCGCCGCGGCGATCATAGGGCGCGCCGAGCGCCTCGATCTCCTCGCGCATCCAGCCGACGCCCGCGCCGAGGATCACGCGGCCGGGCGCCAGGTGATCCAGCGTGGCCAGCATCTTGGCGGCGAGCAGCGGGTGGCGGTGCGGCAGCACGAGCACGGTGGTGCCGAGCGCGGCGCGCTCGGTGACGCCGGCCACCAGGGCCAGCGCCGTCAGCGGCTCGAGGAAGTCGGTGGCGGGCGGCAGCGGGAAGTCGCCGGTGGCGTTGTAGGGATAGCGCGAGGCGATGCGCCAGGGCAGGACCACGTGGTCGCTCGCCCACAGCGAGTCGTAGCCGAGCGCCTCCGCGCGGCGCGCGAAGCCGACGAGCGTGTCGCGCGTGGCCGCGGGCCCGTAGACGGGCAGGTGAACGCCGAACTTAATGGCCGGTGCCGAGCACGAGCCGCTCGCGCAGCTCGCCGCCCTGGATCATCTGCACGAGGCGCGAGCGCTGGATCTTGCCGCTCGACGTCTTGGGGATCGTGGACGGCTGCACGAGCAGCACGCGCGCGGGACGGTGCCCCCGGCCGCGGTGCACGCGCTGCACGATCTCGCGCACCAGCGTCTGGCCGGCGGAGGCGTCGGCGGTCGCGTCGCGCAGCTCGGCGACCACGTAGAGCCGCTGGGTGCCGGTGCGCTCGTTGTCCACGCCGACCGCGGCGGAATAGCGCACGCCCGGCACGTGGTCGACGATCTCCTCGACGTCAGCGGGCACGACGTTCTCGCCGCCGAGGATGATGACGTCCTTGAGCCGGCCGGTGATGTAGAGGTAGCCCTCGGCGTCGACGAAGCCGAGGTCGCCCGTACGCAGCCAGCCGTCGGAGGTGAGGACCTTGGCCGTCGCCTCCGGGTTGTTGTGGTAGCCCTGCATCACGCCCGGGCTCTTCACGCAGATCTCGCCCTCGGTGTTCGGCGGCAGGTCCACCAGCGCGACGGACCCGCCCTCGCGCATCGGCTCGGAGATGCGCAGGGAGACGCCGTGGCAGGGCTGGCCGACGGAGAGCCAGCGGCCCGACGCGTCGTAGCGCAGCGGCACGCCGCGCGGCCAGATGGCGACGGCCAGCGTCGCCTCCGCGAGGCCGTAGCACGGCAGGATGACGCGCTTGACCCCGAAGTGCGACTCGAAGGCGTCGATGGTGGAGGTCCGCACGGGCTCGGCGCCCGAGAGCGCCGCCTTCAGCGAGGAGAGATCGAACTCGGCGACGTCGCGCACGTTGCGCACGCAGTTGCGGTAGCCGAAGTCCGGCGAGACGGTGAAGGTCGCGCGCACCCTCGTGATCGTCTCGAGCCATGGGCGCGGATTCTTCAGATCGGGCGGCAGCAGCCAGATCGGGGTGGCGGTGAGCGGCGGCGTGAACAAGCAGCCGATCAGCCCCATGTCGTGATAGAGCGGCAGCCATGACACGACGCGATCGTCCGCGCTGAGGCCGGCGGCCGCCGACATGAACTTGATCGTCTCGACCACGTTGGTGTGGGTGAGCACGACGCCCCGCGGCTGGCCCGTGGAGCCCGACGTGTACTGCAGGAAGCACAGGTCGTCCGGCTGTATCGGATGATCGGGCGGCGGCGGGGCGTCGGAGTCCAGCTCGTTGGGCTCGAGCACCATGCGCACGGTCGGCGCGAGGGCGACGCTCTCGTCCACGCCCTTGCGGAACCAGCCGATCGTCGCCACCGCCACCGCCTCGGCGTCACGTAAGATGCCGCCGGTCGCCTCGACGCCGAGCGTCGGGTAGAGCGGAATGGGGATGGCGCCCAGGCGCATGGCCCCGAAGAACGTGTAGAAGAACTCCGCGCACGTCGGGTAGATGAGGCACACCTTGTCGCCCGGCCGCACGCCGGCGGCCGCGAGGCCGGCCGCGTAGCGCCCGCTCTGGGCCCA
>Ga0137403_10005638_pt1 | contig 14482 bp, 11 predicted proteins | sample CZOMad2_1_16fung_FD_122057 | JGI IMG/M metagenome (GOLD analysis project Ga0137403, IMG submission 122057) | Vadose zone soil fungal communities from Angelo Coast Range Reserve, California, USA - CZOMad2_1_16fungal (Hybrid Assembly) | ecosystem: Environmental > Terrestrial > Soil > Vadose zone... | reverse complement strand
GCGAAAAAGCCAGAGAACGAGTCGATTCAGATCACGCGCTGGGCGATTCTCTGGGAGTAAACGTTACTCCAACCTTCTTCATCAATAATCATCCGGTGGACCCAAAAGATAGAAACCCCGAGGGCGTTCGTGCGGCGATCGATGCAGCGCTGGCGGGAAAATCGCAGACATAACCATACCGCGAATTCTTTAGGTGCCCGCGAATCACGCGAATCTACGCGAATGAGGAGATGACAGAAATCATCTACAAGAGCGAGAGCTACGCGATCATTGGCGCCTGCTTCGAGGTGTACAACGAAAAGGGTTGCGGGTTTCTGGAGCCGATTTATCAAGAATACCTGGGCATCGAGTTCGAATACCAGCGGATTCCGGCAATCGCCAAACCATCGCTCACTCTCAGCTATCGTGGCCGGATATTGAAGCAAACCTACGAGCCAGATTATGTCTGCTTCGAGAAAATTATCGTCGAATTAAAAGCTGTCTCCGGATTAATCGACGAGCATCGCGCGCAACTCTTAAATTATTTACATGCACCGGGCTTCGAGCTTGGCCTGTTGGTGAATTTCGGGCACTACCCTAAGCTGGAATACGGACGCATCGCGAAGACGCAGCGCGTTAAACTCAAAGTGGACGTTTCCGATGTCTCACTTTGATTTATTCGCGTCAATTCGCGTGATTCGCGGGCTGATCTTATGACTGTATCGCGATTTCGCACGATCCTTTTTGCGTTCGCCGCGATCGTTTCCGTGGCTGGGCTGGCGGACGCAACTTATCTGACCGTGCAGGCGTTAACCGGCGAAACGCTCAGTTGCGGAGGATCGCCAGATTGTTTCCGGGTCCTGGGCAGTTCGTATGCGAAGGTGGGCGGGGTCCCGGTGGCCCTACTTGGCGCAGTGGCCTACTTCGGCGTGTTCGCCTTCGCCACCTTCGCAGCGTTCGGCTACGCCCGCGCGCGAACATTCCTCATTCCAACCGTCGGCGCGATGTTTCTCGCTACGCTCTGGTTCCTATATGTGCAGGCTTTCGTGCTGCACGCTTACTGTCGCTATTGCTTATTCTCAGCTGCAATCACTTTTCTGCTCACGGGTCTTGTGATTGCCGTGCCTTCTTCGCAGACCGATAACGCTGCTGATTCATAACAGATCCACTTTCCGCGATGCGGATTCTCGTAGTCGAAGACGAAAAGAAGACGGCTGCTTTCCTGGCCAAGGGACTGCGCGAAGCCGGTTTCGCGGTCGATGTTGCGCCCGATGGCGAAACGGGGTCGGACCAGGCGCGCGCAAAAAAATTCGATCTTCTGATCGTCGATATCATGCTGCCACACAAGGACGGCTGGGAAATGGTCGCAGAGCTCCGGCGCGATCGGGTTCGCACGCCGATTCTCTTTCTCACAGCCCGCGACAGTGTGCGCGACCGCGTGAAAGGACTCGAGCTGGGCGCCGACGATTATCTGGTCAAACCGTTCGCCTTTGCGGAATTGCTCGCCCGGGTACGCTCGGTGTTGCGCCGTGCTCCTCAGCGGCAACCAGAACATTTGCGCATTGATGATTTGGAAATCGACATGCGACGGAACAAGGCAACGCGCTCCGGAGTTCCGCTCAATCTAACGCCGAAGGAATTTCTGCTGCTCGCTCATCTGGTTCGCTCAGCCGGTGAAGTGATATCGCGCGCTGCGATTGCCGAACATGTGTGGGACATAGGATTTAAAACTGACACGAATGTGGTCGATGTGGTTGTCCGGCGCTTGCGTGCGAAGGTGGACGATCCGTTTAAGACCAAGCTTATCCAGACCATTCGCGGCGTCGGTTATGTTCTCAAAGCGCACTGAACACCGTTCCATCGCCTGGGAGCTTATCTTGCTTTTCACGGCGGCGACATCGCTCTTGCTCGCCTGCGGGCTAGGCGTGTTCTACGCGATCGTGGTTCGACACGCGTTCGCCGAAGACAACGCTGTTCTGGCCGACAAAGTCGCAGCTTTACGCGCGGATCTCCACGAGAGTGGCCCGAATGTCTTCGCCGAAGAGTTAAAAGGCCGCCACGCAGACGAGCACACCGCTTATTGGATCAGGATGCTCGATTCACAAGGCCGCATCTACGCGGAAACGCCCGGAATGAATCGATTACTTCCGCCAGAGATCTTTCCGCCGGCGCAAAAGTCAGCGTCGACCCTCGCCGGCCTAAAAGATTACCGGAGGGGGTCGAAACTGTTTTCCCTCGTCGCCCTAAACGAAGGGTCCGGCAGCGGGCGTTATGCCGTTCAGCTAGCGCAAGACCGATCAAGCGACGAGCGAGTGGAAAGAGATTTCGCTGTTTTGTTCATCATAGTCCTGTCGGGTAGCGTTCTGGCTTCGGCTTTGATTGCCACCATCGTGACCAAACGAGGGTTGCGACCGCTCCAAGAAATGACGCAATCTTTTGCGCGCATAGGACCGACGCATCTGAAGGAGCGAGTGACTCCGACGAACTGGCCGCGCGAGCTTCAGCCGCTCGCCATCGCTTTCGACGATATGCTCAAGCGGCTCGACGATTCGTTTACGCGGCTCTCTCAATTTTCTGCCGACCTCGCGCACGAGCTGCGAACGCCCATTGCCAATATGATCGGCGAAGCACAGGTTGCTCTCACGCGGGATCGCACAGCTGCCGAATATCGCGAGACCATCGAGTCCACCGTTGGCGAATGCGAACGGCTTTCCAGAATCGTGGATAATTTGCTTTTTGTCGCGCGGGCCGATGCAGCGCGCGAACCAATTGCGCGGAAGCGATTCGATGCGCGCGCGGCAGTCCAGAAAATTGCGGCGTTTTATCAAACGGTTGCGGACGATCGTCACGTCACGATTAGTTGCAGCGGCGATGGGCAGATTCATGCGGACCCCGATCTCTTCGAGCGGGCGCTGGGAAATCTGCTCGACAATGCGTTGCGCTTCACGCCGGAGAACGGTTCAATTCAAATCACGCTTTCCGAACATGACGTCCATGTGGAAGTTGCCGTGAGCGACAACGGCTGCGGAATAGCTCCCGAACATTTGCCACGTGTGTTTGATCGATTTTACCGTGCCGAGTCATCGCGCGGCTCCGATGGAGCCGGCCTGGGCCTGGCTCTGGTAAAATCGATTGTCGATCTTCACGGCGGCTCTGCCAAAATCGAGAGCGAGATTGGTCGCGGCACGACTGTCACGCTTAGTTTTCCGCAGAGAGGGACGTCTCGCATCGACGGTGTAAAGGGAAGTATTACAAAAACGTAATAAAAGGCTTGCATCACCCGGAGTAATTTCTTTTTATCCCGGGCATGTCTTCGAAAATTACGCTGGTATTGGGAACGGCGCTGGCGGGGATCTCACTCTATTGTTTCGTTGGATCCAGCCTGGGTCAGGACGCCATCACCGCATCTGTTGCCGCAAGCGAAAACGACGATGTCGATGGTGATGACACCGACGGCAAGGACGATAAGTCCCATCGGCACCGTTCGCGCAGGAATGGCGGCGTTGTAAATACGGATAACGCGCCGTGGGCGGACGCAATTGTAAACCGGTCGCTGGCGATAACTAGCGTCGCCGAACCGGCTGAAGTCGAACGCGTCGTCGTTACCGGAACGCCGTTCGATATTTATCCGGTGCCGTATCCTGCATTGCCACCTGTTGAAGGTACGAGAATCAATGCCGGCAAGAAAACCTCGTTCGTGAAACCGGAAGAGTTCCCGACCTTCGCCGGTAACGACTATCGGGAAGTGATGGCCACTACGCCCGGCATTATCGTCAGCGAAGAGCCCCAATCGCCAATCATCAACTTCGGTTATCGCGGTTTGAATTCGCAGCGCAGCGAGTTCACGCAGGTGCTCAAAGATGGCGTCTCGATCAAGAATGAGCAGTTTGGTTTTCCCGAGACGCATTACACGCCAATCCTGGACGCGGTGGAACGCATTGAACTCATTCGCGCAGGTGCAGCATTACAGTTCGGGCCGCAACCCGGTGGGGCCATCAATTTCGTTATGAAAATGCCGCGGCAAGACGCGCCGTTTCATTTCACCACCAAGAATGTGTTTGGCAGCTATGGGTATTATCGCAATTACACGGAGATTGACGGTACAATCGGCTCGCTCGGCTACTATTTCTACTACGACCACCGGCAACAGGACGGATTCCGTGAGGCAAATAGCGACTACAACCTAAATGGGGGCAGCCCACGTCTCGTCTGGGATGTGACAAGCGACAGCCGGTTCATCCTCACGCTCGATGCTTACGACGAAGAGCACGGCGAACCTGGCGGCCTTCGGCGCCGAGAAGAGGTCAATCCGCCAAAGTCTGTCTTTGTCGAAGATGATCGCACTGCGACCACGCGGTTTTTCGATCGGTTCCGGCTGGAGCGTTATTACGCCATGCTCGAGTATCACAAGTTTTTCTCCGAGAGGACGCAGCTCGACATCAAGGCATTTGGCGGATACCTGACGCGCTGGAGCAAGCGTCAGCGTGGCGGAGCTTTCGGCACGCTGCCCAGCGGACCAAACGCGAATACGGACTCAATTCAGTTGCGGTCCGATTACACAGAAGGTCTCGATGCGCGGGCGCGCCACGACTACAATTTGTTCAACGACGTCTCGACCATTGCCGGCGGCATCTATTTCTATCACGCGTTGCAGGACCGGCGTGACGAACGCGGGTCTACCCCGGACGCAGAGCATGGTATGCTTCGTAATTTGAACACCGGCGAAACGTGGGACGGTGCTATGTTTGCCGAGAATCGCTTCCATTTTGGGCGTCTTTCCATCGTTCCCGGGATGCGCCTTGAATTCCTTCAGCAAAGCGTCGACGAGGAAGTAAACGTCTCGAACCCCTTGAATTCACAGTCCGATTTTAATTTTGTGCCGCTGTTTGGGTTGGGACTCGGCTATGTACTGATCGAGGGCGAACCAATCCTCTCTGCGCCTCCCGTTGCGGGAGGAAAGGGTGCCGAGCCCAAAAATCCTTCTGCGCCGGTGGTCATAGGCGTTGGCCCGCCGCGTGTTGAACTTTACGGCACAGTCTCGCAAGCCTACCGCCCAATTACGTACGGGGAACTAGTCCCAACCGGAGCAAGCAGCGTGGTAAATGGCAACCTCAAAGAAGGCAATTCGCTTCAGTTTGAATATGGAGTACGCGGAAAGCCGTTCCCGTATCTTAGCTTTGACGTCGGCGGTTTCTATTTCACTTTCGAAGATCAAGTCGGCGAAATTATTTTGCCTAACGGTTTTACTTCCACCGAAAACATCGGCGATTCGCGTTACATTGGATTTGAAGCCGCGACCGAATTGGACGTTCTGGCGTTGATCAACGGTGGCGCTCCCAGCCCATACGGCAATCTCATGCTCTACGGCAACGTCACGTTGCTCGACGCTGAATTCACCTCCGGTCCAAACAGCGGCAACACGCCGGCATATGCACCAAATTACCAGGTCAAGACCGGCGGGATCTATAGCTATAAGGATACTTTCAAAATCTCGCTTCTTGGTACGCTCGTTGACGATGAATTTGGTGACGATGGCGATTCCTTCGAAGGCTTCATTCCCGCCTACAATGTTTGGGATCTCACGGCCGAATTTAAATTTTGGAAGGGGCGAGCTGGAGTTTTCGCGGGCATCAGAAACCTCTTCAACGAGGATTATTGGGGTGAAGTCCGTGAGGAAGGGATTATGCCGGCACTCCCGCGGAATTACTACGGTGGGTTCGAATTCTTCTTCTGAAAATAGACCGCCAATGGTCGCAGAAACTGAAAGCGCGACATGAGTTGGCCCGAGGATTGTGGCCATCCCTTTCGGTCAGGAAGAAAACAAATCAACGCAGGGGTTAGCCTCGGGCCGTTGAATTCGGGCTCAATCACCTAAAATATGCAGCGTTACAGCTTTATTGCGTTGCTCTATTCTTTGCTCTCGCCGTGCTTTTTCAGGAATTTTCCGTTTGGATCGACCTCGAAGCCCCACTCTTTCCCCTGCGATCTTACGACGACCTCATAGTTCCATTTGCCATTCGTATCGTCTTCCCTTTTTATCCGAACGATCTCTCCTCCCGCTGCCCTTTGGTTAATTGTCTGCTGGACAGAGGCGGAGAGCGACTTTAGCTCGACCATTTCTCCGGGTTGCTCTCTTATCTGCGCTGAAACGCAAAAGACGAGGCCAGCGCTAATGACTCCCATTAACAGTAGCGTTTTTGTTTTCATCGGATTTCCTTTCGTTTATCGCCAGTAGGCGAAGCTTATCTGTCTCAACAGGACTCGTCAATTGAGTAAATTGGTGACCCAGTGGTCACAAGTCTCGAATACCCAAGAAAATTTCAAAAATTTATCTTGCCGAGGATGATTACAATCTTGTAATTATCGGCAATCTGCAAACTTCAACCTCTATTGGTGGCTCAAATTATATGAAAACTACGCGTCGGCTTAATCGAAATCGGTTCGTCTCATTTCTCCGCATCGCAACTGCGGGAACACTTCTCACGGCGGGAGCCGCGATGGCTTTCGTCGCAGCGAAGCCCAACTCTCCCGATGCAGGAGGTTCGGCTCCCGAAAACGGGGTTTATATTGTCCAAATGGCGGCTGCCCCGGCCGCCAGTTATACGGGCGACATCGCCGGCTACAGTGCTACAAAGCCAAGCCAGGGTCACAAGCTCGATCCGTTTGCGGCGGAAACGCTGCGATACGTCGGCTATCTCAAGGGGAAGCACGACCAAGCTCTGCGGAAAGTCCGCGGTGGCACGAAGGTCTACGATTATGCGATTAGCTATAATGGCTTTGCTGCAAAGCTAACACCCAAGCAGGCCGCGGCGCTCGCAAAGCAGGAAGGAGTGGTGTCCGTCACCCCTGACGAACTCGTCAGCCAGGATACGTCATCCACACCGCATTTCCTTGGCCTCGATGCGCCTGGCGGGCTGTGGGAGCAACTCGGCGGCCCAACAGGCACGAGGACGCATTCAGGCGCGGGCGAAAACATTGTCATTGGCCTCGTCGACTCAGGCATCTGGCCTGATAGCAAGAGCTTCTCCGACCGCGACGCGACCGGAAAGCTCATCTACCAGCCGCTTGGAGGTGGCCACGGTAGATGTGAGGAGACTTCGACTGACGGCTCGTGGAGCTCTGACAATTGTAACAAGAAGCTGATGTGGGCGCGACACTTCGACGCCGCATGGGGCGGTGACGCCGGTGTGCACGCACAGCGTCCCTGGGAGTTTACTTCGCCGCGCGACTACAACGGCCACGGCACGCACACTAGCTCGACCGCCGGCGGCAACAATGGCACTCCGACGACAGGCCCGGCAGCCGGATTTGGCGCGACCAGCGGGATGGCACCGCGCGCTCGCGTAGCTATGTACAAAGCGCTCTATTCCACGCAGGATGCTTCGACTGCCAGCGGGTTCACGTCTGATCTTGTGGCGGCCATCGATCAGGCTGTGGCCGATGGGGTCGACGTGATCAACTACTCGATCTCCGGGACAACGGATAATTTTCTTGATCCAGTACAGGTTTCATTCCTTTTTGCCGCGGACGCGGGCGTGTTCGTTTCCACTTCCGCCGGTAACAGTGGGCCGACCACTGGCACAGTTGCGCACCCCGGTCCATGGCTGACTACGGTCGCGGCCGGCACCCACAACCGCAACGGGCACGGCTCGGTCACCCTGGGAAACGGCGCGACGTACTTCGGCGCGTCCATCGCGCCCGCAGTTGGACCGGCTCCGTTTATCCGCTCAACTGACGCTGGCCTGCCAGGAGCCAACCCGACTGCGGTTCGGCTTTGCTTCGCGGCCGTCGATAATGGTGGCACTGCAGTTCTTGATCCGGCAAGAGTCGCCGGCAAAATCGTGTTATGCGATCGAGGAACTAACGCGCGTGTAAACAAGAGCCTTGCAGTCTCTGAAGCCGGCGGCGTTGGCATGGTTCTAGCCAACACGAGCCCGAATTCCTTGAATGCGGACTTCCATTTCGTGCCAACCGTGCACGTCGCGGACACCGATCGCGCAGCGCTTATCGCTTACGCCGCGACAACGAATCCCACGGCGAGAATCAATCAATCGACATTAACCTTCACCGATCCGGCGCCGTTTACTGCGTCATTCTCCTCGCGTGGACCTTTGGCCGCAGGCGGTGGCGATTTGCTCAAGCCGGACGTGATTGCACCTGGCCAGGACATCCTCGCCTCCGTCGCGCCGCCGGGTAATCACGGGTTGGACTTCAATCTCTATAGCGGTACGTCGATGTCGGCCCCGCACGTCGCGGGCGTTGGTGCGCTGCTGAAGCAGCTACATCCCAGCTGGTCGCCAATGATGATCAAATCGGCGCTGATGACGTCCGGCACGGACGTCCTCGACGGGCCGAACACGGACCCAACCGTGATCTTTAGCCAGGGCGCAGGACATATCAGGCCGAACAGTGCGGCGGACCCTGGGCTCGTGTATAACAGCGGCTTTAACGACTGGGTGGCCTTCCTGTGCGGTACCGGTCAGCTGAATGACCCCTCATGCGCCTCGATCGCGATCGATCCGAGTGACCTCAACGTCGCGTCGATCGCAATTGGCGATCTCGCAGGCCTCCAGAGTGTCACTCGGAAGGTGACAAATGTCAGCACGTCAGCGGCCACATACACCGCTTCGACCACCGGACTGACGGGCATCACTGTCAACGTCAATCCAAGCTCGCTGTCGCTCAGCCCAGGGCAAACGGGAACCTTCACCGTCACGTTCACCCGCACGACGGCGCCGCTCGATGCTTACGTCGGCGGCCAACTGACGTGGAGCGACGGCACTCACACCGTTCGGATCCCGATGGTCATTCGCCCCGTGGCCCTCGCCGCGCCGCTTGAGGTGAGCGGTAATGCTTCTGGTATTTCGTACTCGGTCAAGACGGGTTACGCTGGCACGCTTAACTTTGCCGCGCGTGGGCTTGTCCCAGCGACTACCTTTGCTGAGATAGTGCAACAAGATCCCGATCAGATTTTCGATCCCAACGATCCGACTGGCACCATTCATGAGGACATTGTCGTGCCGGCCGGGCTGAAGCTCTTCCGTGCCGGAATCGATGAAGGTTTCATCACGCCGACGGGGACCGACCTCGATGTGTACGTCTACCGTGGCGGAACGCGCGTGGGCCAATCGGCCGACGGCGACTCGAACGAGATGGTAACGTTCACTGACCCACCCGCGGGCACATACACCGTTTACGTGCATGGGTTCAACACCAACGGGCCCAGCGCGAGCTTCACGCTCTTTTCGTGGCAGCTCGGCTCGGCGAGCGCTGGGAACATGACAGTTCCAGGGCCGGCGACCGCCACCATCGGTGGCACTGTGCCGGTGGATCTGTCGTTCGCGGGCCTCGTCGGCGGTACGTGGTATCTCGGCCAGACTGTTTACAACGACGGGACGTCCGACATCGGGACGACGATCGTCAATGTGAGGTAGATCGCAGGCACATTTCAGTGACGAGGGCTGGCGCGAGCCAGCCTCTCGTCGCTGGGCGCAGTTTACGTGGACATTTGGTACATGCCGCGCCGGCGGAGCCGCTGTGCAAGAAATTTTGCGGTTGCTGCCGCTCTGAGCTTTCTCGCGTACGTGCCGCGCGGGCTTGGACTACTCGAGAATTCAACTATGACTTTGCCTGAAACCCCCGCACCAACACCGACAGCAGAAACCTCGCCGGTGCGGGCTGACGTGCCGCAGGGTATCCTCACACCTATCCTGAACGAAGCTGCTGTGTTGGCCAAAGTCCCTCGCGAACAATTGTCGATTGTCCGCGCCGAGGCGGTGGTTTGGAACGACGGATCGCTCGGCTGCCCGGAGCCGGGAATGGAATACACCCAAGCGCTCGTCAACGGCTATTGGGTTGTAATCAATGCAGCGGGACAGACGTACGACTTCCGCGTTGGCCCCGGCGGCAGCTTCCGGTTGTGTCCGGAAGGCCGTGGCCATGCGCCGTTACAATCAGAGGTGCGTTGAGCCATTGTCCAGAGGCGGGACGACAAAAAACAAATTGCACGCTTCACCGCCACCTGCAGATGCCAGGCTGCAGGCGGCTACCCTCGGACATTTTCAGTTGGCCAGGGCCGCAGGTACATCTGCATCAGCGCGATCGGGATTGAGAATAAACGGTACGCATGTAGCCCGGCAGCTAGAGGTGGACAGCGAACGGTGTACGGCGTGTCGAACCAGCCGCGACAGTGCCGAATACTTAAACAGCGTGATACGGCCTTATTAGTTGCCCGATTACTTCTTAATCTCGGTATGTTGTCTCAGCAGTCTCCCGTTCGGATCGATCTCGAAGCCCCGTTCTTTCCCATTCGTTCTGACGACGACTTCATAGTTCCACTTGCCATTCGCGTCGTCTTCCCTTTTTACCTGAACGATCTCTCCCCCGGCTGCCTCTTTATTGATTGTCTGTTGGACAGAAGCCGGGAGCGACTTTAGCTCGACCTTTTCTCCGGGTTGCTCTCTGAGTTGCGCGGCCGCGCTGAAAGCAAGGCCGACGCTGATCGCTGCGGCTAGCACTGCTCTTGTCATTTTCACACTTATTCTATCGTTGCTCTGTCGTCAGACGGTCGCCCAAAAATTTATCTTGCCAATCATTACAATTTTGTAATGATAGCGCAGACCTGCAGGCTAAACCGCGGTAATTTCCGCGGTTTCATGAAGTGGAGATGCCGCAGTCCGTTGTGGAGCGGGCTGCGGCCGCCCTTCTGCTCCACCGAAACCCGCAAGGAGAAGCGCCCAACCCCCGCCGTGGCCAAGGCATTCGAACTTAAAACGAGCTTACAAAATTCTCAGTAGCTTCTTCGCACGCATGCCAATCGCAACGCGCTCAGTTCGCCTGAATGCAAGACATACCTTCAGAAAACCTAGTCAAGATTTGTCTTGTCAAAAATTACGATTCTGTAATGATCGGCCCCGCATCTAAATCTTAACCTCAATTTCAGCCATGCTTAAAGTTTATTTTCTCCGGCAAACTTGTTTGTACTACGCGCTTTTGATCGCAGGTGTCTGCTTTGTGGGGCCTGTCCTCAATCGTTCAGTTCATGCGCAGGTTTCTACTCAGCGACCGGTCGTTGTCACGGCCCCGGAAGTGCCCAGCGCGTACGAAGAAGTGCCGAGCGCGTACGGTGCGCCGCCCCAGTTTTCGCGCAGCCGTTTTTCCAATGCGGTAAATGCCTACGTGTTGCCGCCATGGGCGTTTTTCTTCGGCGAGCTTTTTGAGGGTCAGGGGTTCCGCCACGGGCCGCCAGATTATCTGTTCACTCAAGAGATCGAGATGGGTCTGCCCTATCGTTTTAACGTAGCGGCGGAAACGCAGTTCGAGCGGTTCAATGGAGGCGGCGGCGCGCAGACGGTGAGTCTGGAAGCACGATGGGCTCTTGCCGATTGGAATAAAATTCCGCTAAATCCAACACTCTTTGCGGAGTATAAATTCGGTGTCGGCACCATTCGACACGAAGAAGTTCCACCTCCCCCGGGAGCAGGAGGAGAAGAAGAGGAGGAGGAAGAGGGCGGTCCGCCGAAGGTTCCCGATGCCTACGAATTTCGTTTGCTCCTTGCTCAGGAATTCGCCGGGCGATTTGAATGGGCCATGAACTGGTTTTTCGAAAAAGAAAACACCGGCGACCGTGGGCGCGAGTGGGGCTTCTCTCAAGCTGTCATGACTCCTGTTCTCCTGCCTAACGAGCGCCTGAAAGTCGGCTTGGAAATGGAATACAAGAATGTCACGACCAAAGACACACGCGGCGATCCGTTGAACAGTTTCGTGCTCGGTCCCACAGTCGCGTGGAAACCGACGGCGCAGACTCGACTGGACATATCACCTTTGTTTGGCTGCACGCACGACTCGCCAGTGGCTGATGTCTTTGTTGCTTTTTCCTGGCTCTTTGGTGGCGAGCGCGCCGAAGCCGAAGCACCCGTGTCCAGCCGGTTCCGTTATTACACCGATGCTTCTTACAGCCGTTCCGGAAAAGATTCGGGAAAAGAAATGAAACAGGTGGCGTATGTGCCGCCGTGTCCCGAATGGTACGGAGACCGCGAATGGAATGTTAACCTCTGGGGTACCTACGCATTCACCAACACCGAATTCGCTCCTAATCCTTCGCTGGTCGACATCGTACAAAGCACCAGTGAAGGCGGTCCTGTGCTCGGTACCTACGACCGCTACATTGGCGGCGATCACGCCTGGGGTGGCGGCGGGGACCTAAAATATTTCTTCTGTCGCTATGCTGGTCTCGGTGTTGAGGGATTTGCACTAGACGCCAGCAAGCCTGGTTTCGATATCTTCGAGGACCAGGCGGTCCCGATATTTATTCACCGAAGAATCAATCACAACCACACCATTGGCGCTGTCCTTGGCACACTTACGTTGCGGTATCCAATTCCGTGCACGCGTTTGGCGCCTTATGCATGGGCGGGTTTCGGTGCGATTTTCGGCGGCGGCGAAAGGGACCAACTTCACACGCAAGGACCGCCGGACGCATTCGCTGTTAATGCGCAGACCGAACATTTCGGCAGCGAAACCAAATTCCTCTGCCAATTTGGCGCCGGTCTCGAATTTCGGTTCGCACGGCACTTCGGTTGGACTAACGACTTGAGTTTTGGCGTGATCGATGGACCCAGGAATAATTTCGGAATGTTCCGCAGCGGCCTGAATTTCGCCTTTTAAAAAATCTTGAGGGTTAGCGCCCTCAGGGCTGAAAACCGCGGTTGCTGAAGTGGAGACGCCGCAGCCTGGTGGAGCGGGCTGCGGCACACTTCTTTTTTGAGGCATTGCACGCACTTGTGTCAAGACTGCATCCGCAAAGCGCTGGCAAACTTGCCAGTATGACTCTTGACCCGTTCTAGTCAGATCGATAGCTTGGCTGCGGAAAGGAGCTTGTTCCGGTGAAGACCGAAGTATCAATCGAATACTGCGTCGTTTGAAACTATACGCCGAAGGCCGTCAGTTTGGCGGCCAAAATCCTCGAACTCGGCGAGCGCATCAAGTCGCTTACGCTGATTCCGTCGAGCGGCGGCGCCTTCGAAATTCGCGCCAATGGCAAACTGCTCCATTCCAAACTCGAGTCCGGCGAGTGGCCGGATTTCGACGAGATCGTTAAGGCGATCAAGAAAGCAAAATAGCCAGCCGCGCGCGTCCGTTTCTGTAATTCGTCGCTCGGCGTTCAGACTTCAAGGACAGCGTCAAGTTCGCCACCTCGACTCCGTCCGGTGGCAAACCGCCGCATTCCAAAGCGGAACGGCCGCACGAAAAATTCAATCGGTAATCCCCAATCGGCAATCCGCAATCCGGAGAGTGAAGGGTGCCTGGTGGCCCTCGCGGTCTTCAAAACCGTCGTCGCCACGCAAGTGGCGAGGTAGGTTCGATTCCTATCCTCTCCGCCAGATCATTTTTGATTGCCGACTGCCGATTGCCGATTGCCCCGGCACAGGTCGGATGATTTCAATCGTATATCGCAATTCGAAAATCGAAGATTGGCTGAAAGGAGGTGAGATCGATGTCGCGTGAGCAAATCCAGAAGCTAACGTCGCTTTCATCCTGCGCCGGGTGAGCGTCAAAATTGAGCCAACAGGCCCTGCGACAAGTTTTGCCGCAGCTTCCCATTTCGTTAAACCGGAACGTGCTCGTCAGTTCGAAAACGTTCGACGACGCGGGTGTGTATCGGTTGGACCGCCATCGCGCACTCGTGCAGACCGTTGATTTTTTCACACCGATTGTCGACGACCCGTTTTCGTACGGCCAGATCGCAGCCGCCAACGCGCTCTCCGACATCTACGCCATGGGCGGACGTCCATTGACTGCACTCAACATCATCGGTTTTCCTGAGGATCTCGTTAGGCCAAGAGTAGTTTCGTCGATTTTGCGCGGCGGTCTTGCCAAGGCAACCGAGGTCGGATGCGTGATCATCGGCGGCCATTCCATTCGCAATCCAGAACCGATCTACGGACTTGCGGTTACAGGTTTGGTGGACGTCAGACGCGTGACCACAAACGCAAATGCGCGTCCCGGCGATGTGCTCATTCTGACGAAGCCGCTGGGCACCGGTATCGCCACGACCGCGATCAAACGCGGAATGGCTTCGCGCGCACTGCAAAAAAACGTGATCACCCTCATGTCACAGATCAACACGGTCGGCGCCGAGTTGGCCGAGTTAGGGCTCGTGCGCGCCGCCACCGATATCACCGGCTACGGGCTGATAGGGCATCTGATCTCGTTGTGCCGGGCGAGTGGTGTCTCCGCGGATATCGATCCCGCTGCTGTGCCTATCATCAGCTACGAAATTCACGAACTCGTCAATCTGGGCTGCGTTCCGCAAGGAACCCGGGATAATCTTAATGGAACCACGATTCTTGTTGATTGGGCGCGAACGAATGAGACGTGCCAAATTCTATTAACCGACGCACAGACCAGCGGCGGTTTACTGCTGTGCGTCGCCGAAGCGAATCTCAAAGAGGCACTCAAGGTCCTGCGAAAAGCCGGCACACCTTCCGCCGCGCAGATTGGA
>Ga0137403_10005637_pt1 | contig 14487 bp, 10 predicted proteins | sample CZOMad2_1_16fung_FD_122057 | JGI IMG/M metagenome (GOLD analysis project Ga0137403, IMG submission 122057) | Vadose zone soil fungal communities from Angelo Coast Range Reserve, California, USA - CZOMad2_1_16fungal (Hybrid Assembly) | ecosystem: Environmental > Terrestrial > Soil > Vadose zone... | reverse complement strand
CCGGCCAGAAGTGAAGCAGGTGAATGTGGGATTGCTGGGAGCGGATTATGCGATCGAACATGACCGCTACCGTTTCGCGAAAGTATATTTTGGCGAGAACTGGAACCCGGATTTGCGAGCGCCACTGACGGAGCCGGGAGTGAATGTTCGTCAGGGAGAATATTTGCTGGCGGTGGATGGACGCGAAGTGCATGGCAGCGACGAGATTTATAGTTTTTTCATCGATCGAGCGGGCAAAGCGATTCAATTGAAGGTGGGACCGGACGCGAGCGGCAAAGACGCGCGGGTGGTGACGGTTGTGCCGATCGGTAGCGAACGTTCGCTGCGCATGCGCGACTGGATGGAAAGCAACCGCCGGAAAGTGGATGAGTTGAGTGGCGGCAAACTGGCGTATGTGTATTTGCCGGATACAGCGGTGGGCGGCTTTACGAATTTCAATCGCTACTATTTTCCGCAAAATGCGAAACAGGGAGCGGTGATTGACGAGCGGTTCAACGGCGGAGGCTGGATCGCGGATTACATCGTGGACTGGCTGAACCGACCGTTGTTGATGGCGGCGATGACGCGCGAAGGCAAAGACAACTACATTCCGTGGGTGATCTTCGGGCCGAAAGTGATGCTGATCAATCAATATGCTGGTTCGGGCGGAGATGCGCTGCCGTGGATGTTCAAGGAACTGGGCATCGGGCCGCTAATCGGAACGCGTACCTGGGGCGGACTGATCGGCATCGGCGGCTATCCGTCGTTGATGGATGGGGGAGCAATTACTGCGCCACGCTGGGGATTATTCAATCCGAAGACCGGCGAATTTGACGTGGAGAATAAAGGCGTCGCGCCGGATATTGAAGTGGATTTCGATCCAGCGCTGTTTCGGCAGGGGCACGATCCGCAACTGGAGAAGGCGGTCGCGGTGACGCTGGCGACTTTGAAGGAACATCCAGTAGCGCCGGTGAAACGGCCGAAGTATCCGATTTACAATTGGCCGAAAGTGCGATCGGATGCGAGCAAGACTGGGGTTGGTTCGAACTAGCGGCGCAGCGGTGGGCACAAAATAACTAATGTTTGGCGGCTCGCTTTGCGGTTTCGAGGAGCTGGGCCAAGGCGGCTTGGTCGAAATATTTTCCTCGCAGCCAGACGGCCTGGATTTGTGTGGTGTTGTGGATGTCGGCGAGCGGATCGGCGCGCAGTAAGACGAGATTTGCGATTTTGCCGGGTTCGATGACGCTGAAGTCTTTCGCGTTTAATTTACTTTCGCCGCCGGCCAGGAATTTTGCGGGATTGATGGTCGCGGATTGCAGGGCGGCGAGTGGAGTCAGGCCGGAATCCACCATCATGGCGAGTTCCTCGTGCAGGCTGAAGCCTGGGAAGCAGAAAGGATTCATTGCGTCGGTTCCGGCCATGATTGGTACTCCGGCGCGAAACATAGCCCCGAGGATGTGCTGGTCAGCGGGAAAAATACTACGAGCAAATTGATATTGCTGGTTGGTCCAGATGCGGAGCTGCGGCTGGATGCGCTCCTGCCAGCGTCCGCGGGATTTTTTGCCGATGTAGACTCACCTGCGCTGGCATTATGCCGCAAGCGGCTGAGTTTATTGAGGCGACTAGACTTTGTGTAATAAAGTACTTGACATAATGAATGACTTTGCTATGATGTGAAGCGCGGCGGAGAAGGTCCAAGAGGAAACTCACATGCTAAAGCGGATATTGGCGATCATCGCCATTTTTGCGTGTACGTGTGTCGCGTGGATGATTCTGGGTACGTCGATTTATTTGCGGACAGAGAATGCGGGATCGGAGTTGTCGAGCCGGGTGGCTTCCACCTGGGGAACGGCACAGGAGCAGCACCCTCCTGTGGCCAGCTACCTTACGAAGGCGACGAAGACGGTTGAGACGGAAGAAAACGGGAAAAAGATCAAGAAGACGGAAACGCACGATGTGTCAAACGTGGTGCCATTGGACTCCAGCCAAATCGTGGCCGACTTGCACATTGATTACCGGCAGAAAGGGCTGTTGTGGTTCAGCACGTATCGAGTGGGGTTTGCGGGCAATTACACTTTCCAGAATCCAAGCGAGCAAGAAGAGAGTTTCACAATAAGATTGCCGCTGCCTTCGAAACAAGCGGTGTACGACGGAATGGAGATCTCGCTGGGCGGGCAAGTGCTGCCTCTGGATTTTAACGGCGCGGACGTGACTGCACACGGAGTACTGAAACCGAATGCAACAGGGGCTGTGCGGATTGCGTATCGTTCGCAGGGGCAGGATAACTGGATCTACAAATTTTCCAGCGGAGATGAAGTGGCGCGAGTAAAGAACCTTCATTTGCTGGTAAAGACGGATTTCGGCGGATTCGATTTCCCGGAGAATTCATTGTCTCCCGCAGAAAAGCGGCAGACTTCCGAGGGCTGGGAACTGAAATGGGATTATCAGAATCTCGTTTCCGGCTTCAATATAGCGCTGAGGATGCCGCAGAAATTGCAGCCAGGGCCGTTGGCCGGGCGAATTTCTTATTTTGCGCCGGTACCGCTGTTCTTTTTCTTTTTCCTGGTGTTCATACTCTCGACACTGCGTGGAATTGATTTGCATCCGATGAATTATTTTTTTCTGGCATGCGCTTTTTTTGCGTTTCATCTGCTGCTGGCCTATTTGTGCGACCACGTTTCCATCCATGCGGCATTTGCGATTTCGTCGGCAGTATCGATTTTGCTGGTGGTGAGCTATCTGCGGCTGGTGGTGAATTTGCGTTTCGCGGTGGTGGAAGCAGGGCTGGCGCAACTGATTTACCTGGTCCTGTTTTCGTATGCATTTTTCTTTGAAGGGTTCACGGGACTGGCGATCACGATTGGCGCGATCCTGACGCTGTTCGTGGTCATGCAGATGACCGGCCGAATCCAGTGGACGGAGAAATTTACGAGGAGAATTGCCTAGCAGCGACCTAGAGTTGGCCTGACGAAAATAAAAGCGACACGGGCTTGGTTCCGTGTCGCTTTGTTATTTGGGCTTAAGCAATCGGGATCAGTGTTTCGCGGGTTCGGCGGTGGGAGGAAGAACGCCGTTGAGGCGGAGATACATGGATTGTGCTGAATAGTGGTCGGCCCAGGAGCCAGAGAGGATGAACATGACGGCGGCTCGGGAGAAGGAACGGCCGTTGAAGAGCGGGATGGAGTCGGCGAGATGGGAGTCGTCAACTTTGGCCAGAGAGGAGGAGCAGAAATCGAAAGACTGTTTGAGAGCGGCGACGAGCTTGTCCTTCGAATCGGTTTCGGCCAGCTTGGCGCCTTCAGCCGCGGCTACGCCGGAAATCTTGGAGCAGAAGAGATTGTTGGAGTCGGCGATGTGAATAGCCAGATGAGCAAAGCTCATCTGGTCTGCAGTGGGCTTGAAAGAAAACTTGTCGGCGGGCATGGCTTCGGCGGCGGCGGACATGTTTTTTGCGGAGCGGGTTAGGCCGAAGCGGAGGGCGTCGCTGACGGGATTTGTGGAGAGTGCTGCGGGAGGTGCTGCGGCTTGCGCAAAAGTTAAAAGCGGAGTGCAGACGAGAGTCGCTAGGACGGTGAGTTTGCGGATCATGTGAGGGCTCCTTTGTTGGCAGGGAAATGGTACGCCGGAACGGAGTCGAAAGTCGAAAGCTAAAAGTTTAAGTTTGGCGGGAAATCGTGGCGGGAATTGCGAATCGAGATTGGGCGAATGAGGCTTTTAGCGCAGAGTGCGCAGAGGGCACAGAGAAGAACGCAGACGGTTAGCGGGTTAGCGCTTGGCCGGGGGTTGCGCCGGTGGGTTTGTTCACGGACCAGACCAGGATGCCGTTCACGAAAACTTTTTCTATGCCGACGGGGAGTTCTTGCGGTTTCGCAAAGGTGGAGTGGTCGAGGATGGTAGTGGGATCGAAGAGGACTAGATCGGCGTAAGCGCCTTCGCGAAGAATGCCGCGGTCCTTCCAGTTGAGGCGCTGTGCGGGGAGGGAAGTCATTTTGCGGATGGCTTCAGGCAGCGTGAGCCAATGTTTTTCGCGGACGAAGCGGCCGAGTACGCGGGGGAAAGTTCCGGCTCCGCGCGGATGGGCTGAGCCGATGCCGCCGTCGCTGGCTACCATGACCCACGGTTGTTGATAAAACGCTTTGATGTCACTTTCGATCATGGAATGGCCGATGACTTGGGCTTCGGTGTTGGCGGCGTCGCCTTCGCGGACGATTCGAATGAACATTTCGACGGGAGAAAGTTTGTTTGACTTCGCGAGCTCGGCGAGTGTGTGGCCGACGTAGGAAGTGTTGGGCTTGAATTCGGTGATAATGAGATGGTCTGGGCCGCCTAAATCGGCGATGGCTTTAGCGACGCTTTTGGGATTTTCGTATTGTTTGTCGGGAACGATGACTTTGAGATTGGAGTGCCAAGCATCGTAGGGATAGCAGTCGGCTAGAAAATCCACGCCGCGGTTGCGAGCTTCTTCGATGACGCGAATGTATTCGGGAGCTTTACCCTGAACGGCGATGGTGCCCAGCTTGATGTGCGAGTGGTCGACGGGGATGTGCGCCTGCTCGGCGATTTCAATTTCTTCCACCAGAGCGTCGAAAGCTTTGTCGGCTTCGTCGCGGATGTGCGTGCTGTAAAGGCCGCCGTGTTCGGCGGCGCTGCGGGCCATGGCGACGAGTTCGGCGGTGTTGCTGTAGCTGCCGACTTCGTATTCGAGACCGCTGGAAAGGCCGATGGCGCCTTCGTTCATGGCTTGCCAGGTGAGTTGGGCCATTTTTTCGATTTCCTGTGGCGTCGCCAAACGTTTGAAATCTTTGCCCATGACTTGCTCGCGGATGGTGGCGTGTCCGGCGAAGACGGCGACGTTGAGGGCGGCGGGATGTTTGCGGCGTTGCTCGATCCAATTTTTTATTGGCCAGGGAGAATCGCCGTCGGGGCCTTGTATGGCGGTGGTGATGCCTTGCGCGATTTGCGTTTCGGCTAACGGATCGGTGTCGAATCCGTCGATGGAGTGATTGTGAATGTCAATGAAGCCGGGAGCTAGCACCAGGCCATGGGCGTCGAGAACTTGTTCGCCGGGAGCGGGGGAGAGTTTGCCGATGCTGGCAATGCGATGGTTGCGGATGCGCAGAGCGCCTTCGCGAAGTGGAGCGCCGGTACCGTCGGCGAGTTGCGCGTTGATGATGAGGATGGTGGCGTCGGCGGGCGAAGGAGAGGAATGGAAGTTTAGGGGAGCCAAGATTGCAAGCGAGGGCGAGAGAACGACCAAGAGAACTAGGTGGCGCCGAGTGAACATGAAAAATTCCTTCGCGATTCCCGAAATTTTTGCCCCTGGCCGACAGCGGGATGTGGCTTACACCGCGCACAGCCCCCGCAAGAGCGGGGCAGGCACGATTGGCTGTGCTACTGGTGCTCGGAGCGGGTGCGGAGATGGTACCAGACAGTGATGAGAATGATGGAGACGACGAGGATGAGCGTGGAGATCGCGTTAATTTCTGGAGTGATGCCGCGGCGCAGGCGGCCCCAGATTTCGAGGGGGAGCGTGTATTCGCGGCCATAGAGGAAAAAAGTGACGGCAATTTCGTCCATGGAAAGAGTAAAGATGAGAAGCGCGGCGGCGATCAGAGAGAGTTTGAGATTGGGGAGAGTGACGAGCCAGAAGGTGCGCCAGGGAGTTGCACCGAGGTCGAGAGAGGCTTCTTCCTGGCGGCGATCCATTTTTTGCAGGCCGGCGAAAAGTTCGGTGGTGGCTACGGATATGAGAGCGGTGCCGTGGCCCAGGAAAATTGTGATTAGGCTGAGATCAAGGCTGATTCGGACCGCGAAAAGCAGCAGGGAGAGTCCGGTAATGATACCCGGAAGAATCAGCGGAAGAAGAACCAGGCGGCGAAAGAACGATTTGCCGGGGAAGTTGGCGCGGTCGAGAGCGAGTGCTGCGAATAAGCCAAGTGTGAGGGAGAGCGCCACGGCTCCGGCGGCCACGATGAGGCTGTTCACGACGGAATCCCATATGGCGGAGTCAGCGAAAAGCTGACGGTACCAATCGAAGGTGAAATGGCGTGGCGGAAAGCCGCCGACTCCGTCGCGATTGAAGGAATAGACGACGAGGACGACGATCGGCAGATAGATGAACGCGAAAACTAGCGTGGCGCAGGCAGCGAGCAGTGGAGCGCTGCGGGTTTGTTTTGTGGCGGCGCTCATTCGAATGACCAGCGCTTTTCCACGCGCTGCGTAAGGGCGAGCAGCGAGAGGGTGATGATAAGGATAAAGACGGAGATGGCGGCTCCGAGAGGCCAATCATAAGCTGCGCCGAAAAGCGATTGCACTAGGTTGGCGATCATGGTGCCTGAAGGACCGCCGACGAGTAGCGGCGCGAGGAAATCGCCTAGTGAGAGAACGAAGGCGAAGGTGGCTCCGGCGAGGAGTCCGGGGAGCGAGAGCGGGAGGACCACACGGAAGAAAGTTTTGCGTGCTGACGCACCGAGGTCTTGTGAGGCTTCGACAAGCGGCCGCGGAATATGTTCGAGCGAAGCGTAGATCGGAAGAAAGACGAATGGCGTGTAGATGTGCGTGAGCATAAGAACTACGGCGAACGGGCTGTAAAGAAGCGCGGAGACGGGGCCGTGCGTGATGTGAAGATATTGCAGGAAGCCATTGAGGACTCCGTCGCTGCCGAGAATGGTTTTCCATGCGTAACCGCGAACTAGATAGCTGACCCAGAGCGGGACGATGACCAGCTGGTAGAGCAGTTCTTTGCGCGGGCCGGCCTGAAAGGATAAGAAATACGCGAGCGGGTAGCCGAGAAGTACAGAAAGAATTGTGACGGAGGCAGCGATGCGCACGGTGCGCAACAGGACCTGGACGTAAAGCGGATTTTTGAAGAGTGTCAGGTAGTTGTCCAAATTCCAGTGATGGAGGATGACCCCTTCGCGGACGGTCCAGAAGCTGTGCAGGAACATAAGCGAGTAGGGAAGAAGCAGGAAGAGCGTGACCCAGAGGATGGGAGGAAGGGAGACGAGGAGCTTGTAGGTGCGGGAATACATCAGAGACCAGTGACCGGTGGGAAAGGACAGTGATCAGAGATCAGCGACCAGAGAACAGTTAAGAAAAAGAAAGCCTGGGAAAAGTGCGCTGTCGGGTGAACGCCAGCGGAAATGAGGTCAGAAGAGGGCATGGTCAGTCGCGGACGGGGATTGCGTCGTTGGAGGAAAAGATAAATTCGTGAGAACCGGTGAGTTCAGCACGTGACGGGATGCGGGCGCGGAGTATGGCGCCGGTGGCGGTTTCGAGTTCGAGGAGTTCGGTGGCGCCAGAATAAATTTGTTGGTGGATGGTCGCGGTGAAACGAACTGGTTCGGCCGGTTGCGCGGAACTTGCCTCGGCCGTCGAATAATCACTAGCGAGGGAAATTGCTTCGGGGCGAAGCGAGAAGAGCGCTGAGCCGTCTTCTTGCCCACAAGGAAACTGGAAGGGCCCGCATTCAGCAATGCCGTTGCGAATGATGGCGCGCAGTAAATTGGTTTGACCGATGAATTGCGCGGTGTAAGCGGTGGCGGGACGCGTGTAAATGTCGCGAGGCGAAGCCACCTGCTCGAGTGCCCCATTGCGAAGAAGAGCGATGCGATCGGAAAGGGCCATGGCTTCTTCCTGATCGTGGGTGACGAAGAGAAAAGTGATGCCGACTTCGCGTTGCAGAGATTTTAGTTCAGATTGCATTTCTTTGCGGAGATTGGCGTCCAGCGCGGACAGCGGCTCGTCGAGCAGAAGAAGTTGCGGGCGATTGACGAGCGCGCGGGCAAGCGCGATGCGTTGTTGCTGGCCGCCGGAAAGTTTTGTGGGTTTGGCGATAGCGTACTCCCCCATGCGAACCATGGCCAGAGCATCGGTAACGCGGGTGGCGATTTCTGTTTTCGGCGTGTTGGCTGCGTGTAAACCGTAGGCGACGTTTTCACTGACGTTGAGGTGCGGGAAAAGCGCGTATTGCTGGAAGACAGTGTTGACGCGGCGTTTGTACGGCGGAAGGGTGTCGAGGCGGGTGCCGTGCATCCTGATTTCGCCGCCAGTGGGCTGTTCGAATCCCGCGATCAGACGAAGCAGCGTGGTTTTGCCGGAGCCGCTTTCACCGAGCAGGGTGAGAAATTCGCCTGCGGCAATTTCCAGCGACAGAGTTTTCAAGACTTCTCGCGCGCCGAAGCGTTTGCTTACGGCGCGCACTTCGAGCAGCGTGGCTCCAGGTTCGAGTGAATCGGCAGCGGAATGCGCGGCGGGTGACGAAACGTGGGTCACTGGGCGGCTTTGACCTCGTTCCAGATTTCGTTGTATTTGGCGCGGCGTGGAACATCCTGCCAGAAATAGATGTGCGTCATGTAGGCAGCAGCATCGTCGAGGTGCAGAGATTTTTGTTCGTCGCTGGAAAGATATCCTACGGCGTCAGGGTTGGCGGGCGTGTAGTGAGTGATGTCGCTGACAAATTTTTGCGTTTTGGCCTCGACCATATAGGCGAGGAATTCAGTGGCGAGATCCCTGTTCTTGCTGGCGGAGGTAATCATCAGGTGGTCAATCCAGCCGGTGGTGCTCTCTTTTGGTATAGTTTCGCCGATGGGGAAATTCAATTTGCGAAGCTGCGCGGTGTTGAGCGGCCAGCCCATGGCGAGGACGATTTCGTGATTCTGAAAAAGATTGGTGAGCTCGCCGCCAGTGGACCAGAATTTGCGAACGTTGGGTTTAAGTTCGATAAGTTTTTTCTTTACGGCATCGAGCTGGGAGTCGGAGAGATTGTAGAGCTGGCCGGGGTCGGGCTGGTCGTAACCGAGAACTTGCGCGGCCATGTAGATGCTGGAGAGTTCGTCCCACAAAGAAATTTTGCCGCGATATTTGGGATCCCATAGAACGTTCCAGGAATCAGGCGGCTGCGGAAACACGCTGCTGTCGTAGAGCAGCGAATTGGGTCCCCACATGAACGGGACGCCGAAAACCTGGTCGTTCGCCTTGACGAGAGAAGAATCGCGAAGGCTGGCCGATAGTTGCACATAAGAAGGAATTCTGGAGAGATCGAGCGGCGCGGCGAGCCCGGCTTTGACGATCGAGGCGGCAACATCGCTGGAGGGCGAGATAACGTCGTAGTTGGCAGCACTGCCACCGCGAAGTTTGGCCACAAGTTCATCGCTTGACCCCATGTAGGAGGCAACGACTTTGCAGTGGTGAGAAATCTCGAAGGCATGTACGAAGGAAGGATCGGCATAGCCTTCCCATACCAGCAGGCTAAGCGTGGGCGGAGAATTTCTGCAGGCAGCGAGCGAGAACGAGATGAACAGTGCGGCCAAGAGCAGAGTCGTGCGCTTCATCGATCCTCCACAAAGAAAGAGCGTCAAGCGTTGGTAACGAAGAATTTAACCTAAAAGGTGGGCGGCGTGTTGATCCATAGCAGCCAGGATTCCGTTTTCCCAGGATTGCGCCAGCGATGTGGCGTGGAACTCTGGAAATAAAGACTGTCGCCAGGCTTCATGCGGTAATGCTCATCGGTGTTCAGCCAGATCTCAAATTCGCCACGCAGGATGTGCAGGAATTCTTCGCCTTCGTGAGTGTAGGATTCGCCGCTGCCGCCGCCGGCCTTGATGCGAAAAAGATGCGGCTCCATGGCAGTGTTGCCCCAGGCAAGAAGTTCCATGCGGACGCCTTTGGTGGTCTCGAGAACTTTGCGCTCGGCTGGGCGCACGAGCTTGGAATTGTCCTTGGCAGGCTCGAAGAACGAAAGAATATTGGTGCGATAGTAGCGCGCGATGCGCCGCAGGGTGCCAATGGAAGCGCTCATCTGGCCGCGTTCGAGAGCGCTGAGAAAACCGACGGAAACTCCGGTGGCGCTGGCAACCTGCGCGAGGGAAAGATTGCGGCCTTGGCGGAGGCGGCGGAAACGCAATCCGGGCGATGCGGTATTTTCGGCCGGCGTTGAGACGACGCCCTGCCGTTTAAGAACGTGAACGATGGCGGCGGGATTTAATCCGCGCGCGCGCCGAAGAAAAATGGCGCGCTGCAAGAGGCGCACGTCCGCTTCATTGTAGAGGCGATAACGGCTGCGAGTGCGCTGCGGTTTGATGAGCCCGAGGGTTTCCCAGGCGCGCAGGGCGGAAGAAGAAATTCCCACGCGGCGCGCGACTTCGCTGATGCGAAGCGAAACGCCGGCATCGCGCGAAACCGATGCCTTGGATAAATTCTTTCTTCTTGACATCACCACGGGCTTTCCATAAGTTTACAGGATTATAGTAAGGTTTACGGGGCACGGCAACCTCGAAGGCGCGGTGCCAAATCAAAACTTCGAGGCTCAGGGGTGAGTCAATGAAAGTGAAATGTTTTCTCCGCACATCCTCGTGCAGGAGCATGCTATTCCTTTTTGCCTTGGCATTTTACGGGGTCATGGGTGCAACGAATACTCTTGCGCAGAGTACGGGCGGAAGAATACGCGGGACAGTAACAGACGCGACCGGTGGCGCGGTTACCGGCGCGAAATTGAGCATCGTCAACGAGGCCAACGGGCAGCAGCGGGACGCCGATAGCGGCGGTAATGGCGAATATATTTTTCTTGAAGTTCCAGTTGGGACCTATGACGTATCCGCGAACCAGGCGGGATTCAAAAAATACCTGCGTAAGGGCATCGTGGTGAATTTGAACGAAGTGCTGAATCTGGACATCGTGCTACAGGTCGGCGGAGCCACGGAAACAGTGGAAGTGACTGGTGCTCCACCGCTGGTGGACACGACCTCGACGCAGCTTGGCGCAGTTGTTGGAGAACGCGCGGTGAGCGAATTGCCGCTGGCGCAGCGCGATGCGTATCAGCTTCTACAGCTCCAGCCAGGCGTTCAATCGCAAGTCGGTTTGGATACAGTTTACGGCAGCGATCGCGCAGGCGTGGTGAGCGTGAACGGCGGCCGCGGGCGCGACAACAATTTCACGGTAAACGGCGGCGACGGTAACGACCAATTCGCGGGCCTTCCGGCGATTCAACCATCTCCGGACGCCATTGCTGAGTTCCGCGTTCTGACGAACACGTTCGATGCGGAGTATGGCCGGAACTCGGGCGCGGTCGTAAACGTGGTGACAAAATCCGGGACCAACGATATCCACGGGAACGCTTACGAATTTTTTCGCAACCAGAATCTGAATGCTAAGGGATTTTTCGACACTACGAAACTGGACTATCTCCAGAATCAGTTCGGCACGACTTTAGGCGGGCCGATCAAGAAAGACAAGACGTTTTTCTTTGTGACGTATGAAGGCGACCGCATCCGCAGGGGAACCTCTGGCGATACGGTTACAGTACCGACGGCCGCCGAAAGGGGCGGGGACTTTTCGGCCGGAGGCCAAGCGCTGGCGGGAGACCTGAGCTCCGGATTGAATTTTGCAGGACAGATTACCCAGCAAGGTTTTGCGGACTTGCTCAACAGCAGGACTGGTTGCGCCTCAGCGGTGCAAGCCCAGCATCCCGGGGCGATAATCCAGGCGGGATCGTTTTACGGATCACATCTTCAAGACCCCAACAATCCAAGTAGTCCCGTGCTGCCAGGAATCTTCACCAACACCATCACCGGTGTGGACAACCAGATACCAATGCAATGCTTTGATCCTACCGCAGTAGATTTGTTACAGCAGTTTGTGCCACAAGCAAATATTGGAGATAACACCTTTCAGGGCGTGCCCCTGGGTCACGAACACAGCGACCAGTTTACGGTAAAGATCGATCATGAGATCACAAAGAAGCAACATCTGACGGGCTATTACTATTTCGAACAGCATCATTTGGAAAAGCCCTTCGCGCGATTCCAATCTGGCGGTGCAAACCTGCCCGGGTTCGGGGACCTGACGGATGAAAGAATTCAGCAAATCAATATCGCGCATACGTATGCAATCGGTACTACGGCGGTGAACGAAATACGCTTCACGATGTTTCGTGAAGGGCAGGGCACATTTTTGCATCCTCAGCATACAAATCTAGTACAGGACTCGTGCAAAACGGTGGCGACGACAAACTGCTTCGCCGACCCCAATAACCCGGACCTGGGAATTCATCCGGGACTCGGAGCGAGCCGCGAGGGCGTTCCATTTGTCAACATTTCCGGCGGGTTCAACATCGGAAATAACTTTGAAGGGGAACTACCTCAGACTGGCAACACCTTTCAATGGTCCGACAATTTCAGCAAGACCATCGGACGGCACGACCTGAAGTTCGGAGGGGACATACGTTACCAGCGGTTCGATCAATCGCTATTCTTCGACGTCAGCGGGCAGTACTTCTATTTTGGAGGTGGCCCGAACGACCCAGGATACGCCAACCTCTTTCCTAATTATCTGCTTGGAGCTCCGGACGAGTACGGGCAAGGCTCTGCACAAGAAGAACGCGTGCGTAGCAAGGCTGTTTATCTCTACGCGCAGGACAGTTGGAAGATTAAGTCGAACCTGACATTAAATTACGGCCTGCGGTGGGAACTGACAACACCATTGGCCGATGCGGGCCAGAAAGTTCAGACATTCCGGCCTGGGCAGACTTCTACGATTTATCCTTGCCAACTCTCTCCGATCAGTCCCCTTTTTGGGCCGGGGAATGATTGTAACAGTACCGGTGTAACCCCTGTCGGCCTGGTGGTCCCTGGCGATCAGGGAATTCCGAACGGACTTTCGAACACTTACTACAAGTCCTTCGCGCCGCGGATTGGTCTGGCCTGGAGTCCTAGCGCACAAGGCGGGTTTCGTGGAAAATTGTTTGGCGGGCCAGGGAAGACGAGTATCCGTACAGGGTTCGGCGTCTTCTACAATCCGGTCGAACAACTTGTATTGGAGCAATTCAGCGCGGAACCGCCATTTGGTGGCAGCACTTTTCTGTTTAACACGCAGTTCAACACTCCATTTCTGAGTCAGGACAGTTCAACGGCGTTCCCCAATCCGTTCAATGGCATTCTGAATCCGCCGCGCGGACAGCCCGTGGATTGGTCGCTGTTCCGCCCGATCCTGCTGTTCGGACAGGCGGCGAAGAATCCGAGGACGCAATACGCCGAGCAATACAACTTGACGATTCAGAGAGAGGTTGCCAAGAATTTGGTGTTACAACTTGCCTACGTTGGGCGGCAGGGACATCGGTTGTTGGCTTCGCAGGATTTGAATCCGGGAAATCCGAATACGTGTCTAGATCTACAGGCGCTTTCCGACTCGACCGGAGACTCTAGCCTCGCCTGTGGCCCATTCTTTGCGGACACGGCATATCAGTTCAATTTGCCGGTGGGCTCGGTGTTCCACATGCCGTACATATCCGGCCCAACGCCTGGCGGGCAGAATATTCCTTGCCCGATCGCAAATGCCCCGGCGGCTTGTACAGTTACGGGAACTGGCCAACAGATTACCCTGGTTGGACTGAGGCCGTACTCTTCTCCGCTGTGCGACCCGTTCGCGAATACCGGTTGCCCGCCGGACGGAATCGACGTGTTCTCGAGCATTTTCACGCAGAATACGATTTCCAATTCTGCTTACAACTCGTTTCAGGCCAGCTTGGAGAAGCGATTCTCGAACGGGCTGCAGTTTACGGCGTCGTACACCCTCGGCAAGTCGTTGGACAATGCGTCCACGTTTGAGAACCTGGTCGATCCGGTCAACCCCAAAAGGAACAGGTCGCTTTCATTGTTCGACGCGCGGAACCGATTCGTATTCAGTTATTACTGGGAATTTCCAGTTCCCAAGTATGAGGGATTTAAAGGCAAAGCCTTGAATGGCTGGGCGATGTCGGGGATCACTGCGTTCCAGAGCGGGTTTCCGATTCGAATTACGGAGCAGGACGACATCGAACTGCAATCCAGCTTTGATTTTGAAACGCCGGGACAACCCAATGTTGGCGCTCCGTTCCATACCATCAATCCGCGTAAGTTGACGTGTGCCGCGGGCACCGGTACGGATCCAACGACGTGCACACTGATCAATGCAGGATTCAATCCGGACGCGTTCACGGAAGACACAGTTGCACCAGGAACGATCGGCAATGCGCCGCGGACGATATGCTGCGGTCCAGGAATCAACAATTGGGAGTTCGGATTCGTAAAAAGCACCCCAATCGGCGAGCGGTATAAAGTCGATTTTCGTGCCGAACTCTTTAACGCATTCAACCACGCCCAATTTTTCCAGCCCGATGGAAATACTACGGATGGAACCGACTTTGGCCGCGTAAAGAGGGCGCGGGATCCACGCCTTGTGCAGTTCGCGCTGAAGTTTTACTTCTAAGCTGAGCGCGCGGAATATAGAGATAGGCAGGAAGCGCAGCTCACGAGGGCTGCGTTTCCGCGCGTCTGGAAGAAGATTTTTTGCAGCAAACTGACGGCAGGGAAGAGACCTGCAAAGGGCTAACCCCGCAGAGCGGGGCTGGCTTGTTTGGAGAACGGTCATGTCGTACGAAGCACTGAACAAAGAAATCGCGGCATACGAAAAGCGCACGCCGAAGTCGGCGGCGGCGCACAAACGGGCCGAGAAACGTATTCCGCTGGGGGTCGC
>Ga0137403_10005636_pt1 | contig 14487 bp, 15 predicted proteins | sample CZOMad2_1_16fung_FD_122057 | JGI IMG/M metagenome (GOLD analysis project Ga0137403, IMG submission 122057) | Vadose zone soil fungal communities from Angelo Coast Range Reserve, California, USA - CZOMad2_1_16fungal (Hybrid Assembly) | ecosystem: Environmental > Terrestrial > Soil > Vadose zone... | reverse complement strand
GGACTGCCCGAGCGATACCACAGCCATATTCCCGACCGAGATCGTCAATCCAAGCGCGGAGAAAATGCCCAAGTCGCGTTCTCCAATTCCGTGCTTGATGAAAAAACTGGGAATGCTGGAATTCAGGGTGGTCAGAAGCACAACGATTCCCAGCGGAAGGCTTCGCCACAACAATTGGCGCTGCTCGTCGGCATTGAATCGCGGCGCCAGTTCTCTGTTCAGCAGAAACCATTTGGTTTTCCGGCGCAAAACATGGGTTCGCTCGCGAGTGTCGTAGCCAAAGAGCACGACAGCGCGCGCCGCCGCCACGCCCGCAATTCCCCAGACCACGCTTCTAGTGGCATAGGTAATCGTCGCAAGAGCAAGCACGGACAACGCTGCCCGGGCCATCAGCGATTTGGAAATTTCCGCCATTCTATTGTGGAGTTGCAGCCGCGCGTAATACACGTCGCTGATTGTCTCGATTCCGTACGCTACGCCCACCAGCAAAACCACTTCTGTCAGTTGGCGATCGTAGTGAAGAACCTGAGTGATGCTAACAATAACCACGAATGCGGCAAACGTGGTGAGTAGCCGAAGGCTCAGGTAATGCCCAAATACCGCCCGGTCGTTTGCGCTGGAGTTCATCACCGACCGCAACTGCATATTCGCCAGCATCATCGCGGGATAAACGAGCGCAAGACCCAATGCGTACTGGCCGACCTGCTCCGGCCGCACCAGTTTCGTCAGCAGCATCAGGATTGCAAACTGGCCGGCGGCGTAGACGGCATTCCCCACAAACGTCCAACTGAAGTCCGCGGTCAGCGAGGAACGCTCGCGCTGTCCCAGAGCCAACACGTTGCGCGCCTCAGTGCTCACGGGTCTCGCTCGCTTTTGTCGCTGTGATTGTCATGAAATGTATTTTTATTCGATGCGTGGATTGCCTGGTGCCGGAATAGCCTACTTCCGGGCGGCCAGCGTTTCTCGTGCCATCACTTTTTCCGGAAGATCTTTGGCCAGGGCCGATGTAAAAATCACCGCCCCGTCCTTATTCAAGTGCATTCCGTCCGGCTGATAAAACTTCGCCGAAAGCGCCGCGGGGTCGACCGGCACGGAAACTTCCACTCCTGCTGCCCGCGCTTCGGCGCTCATCTCGTTGATTGCGTTCCCGGAATCCAGTGTCGGCGGGACCAGCAGTATCAGCCTGGCTCCGTTCGCTTCGCACAACTCGCGCAGTCTTTGCAGGCGGGGGAGGGTGATTTCCGCGAATTCCCTGCCCTCGGGAACCGAAGGCTTCTGATTCACCAGCGAAAATAGGCTCTCGAGATGCGGGACAACGTGGTTCAAAACCTGCATTCGAATCGCATTGCGCGTATCCCAGAACGTGCTCGAATGTGCCAGCAGCAGATTGCTGGTTGACGTGCGATCCAGCTTCAAATCGGAGGCCACCGCAAGCGTGTCCCGCGCGTTGAAAAACATCATCGGCGCATAATCCTGGCGCACGCCATTTTCCAGGAAATAGTTCACACCGACGCCGAGAACCACGACTTGCGGCCTGGCCCCCCGCAGAAACAGCCCATGCAACCCATACAGCCAGTCGTAGTAGCCCGTTGCTTCCAGAAAAATGGGATAAACATGTATTCGTGAAGCTGTCAGCTCTTGCAGGCGATCCAACTGCACGCCGTGCAGTAGCAACGAATTGCCGACCATCAGAACGGTCGGCGGTTCACCCGCATCGACTGGACGGATCCTTAACGCCTCGTCGTATTGCCGCGAAATCCGAGCGTACGTCGCCGACTGATGGTTCAAAAGGTATATCGACGCAATTTCGAACACCAGAATAAGCAGCACGCAAATCGCAGAGAGGGTCTTCGCATAGGCAATCGCTTCGGACTTAGAACCGGAAGTAGACGAACGCATTGAGATTGCTCCCCGAAAAAAGCGCCAGCACAACAAACGCGGCGGTGGCTAACCCGGTTCGAAACGCATACGAACTGGTCGCGAATGGATATTCCTGATTGTTGGCTTCCATCAACAGATCCACGATGAACAACGGTATAGAGAAAAGGCTCAGCATCAGAAACGCTGTTCCGTACTCGCTCCGCCAGGAGAGATTAGAAAGTCCGCCCAGGTATTGTGTCGCCGCGGCTAGCGAGGTCGCGCGAAAATAAGCCAGGCTCAGGCAAAACACGTTGAACGTAAGAATCCGCTGCCCCCAGATGGAAAGGAATGGGCCCAAACCTTTCGTTGGAAGCGCACCGCCTGCTCCCTTTGCGGCAGGAAAAACCAAACGTTCCATGGAGAGCACCACGCCATGTATCGCGCCGAAAATAACGAACGTCCAGTTTGCACCGTGCCAGAGCCCGGCAAGAATCATGGTGGCGATCAGATTCAGGGATGTTCTCCACTTCCCGCCTGAACTGCCTCCCAACGGGATGTAGAGATAGTCGCGCAGCCAGGTGCTCAAGCTGATGTGCCAGCGCCGCCAGAACTCCTGCAGTCGTTGCGACAGATACGGTTGGCGGAAGTTGACCATGAAATGGAAGCCCATAAGTTGCGCGCTGCCGCGGGCGATGTCGCTATAGCCACTGAAATCTCCATAGACCTGCCATGCGAATGCGTAGGTTCCCAGAAGAACTACCCACAGGGTCGGCTGCCCGAACTGACCGCCAAACGCGGCGTTCGCCAGCACCGCGCAATTGTCGGCAACCACGCACTTGCGAATGAGGCCGGAGAAAATCAGCATGATGCCGTCGAAAAACCGGTCGGCGAAGTCAAAACATGGATCATGACCGCTGAACATTTGATGGCCATCGCCCTCAAGGTTGGGCGCGCAAAAGATTTGATCCGCCTTGAGCAATTTGTCCGATACAACGTCTTCAATCCTGACAAACTGAATCAAATTCTGGCGCGACACAACCTGGTTGAAAAATGGCGGCGGTTCGACGATAAATACATCAAGGGCATCCTATGAGCGAATTGATGGAAAAACTTTTGGCGGACAAGGCCGCAGAGCGCAAGCGGCTCGTGACACTTCCCTATGAAGAGAAGCTCACGCTTCTGGAGAAAATGCGCGGCCGTGGCTTGTTGATAAAAAAATCTCCGTCTGTGCAGAAGCAATCTCATCGCGGCAGCGATGCGGGTGGCAACGGTTGAGGTCATTTGCTAATGCTCGTTCGCAAATCTTTTTCCAGACGGGCGAAGGCGCGTTCAAAGGCGGCTGTAGCGTCGGTCTGTGACCGACGACGGCGCTGACACAGCGCCGCTACAGGAAATCGGGGAGGTGATATTTGCGGACTTCTTCCGCCAAAGCTTCGCCGGTGTCCGAGTCCAGGCACTCCGATTTTTTCAACGTCGCGTAATCCGTCAACGGGATGGGAAAAAGTTTGCACCGCTTTCCGGAGCCGGTTATTCTCGTCAAGGAAGAATCCAAAACAATTATGAAAACTTGTCTTGAACCGAAAACAATATCAAATGAAGCGGCTTGCGATTTGCCATTTATCCTTCGTTTTGTTGAACCTCTCGATCAAGCGGATTACGATGCATCTATCGCAGATCACGATCTAGCCACGCGAACCTATTCGCCGCAAACGCAAACCTCCATAGCAGTGAGAAATGGCTCTAGCAAAACCTATGATAGCACCTGTTCAGGGTTTTGGCAGAATGTTGACGACAGTAAAATATCAGATACCTAATTGATCAGATACGCAGAATCCGTGATTGCAATCATTACCAGTAAGGACGATTCGCACGCTGATTCCGTAATCCGATATTTGAGTGAACGTGGACGAGATGTCTTTAGGATAAACAGTGAAGACATAGGATGTCGTTACACGACAAATTTAAGAATATCCGCGAGATCGGCTTGGACTGGCTGCCTCAACGATGAGGTTGGCAGACAGCTAGACTTACATACGCTTAAGGTCGCTTGGTTTAGGAAGCCCAGTTTTGAGTTTGATCTGGGCAGAGCTTTCGAGCCTGAAGTTAACCGCTATGTTTGCTCTGAACTTAAGTCGCTAATAGATACGATTTATTCACTACCGAGCATTGTCTGGATTAACAATCCATACACATCAAACAGCGCTAAATCAAAATTTCAACAACTAATTCTCGCTCGGTCACTAGGGCTGCAAGTTCCAAAAACACTCATCACCAACGATCCCGTTCAAGCCAGAGCGTTCTTTCAAGAATGCCATGAACGTGTTCTGATCAAGGCAATATACAGCGCGAACATTACAATAAACGGCATGAATCGCGGAATTCCATCTGCAATTGTCAGCCCGGAAAAATTTCACGAGTTTGCAGATGGCATTTCGGTTTTCTGAATAGCGCAAAGCGATACTGACGTTTCACTTCGGCATTTCCAGCTTCACCTTCGCCGCCACCTGCGCCACGTCTTTGTCGCCGCGACCGGAGAGGTTCACGATGATGAGCGCGTCCTTGCCCATTTTCGGTGCACGCACCATGCACTCGGCGACGGCGTGCGCGCTTTCGAGCGCGGGAATAATTCCTTCGAGCCGCGCCAATTTCATAAACGCTTCGAGCGCTTTCTCATCGGTCGCGTAGGTGTATTCCACGCGGCTGGCGGCGCGCAGGAACGCGTGCTCCGGCCCGACGGCCGCGTAATCAAGTCCGGCGCTGACGCTGTGCGTGGATTGGATCTGGCCGAATTCGTCCTGCAAAATGTAGCTGCGCGTGCCTTGCAACACGCCGAGCGAGCCGCCTTGAAATCGCGCCGCGTGCTGTTCCGGTTGGATGCCGCGTCCGCCGGCTTCCACGCCGACCATCCGCACGGATTTGTCTTCAAGGAACGGATAAAAAAGTCCGATGGCGTTCGAGCCGCCGCCGACGCAGGCGATGAGCATGTCGGGCAGACGCTTTTCCTGCGCCAAAATTTGCGCGCGCGCCTCGTCGCCGATGATGCGCTGAAAATTCCGCACCATCACCGGATACGGATGCGCGCCGTAAGCGGTGCCGAGAATGTAATGCGTGTGGCGGATGTTCGTCACCCAGTCGCGCATCGCTTCGTTGACGGCTTCCTTCAAGGTTTTTTGTCCCGCGTGAACCGGCACGACTTCCGCGCCGAGCATTTTCATGCGATAGACGTTGAGCTCCTGCCGCTGGCAATCCACCGCGCCCATGTAGATGACGCATTTCATCCCGAACATCGCGGCGACGGTCGCAGTCGCAACGCCATGTTGCCCCGCGCCGGTCTCGGCGATGATGCGCGTCTTGCCCATGCGCTTCGCCAAAAGAATTTGGCCCATTGCATTATTAATTTTGTGCGCGCCAGTATGGTTCAAATCCTCGCGCTTAAGAAAAATTTTTGCGCCGCCGAGTTCTTTGGTGAGACGTTCCGCAAAATAAAGCGGCGTGGGGCGTCCGACAAATTCCGTGAGATAATAGGAAAGTTCGCGCTGAAATTCCGGGTCATGTTGCGCGCGGAAATATTCTTCCTCCAATTCTTTCAGCGGATGCATCAACGTCTCCGGCACATAACGTCCGCCGTAAGGACCGAAGTGGCCTTGGGCGTCGGGCAAATCTTCTGCGGTGATTGCGCTCATGGTCTTATTTTCACGCAAAGGCGCGGGGCAAGCAAAGAATTATTTGAACCACTTCGCCGCGCGTTTGCATTAGACAGAATCGGCTCGGCTAAATACGAGTCCGTGTGAAAACTCCATCATGGTTGAAACTTCTACGTCCGCGCGGCGTCTCTGACAAGCATGAAACATCTTGCCGGATTCCTATAAGTTGCCTGAAGGTTCGGATCGCCACCGGGAAGTTGAATCGCGCAGGAGGATTTTTTTTGTCCCCAAAAACCAACTCACTTGCCTTCCCATTCATCCATCCACGGCGGATGTTTTTACACAGCCTCGCGACTGGTTAGGCGGTGCGGTCATTGTCAGAAAGCTATCGCACCAGTGGAATGAGTCTCCGTAACCGCTTATCTCGGAGGAAAAGCCCTCCCCAAAGCAACACCCCGAAAACGACGGGGAAGGAAATCGGGAACAATCCCGCACCGACACGCACATGAGTCGCCACGGCTCCGCCGAGATAGCCAGTCAGCAAGATGGCTCCGAGCACGGCCGTCCGAGGAACCAAATAGAGGACAGTGCTGATGAGCAAGACCACTCCGAGGCCGGTGATGACGCTCTCAGGATAGCCTAGTTCAACGGTCGTCTTGACGACCATTTCGGGCTTCGTGAACTTCATGGCGGCATCAAATAACATGAACAACACTGGTAAAAAGCTCATGATGCGGCCCGTCCAGAGCGCCGATGTGGAACTGGGAGCGGTCGTAGTATCAGGTGTCATAAATAGGTGGCTTTCCTTTGCTGGTTATTTCTTCGGTTTGGCGGACAAATTGTAGGCGACGGCGGCGCGAATCAAATCTTTCAAGGCCGCCGCATTCAGGTTGGCGCCTTCGCTGAAGTCAATCGCTCGGGTGGCCTTGGCTTCAAGACCGGCGTTGAAGAGGTGCTTCGGGTCTTTCAGGGAGGCCCCCTTGAAAAAGTTGAGCTTCACATGGCTCTTGAATTCGCCTGCGGCGCAAACCAACCCATTCCGAGTCCATACTGCGGTGTTCCACTTCCATTCCTCGGTAAGTTCGGGGTCGGCCTCGTGAATCAATTTGCGTAGTTGGGCGAGCATCGTGCCTCGCCAATCGTTCAGCTGTGCGATTTGATTGGTGATTAATTGCGAGGCGGTCGGTGCGGCCTTTGACGGTTGGTTCTTCATGTTTTTTCGATTTCGGTTTGGTTGGCTTTGGTTAGTCGGGAAGCAGGTAGCAACGCCTAACGTTCGAGGTGAGCCACGGCCGCTCGGGGCCGTTTGGCTTGCGCCTTGGGCTCTTTTTTCAGGAACTTCCGATAGACGGCCTGCGTCTTCGAAGAACTGAAACCTAGCACAGGATAAAAAATATGGCTCTCAACACGCTTCGAATTGCTCCGCACTACGATGGCCGGAGCGCCGAGTTCGATCGCCCACCGTTCTGCTTCTTCGACGAGACGCCGGCCGACGCCACGTCGCCGACAGCTTTCGGCCACGATCAGACCAACAATCTCCACCCTGAAACCGGACTCTAATACTTCGGACGCCTGCGCCTGTACCCAGCCCGCGATCTTCTCTTCTAGAGCCGCGACCAGCACGATCTGCTTCCGCCGATCCATGACCCGGCTGAGGCGACCAGCGATCTCTTCCGCGTTCGTCGGATAGCCAAGCTCGGCCGTCAACCGGGCAATCTCAGCCGCATCAGAAAGGACAGCGTCTCGAATGGTCATCTTTCGTTTTGCCCAACGTTTGTCTAAGCTAACTCTAAGTTGGTTTAATCGATTTGGTTAAATTCTGAACAAAAAAAGGTTAAGAAAAATCAGGTCGGCCAAAACCGAGGGTTGGTTTTAATCGGACTAATGCCGTTCGGTTTAATCAGGTTCACCGTCATCTGATTGTCACGGAAAATTCGGCCAAAGGCCCGCACTTTTTTCCCTCCCGTGAGGTGGACCCCGTCCGTTGGACAGCGGATCGGATAAAATGGCCGATCCGAGGGGGTCAGAGTGGGCTTGCCCCGATTTCTCGGACACTCGGTCAGGGTAATTTTATTTGGTTTGTTTCGGACTCGAACTGAACAGGGCTAACGTAACCAAGGCTCGAGTGGAGCCTGGTGCGATTATAAAACGACTCGATGTAATCGAAGATGGCGGAGCGGGCTTTGGCGCGGGTGGCAAACTTGCGGTGGTAGACGGTCTCGTACTTCAGGCTGCTCCAGAAGGATTCGATAAACGCGTTGTCGTAGCAGTTGCCCTTGCGGCTCATCGAGGGCACGAGGTGGTGTGCGGCCAGTGTTTGCCGATACTCGATACTCGCAAACTGGCTGCCGCGATCGGAGTGCACGATCATGGAAGGGCTGGGCCGGCGTTGAGCGATGGCCATCTTCAGGGCCTTGACGACCAGCGGCGTGTTCAGGTTCTCGTGCATGGCCCAACCGACGATGCGCCGCGTGTGGACATCCAGTAACGCGACGACGTACAGCCAACCTTCGCCCGTGAGCACACACGTTGCGTCCGTCACCCAGCCCTGGTCGCGACGCTGGGGCACGAGCCCCAACAGGCGATTGGGCGCAATCGGGTCGCCATGGCGGCTGTCGGTGGTGGCCACGCGATACTTCGAGCGCTGGCGCGCCCAGAGCCGCTCTTGCCGCATCAATCGTGCAACTCGGTTCCGACTGGCGGCGCCGCCCAGGACCCGCGTCAGCCGCGGGCTGCCATAAGTCCGGCGACTGCGGATAAACTCGGTGCGGATGCGCTCGCGCAGCACCAGGTTTTCCCGGGCCCGCGGACCCGGCGCCCGCTGCCGACGTTGCCAGTCATAATAGCCGCTGCGCGAGACCAGTAACGCTTCGCACAACCACTTCACCTTGTACCGGCCGCTCATGGCGAATGAGTCGCACCAGTTCGACGCACGTCACCCCGGTGATGTGATCGAACCCGATTTGCTGGAGGTAATCCTCCGCGACAAATATCCAGACCATCGGTGCTTCGGTTTTCCAGCGAATGCCGTGAGCTTCGCGCGACCCAAAGAAACAGGCCTGCTCGCCGCGCAAGGTGACGGTTCGGGTTGTGCCGTTTTCGATGACGGTCAGTTCACAGTCCGCCAACCCGAGGTGCAGGCCGATCTTGAACCACGGGTAGGCGTGCGTGGCCCAAATGGTTGGAGGCTGGAGGGCGTAGAAGATTGCCACCGCCCGGCCGAGGACGGCGGGGTGGTGATAAGGTGTGGAGCCCGGCGGCAGCACAAACGGCGTCGCGCCGTTCCGAAAAGGGGAAGCGGATCCCATAAAAATAAAACGCCCGCGTCGGCCTCAGCGCGGGCGTTTCGAGCGTAGCAGATTTCCATCTATGGATCACGGATGGGGCTGCTCGTTTTCGGGATGGGGCTGCTCATCTTGTCAGCTGGCGACAACTCGTTTATTTGTGTCGGCCAGCGACGGCACAACGTGCGCGCTAACACGAAGGCGTCAGCTGTATCGACCAGGGGCATGTCCTTGCGGCGTTCTTCGGCCGGGCAGTTTTTGTGCCGGGACTGGAAGGACTCCACGCGAGTTGTCCGGTCATCAGTGACCTCGACGAAGATTTCGCCAGTCGCGCAATTGCCGAAAATGGAAATCCATTTCCCTTTCTTCCCGGATAGCGGCGCTTCGCTGCAATAGCTCACGCAGTTGGGGGAGCCCTGCAGTTCAGTCAACCGCCGGGCGCACTCAATCCACTGCTGTTGCTGCGGGAGCATGTTCGACAGGGGTTGGCCCTTGTTCAGGCAGCGTCAGAATGGTGACCACCGCCTGAACCCGCAGGTGAAATTCCCAATAGGCCGAGCCCGTGATCAGAAGAAGGGCCCTCCATCTAAAACGATGGAGGGCCCAACAATGCGACCCCCTGACCCGCAAAATCATTACCTTTTAGAACTTGATAGTATCACTAAACGAAATGGTCCTTCCGCGACCTGCGTAATAGAAATTATCGTTCAAGTTGTTCGTCGTCGATTGAGGATAATAGCCAATATACTGCTTATTCAGGACATTCTCGACGCCCAATCCTAGCTCGCCCCACGCCGTTTTGTAGGTCGCGTTCAAGTTGAAGAGCGTATAGCCAGTAAAGTGAGACTCGAATCCGGCACGCCCAATATTAACGTTTCGCGAGAAGTATTTGTCAGCCTCCAAGTGCAGTCTGCCTTTTTCAGCAAACTTCCAATTGAGATGTCCCACCAGTTTGTCGGGGCCTTGGTTGTCGCCTGTAAGCTTCAAATCCAAGGGGGCGCCCTGCGCAACAGCGGTTTTTCCATCGATCGTAGAATAAAGCACATTGACGGAAAGTGTCTTACTTATCTTGGCTTCCGCGGTTAACTCAAAACCCTGAATCTCGATGGGAACTCGCTGGACGATGCTCTCGCCGGTAATCGGATTGAATAGCAAATTACTACCAAGGTCCGATGTAGACTTGTAATATGCCGCACTGAAACTCCCGCGCGCACCACGCCATGTTAAGCCAACTTCCTTATTTTTCGAAATTATGGGCTTCAGTTCAACTAAGCCAGTAACGGATTGATTTGGGATATTGATCCCGCGCAGAACTACGCCGAATTGAGGAAGACTGAAGGCTTCGCTGAACGAAGCATAAGCCGACCAACCTTGGACCAATTTGACTACGGCCCCTACATTCGGAATCGCCTTTTTGTAGTCGAGCGTTCCGCCTTGGACCACCTGGGGGCCGGTCGAATAAATCGTCTGGTAGGTGTCCACCTGAACTTTGTCGCTCTCGTAACGGACACCGCCTCGAACTGTCACCGGGCCTTGCGAGTATTCCAGTTGCGCGAATGGCGCATTTCCCGAATAATTCATCGGCGGCACCCAAGTGCGATTATAACGTGCCAGCCTCTGTTGTGTAGTGTCTAAGAGGTAATCGTATCCGGTGTTTAGCTCCAGCCCTTTAATGAACAGGTCCCGGCGGACCCAATTGGAGCGAATGCCCTTTTTGTGAGACTGGACTTCAGACTGATCAATAAGTGTGCCGACCGGCGCGAGTGCGGGATCCTGTCTTGATCCTTGAATGCTTTGGTCAGCCTCAAAACGCAGTGCTTCGTCGTTTTTGTAGAGCTGAACCATAAGCTCACCGCCGAACAAATCACTTTTCTGCCACTGCAGCGCCATATTGCTTATCGAATTGAATGGAAATGGACCGCCGCCAAAAGGCGTGCCCAATACGGAAGTTGTGGGTATGCCAAGTGCCCTGTTCCCGGTCACACGACGATAGTCTCCGTTGCTGTTCAATTGAAATCGGCTGTAGGAGAACTGAAAATGATTATCCGCTAAGGTATACCCCAGTTTCAGGAATAAGCTATTGGCAGAAGAATCCTGCGCGCTCCCGCTCGTATCCATGCCGACCAAGTGCCCGTCAGCATCGTGATCCATCCGGCGTTCGGTAAGTGCTGCAGACGCGAGCATATCAAATGCCCCTTGTTTCTGCGTGAAAGTAAGCGCCGTTTTGTAGGAAAGGTCGCTAGATTCAAATTGTGTCGTAACCTTTGCATTAACTTCACCACTTGAGCCCTGCTGCGTTGAGGTCTTTGAGATATAATTGATAATTCCGCCCGCGGCACCCAAGCCTTCAGTCGCCGATGGTCCGCTAATTACCTCGATTCTGTCGATTACTGACATGTCAGTAAAAAGCCCTGCGCGGCCAGTTTCACGCAACGGCGTCGACTGCGGAATGCCATCAAAAAGATATAGAGGTTGCCGCCCGCGAAGTGATTCGCCCACAGTTGCCAGCCCCTCACGCGAGGGTGAATATCCTGGAATTGTTGAGGCAAGGACCGTGGTGAGATCTTCCGAAACCAATCCCGCATTCATTACTTCATTTGTGGTAATAAGTGTAACCGCACCAGGAATCTGATCGACGGCTTTCGCACTACGCGTGGCGGTAGTGACCGTAAAGGTTTCCAGTTTGTAAGCGGGTTCGACCGTTGACTTGGGGGTATCTGCTTGTTGCCCGAACGCGGTGCGCGCGCCGCTTGCCAAGAGCAAAAGCGATCCGAGGATCGCGAGTGAATAACTATTCCGTTGGGGTATCTTCATGGTGTTTGAGGTGTCCTGATTTGGCTATTGATCAGTATTACGATCAAAAGAACTAAGTGCTGTGAGCTTTCCGCGTAACCGGGGTATGCAGTTCACTCTTGAATGAGCAAACGTTTGCGTTGCCGAAATTAAAAGCGAGCGCAATCGTTTGCCTCTTCTTAATACATTGTGCTCCATGATTTTCCATAAGAAGAAATTAGTGGCTAGAAATTCGAAGTGCTATTGCGCGTCTACAACGCACCGGAAACCCAGCGTTCCAGCCCTGTCTTTTGATGGTGCCATCAGCAAGTATTTCCCGTGCTGATCCAATCGGTATGCCTGAGGGAAATACCAATAGGAATTTTGCGGCTGATAGTAGCTACCCCCACGTAGTGCAGCCGCACGCGTGTGCTCGTCGATAAATTCGTCTGTCCATTGCCAAACATTTCCAACCAAATCCAGCACACCAAAAGGGCTTGCCCCAAGGGGGCAGTTGCCAACATCGGCCGGTCCAGGTAAATCACGTCCCCTATGGGGCAGGGGAACAGCACGCTCGTCCCAAACATTGCCCCACGGATAAAGTCGGCCATCGCTGCCCTGTGCGGCATATTGCCACTCCCACTCATGAGGCAGCCGCTTCCCAGCCCATCGAGCGTAGGCTCGCGCATCATCTAGTGATACCCACGTGACTGGTTTGTTTTCCCAACCTTTTTGCGGGCTACCGTTTCGCCAGTCATTGAGGAAATTGTGATCATCCGCAGGATGATATCCTGTCGCTTCGACGAATGCTTTAAACTCGGAATTTGTGACGGGGTGCTTGTCGATGTGAAAGGATCTGATCTCCATATGGCGTTGATGGGTTCGTCGCGGAGAGTTCTCCCATGGATATTGGAAATCTACGCCATCCCAAGTATTGCCTTCGATTTCTAAGCCTGTGACTCGGAAATCAAAATTTCCGGCCGGGATCGTCACCATTCCAGGCGGAGCGGCTGGGATCACCTTTGTCGAAGGAATCTCCACGATATTTTGTCGAAGCGAATGCCATTTATCCGACAAACTAATGAGCGGAACTTGCCCTAACAAATTCATTTTGCGGAGCAGCTGCTCAAGCCCTGCGACTTGCACCCCGGGATCGACCGATAGAACTGCACCATAGCCATGCCCCTCCAATGACATTTCCAGGATGGCTTGTGTGTCTCTTATACGCGGCGTCAATTCAGTGCCGCTCCACAAATCATAAAACTTCCGACCAGCCACATACGGCACGACTAATTCGTCACCCTGAATATCATATTCGTTGCGATTCACTAACGTCCAAAGCGTCGACCCCTTGACTGGAAACTTGCTCGAAAATATTCCGAACTGGAGTGTTGGCGTATGGGGTTCCCAATCTTTGCTGATAAGGTAATCAGGCAACGCGCGATAGATTGCTGATATACGCCGCATGGCTTCACCGTCTCTTGGTGTAATCTGATTCCAAATTCCCCATATATTTTCCCAAGCCATGAAGCCGATGCCGTTAAAAAAAGCATCTTGGAGATAAGAAGACTTATCTCGTGCCCATCGATCTTCAAGATTAGGCATATGTCTTGTTTCAAGCCATTTGACCTTACTGGCTGTCGGCACGAAATCATGAACCCAGGAGCCCCAGCTCTGGTTATTCCAAATCAGCAATTCATCCGACATAGGTGGATTCTCGGGCTCAAAAGCAACAGGTAGTCCAACGTCGTCCGAAAGCTTTCTGGCGATCTGCGGAACGCCCCTGAATGTGTCTCCATTGATGCCGTCAGCCTTTAACTCGGCCATGAGTTTTATCGTCTCGACCCAATGATCTGCTCCAGGATCGCGCGTTCCTCCGTCCCAACCCATCGTCGGAAAGAATACTTTTATTCCTCGCCGATGGAAATCCTCAACCACCTGTCGCAGTGCCGTAACCCCACCAGGCATATCCCGGTGGAGGTCCCATTGGTTTCTATTGTCGATGCCGATATTCGGATAGATGGGCCAAATCAAAACACTGTCCACGCCACCGTATCGTTTAACTAGATCGTCAACGTATCGATTAACAGTATAGATTTGATGCTCTGGATCGTAAAAATACCGATCCTCGACCATCATCTGAGTCTGAACAAAATTCCTTTGCGTCCACAATAAGTCTGATCGCCGATATTGAGAATCATCGTAGCCGATCCGTTTATAGTGTTCTAAGCGCCAATATTTGAGGTCTTCGAGCCAGCCGGGAAAATCGGCGGCAAAATCCACTTTCCATTGTTCAATATCCTTCAATAGGCCCGATGGCGCGTTACCGGGAGGCGGAATCTGCTGTTCAAGCCTTGTATGGGAATATTGATGCTTGAGGTTTTGGGCAGGCGACTGAACAACTCCACAGATCAATAGAACACAAAAGATCTTAAGTTCTGGTTTCATAGGTTTCGACTGGTTCTGTTGCGTTTCATCGGTAGCGATTCGGGAAAAGGAGTGTGCATTTGTCTACCCTGCGATCCAGCTTAACGGAGAGCCTATGTCTCGGCCTGTGAGACGCGCCAGCAACACCGACGCCTGTTGCTCCGTGAGCCCTGCAACAAATGTGTGCGCGCTCGTCATGGAGTCCGCTCGTTCAGGACAATCTTCTGCACTCCGGGAATATTTCGGAAGCGCTCCGCTAGCGCCAGAACGCCATTTTCCCTACCCGCGGGGAACTCCACAAGAAGCTTTACCCTGTCCTGACTAGTGATGCAGGACAAAACCAATGAATGCGGCCGAATCCTGTGTTCGCGCAGTCCCATTGCCACTTCCAAAAGGAGCGTTCCGCCAGTGGGCAGCACATCCGCGTCGATAATCAAATGAGCGTTCATCTTAGCCGCGTGCGCGAGTAGCACGCGCGCGATAAATATCTAATACGACCG
>Ga0137403_10005634_pt1 | contig 14490 bp, 19 predicted proteins | sample CZOMad2_1_16fung_FD_122057 | JGI IMG/M metagenome (GOLD analysis project Ga0137403, IMG submission 122057) | Vadose zone soil fungal communities from Angelo Coast Range Reserve, California, USA - CZOMad2_1_16fungal (Hybrid Assembly) | ecosystem: Environmental > Terrestrial > Soil > Vadose zone... | reverse complement strand
CACTTGCCGCGCTGCGAGCAGGTGCTGGAGCCGGACGCGACGGCGTGCCCGTGCTGCGAGGGCCGTCTGCACAAGATCGGCGAGGATGTCAGCGAGGTGCTGGACGTGATCCCGGCGATCCTGCGGGTGCTGCGCACGATCCGTCCCAAATATGCCTGCCGCGGCTGCACCGATGGCGTGGTGCAGGCGAAGGTGCTGCCGCGACTGATCGAGAGCGGCATGGCCTCGACGGCGCTAGTGACCCACGTGGTGGTGTCGAAGTTTGCCTGGTATCTGCCGCTGTATCGGCAGGTGCAGATTCTGGCCAGCCAGGGCATTCATCTCGACCGCGCGACGCTGGCCGGCTGGGTGAAGCGTGCCGCATGGTGGCTCAAGAGCCTCTATGAGCTGCAACTGCGGACGATCCAGGCCGCGCCGCGCCTGTTCTGCGACGAGACGCCAATGCCGGTGCTCGATCCGGGACGACATCGCACCCGCATCTGCCAGTTCTGGGCGCATGCCATAGATGACCGACCATGGGGCGGCCCCTCGCCGCCAGCGGTTGCCTACGTGTTTGCCAACGGCCGCGGCACGGCGGAGATCGCCGGACAATTGACGGGCTTTTCCGGCATTCTGCAGGTGGACGGCTATGCCGCCTACAAGGCGCTGGCGCGCGGTCATGGCGGCGCCATCCAGCTGGCTTTTTGTCTCGCCCACGCCCGACGCAAATTCGTCGAGGTGTACAAGACGATGCAGTCGCCATTCGCTCACGAAGTGATCGAGCGCCTGCAGGTGGTCTACGCCATCGAGGCTGAGATCCGCGGCAGCAGCGCCGAACAGCGGCTTGCCGCCCGCCGCACCAGGACTGCACCGCTGATGGAGGCGCTCAAGGCGCGGCTGACGGCAATGGTTGGCCAGCTATTCTCGCAGTCGAAGCTGGCGGAGGCCATCAACTATGCGCTCAATCATTGGGATGGGCTGACGCTGTTTCTCCGCGACGGCCGCGTTGAGGTTGATAGCAATTCAGTCGAGCGTTCAATGCGCCCGATTGCAATGGGAAGGCGAAACTCATTGTTCAGCGGCAGTGAAGGCGGCGCCGAGAGCTGGGCAATTCTGGCATCGCTGGTCAACACGGCAAAACTTCACGAACTCGACCCGCAGGCCTATCTGGCCGACGTGCTCGAGCGCATCGTCTCCGGGCGAACCAAGAACCATCAGTTGCACGAGCTGTTGGCCTGGAACTGGAAGGCTGCCCACGCCCGCACCACGCAGGTGGCCGCATGAGCCGGCGTCGCGATAAAGCATCGTCGTCGATGGCGGCTGCCGCCATGTCGCTCGTGCAGCTCGAGCGATGGCTGCAGGACCGCACCGAGCGGCGTCCCGTCGCCACCAGCCTGCCGGTGCTGGACGGCTACATTGCCGCGATCGTGGCCGGGCCAGTGTCGATCAGCCCACTCGATTGGATCTGTCCGCTGCTCGCCATCGACGCCGACGCCTTCAACCACGGCGGCACGCCGGAGTTCGCGCCGATCTCCGCCGTCGTGCAGCGCCACAACGAGATCAGCAACGTTCTTTCGACCGCGCCACATCGGTTCGCGCCATTGCACAGCCGCAAGCCGAACGGCGACGTCGACGCGGCTCCTTGGTGCCAGGGTTTCCATGCCGCCATGCAGCCGAGACTAAAGGCCTGGGCCCCGCTGCTCGACTTGAGCAACATCAACCGTGGCCTGCTTCTGCCCATCCTGTTGCACTGTGTCGACGATCAGGGCCGGCCGCTGCTTGGACCGGCGAGGAAAGGGCGTGACACCGCCGAATTCCTGCGCAACACCCACAGCGATATCCCGGCAGCCGTAGAAGCCATGCGCCAGTACTGGATGCCGATCCGCTACGCCCGTGCTGGCTGACTACTGCCTACGTGGACGCTCATGCCGGTTACCATCAAACCATTGCACTTCCTGCCATTATTGAGCTTGGCGCGTGGCGTCAATCAATGATCGATGCCATCGCAAGATTCGAAGACGCTTGATCCAAGGCCACACGCGAAAATCGGTAGTGTCTCAGTTTTGAAATTTAGCGAGGCGTCGGAGGGGGCGGAAGCAATGAATCGAGAAAACCGGCCCAACCCCTGCCCCTCCATTGCTTATACCACAGCCAAAAGTGAACAACGACCGTGATAATGGCAGCGGCAAAGAAACTGTAGGCCAGCGCAAAGGCCGTGCATCGGTCGGCGTCAGACAATCCTGTCCACCGATAAAGTCGATACAACCAAGCTGTGCTGACTATCACTCCTATAAAGCAAAGTAGGGTCTTCAATGCTTCTGTTGTCGCCACGCCGAGCGCTGCAAATAGGATGGTTGCAGGAACCAGAAACATCTGACAGGCCGCGACCAATTTATCGTCCATCGGAGCCTCCCCATCTTTCCCACGAACTTGCCAAGCTTACCGTAAGCATTAGCTTATCCCAATGCCACGAGGACCGAAAGTTATCTGGGGTTTGTGACAGTCGTTCCTTGCCGTCTTGAGCACGGCCCCGCCTCTGGGCAGGGGGGCTTAGTTGAAGGCAGGACCGTGCTGGGCCACGCGCACCAGCGGGGCTGGCATGGCCCACAGTAACAAACAGGGGCTATGCGAAGTGGTTCCCACCGACCACTGGCAACGACACTAAAGGTATCAAAGAAGCGGCCTCAGGCCGGTGGGTTCCATTAGGCTTGGAAGAACGCGAACCACATGCCGAGAACCAATACGGCGAGGCAGGTAGTGACGGTCAGCCGCGCGATCACTGACGGGCAGGGTCGTGCCTCTATTGCTGTCCTTACGGTAGCACCGTGCTTGTTGGCTACCATGACACCCTCCTCAACAGCCTCCGAGAAATTGCCCCTGTAGGTAGGTCTACGCCGGCGGCTCAAGGTTCATAGGTTAATAATCTGCGGCGACCTGAGCGCGGCCCCGCTTGATGCGATTCGGATTTTTCGCAAAGGGAACTCGGTGCGTCCGGCATTGGTAATGCCCAATCGTCCGAAATCACCAACGACTCCAAACCCGACCGCTCACGGCGGGCTTTCACGTGGGCTAACGCCGGTTTAGCGGCAACCAAAGGAAACTATGTCTACAAAAATCGACAATTTATTTGAAATCCAAGCTCAACAGTGAATTCACGAAGCTTACAACTGGCGAAACTCCAAATTTACCGGCCGCACAGAAAGTTCAGCGCATCGTACTGACAGCCGAGAATGTTTCTGACGGCTACTTCGCCAAGATTGAGCCATTCTTCGAACCGGTCTCCCCGAAATTCCTTCTTATGGTGAAGGTCCTCAACGAAGGGATTATCAGCGGCGTTACGTCCGCCACAGATTTCGATGAATATGTCTCCTTGCTCGTAACAGCATTGCAGACCTAACCACTTTCCCCACTTGCCCCGCCGTAGTTTCCTACGGTGGGTTTTTTCATGCAAATTAACAGAACCAGAAAAATGATATTAGAACCTGAAAAGCAAGACTGCGCCGAATCGATTTCACACAGGCTGATTAAAACGAAGGTTTGGCGTGAGACTTTGTCGGCCCAATACCCAGACGACCCCCGGAATTTTCGGGCAATTGAGGCACTTACGATACTAGCAAAAGACGCGACGAATTTATCTGACGAGTCATGGTCGCTTCTCAAGGATCAATACGATTGGGACTCGGGCCGCTGGCGGGAAGCTGTGAGCCTTGCGGCTCGACAAGTTGGTTTCCGCAATCGATCGAGCAGCTTCCCGCATTTTTTGAGGACGCTGATTGGCGCATTGTCGCTGTCGAATGCCGCGTAAGTAGAATTGAAGATAGAATGTCTTTTTATGATCGCGACTCGACCGTCCCTTTTTGGCGGTCGAATGTCGATATTGATTCTCTTTTCGCTGCTCACTCCCATAGGCCAGACCGCGCACAATCTTGGTTACGTTATCGCGACGTTTCAGATTCCTGCACCGCCTTTGGGCAGGCCGTATTGATGCGAGGCCATTTCGAGGCTGGCTCGCTATGCGCTCACACCTATCATTGGACCTTCACGCCGACACATGCTGGTAACCCGGCCATCGTTCTGCCGGTGCAGGATCAAGGAAGGCTCGTGGATTTGCTTGCCATTGCTCGCCATGACTATCGTGTCTGGGGGTGCTGCACTGGCGCAGGCCAGTATGTTGGCAGGTTTGCCAATCCTCTGCCTGTGCACGACACGCCGTACAGTTGGCTCATGAGCAACTGCGATGGTGTCTTGCCGCTCGCTAAGGCTTTCTTTCCGCTGATGCAGTTCGCTCCCAGCATCGTTGCTCAAGACGGCGATCACGCATGGGAGATTGCCCATCAGGCTTTCATCTATCCGGCAGAACGTTTTGGCTTGGATTGCAATGCTGCAGAACAGGCCGCGTTTGACCGGATCAGTTTTGAGGATTCCGAATGACAACGCTTCGCGCATACGGCGTTCGGGATGGCTCGATCCCCGCTAATGACAACGTACCGAAAATATCCGCACGCGGCGCGTTCCTCAATATCGTGAAAGAGCGGGCTGGAACACCGCTTCTGAATCAGAAAGACCGTTTCCAAATCACTTGGTTCGACGACGCCGATCAGTCAACGGCCAAGGAAGAAATCGTTCAGGGCGTGCTTGGGGCGGGCGAATTCTCTTTGTTCGTGGCCAAGCCCGGCACCGGTAAGAGCGTGCTGGTTGGCGATATCGGCTGTCACATTGCGGCTGGCCTCGATTGGCACCGCCGCAAGGTCAAGACAGGGTTGGTGGTATTCTTCGCTGTAGAGCGCAAGAAGCTAACGGAGAGGCGCGTTGCGGCATGGCGTAAGAAACACGCCGTGTCTGGCATTCCATTCGTTGTCGTCGGCGGCAAACTCGATATGACCACCGGCCTTATCGACGCCAAGGCGCTCGCCACAACCATCAAGGGACTGGAAGAAAAGAGCGGACATAAGTGCGTTCTAATTATCCTCGATACTGTGACTCGAACCTTTGGGTCAGGTGACCAACATCAGTCGCGGGATATGCAGCGGTACGTCCAATCGGTCGACGAACTAAACCGGGCCACGAGTGCCCATATTGCCGCTATCCATCATTCCCCTTGGAACGATGACAGGGGCAAGGGCGCGATTGATTTGGACGGTGCTATCGACGTGTCATTCGTGGTCAACGTCAAAGGCACAGGACCGGCCAAGGTTTTCACTCTGGCCTGTACCGGTGCCAATGACGGTGAGGAAGGCCCGGTTACTTCTTTCCGACTGGAAAGCATGGCGTTGGGCACAGATGCTGATGGCAAGATCACCACAGCCCCGGTGGTTCTTCAAGTCGATACGGTGAAAACCGACGGTTCCAACCTCAAGGGGAATAGCGCCAAGGCGTTCGACTCTTTGGAACGGGCTTTAGAGGTCCATGGAGAATGCCCGCCAGATGGCTCACCGGGCTTCCCTGATGGGGTTGTGACGGTGACACGCGATCAATGGCGTGACCAGTTCTACTCCGACACACGGGCCAAAGAACCCGCCCTGATTGACGCTACCCTTCGCCAGCGGTTTACGAGGGCCGCCGGGGATCTGCTCGATACCGAAAAAATCATCGCCATCGGCGAGCGTTGTTGGATAGCGTGACATGGCGTGACATGTAGCGCTACATTCAAAAATGTAGCGCGACCATCCTAGCGCTACATGAGCTACATCCCCCTGTAAGGGGGGTGTATGTAGCGGTGGTTTGAGGAAACTCGATGCCCTTTATTCGGCAGGACAAACCTCTCCAAGAGGTCTTTTCGCTCACAACACCCCACCACATGCTGAACAAGCTTTACTGGGAAGCCAAACAATTTCGGAATGCCTGTGATGACCGAAGTGACGACATTTATGCCTATCCCAACGCTGGATACATAGCGTTTAATTGTGCTGTGACGGCCCTGCACTGCGCAGATTGGGCATGGTCGGCTGCCGAACCCGACACGCGCAGAGAGTTGGGCAACAAGCTGGGCTTTCGCGTGAAGGGTAACAAGGGTGACGTGATAGCATTTAGCGACGCGCTGGAAAAGCTAAACCGCGATTTCTATATTTGTCGACAGATAGCAAACGGCTCCAAGCATATGCGGCGCGGCGACCGTAACCATGCTGTCGAAGTTTCGGTTGAATGCTCCCCGCGAACAGCCGTAGAGGGCCGATATTTGGTCGATTTCGTTATTCGAGACGGCGATAAGCAAGAACTAGCAACGGCCGTCTTCGACCGCATTTGTGAATTTTGGTATAAGCTGTATCAGGACCTCGGTTACTCCGAGGGAGAGTTCATTTGCTAAGCACACGCCATCAAGCGCCCGGCGCTATGCGGCATGAGCGACACCGAAATCAATTTTAGCTCAACCACCTAGATTTTTGGTGCGAATTTAACTACAACGCACAAACTGATTTTTAGACCAAAACATTTTTGATATTCGCCGCGTCGGGACACGCGGCCCCGGGACACAACACAACATCCAGCGCCCCTCGCCTCTCTTTGGCGGGTGTAAAGCTGTCTCGATTCGTGCGCATGCTTTGGCGGGCGGCTCTGTCTGTTGCCTAGTATGGGAGGAGTTTTTTTACCCGGCGTTGGCGGGAATGACATTGAGCCTTTGAACGACACCGCTCTGCAAAAGCGGTGAACGCAGAACTGTGCAATTTTTTGGAACGGAAAAGGAAGATCGAAGATGTTGAATGCGGAGACGATAACAGACGGTGCGAGTAAATCAACCAGTCGGGAGGAAGTGTTTGTGCGGCCACTGATCGAGGCGGCAGTCAGACTTATTCAGAATGAGAAGAATATGAAGAAACTCGACGGCGAGAGCGTCGTCATCACATATTGCGCAAGTAGATTTAGTGGTTCGAACCTTGGCTTCCACAAGACGTATGCGCTTCAAATTGTTAGTCGGGGGAAGACCGTACTGGACGTGGTATGGGACGACGAACCTAACGAGAAACCGCTCACACACAAGTTTCGATGTGGCGATTGGGAAGAGACAATTCTGAGCGCGTCTCCACGCTTTCATTGAGCGCGCGCTGAATTAAGCAACCATTAGAGAAACGACTCCAAGTCGCCCGCCAATGCGGGCGACGATCTATTTTTGAGTTTATTTCACCGACCCGACCGGCCAGAAGGGCGGCGGGATTTCATTTATGGGACAGAAATTTGATGAAGTACGAAACCCTTGAGTCCGACGATAATAACGAAACCCTTGACCCCCACGACACTAAGACGGTGAACAATTCCGTTCACGAGGAGAACGAGACAGCTACCGAAGGCAAGCCACTTGTCAGAAAGAAATTCAGAAGCACGATAGAAGACGACGAAACGGCCGCCGCCGTACAACTGGATAAGGACGTTCTCCTTGAACCCCAAGACCAAGACGATTCAGAGCACGACGCGGAAACACTTCTTCGGGTTGTCGATTCAGTGATAGCAAAGCAGCAAACCAAAACTCGGCTGCAGGAAGCAATGAAGAACTTCACGTTTGTCGAAGCTGAGAAGACACCAAAGATCAAGGAAGAAACGTTCGACGAGTCGTGGCACATTCGCGATCAGATCACACGCGGCAATCTTGGTAAGGAGGATCAAACCAAAGCGCGGCTATCGTCTACCATCCATCGACTCCGTAGCGACTGTTACCTGACCACGTTGGACCCTCTTGGCGTTTCGGTCCACACGCCCCGCAAGGAATCGAGCACTGACTTTGCAGTACAGAAGGACAGCCACGGCAACGTTGTCTATGAATTTGGGCAATCGCTAGATCGCAAGAAGGCTAAATCCAAACGTGACGATGGTGTAGTCGAAGCTTCACACTATGGTTCCGCGCGGAAGGCAAAACGATCCGCAGTCGTGCACGAGTTTAATGTTCATCGAGACGAGCCGCTTTCATTCTCGATCACTGATGCAACAAATACTATCGAAGAGATTCGAGCCGGGCTTGGCCCGCTCTGGCGTCTCTTGGAGCCGGTGATTTGCAATAACATGAAGTCGGCGGAAATCGGATATGCCTACGGCAAGACAGACCCGCAGGCATCGGCAACAGGAAACGTGATCCTGACAATCGCCATTGAGGAAGCGGCGAGTATTTACGACCGCATCGACGAACGCGAAGCCAGCGATCTGACATACGTTGAATGGCTGGAATCTCAAGACGACGCGTTGCCGGTACCGGCTCGGAGATTGAAACGCGCGCTCAGTCCCGGTTCCACCAGTCTCGTCTTTCGGCACAATTATGCAGGAAAATCAGGGCTTTCGGCGGCAAACGACAACCATAGCCGAGCATTGGCAGCCTAACCTATAAGCCAAACCCGCCACCACGGCTAATAGTGTAGGGATAAAGTCCATTCATCAAATCCGACTTAACGCAGCCCCGTTGTCACCGCGCGGGGCTGCTTTCTTTTTCGACCTTTCGAAACATCAAATAGGTATTCGCAACGAGGATGTTCATGCAAACTTACACGGCTGCCGCTATTGCGGAAGCAACGGGAGCGTCTGTACTGACGCTGCAGAGATATGTGCAGCAAGGCCACACTGCCTTCCAACCTTGCGATGGCAAGTCGCGCGGTTCCGGCGACAAGCGTAAGTACTCGACTCGTCGCGCGATTCAAACCGCCATCACCATTGAATGCTCGCGCCTTGGTATCGTCCCATCGCGTGGAGCTAAAGCAGCGTTCGAATTTTCTGACCGAACAAATACCGGCCGCGCTGTCGGCGAACTGTATCCGCTCGGTACAACTATTTTGGTTGGCTTACCGACCGGCGAAAACAAAGTAATCAACGTGCCACCCGACAAATCCATCAGCGACGTGCTGTCCAACGACAGCGCCGCTTTCATAATCGACTGCGGAAGCGTGGTCGCAAAGGTTACATCCAAATTGGACAAGAAATGAAAATCCCCAAGCCCGCAGAATTGCATCCGCGTCTCACCGAGCTAGAAATCAAGCGCAACAAACTTCACACTGAAAAAACCGCGAAGGTCGCTGAGGCCGCTATCATCCGTGCGCGTATTCAAGATTCGCCAAGTAACGGTAATGCGGCCGAGAACCGAGTTCGTGCGATCTTGGGTGAAGCACTGCTCCCCGACACCGCTCCCGATATGCCGCGACTTGAACAACTGCTTAGAGAACTGCAGGATATAAATGGCGCAATCGGAATATTAGAAAATGCAATTTACAACGAGAAGGCTATCGCCTCACGATTGGTATGTGAAGCCATGAAACCGGAAGTGACAAAGCGGGCAAACGCTTTTGCGACGGCTCTCATCGATTTGCACGCAGCGAACTCCGAATATGACCGGTTCCTTGAGGAGATCGAGAACACTGGCACAAATATTTCGTCGTTAGGGCGCGTTTCGATAAATGGCTTAGGCAGCGTGAAAGACCCATGCGGACAGTACCATTACGGCCTTCGCGAGTTCGTAGACCTGGGATATCTTGCACGGTCGGACATGCCAAAGGCTATACGTTAATGAACGCCTTCATTGATATCGACATGCGCGCTCTCGAAAAGAGCCAGGCTCGGGCCGCACGCATCCGACGTGGCGGGCTAAGGAACGCTCTTTTTCACGACGTGAAAGACAGGGCGATTGATGGGCAGTCGAATAGATTCAACGTACCGTTCCCTTACGGTAATGGGTTTATCATGCTCAAACCCAATTGCTTTGGCGAGTTAACGAAAAAGAAGGTGGGATTTAGAATCGATCATATCGATAATAGTGAACTGGCAGATACCGACGGCGCCCTGTCATTGATGGTTGATGACGAACGAATTCAGTTCAGGCTAGAATTAGAGAAGTGCGAGCGCGGTTACGCGATTGCGCGAATGTGCGAGATAGACTCACGCTCTGCTGTATCGATTGGTTGCGATATCACCGAAGAGTATAACGAGAGAATCGCGGGCCATTCCGTGAGAGTTGTTACACGTGCACGGTTGAAAGAGATTAGTCTGTGCAAGGAAGGCGCTGCAGGCGATGACGCGTTCGCAGTGCTAGTTGACACAACAGCGACGCCTAAACCCGTGGCGGGTTCGCGTTCAGCAACGTTCAACGCCGCCCAAGCTTTGCACAAGGTCACGCGCAAGGTGCGGAAGCTTAAGGCGCAAATTGCGGCGACGTACGACGCTCCCCGTCCCGTCCGATGGTCGATGCCGGTGGACCAGCTCAACAGAATGCAAACCGAAGAGACTGAGCGACTAATTGCGTACGCGCGAAAGGTTCACGGGATATCTAACTGACGGGGGTTGGGCGCTTCACGTCTAGCTTCCGCCCAGCGCGATCCCTGCCGGGCCCATGGTGTAACGGGCAGCACCGGCAGGGATATGCGCAACAGGGATACGGCAATCAGTTTCGTGCTGGCTCGCCCGGCGCCCTGTCGAGCGGCGGGTGGGGCCTTGCTAATCCCGTCGTGCCGGGCGGCGCATCGTTGCTGGCGTGCCTCGTGTCAACACCCTCAAGCGTCGTAATGGCGGCTACAATCATTCCGGCTGCTAGGATGATGGCAAATATTGCCCCTTTTATGCGGTGGCTGTTCCGGTCGTTATTCATGACAGGGCCCTCCTACGCTAACAGGTAACGTTGGGCGGTTAGGCTGGTTCCCTAGCCCGAGCCATGTTGCAGGAACGTAAATGCCAATACGGCAAACGCTATCAGCGTCAGCACCACCATCAGGTTGATGTACCTTGGGTCGGGCATCGCCTGCACTCCTACTACACCTTACGCCCGTATCGCTGCTGTTTCTACATGCAGCGCAGCATGGGTTAGGGGGACCCTCGAAGTCTACAGCTTCAAGGGTACTGGCACCGACTGGGTCATCCGGACGCACATTGCCAATTCAGAATCTCCGAAAAAATCGGTAAATACTCACTTTCAAGGACAAATTAATATGCCACGGCCAAGAACGCCGTTAGCCAAGGCTAAAGCCACTGGCCAAGATATTATTCACGCCACGCGGTTCAAAAATAGAAAAGAACCCGCGTCGCTCGGCCCGTTGGGCGCTCCCCCGATCTGGATGAAGAAAAAGGACCAGAGAGATTCCTGGGAGACATTTCGCGACGAAATTCCATGGCTCAACAAATCGCATAGGTGCCTGACCGTAATCGCCTGCATTGCGCGGGCCGATCTTATCTCCGGTGCAGAACTGAATGTTCGCATGGCGAATTTGCTGCGGCAATGTCTTGGCCAAATGGCGGCCACGCCAACTGACTCTTCCAAGGTCACGTTGCCAGATGACGAAGACGCCAAGGACCCGGCAAACAAATACTTCTAAGGTCGATAAGCACGAACACACGGCGTGAAATCGGCGCTGAACCCGACTCACGTTTTGCTTTTTTAAGTTCCAGCCCAGCGATGAACTTGCTGCGTTGTGGGAGCAGTACGGGAATCAAGAGCGATTCTTTTGGCAGCCTCCAATGCGCTGTCCAGAGCCGAAGAGTGCTTGCCAGTTTAAGCACCAATAAGCTTCTGCCCGCTAGTTGTGCTGGAGAGAGTAACTGCCCGCTATGCCCGTGCTGGTAATTCGGTACGAAGATCCAAGCTAACGTTTTCAGGAACAAAGCCAGCTCCATCCGACGTTGGATCGCTATAAAACACGACGCCCCATTTTCTTGTTGATGGATCAAGAGAGACGATATCATAACACATCGGCCTATTCTCAACTCCCGTTGTCGAACCACATCCAACTATTAAGATTTCTTTCGGTTTATCTCGAATAATTAGATTGGCCTTCACGACATGCGGAACATGCTTGTGGCCGTGCAATATTAGCGAAACGTCGCGCGCACCGCACCACGCCAGGAATTCGTCTGCATTTTTAAACGCAACAAACCGATCCTCCTTCCTTGAAAGAAGATTCAAGATTTTTTCATAAAAGACCGTCGGCTGGGACTCGTAGGTGTAGGGATGATGATGAACCACCGCGACTCGCATATAGTTGGCTATACTTGGTCGGTCCTTCATCATCCGGTCGAACGCTGATCCTCGTGAAATGCGCTGCGACTCGCTTACCGAACCGGTAGCGAAATTGCCTCCTTCGCTGGAGTGAAAGCAGAAAAATACTACCTCTAGGTCGTCGTCTACAACGATAGGCTGGAAGCCCACGTCTACGGCTTGGTCGGCGCTACCACCGAAACCTGCAAGTTTATTTCCCGAGGTTCTAACGTCGTGGTTTCCCAAGACTAAGATGGGAACCTTCTTACTCCAAGAAGATAAGTCTTCATGAAATTCGTCAAAGAGCTCCTTGGGTTCCAAATTCGGCTCGTCGAACAAATCGCCGGAGATTACGACCCGGTCCGCGTTCGGAGCAATCTTTCTGAGATGTTGCTTCAATATTCTTCTTCTTCGATTCGCGAGCGAATCTCCGAAGTGCAAATCACTGATGTGCAGAATCGTTTTTGCGGCCAAGCGTTTTGATTCTGCTTTGATGCGACTCTGGAGACCGCGCACAGTGCGTTTGACCGTCCCCCCTCTGGCTACATAGGCTGTAAAAAATTGATCGGCCTCATCCAAAGTGAAGGCGACTGATTCTTCCGATTGGGTCCAAAATACAACGGCAGGCGGTGATATGGGGCGTTGAGCCAAGCACCGACTTGCAGGAAAAGGATCGACAATGTTGACAAACGCATCGCTGCTATACGGCATTAACACCAAAATATCGAGCGCTGAGTTTTCAACATAATGTTTGTATGCCCGATCGAGCGCGACCTGATCTTCTTCCTTGCCAGGTATAAGCAGCGCGTACAATGCGTAACCTGTGAAGAATTTCTTAAGAGGATCAAGAAGCGAGGCGACTTCGGCCCGGCTCATGATTCTATCAGTATTATTCATGGCTAGTCGGTTAGCTAAACTCAACGCTTGCTGCTGCAGCCGATCTTGCCACGTCGCATCAGTAGAAATTGTACGCCTTCGAATTTCTACTACATCGGCCAAGGAATACAAAAACTTCCTAAGCGATTGTTCCTCGCAACGAGGGGCAATTTTCGCGCCTTTGGCTGTAACATAAGCAATAAAATTGATGTGCTCGATATCAAATCTCGCGCCCATTTTAGTACCTCCGATTGTTCGGTCGGTGTGGGCTACTCAAACAGGCGGCTGTTGCTTTGACCAGGTTGCGTATTTTCTACATCCGCCATTTAGCGGAGATAAAGTCCTGGGAATTCCGCCGGAGGAAACGTAGTATATAAACGATGCCAGCGAATATCCACAGTCCGGCTCTGATGAAAACGGCCGCCGAAGCGAGTCAATTGAGACAGGCGTCCTTACTTAAATGCTAACCTCGCGCCAATGACACGCCGAGCAAGTAGCCCTTATTTTCTACCGCACGGGTTGTCCGCTTCAACGCCTTGGCGATTTTGGTGACGCCAGCTTTGGACTTTGCCATGGCTTTCAACGTGCGAACGTCTTCCTTTGACCACGCGCGACGAACTACTTTCTTAGCTTTTGCCATTCTTTCTCCGAATCGTATTGAGGCAGAGCCGGACTTCTATCATGACTGCCGCGCTTCGAATCGAAGAAGACACTTCAATTGTGAGAATGTGATGGTGAGGGTCGCGGGAAAAAACAGACATGTGATCTAGCTTACTATCATCGATCTGAGAAAACGGGCATGTACCTCTCATTTCGAGGGGACGACCCTGCATGGACGACAAATTTTATAGGAATAGAGCGCGCATTCTCCGGGAACTTGCGAACGAAGCAGACCCGTTGATTAAGCGAAGGCTTTTACGTCTTGCGAACAATTACGACGGTATGACCGCGACTAAGACATCGCGCGATCAAGCAAAGAAGCCAGAGTCAAATTCCAAAAACGATAGTCCGGGCGGGCAGCAGTTAGCCGATAGGCACAAGCCTTGAAATCGTTCGAGCTACGAGCAATCAGAAACTGGTACGGAAGAACACGAACCAGACAATCGCCATAGCGATCACTGCAATGCTCACGCTGATGACAAGAAGCAATAGCATCGATGGGCCGGATTCCGCCTGCCGGACTTCCATGGGAGTTTAGATAATAACGCCGTGCTTTTTCTTCACCATGATCGCCACCTAAATCTTCGGTGCGAGGTCGGCGCGGTCAAACACCGGCACAGCTTCGACATCATCCGGCAACGCACCGGATGGCGTGTCTTCCGCAGCATGCCGCAACGCTTCGGTGGTTGCATCCAATCCGTCGGTGGTTTCGTTCGCGCCGCTACCGGCGTCATGGCGACGTGGCGGCACTTGCTGGCCCGCATCGGCTTCTGGGTTCGGTATCTTTGTGGGCATAGGATATCCTTTCGTTTGGATACCAAGCTGCCCGGACGGGGATCGTTCCTACCCTAGGGACGCTTCGGCCCGCCGCGGCGCAACTGCGAGCAGTGCGCCCCTTTCCCACGCCTTTCGAATGAGGATGCCCCCTAAAGATCGAAATTAGTAGGCAGCATGACCACGTCGCGAATTGTCATGCTGCGTGGCCGCGTCAACATGAACGTCACCACGTTCGCCACTTCGCTGGCCTCCAGCAGACTTCCCGACTC
>Ga0137403_10005633_pt1 | contig 14491 bp, 11 predicted proteins | sample CZOMad2_1_16fung_FD_122057 | JGI IMG/M metagenome (GOLD analysis project Ga0137403, IMG submission 122057) | Vadose zone soil fungal communities from Angelo Coast Range Reserve, California, USA - CZOMad2_1_16fungal (Hybrid Assembly) | ecosystem: Environmental > Terrestrial > Soil > Vadose zone... | reverse complement strand
TCACGCTCGAAAGCCCTCGCGGCGAATTCGTGCAGCTCACCGCGACAGTCGCCGAGCACATCGCGCGCGCCATCGAATGGTCGCGCAAGCATCCGCGTTCAGCAGGGAAGCGCGCACTCCAAGATCGCGAACGACGCCAGGATCGCAGCTACGACGTGTATGCCTACGACATCCTGGACGACGCCGTGCCGGCATTCCATCGGCAGCCGTTCGTCACCGTCGCGTAAGGACAACTAGAGCCGCCGCCTTAGCGGCGGGAAGTCAACAAAAGACCAAAGTATTACGAGTGGACCGTAGAAGAACAGAAAGAAATTCCCAAAGCTCTGTTCGGCTGGCGTGGAATCGCTGAATGGGGACGAGTGGCTGTGCTTGAGTACGATGGCTCCCATGAGTGTGCAGATAACTCCGACGGGTAGCCGATAATTCTTGCTTATCGACATGCTGCCGCAAACCTATCTACCACCACCAGGGCGAGTCGCGCTCCTCTTCTTTGGTGCGGCTGGTGAGGAACAAATAACCAAAAACGGCGATTATCGTGGTTCCGTAGTAGAGCTGGTTCCCCCACTCACTGCGGAGCATGCTTTGCCCCACGACGCTTACACACGCAATTAACAGACCCACTCCGGAAGCGATGCGCAGCCAATTTTTGCTAAACATACGACGACCCTCGTTTTTATCGAATACCGAACATTCAGTAAAACCATCGACCTCGGCGCACACGACGCCGCAGCAATAAACCGTTTTATGGAGTTTATTCAGAGTAGGCCGCGGAGTCCAGCGCAATGATGACGCGAATTGAATTATGGCTAAAGGGGATGCTGGCCGCGGCAATTAGCGGCGCTGCAGGCGGAGTGCTCACCGGATTCGCCGCCGTCGGCATCGATCCCCAGCACTTCAATTTGCAGTCGGGGATCGGCGCCACGTTCCGCATCGGCGTCGCCGCCGCGCTGATCAACGCGGTAATCGGCGTCGCCGCCTACTTGCAGAAGTCACCGCTTCCTTCGGGAGACTAGAACATGCCAGTTGTCGGATCCAGTGCATACAACACTACGGGCCAAATTACCTCGCTGGTGCGGGCTCTGCTGAACGACGCGCAGGGAAACCTGTTCACCGACGCGGTGCTGCTGCCCTACGCGAACTCGGCGTACCGCAAAACGCAGCGTGCGCTCAGCAATGCCGGTGCCGGCGGATTCATCCAGGACGATGTACTGCTGGTGGTCACCGCGGTCGCGCAGGTTGATACGTCTCTGCAAGTATCGATCACCGACGCCACCGCGCCGCCCAATCAGCTCCCCACCGATTTGCTGGTGCCAGTCAAACTTTGGGAGCGCGCCAATGGCTCCTCCGACGATTTCGTCGAGATGGTTGACCTCTCGCAGCACGGCGGCTTGCCGTCGCGCGGGCAGGGATTGACGCTCAACGTTTGGGAATGGCGCGGCGACGGCGTCTATTTCCTGGGCGCCACGCAAGATACGCAGATTCGCCTGCGCTACAGCAAAGCGTATCCGGATTTCGCCGACGCGACGTCACCGGTTCTGGTGCGCCACGCGCAGGAAGCCATTGCCTACGCCACCGCGGCACTCGCCGGATGGGCGCGCGGCAGCCCGCTCGCTGAAAAATGGGATATAGCAGCCAGCGACGCGCTCGAAGATCTTGTTGTGGCCGCGGTTCGCCGCGAGCAGCAATCCGCACGCCGCCGCCGGCCGTTTTCGGCACGCAGCGGCTACACCCCGTTTTAACTATTGAGATTTGCAGTTGCTACAGCATCGCTAACACAAAGGGAGAACCGTCATGGCCATTACAATTTCACTTTCGCCGCTGAACGTAGACTCTTCGGCAAACAATTTCGTATACGCAATCGCCACGCTGACGTTTTCAGGCAGCTATGTCACCGGCGGCGACACGTTGGACTTCACGACGGTCGCCGACAAGCTGCCGTCGACGCAGATCATCCAGGCGTTCGCGGAAAGCCAGAACGGCAATAGCGGCTATTACGTCGCAGTCGCCGGCATAGCTCTCAACAACTGGAAGCTGAAAGCCTTCAGCGGCGGGGGCACGGAAATTACCGCAGGCGCCTATCCAGGCAGCGTAACCACCGACGCCGTACAGCTCTCCATCACCGCCCGCAAGCTGCTGTAGCACAGAGTGGATTCTTCGCCGCAAGCGGCAAGCGTATGCGTTGATTAGCATAAGGGTCGGGCGCATACTCTGTTCAGGAATACAGATGAGCCCAGAAGACCGCCTCGATGCCCTTCGCAATGCGCCACCAGATGGTTGGGTGGCGTTCTCCTCGGACGAGACCCGTCTCGTCGCTTACGGAGTCACGTATGAGGAAGCGGTCACGAAGGCAGACCAAAACGGAGAACGCGATCCGGTCTTAGTCAAGGTACCCAAAGACTGGTCCATGCAGGTGCTTTGATCTTGAAATTTCCCTGCAAGGTTTTCCCTCTTCCTGAACCGCATCCGGCCTTTCCATTTCAGCATTCAAAGTGGGCTCCTATCGTTAATGTTCGGCTCAGCCGGCGGCATTCGCCCCCGAGCAGAACGATTGAATGTTGGATTGATTCTGGCGCAGACGTTTGCATCTTTCATGCGGGAATTTGTCATTCGCTGGGCATTGAACGTGTAGAAGACGGAATTAAAGATGGCCTACAGGGAGTTATAGGTGGGCTGCGTGTCCCAATGTATTTCCACAAAGTCAAAATTCTGGTTTTCGGAGAATTCTTTGAGACTATGGCAGGTTTTTCAAAGGACTTGTCTGTGGCCGGCCTGCTGGGACTGCGCGGTTTTTTTGAGCACTTTATTGTGAAGGTCGATTCTTCCAGCAATCCTCCGCACTGCGAAATCGAAAAGATTCATCGGACATAGGTCCGTTGCTCGGCGCGCAAGTTTCCCCGACTGCCGGGCTGTCGTGCATTCATCCTGAACGAGAGAGACAATGATACGATCGAAAATTGCGATGGGATTTTTGTGGGCACTCATGATGCTGGCGCTGCATGTGTGGCCGGGCGTGGTCTCGCCGGCGCAGGCCCAGGGCTCGCGCAAGGACGACATCGTCTTCAACTCGCGCGGCGTCCCGCTGGCTGGAGCCACAATTCGTGTTTGCGCGATGCCGGCGAGCGGCCAGCCCTGCACGCCGCTGGCGCTAATCTACTCTGACACCGCGCTCACGCAAGCCCTAGCCAATCCCACCACCTCCGACGGCTTGGGCAATTATTTCTTCTACGCCGCGCCCGGCAAATACGAAATCGAAATCTCCGGTCCCGGCATCACCACCAAACAACTTCCCAACATCATTCTCCCCAATGATCCCTCTTCGCCAACGTTCAGCAGCCTGAGCAGCAGCGGCGCCATCAGCGCTTTCTCGCTGAATCTCAGCGGCAATCTCACGGTGAACGGCAACACCAGCGTCATCGGAAATCTGGCCAGCGGCACGCTCAATCTCTCGAATCAATCCTCGCCGCCTGGAGCCGCCAGCAGCGGCACCGTGAACCTGTACACCAAGACGGCCGACAAGCGCTTGTACTACAAAGATGACACCGGCTCTGAGATTGGCCCCATCGCCAGCGGCAGCGGCGCGCAAACCAACGTGCCGAATACGTTCACAGCGCAGCAAAATTTCGATTCCAACTTCGAGGCCAAGGGGCCCAATCCATACTTCAGCCTGGCACGCTACGGCGGCTACGGCAGCTCCACCAATCCCGCGCCGACCATCACTTGTAGCATCACTTCCGGCAGCACTACGTTGACTTGCTCCGGCGGCAGCGGCGATTTTCAAAATGGTCATGGCGTCGTGATTCCGAAGGCCGGCGTCGCAACCACGCTGACCACCACCGGCCAGCCCACCGTAACGCCTACCTATCTCCTGAACGGCACTTCCACCTACACCTATCAAGTGATCGCGGAAGATCGCCAGGGCGGCCTGACCGCATCCAGCAACGTTGGGCAAACAACCGCGGGAGCTTCCACACTCGGCGCCAACAACATCTCGTTCGCCAGTTGCGTACGCACCAACGGCGTGGCCACCTATACCTCCAGCGTCCCGCACAATTTACAGTCCGGCTCGCAGGTAAACATTTCCGGATTCACCGGCGGCGTCTTCGATTCGTGCAACGGCGTAAAAACCATCGCGTCCACGCCGACTTCAACGACCTTCATCACCAACGACGGCCAACTTGCGAATGAAACCAACACCACCGGCACGCCGGTCGTTACTGTGATGGCTTGCAATACGCTGACTTTTCCCTCCGGCAGCTTCAGCGGCAACAATACAATCCACTATTGGATCTATCGCAACGGCGCGCTGGCGGGGGTCGCTGTAGGCATCGATCCGTGGTTCCAGGATTGCGGCAGCAACGTCAACACCGCTCCAAGCTACGTGCCGGCCACCCCGCCAGGGAGCACACAACCCGGCTATCTGGCCACTACCATTGTTTCCGGTGGAGGCACCACGAGTCTCACGTTAGCCAATGCAGCGGGCACCACGGTCACCAGCGGGGCGGTGCTGCACGATAATTCTCCGAACCTGAAAGCTGCGATTCAGGGCGCTTACAATGCCGGCGGCGGCGCCGCATACATCTCCAACGGCATGGGTTATGTCCCCTTCAACTCCACCATGGATTTGACCAATAACCTGACGAACGTGTTCTCTTACAGCGTCAAAATTCACTCGAACAATAATTTTGTCGTTATCAACCAGCCCTGGATTCTTCGCAGCTCGGTCGAGATCGAGGGCGAGCCTCATCAAACCACCAGCTTTTCCTACGTCAACGGTTCGCAGTTCCTCGGCAACGCAAACCCGATGTTTCTCATTCCAGAAGTTAACGGCGTCAGTGGCGTGCATTTCAATCGTGTGTTGTTGGCTATCAGCGGCATCCAACAAACCGCCATTCTTACCGACAGCGGAACGGATGGCGGAGGCACCGCAGGCTTGGTTCTGGATGATATCGACATCAATGGCAACAACGGTCAGGGCCGGCCGTTGGTATTCAAGGGTGGCTTCGATTTCTTCATCAATCGCGGCAATTGTCAGAACGGCGCGGCCAGCTTTAACGGTTCCGCTTGCCTGCAGCTCACCAACACCAGCGCAGCGGTCACCACCACCAATCCCGCCCAAGTTCCCGGCCGCCTCAAAGTGAATGGTTTGTACTTCTCCGGGGGCGCCATCGATATCGATTGTTTGCCCAATTCGTTTGGCGTGGCGCCTACCGATTTCGAGTTTGACACCACTATCTTTGAAAGTGCTGTGGCTCCGTACTTGCGGTTCAATTGCCCGGGAGGGTTCTTCAACATCATCTCCCTGCGCGACGTGGTGGAAGCGGACTCCATCGTGGGTTACGGCACCGCTGTGGTGGACGCTCAAAATACCGGCAATATCGTATCGCTCATGTGGTCAGGGGGCTCGGTGGGCGCCGCTGCTCAGCCGTTGTTCATCGCTCCAACGACATCGCTTATCGCCAACGCCTTGATCCTTGATGGCCCCTTCACCAATCCCGGAAATACTGCCTACGTGAACATTACCGGCCTGGGCGTTTTCTCCACCACGCAGATCGCCGCCACTAACTCCGGCAGAGTTCTCTATGGCATGCCCACACCACCGCCCCCTGGCATCGTGGTAAGTTCCGGCGGCAATGTTCCCATCGGGTCCGTGCCGTATCAGATCCAGTGGGTGGACGTGGACGGAAACTACAGCGGGGCAAGTCCCAACATAACCGCAGTAATAACAAGCGGCAACCAGACCGTCACGCTCACTCCGCCGGCCGCTCCCGCCGGTGCCATCGGGTACGTGCCTTACCGCAATGGGGCCAAGCTCTTCATGGCGGGCTACGGAATTTGTTCGTCCATTCTTCCCGTAGCCCAGGTATTTGTCGACGCCTCCGGCACCGTATGCGGTCAGTCGACGGCGGTCCCCTCGGCTGGATCTTCCATCCTCGGACCCAACGGCCTATCCGGGCAGCAACTCCGGCTCACTAACAACGGAAACGTCGCGAGCACAAATTTCCCAAGCGGGCTGAGCGCGAACCGCACGCTCTTTATCCCGGACCTCACCGGCTATCTCCCCGTTACCGGATATCTCAACAGCGCCTACGACAACGCCACTCGCGCGAATGGCGCGATTGGCACAGGTTGGACGGTCGCTACCAACGGCATCAACATCAGCTCAAATAATTTTGTGGGCACCGTCGGGGCTGCCAACGACGTGGCCTTCTGGAACGCCAATTTGTTCAGCGCTTCTCAGTTTTCGCAAGTGACGTTGACCGCTCTGAACGGGACCACCGACTTCCCAGGTGTCGTGGTTTTGGTTTCAGGCTCCGGCGGTTCGACCCAGGGCTATAGCTGCATCGAAAACACCACCAATATTTTCATCCAGAAGATTTCGGGGACAACGAACACCGCATTGACCAGCGCGGCCAGCGCGGGCGCAGCGGGCGATGTGCTGCGGCTCGAAGCTGGGCCCGGTGGAGCTTTGACTTGTTACAAGAACGGCGTATCGGCGCTCACCACCACCGATACCGCATACACGTCCGGCCAGCCGGGACTCTTTTTGTTCGGCACCGTGTCTACTTCCAAGAACTGGTCCGGTGGCAATCTACATCCGCTCGCCCAGCTCGATGTGGAGCAGGACTGGGCCAAAACTCAGCACTTCACGCAAGGCGTGGCGCTGAGCGGCGAAACGCTTAGCGCAAGCCCGCGTGGCGAACAAAATGTCTTCCTGCCCGGGGCGCTGACGTCCACGTGGACTGGCGGAACTTGGACGCCGGACAAAGCAGTCACCATTACACGTTTGCAAGTGCAAGTGAAAACCGCCCCGAGCGGCTGCACGACCAACGCCGTCGTCCGGCTCACCGATGGCACTACTCCGGTGAACATCACCATCGCCGCCGCCGCCAACGACAGCGGCCCCGTCGCGCAGAATTATGCCGCTGGCACTTCGTTGACCGTCGCCGTACAAACCGCTGGTGCCGGCTGCACCACCAGCCCCGGGGATGCCAATGTCGTCGTGCAGTACCGCATGCAGTAATGTGGAACGTCGGGCGGGTATTGAGCCTGACCGCGGAATGCGCAGCCCGAGTTCAGCAAGGAAGCCCGTCTGAGTAGAGTGCTATAATCCGCGGCGCCGGGCTGACACAATGTCGCGTAGGTCCAAACTCACCGAAGTTTTGCTTTGCTGCTGGATAGTTGCGGCGCAGATTTGGTATTACGCTCAGTTCAGGGATCAATTCACTGGCTTTTTTCGCAGCGCTGCGGGGCCGCTGTTTCGCCGAATATGGCACTGATCGCGTCATTGGCCTCCTTGTGCGGTGCTGCAATTTTCGGCCTCGCTTGCGCAGGGCTGGGGCACTGGATCTTAAGAGCCGCGTGGCTTGAACATGAAAGCGCGCTCGAACAACTGTCGTACTGTGCTGCCGCGGGGGTAATCGCTTACGAAACGGCCGTGGCCATCCTTGAGTTTGCCGTCCGTCCGGTTCTAGCCGTCTCCTTCGCGCTGGCGGCTCTGCTTTTAGCCGGCGCGCTCGGCTTTCCTGGCGTCTCCAAAATCCTCACCGGGCTCATTCGGCGCATCTGCAACGGATCGCGCCGTGAGCATCTGCTGGCGGCGACCACGTCCCTTGTTGCGCTCTTCGCGGGCATGGCCGCCATGGCGCCGCTTACTGGTTCTGACGCCCTGCGCTACCACTTTGCCTCGCAACTACTTGTTCTGCGCGATGGGTTTGTGCCGAATTTTTCGCTGGTGAACAGTTTCTTTACCGGCCAGGGGCACTTGTTGATTCTGACCGGGCTGGTGCTGCGTAGCGAGAAGCTGTCACTCGCGCTGATCTTCCTCGGCGGCGTGCTGGCGGCGGCTGTGGCCTATTGTCTCGCGCGCCGCTGGCTCCCCCGAGAATGGGCTTGCCTTTGCGCTTTGAGTTTTCTTCTTACTCCGGTGATCTTCTGGCAGGTGTCCACCGCAGGAGCGCCGGACGTCTGGATGGCTTTTTTTGTCACCACTGGTGTGCTTCTCGTGGCACGGGCTCGAACAACTGACTGGCTCGCAATCACGGTTCTCGCGGGCACTCTGGCCGGCGCCCTGGCCGGCGCAAAGTACACCGGCTGCCTTTTTGCCGCCGCCTTGCTGCTGGCATTTCTTGTGGAAGCACGCTCACTTCGACGCCTCGGCCCTTTTTTCTGCGCTGCGCTGGTTGTGGGTATCTGGCCCTACGCGCGCAACGCGCTTTGGAGCCACGATCCCGTATTTCCGTTCTTGCTCCACTGGTTTAGATCGGCCGAAATCAACACCTTTACCCTGGCTTCGGTGCTCGCGGACACTGGCGGAAGCGCGCCACGTTCCATCCCACGGGCGCTCCTGTTTCCTTTTTTTGCCGCGGTGGACCAGGCGCACGCGGGTTTCTGGCAATTCTTCGGGCCGCTGCCCTTCGCTTTCCTCTGGCTCAGCGTTCTCGCTTGGCGAAATACGCCGCTTTGGCGTACGGCGAGTATGGTCTGGCTGCCCAGCAGCTTGTTGGTCTTTGGCTCCTCGGGAATGTTGCGGTTTCTCTTGCCTGTTTTTCCGGTTGCTCTGGCCGCGGCGTTAGCAGGCGTGGGACACTTGCATCACTCCGATTGGCGAATTGCTCGCTTAGTGTCTTTCGCCAGCATTGCCGCTCTGCTCGTTCTGTGTACAGGCGGAGCGATGCTTTATGGACACTCGGCCGTAGAGGCCGCGGTCGGTTTGCTGTCGCGCGATGACTACCTCAGGCAGCACGCGCCCGATTACGGAAAAGTGTCATTCATCAATCAGACTTTGGCGGGGCAGGAAAGCAAAGAAAACGCGCTCGTCTTCTTCCAGCACTTGTATTACCTGCGCGTTCCGTTTGTTTCCGGCCACCCCAACAATAATTTGAACATCGACCCGCGCTTCTACAATTCCGAGCAAGCCTGGGAAGCTTTTTTTCTCAAGGAAAACATTCGCTGGGTCGTGCGCGCTCCGGACTATCCACCTATGGTTGCTGCTCCTCTTCGGCAACTCGAGGCCGAGGGCCAACTCATCCCGATCGCTCACGCGGACGTAAACGATTTCGACGGCTTTCGCATCTCCGGCGCTCGCAAGACTGTTCCCGTCGTGATTTTGCGCGTCAGAGAATAGTTGGTAGCGGTTGACAAAGCCGTCATGGTTACGCGCTCACAAGCGCAAGCGAAAACCGCGCCGAGCGGCTGCACCACCAACGCCGTCGTGCGGCTCACCGATGGCACCACACCCGTGAACGTCACCATTGCCGCCGCGGCCAACGATAGCGTCGCGATCACGCAGAATTATGCCGCCGGCACCTCGCTGACCGTCGCAGTGCAAACCGTGGCGGCTGGCTGCACCACCAGCCCTGCGGACGCCAACGTCGTTATGCAGTACCGCATGCAGTAGAACTCACTCAGGCAAGTCGAGCCGCCGGAGTGTAACAGAAGCGTCGGGCCCATCCTGAAATTTCGCCACCGGAGCACTCGCGTGCGCCCGATAGAAATCCAGTTCTGAATAAGAAACACCGCAACGTGAACCGAGGAAGGAGTCCCACACATCTCGTGGGAGATCCAGCAGGCCCAGAAAGTAAACCTTTCCACCGGCCTGATGAGTCTTGATCACCTGTTCCTGAAGACGCTGGACAGAACCGGCGCCATGTACAACAGCCTCAGAGGGAAACGCAAAAACCTGAGTTTCGGCCCAGCCATAGCCGTACAGCGTGGTCAAGCGGTCCCAGCCTCCCACGAGTAGATCTCGTTCCGCCACGAGATGAGAAAGGCGCTCCGTCTCGTTGAAATCCGAAATTTCCGCTGAATGACTCCTCACCGCCCAGAATGTATTCGATAACACACCGGCTAGGAGAAGTGCAGGGATCGCTTTGGACAGTGGAAAGGAATTCCTTTGAGTTGCCGCGACCACAGTTGTGGAAATGCCCAGAAGGACAGCAAGGCAGCACAGTGGCTGTAGCCAAAGCTTGTCGTAGTTAGGTTCCCACAAAGCTAATGGAATGGCCGATGATAAGAAACCGGCGCCCGCAGACATAAAGGCCGTTCGCACGATAGCAGACAGCCGGCTCCATTTCTGAATAACCAGGACAATGTATACACCGAGAAGTGCGCACACCGTGGCGAGCAAAAGAAGAAACAAAATTGTGGGTATTCGCGGACCGGCCAGCAATGCACGGATTCCGACATAGTGCGAATGCACCCGAAAGACATTGCGTACCAGGCCGATCGGGAGATTCAGCAACTTCCCTATGCCGACGCCCAAATACACGCGTGTATCTTCCTGCACAAGGAACCGTCTTAGCATTTCGCTCGGGTTTTGAACTCCAAGGCGCCAGAAAGCCCAGCCATACACGCACAAACAGCCCGCCAGTCCTCCAAAGGCGAGCTGACCCAGCGCGGCAAGTCGCGGACGCGAAAAAAAGGTTTGTCGTCCGGTCGGTGTTCGGCTCTGCGCGATCAGAACGACTGCAGCGGGGACGAGAAAAATTGTGGACCGATAAGTGGCCATAGCCAGGGCAAAGAGAAAACCTGAAACAATGATGGGCCAGCCAGCTTCGGTCCTGAACGCTAGCGCAGCAAAGGCGACGGCTAACAAGCTCCAAAACACGGCAACCATTGGCTCGGCGGAATTGGTCGCATGCAGAAGAAAGGCCCTTGAGAAGGCGAGCCCTGCCGTAACACAAAGCGCGACGCGGACTGAGCGCAGCGCTACTTTGGTCAAGTAAAAAACGATGCTAAGCGAGGCGGCGGCCGCGAAGCAATTCATGAGCTCCACGAGGGCATGAAAGTCCTGGCGTGTCGGCGTAGCAAACCCCAAAACGCCTGCAAGGCGCGTCCACACAAAAACGTTGACCGGATACAACATGTGATTGTTGTCGTGAAAAAAAATGCTGGGGCGCTGAAAGACTTCAAGGCATCTGAAAGCCCCATCCACCGCGAAAATGTCCTTCGAGCGAAGAAGGCTGAAAATCAGACCGGAAGCGAGAAAAACGATCGCGGCAACGAATGTGTCTCGCGGCCATTTCGGAGACTTGGCGATGCGGTCGTTCGGCGAAAGACTTTTCTGGGTTTCGAGATCGTTTACGGTCATAGATGGCGATTCAAATAGTTCTACCAACTAGGTCTAAGTCTGACGACACATTACCTTCTTCGGACTAAGAGAGTGATGTTCCCGTTTTCAATCGACCAATTTCTTGCAAGCGAGGTGAAATGTGGAAGGATCTACTGTAGCAAAACAGACAGATGTAGTGGCGCTGGTAAATATTTCGACGGAAAAATGGCCGCCGCGGCAGCGCACCTATTTTGGCTCGCTGACTATCTCTTCGCCGCAGCCTGGCGAAGCCTTTGCCGTCACGCCGGTCAATGGCTGTTTAGGCGTGATGGACTTGGGCGACAAGCGCACCATGGAGTATCGCATCACCGCGCGCGAGATCGCCGAAGACATCGCGCGGGAAATTAATGGTGATTCGGGGGAGGGAAGCTACCACGGCGTTTTTGTGGCCGCGGGGGAAGCGCCTACGGAGAGCGAGCTTGCCGAAGCGCGCCGCCGCCTTGAGGAATTCCAGCGCCGCCTGGTCGCAGCCGCCGACCTCGAATGGGAGCGCACCAAGAATCCCATGTTCATCACCGACCTCGAGCGTCGCGCCGCCCGCCAGCTTGGACTCGAGAAGCCCTGGCTCTACGATGCCCGCCCGCTGGCCGATTGCCCCGTTTGCGCGGAAAAAATCAAGCACGGCGTAGCTGTCTGCCGCTCCTGCGGCGCCATCCTCGACCGCGAAAAAGCCGCACAGTACGGCTTGGTTGCCGCCGACGAGAAGGATGCCCCGCGGAACCGCCGCTCTCACGCCGAGAAGCGGGACCAAGAATCAGCAGGGAAGTAGTGGAAATAAAAAAGGCGGCGATTACTCGCCGCCAAAAACGTGTACTGGACACGCCTGAGAAGCATTTGAAGAGTATCACGGAATCAACAAATCTTCAATTACCGCGCTGAGAGCGGGTGCGGAGAGTGGGAGACTCGAACTCCTAGGGCTGCAAGCAACCCTCAGCGCTTCTCAGGCGCGTCCAGTACCCCCACTGGGAGCACTCTCCGAAGCACGCTTGAGCATTGTCTGTATACCACATCGCAAGATAACAGTACAAGAATATGACAACCGCAGGCTCATTCGACGCGCCCATCGAAATTTTCGGTGGCTTAGTCACCGACATGTCTCCCGCCGATCTTCCGCACGGAGTCTCGCCCGATTGCCAGGACGTTATCTACGGCAACGGCGGCGTGGCCACGCGCCCCGGATTGCAGGCGCTCTTCGGCCCGCTCGCCGGCAATCCCACCATCAACTACGTGAAAACGTACGAGACGCTGAACGCCACGCTGCGCACACTTCTGCTCGACTCCAACGGCATTCTGTACAAGGAGACCACGCCTGGCACACTCGCCAATGTCGCAAGCGGCCTCGCTCCGGCTTCTTACGCAAACTCCACCACGCTCTTCGGCCGCGAATATCTCGCCATTAGTGACGGCCGCGCCGGCAACGATCTCCCGCGCCAGTTTGACGACACGAATTTCGATCGCGTCAGCCAAAGCGGCCCCGGCGCAGGACCGACGGTCGTCGACGAAAACGTAAACGTCGCCGTAGTCGCCAGCCCGAATGGCGCGACGCAGCCCGCCGCCGTCGCCATCGTCGCCAGCCCAAATGGCGCCACCGAAAATGGCTTCCTCGTCACCATCACCACCGCCGCCGCACACGGCCTTTCTGCCGGACAATCTGCAACCGTCGCCGGCGTCGCCGTCAGCGGCTACAACGGCACGTTTCCGATCGCTTCGGTTCCCAGCAGCACGCAATTTACCTACATTGCTGGAGCCTCCGGCCTCGCCGCATCTGGCGGAGGCACCTCCGCCTCTGCCACCGCGACGATTCAAACCGCGGCAGCGCACGGCTTCGTCGCTGGCCAACTCATCACCAACACAAGTATCGGCGTCTCGGGATACAACGGCACCTTTACCGTTGCCAGCGTACCCGATGCCACGCATTTCACTTTCACATGCACAACCGGAGGACTCGCCGCTTCGGGTGGTGGCACCGCTTCGGCCGCGGGCAGCATCGCCACCGGTGTCCACAAGGTTTGCGTGATCTTCCAAACGCGCCAGGGCTATCTGACCAGGCCCGGTCCGGCCACCACTTGGACAGCAAGCGGCGGCAAGCGCGCCGTGGTCACCAACGTTCCCACCGGCCCATCGAACGTCGTCGCGCGCATTATCTGCTTCACCGGAGCCGGCGGCGCCAGCTTTTTCTACGTCGGAGCAGGCGCCACGCTCTTCACCGGCAACATGATCGTCAACAACAACACCAGCACGTCCGCAATAGTCGATTTTTCCGACGCTGCTCTTCTCGCCGCCGCCAATGTTGACAATCTCTTCCGCCTCATCGAACTCGGTTGCTCTTCGGGCGTCATCGACTACGCCCAACGCCTCTTCTGGTTTGGCGAGCGCAATAAGCTCAACAATTTTGTGAATCTCGGCTTCGATGGCGGCTTCACTGGACCGTCCCTGCCGCACTATCCGCTCGGCTGGACTCCTGATTCATTCTTCGCGCCCGGCGGCACCGACGAACAAAACTTTGTCGTCTGGGGCGCGGCATATTCCATCGTCGGCAACGGCTCGACGGCCACGCGCGGAATGATGACGCAAAGCGCCGTGCAAGATTCTCTCGGCGCCACGCTGATTCAAGCCAACACCGATTACACCGTGCGCGCCCGCTGCGCGCGCAACTCTGCGCTGGTGCAAGGCAATCTGCATGTGAATCTCTTCAGCGCCAGCGCCGGCATCAACACCACGGGACTGCAACTCACACCGGCGCAGCTCGGCACGAGCTACGCCGAATACACAGCGCAACTCACCGCGCCGCTCGCCACGATTCCCAGCGACCTGGTCCTCCGCGTCTACGCGGACACCACGCCCAATCAAAACGGCCAGCTCTACATCGATTCCATCGAAATTTTCCCCACCGCGCAGCCGGTAAACGCTTCTCTCGTGCGCGCTAGCCGCGTCGAAGATCCCGAGAGCTACGACGGCATCGATGGCTTGCTCAGCGTCGCCGAAAACAACGGCCAAGCCATCCGCGCCGCGTTCAAATTGCGCGAGCGCCTCTATTTCGTAAAAGAGCATTCGCTGCACGCCACGCAGGACGACGGCACCAACGAGCCTGCTCTGTGGTCCATCGCGGAGATTTCGCGTCGCTTGGGCACCCCTTCGGTCCGCGGCGTCGGCATCGGCGAAGACTGGGTAGTCATCGCGCATCGCACCGGCCTGTACATTTTCAATGGCGGCGAGCCGATAAAAATCTCGCAAGAGATCCAGCCCACCTGGAATCAGATCAATTGGCAATACGGCCACACACTCTGGGTCACCGTGGACACCAAAGAGCGCCGCATTTTCGTCGGCGTGCCGATGGGCGCCGCCACTTCTCCCAACAAAATTCTCATGCTCGATTACCGC
>Ga0137403_10005632_pt1 | contig 14491 bp, 13 predicted proteins | sample CZOMad2_1_16fung_FD_122057 | JGI IMG/M metagenome (GOLD analysis project Ga0137403, IMG submission 122057) | Vadose zone soil fungal communities from Angelo Coast Range Reserve, California, USA - CZOMad2_1_16fungal (Hybrid Assembly) | ecosystem: Environmental > Terrestrial > Soil > Vadose zone... | reverse complement strand
GAGTTTGCCTCCATCGGCAGCGCCAGCACATACATGTCGCTTTCGACGGCGCCGAACGGAAAGGTCACGAGACCGGCGATCGCGATCGGGATCACGAACAGGTTGATCGCGATCAGGTAAAGCGGAAACAGCCAGCGCGCGCGGCCGACCTCGGCGTCGGTGGAATTCTCGACCACGCTGACGTGAAACTGGCGTGGCAGCAGCATGATCGCGAAGAACGACAACAGCGTCATGGTCAGGAAATTGCCGATCGAGGGCGTGTACGCGATGGCGCGTGCCGCCTCCGGCGTCTTCATCGCACGCTCGATCAGTTCAGGCGGTGAGAACATCCAGAACGTGACAAACACGCCGACGGCGAGGAACGCGACCAGCTTGACGATGGATTCGGTGGCGATCGCCAGCATCAGGCCGTGCTGATGCTCGGTGGCGTCGGCCTGGCGGGTGCCGAACAGCACCGCGAACACCGCCATCGTCAGCATCACCATCAGCGCGATGTCGCCGATGATCGGGATCGTGGAAAACAACTTGTCCTCGGTCAGGATGGTCTCGAGCGACGACGCCATCGCCTTGAGCTGCAGCGCGATATAGGGGACGGAGCCAACGATCGCGATCACCGCGACGGTGGCGGCGACCGCCTGGCTCTTGCCGTAACGCGCGGCAATGAAGTCGGCGATCGAGGTGATGTTTTGCGATTTGGCGAGCTGGATCACGCGGCGCAGCAGCGGCGTGCAGAGCCCGACCATCACGATCGGGCCGAGATAGATCGCGAGGAAATCGATGCTGGTACGGGTGGCGAAGCCGACCGAGCCGAAGAACGTCCAGGACGTGCAATAGATCGCCAGCGACAGCGGATAGATCAGCGCGCTGGCGCGGCCGCGCTGCGTCGGCGACAGGCGGTCGCCATAGCTCGCAACCAGAAACAGGAACCCGATGTAGCCGAATGCGGCTGCGATCACGCCCCAGTCGTGCAGCATCGCTGCTTTCTCCCTTAGCCATTTTGGCGTGCGCATTGATCCGCGCTAGCGCAAGCCACAGTCGTCGCAGGGAGGGAGTATAGCCGGATTGAACCGGCAAAGCATCGCTATGTCGCCGACCCCAATGGTCGGATTTCGCGGCAGGGGAGAGGGTAGGCGCTATTCGGCCGCCAGGGATTTCTCGTGAAGCGGCAGACCGAGGCGCTCCCAGACCTGCAACAGGGCTTCGGCAAGCTGATCGATCAATCCGTCATCGTGGTAGGGCGAAGGCGTGATCCGCAGCCGCTCGGTGCCCTTGGCGACGGTCGGATAGTTGATCGGCTGGATGTAGATGTTGTGCTCTTCCAGCAGGATGTCTGAGGCCCGCTTGCATTTTTCGGGGTTGCCGACGAACAGCGGCACGATATGGGTGTCGCTCGACATCACCGGCAGCCCGGCGGCAGTCAGGATCGCCTTGACGCGGGCGGCGCGATCCTGGTGGCGGTCGCGCTCCCAGCTCGACGTTTTGAGGTGCCGGATCGCAGCGGTCGCAGCGGAACAGATCGCTGGCGGCAGCGAGGTCGTGAAGATGAAGCCGGGGGCATAGGAACGAACGGCATCGATGATGTCGGAATTTGCGGCGATATAGCCGCCGAGGCAGCCGAACGCCTTGGCAAGCGTGCCTTCCAGAACATCGATGCGGTGCATGACGCCGTCGCGCTCGGCAATGCCGCCGCCGCGTGGACCATACATGCCCACCGCGTGAACCTCGTCGACATAGGTCATGGCGCCATAACGCTCGGCGAGATCGCAGATCTTCGAAAGCGGCGCGATATCGCCATCCATCGAATACAGGCTCTCGCAGGCGATCAGTTTTGGCCGGTCGGGGCCGGCGGCGCGCAGCAATTCCTCGAGATGCGCCATGTCGCTATGGCGAAAAATCTGGCGCTCGCAGCTGGACTGGCGGATGCCTTCGATCATCGAATTGTGGTTGAGCGCATCCGAGAGGATCAGGCAATTCGGAATGAGCTTGCCGATGGTCGCGATGCCGGTCTGGTTCGAGACGTAGCCCGAGGTGAACAATAACGCCGCTTGCTTGCCGTGCAGGTCGGCCAATTCCTGCTCGAGCTGCACCAGGGGGTGATGGTTGCCCGCGATGTTGCGGGTGCCGCCGGCGCCGGTGCCGACCCGGGTGGCGGTCTCGACCATGGCGCCGACCACCTTGGGGTGCTGCCCCATTCCGAGGTAGTCGTTGGAGCACCAGATCACGACGTTGCGAGGCCCCTTCGGGGAATGCCACACCGCATGCGGGAATCGGCCGGCGATCCGCTCGAGGTCGGCGAAAACCCGGTAGCGCCGCTCATCATGCAGGCGGTTGAGGGCGGTCGTAAAGAACCTGTTGTAATCCATCGCAAAAACCTGAAACGGAAGCTGGAACTGGAGGCCCGGAACCCGTATTTAGAGCCTTTCCAGGATTGATGTCGAGGCAGAATCGGGGTTTGGCAATGCTGGATGCGCGCAACAAAACTTGATCCTAAATCCATGCGCCGTTGGCGGCGGTTCGGCCCAGCGAACCCGTCCATGGGCTGACGTTGAGGGTTGAAAGCGCGTGCGGGCGCCGCCAGTGTCCAGGTTCACGCGCGGGATATTTGCCCATCCACCGAATAGCGTCCCGCGCCTTGCAGCGCGAGCAGCAGGAAACCACCGATGATGGCGAGGTTCTTGTAGAAATGCGCCATGTTGGCGCCGCGCGCCCCTCCCTGCATGTCCCAGAAATTGTGGGCAAAGAACTCGACGAAGAGCAGATAAGCGACGAATGCATAAGCGACCCAGCGGGTCTTGAAACCGGCCAGGATTGCAAGTCCGCCCACCAGCTGGATCGTCGCGATCAAATAGCCGAACCAGGTCGGGGGCGCCATGCCACCGGCGACGACGTCGAAGAAGCGCTTCAGCGCCGCTTGATTGAAGTTGACCCAGGCCTTGACATCGGCAAACGCCAGATACCCGTAAACAATGAACACCGCCGACAACACGATGCGGCTGATCAAATTCAATACGTCAGGCATTGTCGTCCTCCCCAGCCCGGCTTGAGAACATCGTGCCGGCTCCCATTGGCGCCCATGATGGATGGCCGCAGGCCGCTTGGCAATTCCGCAGCGGCAGTCCGTCGGCGATGCGGTCGCTATCAGCTGGAACGGACGTGGTTCGGACATGCCGTTTCGGGAGCGATTTGACCCGGACCGGACTCTCCACGCTCAATACCAACCTATTGTCTGCGTGGGTTCGTGACGGGACAGCGGCGTTTGGGAGTGATAACCGTGATTGGCGTTGAGGTGGCGGAAGTACATCGCGATGCACCCGTTCAATGACGCAGAAGTGGCCAGGCGGCTGCTCGATCATCTGGCGCACGCCTTCGGGTGCCCAGACGCGGTGTATCTAGCCGGGCCAACGCGGATTCAGGGCGGCTTTGACGCTGCGATTTTTGGCTTCACACTCGATCGTGTTACCCCTCCTTTGGTGGGGCCGTTGATCCTGCGCCTCAGTCATGCCAACGCCGATCCGGCGCGGGTGAAGCTGGAAACCATTGTCCAGAATACTCTCGCCGAAATGGGCTTTCCCGCACCCCGCGTGATAGTGACGGAAAGCGATCAGGACCTCCTCGGCGGACCCTTCATGGTCATGACCCGACTGTCGGGGCAAACCCTGGCCCATGATATCGAGGGTTTGGGCGCCGGCACTTCCCTTGTCGGACAGCTGCAGTTGCTGTTCAACCTTCCGGCCATCCTCGCCCGGATAATCGACCAATGGGTAGATATGCAGATCCGCCTGCATCAATTGCCGGCCGAAACCCTGCTGCGGGCAGTAACGGCGGCGGGCATCGACGCGGGAGCTATTACCTTCGAGGGCCAGTTGGCACGGCTCAGGGCGATTGTCGGGCGGTGCCCTCTCACCGGACTGCAACCCGGCCTTGCCTGGCTGGACGATCATCGACCTTCAAAGGCGCGAGACGCGGCGATCTGCCATGGCGATTTCCACCCGCTCAACATCCTTGCCGACAACAATGAGCCCACCGGGGTCATCGACTGGGCCAATGCAGTCATCGCAGAGCCCGCCATGGATGTGGGTTCAGCGATCGCCAACATGTCCGCCGTTCCGCTTCCTCTGCCATGGGCATTGCGTGTTACGGCACGCGCGATTATCGGCGCGGCTCTACGACGCTACGAGCGCACGTACCGGGAGCTCCGGCCGCTCGATGATCAGGCCGTGCTCTACTATGAGGTCTTCCGCGCCGTCGCCCAGCTGGTTTGGGTCGGTCAGGCGAGGGCCGCCGGGCGAGCAGGCGGCGGTGCCTTCCATTCGGGAGCCGGAGTCGGCAACCTGATCGCTCTGATCAGGAAGCTAAGCGGGGTATCGTTATGGCTCGAGAAGCGCGCGTGACAACGTGCATGCTGTGCTACGTCCCGTGGACGGGACTGCGCCTTTAGGGTGCTTCAAAAGCGCGTCACGTCGTCCTGAAGCGGAGCACGCCGTCGGCTTCCTCGGCGGTCAGACGCCCCTCGACCAGCATGTAATTGACATGGGCGATCAGTTCGCCGGCCGCAAATCCCATCTGGTGCACGTCGAGTGCGTGCTTGTGGAACACCACCGGCACCAGTTCCTTGGATGTTTTCGGCACCTCCTGGCATGCCTCGGCGATCAGTCTGCAGCGATCCTCGTGATGATCGGCCAACTGCTTGATGCGTGTCTTCAATCCGTAAAACGGCACGCCGTGGCCGGGCAGCACGATGACGTCATAGGGCAGGGTCGTGGTGAGGCTCGCCAATGAGGCGAGATACTCCCCGAGCGAGTTCTGGTCGGGCTCCACCGCCCAGACGCTGACATTGGGTGAAATCTTGCTCAGCACCTGGTCGGCGGACAGGAACAGTTTGTCGGCGGCGCAATACAGCATCACCTGGTCGAGCGCATGGCCGCCGCCGGTGATGACCTTGAAGCGCCGCCTGCCGATGGAAATTTCGTCGCCATGCGAGATGCGGCGATAGGACGGCGGCAGGATCGAAACCCGCTTCAAATAATCCTGGCCCCGGCCGAGCAATTTGTCGGTCAGGCTCTCGTCCATGCCGTGGCGGCGGAAGAACAGCCGCTGCGCGTTTCGGCGCTCTTCGGTGCCGCGGTTCTGATGATAGACCGACTGCAGATATTCGACCTGCGACATATGCAATGAACAGTTGAAGCGCTCGACGATCCACCCCGCCAGGCCGACGTGATCGGGATGCGAATGGGTCACGATCAGCCGCGTGATGTTGACGTGCGCGAGCGGGCCTTCGAACAGCGCGGTCCAGGCCGCGATCGATTCCTCATTGCCGAAGCCGGAATCGACCATGGTCCAGCCGTCGCCGTCGGCGAGCAGGTAGATGTTCACATGGTTGAGGCGAAACGGCAGCGTGAGCCGGACCCACAACACGCCCGGCATCACCTCGACGACCTGATCGGGACCCGGATGATTTTCCCACGGGTACCGCAGCGCCTCGCTTGAGGAATGAACCGTGTCTGGTTTTGAATGCATCGTTTGAAATCGCGCTGGTATGCTTAACCGGCTTAGCCGCAGCAGCGGCGCGGCGCCAGCCGAAAAGCAGGCGATGCGAGGTTCCGTCCAGACGAAAAAAGGCCGGCGCGAGGCCGGCCTTTTGAGTCTTTGATGTTCGAATGCTTCTTCTTATGTCGGATCAGTATCGCGCAGCGACCGGGCCGCCCCAGGTGAAGCGATAGTTCAGGCCGGCCTTGACCGTGTGTTCGTCGTCACGGAAGCGCAGGCCGACGATGGCGGCCGGGCCGGTGGCGAAGGTGGTGTTGCCGAAATTGTAATACTGATATTCGGCCTTGGCGGACCAGTTCGGCGCGAACATATATTCGAGACCGGCGCCGACCGTATAACCGTCACGGGTGTTGCCGGTGGTGGTGAAGGCGACCGGTGCGGTGAGGTTGCCGCCATCGCGCCAGGCAAAACCGCCCTTTGCGTAAAGCAGGACCGGAGCGCCCCAGGTGTAGCCAAGCCGACCGGTGACCGATCCGAGCTGCTCGCTGCTGGTGTTCACGAGCGTGCCGCCCGGCAACAGCACGCCGTTGCCGTTGGTGCCGAGCCAGCTGTAATTGGCTTCGGCGCCGATCACCCAATTGGGGGCGAATTGATAGTCGGCGCCGCCCTGCAGACCGCCGAGGAAGCGGCCGTCGGTGCCGGTCAGGTTGTTGTCGCCGGCGAAAGCGCCGCCGAGGTGGCCGCCGATGTAGAAGCCGGTCCAGGTGTAGATCGGCTGCGGGGCGTAAGCCGGCGCCTTGCTGTAGGTGCGGGCCGGGAGGTCGGCGGCAAGTGCTGGCACGGTCGCGCCGAGAGCGACGAGGGCCACAGTTCCAAGCAGAAATTTCTTCATTGGTTGGTTCTCCAGAGAGTACTCAGGTTTTTCAGACTGGCCGCATATCGGCGTCATCTATGCGCGCAGATAGACAGCTTTTGCCTAAAATGCTGTCACTCTCAGGTCACAGTGGATAAGTTCCCTAACCTATTGGGCAGAAACAATTTTTTGTGACTAATGGGGCCTTAATGAAACCTAAAAGAAGCCTTAATTTTTGCACGTTCCGGCACGCCGGCGCCGATCCGGGCTCGCCTGTGAAGGCATGGGGAAAGGCCGCGGTGGGCGCCAAAACACCGGATTTTGTGAAGGGGATGGTGCTGCCAGACAGGATTGAACTGTCGACCTCTCCATTACCAATGGAGTGCTCTACCACTGAGCTACGGCAGCGTGCCCGAAAGACGAAGAATCGGCCAAAAGACCCTACAAGGCGGGCCGATCCTTGCCACAAGGCCATAAGCTGCGCAAGCGCGCCCCGGGCGTTCCGTACCCGTCAAAAAAGGCCACAATCGGCGCGGGGCGTGGCGCAAGTTTGGGCGCTTCGAGTTTGTGGGGGCGGAATTGACCGAGTTTGAGCGGGTCGACAATGAAGGATGAGAAACGCGCACGCGAGGACCAAACCGGGACGCCGGCGAAAGACGAAGCGCAAGGTGAGAAAAAAACTCCGCGCGCGCACCGCTTGAAGCTCGCGTTGCGTGAGAACCTCAAACGGCGAAAATCGCAGGCGAGGGGGCGAAGCGGTGTCACGATCGCGCCCTCGAATGATGAAGAGGTCTCACTGGATGAAGCCAGTGGAAAAAAGCCGGGCGAATAGCCACATTCGGTCACCGGGAAAGAAATCCCTGACCGCAAGGTAAAGTGGCCCGGAACATTCGTCGATCCTGCGGCAGTTTCTGTTTCCTCTGAGCGAGGTGAAATGGAAATGGATATAGACACCACGACAGGAAATAAGACGGAACGGCGCGGGTCGCTGGTTGCCGCATTTCCGCGTCACGAGCAGACATTTCCGACGCTGACGCCGCAAGAGATCGCGCGTATGCGCCGATTCGGCGACGTCAGGAGCTACCGCGACGGCGAAAGATTGTTCGAGACCGGTAAACCCGGACCGGGGATGTTCGTCATATTGTCCGGCCATGTCGCAATCACCCAGCGTGACGGTCTTGGTCACGTCACGCCGGTCATCGATGAGGGGCCAGGTCAATTTCTCGCCGAAATCGGTCAGCTCTCCGGCCGCGTCGCGCTGCTCGATGGCCATGCCGAAGGCGATGTCGAAACGTTGCTGATTCCGCCGGAGAAATTGCGCGCGCTGCTGGTTGCGGAAGCCGATCTCGGCGAGCGCATCATGCGCGCGCTTATCCTGCGCCGGGTGAACCTGATCCAGGGCGGCGTCGGCGGCCCGGTGTTGATCGGCCCGTCGAATTCGGGCGGCGTCATTCGCCTGCAGGGATTTCTTACCCGCAACGGCTATCCGCATCATCTGCTCGATCCGGAAAGGGATCGCGATGCCGCCGAACTGATTGCGCGTTACTCGCCGTCGCCGGCGGATTGGCCGCTGGTGGTGGCTGCTGACGGGACCGTGCTTCGCAACCCTGGCGAATCCGAGCTTGCCCGCACGCTTGGCATGATCGGCGGTGCAACCAAGGACAAAATCTACGATGTCGCGATCGTAGGCTGCGGTCCGGCCGGTCTGGCGACCGCAGTCTATGCGGCGTCGGAAGGCCTTTCGGTGGTCGTGATGGATGCGCGCTCTTTCGGTGGACAGGCCGGTGCCAGCATGCGCATCGAGAATTATCTCGGCTTCCCCACGGGAATCTCGGGGCAGGCGCTTGCGGGCCGCGCCTTCACCCAGGTGCAGAAGTTCGGCGCCGACATCATGATTCCCATCGGGGTGAAGTCGCTCGATTGCACGCGGGCGGATGGCGTCTTTACGCTCGCGCTCGATGGCGGCGACCTATTGCGTGCGAAATCGGTGGTCGTGGCGAGCGGCGCGCGATACCGGCGCCCCGAGATCGAAAACCTTGCTGATTTCGAAGGCCGCGGCGTCTGGTACTGGGCGTCGCCGATCGAGGCGCGACTATGTGCCGAACAAGAAATCGTCCTTGTGGGCGGTGGCAACTCTGCCGGCCAGGCCGCGGTGTTTCTGTCGGGCTACGCCCGTAAGGTTCACATGGTGATCCGCGGCGGCGGCCTTGGCGCCAGCATGTCGCGCTATCTGATCGAGCGCATTGAGGCCACGCCGAATATCGAATTGGTGTTCAACACCGAGGTGGTCGCGCTCGAAGGCACGGAAGACGCATCCCTTGAGCGCCTGCGTTGGCGCAGCCGTCTGTCCGGCGAGGAGAGCACCGCCGATATCCGCAATTTGTTCCTGTTCGTCGGCGCCGATCCGGCCACCGGCTGGCTCGACGGTTGCGGCGTCATGCTCGATCGCGGAGGTTTCGTGGTCACTGGCGCGCGGTGCAAAAAGAGCGAAGGGCAATCGGCAACGGCGCTGGAAACCTCCGTATCGGGTGTGTTCGCCGTCGGCGATGTGCGTTCGGGGTCGGTCAAGCGGGTCGGCGGTGCGATCGGCGAGGGCGCGCAGGTGGTGGCGGCGCTGCACGGTTTTCTTGGCGATACCGCGAAACCGCCGCTTTAGCGGGCGCGTATTGCCGTCATATTGGTGGCTATTTGAAGGGAGAAACGCGATGGCTGAGCTAGTGGTGAAGGTGTGAGCCAGTCATGGCAAAGGGCTGCACACATATAGCCGGCATCCGCAGCGTCACGCCGAGCGCGCTCGGTTGCGAGGAATGTCTGAAGAGCGGCAGCGTATGGCTGCATTTGCGGATCTGCCGCACCTGCGGTCACGTCGGCTGCTGCGACGATTCTCCCAACAGGCACGCGACCAAGCATTTCCACGCCACCGGACATCCGGTCATCGAAGGCTACGATCCGCCGGAAGGTTGGGGTTGGTGCTATGTCGATGAAGTATTGTTCGATCTATCGAACCGGATGACGCCGCATAACGGTCCGATCCCGCGTTACTATTGAAGGCGCGGTTTTCAATTTAAAAGAGGAAACCGGATGCAATCCGCGACCAGAATCCTTAGTGCCGCGGCCTCCGTCGCGCTGATGGCGGTGTGCATTACCTTGCTCGATCTGGGCCAAGCATCTGCGCAGGCGCCGCAAAGCAAATTTGCCGAGGCGGGCGGCATCACGCTGCATTATCTCATCTCCGGCAAGGGCGACGCGATCGTGCTGCTGCACGGCTATGCCGAGACCAGCCATATGTGGCTGCCGCTGATAGCAAAACTCTCCGACAAGCATGCCGTGATCGCGCCGGACCTGCGCGGCTTCGGAGAGTCCTCCGCGCCGCCGGATGGATACACCAAGGCGGCGATGGCGCAGGACATCCACGCCCTGGTGAAGAGCCTCAACTACAACCGCATCCGGCTGGTCGGTCACGATATCGGGCTGATGGTGGCCTATGCCTATGCGGCGCAATACCCTGACGAAGTCGACCGGCTTGTGTTGATGGAAGCGTTCCTGCCCGGCGTCGGCGACTGGAATAGTGTGTTTCTGCTCCGCGACCTCTGGCATTTCCATTTCTACGGCAAGACGCCACTGGCGTTGGTCACAGGCCGTGAATGGATTTATCTCGAGCATTTCTGGAATGATTTTGCCGCTGATCCCCAAAAATCGGTGCCGGAAAAAGATCGCGAATTTTATGCGAAGGCCTATGCCCAGCCCGGCCATATGGCCGCCGGCATGGAAGTCTTCCGCGCCTTCCCAAAAGACGCCGAGGATTTTGCGGGATTTGCGAAAACCAAATTGACAATGCCGTTGCTAGTGCTTTCAGGAGAAAAAGCCGGCGGCCCGTTCCTGATCGAGCAAGGCAAGATGGTGGCGACTGACGTCGAGGGCGTGCTCGTCAACGACCGAGGACATTGGCTGATGGAAGAAGCGCCGGATCAGGTGATCCCCAAACTGGTCGAATTTCTCAATCGTTAGATGCGGCAACAATGCTGGCGCGGTTCTGTGACAGCTATGCAAATTACAGCCATGCAGATTACAGCCATCCAAATTCATGCATCGCGCCGGCTTTTTTGAAAATTGCCGGATGCCGGAATTACAGCCGGCGCAGTGAGCGCATGTGGCTATTTCGCACCGGGAGTCGTAGCATTGGGCGGGTTCTAAAAGGAGGAGCGCGCCATGATTCTTGGTATGAGCTTGTCTGCCTTTACCACCCTGCATGTGATCATTAGTCTCGTCGCAATCGTTTCGGGCATCGTCGTCATGTTTGGCCTGCTCGGCTCCAAGCGGATGCCGGGAATGACCGCGATATTCCTGCTCTTCACCATTCTGACCAGCGTCACCGGCTTCCTGTTTCCGTTCACCCAGCTTTTGCCGTCGCACATGGTCGGCATTCTCTCGCTCGTGCTTCTGGCGATCGCCTGTATCGCACTCTACGTCATGAAACTTTCCGGCGCCTGGCGCCCGATCTATGTGGTGACCGCGATGACCTCGCTTTACCTCAACATATTCGTTCTGGTCACCCAGGCCTTCTTGAAGGTGCCGGCGTTGCATGCGCTGGCGCCGAGCGTGCCGCCAAGCGAGCCGCCATTCGCGGTCATCCAGGGCATCGTGCTGGTGTTTTTTGTCATTGTGATCATCGGCGCGTCGAGGCGATTTCGGCCGGCGTGATCGGTCCGATCCGTGCTGTAAGCAACGAAATGGCGGTTAACCCATCAATTCGCCGCAAATGGCAAGCTTTTGCCAGAAGGGCCTCGTTCGCCCTATAATCGCGCGTAGCAGAAGCGGGAATTGGCATGGATCGCATTCGCATCATTGGCGGCAACAAGCTCAACGGCACCATTGCGATCTCGGGCGCGAAAAATGCGGCCCTGCCGCTGATGATTGCGGGGTTGTTGAGCGAGGAAACGTTAATCCTCGACAACGTGCCGCGCCTTGCCGACGTCGCACAATTGCAGCGCATTCTCGGCAATCACGGCGTCGACATCACCTCACTGGGAAAACGGCCCGGCGATCATGAATATCAGGGCCAGACCCTGCACATTTCGGCGGCTAACATCATCGACACCAAGGCGCCTTACGAGTTGGTGTCGCGGATGCGCGCCAGCTTCTGGGTGGTCGCGCCGCTTCTGGCGCGGATGCATGAAGCCAAGGTGTCGCTGCCCGGCGGCTGCGCCATCGGCACGCGCCCGGTCGATCTGTTGATCATGGCGCTAGAGAAGCTCGGCGCGGAAATCTCGATCGACGGCGGTTATGTGGTCGCGAAAGCGCCGGGTGGGTTGAAGGGCGCCGCAATCGATTTTCCCAAGGTGACGGTGAGTGGCACCCACGTCGCGTTGATGGCGGCGACGCTCGCCAAGGGCACCACAATCATCACCAACGCCGCCTGCGAGCCGGAAATTCTCGACGTCGCCGATTGCCTCAACCGCATGGGCGCGCGGGTTTCCGGCGCCGGCACGCCGCGCATCGTCATCGAGGGCGTGAGCAAGTTGCACGGCGCACGGCACACGGTGTTGCCGGACCGCATCGAGACCGGCACCTATGCGATGGCGGTGGCGATGGCGGGCGGCGATGTCCAGCTCTCCGGCGCGCGGCCCGAACTCTTGCAATCGGCGCTCGATGTGCTGACGGAGGCCGGCGCGGTGATCACGGTCAACAACCAAGGCATCCGCGTCGCCCGCAATGGCGCGGGCATCAGCCCGGTGACGGTTTCGACCGCGCCGTTTCCGGGTTTCCCCACCGACCTGCAGGCGCAGCTGATGGCGCTGATGGCCTGTGCCAAGGGCTCCTCGCACATCACCGAGACGATTTTCGAGAATCGCTTCATGCATGTGCAGGAACTGGCGCGGTTCGGCGCGCGGATTCACCTCGACGGCGAGACCGCCACCATCGAGGGCATCGCCAAATTGCGCGGCGCGCCGGTCATGGCGACCGATTTGCGCGCCTCGGTGTCGCTGGTGATCGCGGGGTTAGCTGCCGAAGGCGAGACCATGGTCAACCGCGTTTACCATCTCGACCGCGGGTTCGAGCGGCTCGAAGAAAAGCTCTCCGCCTGCGGCGCCTCGATCGAGCGCATCAGCGATTGAAACTGGGCGCGTGTTCTTGATTCCCGCGTTTACATAGAGCGTCATTCCGGGTCTGGTGCTAACGCACCATCCCGGCATGACAGGCGTTCAAGGGTTGACGGCGATTTGTCGCCGCGCCATTGAGCAAGGGGTCTGCCAATAAAGACCTTACCGGAAAGCCACCATGCCCGTTCGTTTGAACAGAAAAAGTGCCGATTTTGCCGAGCGCTTCGTAAGCTTCCTGGCGATGAAGCGCGAGGTCTCCGCCGATATCGAGGCCGCGACACGGGCCATCGTCGAGGACGTGGCGGCGCGGGGCGATGCGGCGCTGGTCGAGGCGACGCGCAAATTCGACCGGCTCGAGATCGATGCCAAGCAACTGCGCGTGACCAAAGAGGAAATCGAGGCCGCGGTGAAAGCTTGCGATGCCGCGACGCTCGAGGCGCTTAAATTCGCGCGCGACCGGATCGAGGTTTTTCACCGCCGGCAACTGCCCAAGGACGATCGCTTCACCGATGCGCTCGGCGTCGAGCTTGGCTGGCGCTGGAGTTCGATCGAATCGGTCGGGCTTTACGTTCCGGGCGGGACCGCCGCCTACCCGTCGTCGGTGCTGATGAACGCGGTGCCGGCCAAAGTCGCGGGCGTGGCGCGCGTGGTGATGGTGGTGCCGTCGCCGGATGGCAAGCTCAATCCATTGGTTTTGGCGGCGGCGCAGCTCGGCGGCGTCTCCGAAATCTATCGCGTCGGCGGCGCGCAGGCGGTGGCGGCGCTCGCCTACGGCACCGCGACCATCGCGCCGGTGGCGAAGATCGTCGGACCCGGCAATGCCTATGTCGCCGCCGCCAAGCGGCTGGTGTTCGGCAAGGTCGGCATCGACATGATCGCCGGTCCCTCGGAAGTGCTTGTGATCGCCGACCGCACCGGTAATGCCGGCTGGATATCCGCCGATCTGCTGGCGCAGGCCGAGCACGACGTCAACGCGCAATCGATCCTGATCACCGACAATGCCGCGCTTGCGGACGAGGTCGAACGCGCGGTGGAATCGCAACTGGCAACCTTGCCGCGGGCGCAGATCGCGCGGGCTTCGTGGAACGAGTTCGGCGCGATCATTGTCGTGCAGAACCTCGACGAGGCCGTAGCGCTTTCGAATGCGATCGCCGCCGAGCATCTGGAAATCATGACCGCGGATCCGGAAAGCGTCGCGGCCAAAATCCGCAACGCCGGCGCGATTTTTCTCGGGCCCCACACGCCGGAAGCGATCGGCGACTATGTCGGCGGCTCGAACCACGTGCTGCCGACGGCGCGTTCCGCGCGGTTCTCCTCCGGGTTAGGGGTGCTGGACTTCATGAAGCGAACCTCGATCCTGAAATGCGGACCGGACCAGTTGCGGATCCTGGGACCGGCGGCGATGACGCTGGGCAAGGCCGAAGGCCTCGATGCCCATGCGCGCTCGATCGGATTGCGCCTCAATCTGTCATGACCAGCCCCCCCGCAGAGGAGGACTCGCACAATCGCATCGTCGCGGTGACGCTCGATGAGGAATCGATCGGGCGTTCCGGCCCCGACATCGAGCACGAGCGCGCGATAGCGATCTATGACCTCGTCGAAAAAAACCTGTTCGCGCCGGAAGGTGCAGGCGACGGGCCGTTCACCCTGCACATCGGCATCACCGGCAACCGGCTGATGTTCGACATCCGCCGCGAAGACGCCACCCCTGTGGTGGCGCATCTGTTGTCGCTGACGCCGTTCCGGCGAATCGTGAAAGACTACTTCATGATTTGCGACAGCTACTATGAGGCGATCCGCACCGCGACGCCGGACAAGATCGAAGCCATCGACATGGGCCGCCGCGGCATTCACGACGAAGGCTCGCGCACGCTGCAGGAGCGGTTGAAGGGCAAGGTGAGGATCGATTTCGAAACCGCGCGCCGGCTGTTCACGCTGATCTGCGTGCTGCACTGGAAGGGTTAGGCATGACCCGCAAAAGTGGGCTTTCGGACCAGATCATGCGCAAAACAAAAGAAGCCTGACAATGCAGGCGCCTTCGCGCGTGCGC
>Ga0137403_10005630_pt1 | contig 14493 bp, 15 predicted proteins | sample CZOMad2_1_16fung_FD_122057 | JGI IMG/M metagenome (GOLD analysis project Ga0137403, IMG submission 122057) | Vadose zone soil fungal communities from Angelo Coast Range Reserve, California, USA - CZOMad2_1_16fungal (Hybrid Assembly) | ecosystem: Environmental > Terrestrial > Soil > Vadose zone... | reverse complement strand
TTGGACTTCTCCGCCGCTAAAGTCTTTCGAGAGTTGACGGTCAGTGGCCTGAGCCTGTGATCGATAATGACAATGAGGATATCCACACAAGCGCCAAGATCGTCGGAGCGTTGACGACAACAGCCCAACGATGTGGCTCGGCAACCAAACAGCTGGGAGGACGTTGGTCGCTCATCCAACCCAGGCGACAAATCTGATAATAGTGAAAATGCCGACGGCCAATACGGCCGTGAGCGCGCACGTCATTCCGACTCGCATCGCAATCTGCAGGAGGGTGAGGTCTTCGGTCATGCTGGTGGCTTCATGTTATCGGCCAGGCGACTCAACTCGTCCGACCTGAGAGGATCGCTTATCACCTTCGTCTCGATGAAATCGCATTTGGGGCACTCGAAGGTTCGCTTTTCCGAACGCTCGGGCCTCGGCGCGATCGTCGTCAGGTTCATTATGGTTCGACATCTGACGCAGCGCGGCCGCTCAATCGGCGAAAGCAAGACGTCGGTCAAAGAGGAGGTCATGTTACTCACCTCCGTTTAGTGAGAGCCCCGGACTTTCAGTCATCGGGCGTTGCCTCGGGTGGCGTGGTACCAAAATACTTTCAAGGTGCAGGACTGTCTGTCCGGGGGCGGACAAAAATTCGCAGGTATTTATTTTTCAGAACCTGGAACATTTTTTTAGTTCAAGATTTTTTGGCTCTTCTTCTTTAGCCCGCAGACCCCTTGCTTCTGATTCGGATTAACCTCACCACCGAAGGTGGTGACAAGGCTCATAACCGTGAGGTCCCAAAGCAACTGGTTGCGATCGCCTACCTGGTAACCGCTTGATGTTGCAATAATAAGCAACAACTCCTTGATCCGGCCCGTTTTCCCTGCCAAACGCTCAACCTTATGTCCGACCTCGCTCTCACCGCCGAATCGCCGTCCCGCTCGCCGCTCGCCAATGAAGTGGCGCGGCGGCGGACCTTTGCGATCATCTCGCATCCCGACGCCGGCAAGACCACGCTGACCGAGCATCTTCTCCTGCGCGGCGGCGCAATCCATGCCGCGGGGCGCGTCAAGGCGCGCGGCGAGGCCAGGCGCGCCAAATCCGACTGGATGCGCATCGAGCAGGAGCGCGGCATCTCCGTCACCTCCGCCGTGATGACCTTCGAATACGAAAACGCGGTCTTCAACCTGCTCGATACGCCGGGGCACGAGGATTTCTCGGAAGACACCTATCGCACGCTGACGGCGGCGGATTCCGCGGTGATGGTGATCGACGCGGCCAAGGGCATCGAAAGCCAGACGCGCAAGCTCTTCGAGGTCTGCCGCCTGCGCGACATCCCGATTCTCACCTTCGTCAACAAGCTCGACCGCGAGGCCCGCGACCCGTTCGACCTCTTGGACGAGATCGAGCAGTCTCTGGCGCTCGACGTGACCCCGGCCTCCTGGCCGATCGGCATGGGGCGGGACTTCCTCGGCACGCCGACGCGCTGCTGTTGTTCGAGCGCGGCGTCCACGACCGGGTCGTCGAGCCGGTCCGGTGCGGCGGCCTAGACGACCCGAAATTGCCGCGGCTGCTGCCGAAACCCGCACTCGCCAAATCGCGCAAGGAGGCGGAAACCGAGCCCGATCATGTGCGGGGAGCCGCCCGCGTCGACGTTTCGCCTTCTATGCCCGATGATGCCCGGCGGGAGCAATGATGCTGGGCAGACCAGAATTCCGGCACTAGGTGGCGTCGTTTTTCGCCCTGTCGAGGACGCGAGCGACAGCGTTCAGCACTACGGCGGCCCTGAAGGGCTTGTGCAGGAACGCGGCGTAGCCCTTACATTTTTCGGCGATCACGTCCTCCCCGAGCGAACTTATCATGATGACCGGGATGCGCTGATAAGCCGGCTCCGCCGCCATTGCGCGCAGCATTTCAGCGCCACCGAGTATCGGCATCATGAAGTCCAGCAGGATCACGTCGGGTTTTCCAGCCGACAACCTCACCAGGCCCTGCTTGCCGTTGCACGCGGTGAGAACCCGATAGCCCTCGTCGGTGAGGATGGTCTCTAGTACGTCGACAATTCCGAACTCATCGTCAACCACGAGCACCGTTGCCATGATTACTTCACGCGAGGTCGCCGAGCCGCCTTGTCCGCGGGTAGTTCTCCGGTCGTTAGTTGAGGGAATCCGCTCAGGATCGCCTCGGCGCTGTCGAACGTATCGGCGAGTTCGATCCCGGTAGACATGATGCGGAACTCCCGCAGCGAGGAGTCGAAGTCGCTGTCCCGCATCTTCACGACGGAAATCAGCCGACGGAGTTGCGACCTTATCTCGACGTACCGCAGCAGGATCAGGTTTTCAGCGATTGTAGAGAGGCCGATTGTCGGCCCCTCGATCACTCCGCCGATCAGGTTCCGTGTCTCGGCCGTGTAGACCGTGGTCACGTTGAGCACGCGAAGCTCGTTCGCCAGCGCTGTCAAGAAACGGCCGATCCGATGCGGTCGGTCGGCAGCAATCTCCTGGAACCCGAGAAGTCCGTCGATGACGAGCCGCTTCACGCGGCGACGCCGTACAGCCTCGACGAGCCGATTGCCGAGCGCGTCGAGGATGTCCTCGGTAGGCGGGTGCCAGAGGATCTCCAAATGGCCTTGCTCGATGAGGCCGTCGAGCATGATGCCGAGGCCGGCCGCCTTATGCCGCAGGCGCAGCGGCGTCTCGTAAAAGCCGAAAAAGAGCCCGGGCTCCCGGGCGGACGATTGCGAGAAAAAATGCAGACCGAGGCTCGTCTTTCCTGAACCCGAGGCGCCGAGCACGAGCGTTGCCGTGCTGCGCGGTATACCGCCGCCCAGCATCGCGTCGAGCTGGTTGACGCCGGTGGCGCATCGCTCATCGGGCCACTGGTCAGCGGCCGAGGGGCGGGCGAGCAATGCCTCGATTCGGGGATAGACGACGATGCCCCCGTCCGTGATCCGGAACGAGTGCCGGCCGCGCAGGGCGTCGGTGCCGCGGAGCTTGCGTACCTCCAATTCCCGCTCGGCTTGTGTGCCGAACAGCACATCGTGAAGCTCTATAAGCCCGTCCACCATCGTGTACTCGGGGTGGTACTCGTTGCGACGACCATTGGTCAGAAGCAACGCCGTGCAACCTTCGATGGCCATGTGGGCCTGAAGCTCGTGGATGAACTTCCTAAAATCGCGATCCGACCCGCTCGACTCCGCGGTGACAATGAGACCGTCGAGCACGAGCAGCGTCGCATTGTGCGTCCGAATCTCGCGCCACAATAAATCGATAAACCCCGTGATGCCGTCTTCCTCGAGGACGCGGAAGCCGCTGACGTAATAAAGACCGTCGGGAATACGGGCCGGCTCAAAGAACGACATTGTCTGCATGTGCTGCATCATGCGGTCGTGCGTTTCCGCCATAAGGGTGACGTAGACCGCATGATGCCCGGCGGCGGCATGATTGAAGCAGAACTGGTTTCCGAGGATCGTCTTGCCGGCCCCCGGCTCCCCCCGCACGATGTAAATGCCTGCTTTGAGTAAGCCCCCTCGCAAAACGGTGTCGAGGCCCGGGATGCCGGTAGGCACGCGCTCAAGTGGCGCCTGCCCGGCGGCACCGATTGGATCGGTAGCCATGAGGTACCTTAGGTGGGCGAAAGCGGAAGGGTCACAGTGAAGGTCGATCCTTCGGCGGGGCGACTGGTCACAAGGACCTCGCCATGCATGGCATCGACTAGGTGGCGGACAACCCATAGGCCAATGCCGAAGCTACCCTGCTCGCGCCGGGTCACCGCGCGCTCGAAGGCACCGAAGATGCGAGCTTGGTCTTCTTCCGAGATGCCGATTCCGTGATCCTGAACAGTCAGTCGCGCCGCGCTGCCGTTACGAACCAACGAGACCCCGATCGGCTCGCCCGCGCCATATTTGATAGCGTTCGACAAGAGGTTATCGGCGATCTGCTCGACAGCCAGTTTATCGAGTAGCCCGGATACCTCGCCTTCGATGCTCGGTTCTAGGCGGCAACCAGAGCGCTCCGCGCCCGCCCGATGCCGGTGCACGGCTTGTTGCATCATTCCGGAGAGATCGACCACCGAAAGTTCGGCGTGAAGCTTTCCCGCGGTAATGCGCGAGATGTCCAGAAGCGTCGTCGCTCGCTTGATGTATTCGCCGATCAGGACAGCCAGGCGCTCCAGCGCGACGATGATGGCTCGGGGACACTCACTTTCCGGGCGCCCACCGACCGACAATATATGTTCGACATACCCGAGAATCGGCGTCATCGGATTGCGCAGCTCGTGTGCAGCGATCGCTATGAACGCGTCACGCGCGTGCACCGCCTGCGTCAGCTCCGCGACAACACGCGCGTGCTGGCTCCCCGGCGCTGTGCCGTCGCGGGGGCGGCCGAAGTCGTCGCTCAACTCACGAATTTTGGTGGCCAGTTCAGTTGTGTCTTCCATCATCATTTTTTCAATCTGGATGAAGAGCCCGTTCCGCCAGCCAGCTCTTCTGGTCAACGGAAGGGTGGCTTCGCCTGTCGATCGATCGGCTGGCGATGGCCTGCGTCGGAGACTCGGTCATCAGCGGTAGAAAGCGTATTGCGACGCGGTATTGGTTTTGCCTGCATCTCCCGTCCCCCTCAGGGGTACCTCTATCTGATGAACCGGTGGGTGCCGCGAAGCGGAATCCCTAAGATACACATAAAACAAAGATAACATTGCGCAGAAAACTGTCCCCATCATCGTCAATAAAACGTCCTTGTGTCTTGGAATGAAACAGAAGACCGCCATTCTGGGCTCGGCCTGGAAGGCGTAGGGACTTTGCAGGTCCCATGACGGCCCGGAAGCCCGTCAACAGCTAACCTGATCTATGCAGGAGCAAAGTACATTGGCATAGCGTAGATCATGGTGGTCGCTTTTTAGTTGTAGCGGATCGCGGCCGGCATGGGGTGTCGTTCCCGCCGCGACGGGTTTGTTTTGTCTGGATCGGGTAGGCGCTGGGGGTTGAAGGCAGGAGTGGGGCGGCGGGGCACCATGCCCCGGTTTTCAGGTGACTAGGCGCGGCAGGCGGTTGAGAACGATGCCGAAGACCGCCTGATCGGGGGTGCTCGACGGCAGGTGGATCTTGATCTGCTTTTTCAGTTCGACGACGCGGGCGGCGATTTTGATGAGGCGCAGCCGCAGAGTGTCGAACTGCATGACGCGCCAAGCCGAGCCTTTGGGCATCAGCCGGCGCATCGACCAGAGGAGCCAGTAGGCACCGGCGTGAAGGAAGAGGCGAAACTGGTTGGCCGTAGCCTCATGGCAGGAGGTGCGGTCGGCGGCGAGATGGTTCTTCCACGCCTTGATATGGTTTTCCGCCTGACCGCGCGCGCAGTAGAGCCGCTCATAGAGCGGCTTGGCGCGACCGCCCTCCAGGTTGGTGACGATAAAGCGAGTATCGGTTCCCTCGGCGCCGGCCTCGACCCGCGCGATAATGCGCTCGACCCGGCTCCAGCTGCCGGCAGCATCGTGGAATTGCGCAAAGCGCCGCACCTTGCCGCGCGCCGGTGCCACGGTGAAGCGCTCGGCAGTGGTTTTCTCCAGCGCCTCGACATGGCGCCGCAGCGCCGCATTGGGAGCCAGCCCCAGCACCCAATCGACCCGGTTCTCTCGGCACCAGTCGAAGACCTCCGGGCAGGCGTAGTGAGAATCGGCGCGCAACAAGATCTCGACCCGCGGCCAGAAGGCGCGGATGGCGCCGACGAGGCGGCGCAGGAAGGCGCGGATCTCGTAGCCGCCTGGCCGCTTGCCCGGGCGCAACAGCGCGGTGACGAAACGCCCCTCGCCATCAAACACGACGATCGGCTGGAAGCCGTAATCGTCATGAAAGGCGTTGAACAGGCGTAATTGCTGGCCGCCGTGCACGCGGTCGAAAGTGTCGTCGACATCGAGCACGATGCGCTTCGGCATCTGGCGGAACGAGGCACAGTACTGCTCGATCAGCGCCCGCCCCAGGCGCAACAGCGCCCGTGTGTCGGGCAGGTTTTCCAGCCGCGAGATCGTCGATTGCGAGCACAATTCCTCATCCGAGGGCAACCGATCCAGCGCCAGTTTGAACATCGGGTCGGCACGCAGCGAATCGGCATCGTTGCCGTCTTCATAACCGGCGGCGATCATCAGCATGCGAAAGCGGATGATCTCGGCCAACCGGTGCACAACACGTTCCGGCGCACGCGGGTCCTTCATGCACGCGGCCAAGCGGTCGGCCAATCCCAGCCGACTTTCGATCTCGCGCAAGGCCAGCAATCCGCCTTCCGAAGACAGCCGGCCGCCGTCAAAACGGGCGACCACGGCCTTGCCCTGAACCGGTGACAGGCCCGGCAGAAACGGCGTAACATCAACCATGGCGGGTGTCGCCTCCAACGATCGGCAGATTCAGCTTCAACAACCGAATCTTACGCCCGATCAACGGCTTGCGCTACACCCGCCAGCCCTCGTGCATAATCCGGGCTAGGTCATAAGGCAGCGGATTGGCACACCTAACGGACGTTCGGTTGACCGCACGCGCCTCGGCACTATTCGCGAACCACTTGCCATGCGACCCAGCGCCGTATACCTCCCGCCGAGCCTTCAGGAGTTCGCGGAGGAAAGCCATGAGCGATGAACTCCCGACCGCCGCCCGCGTGTCGGGTCCTGGCATTCGCGCGCTCTACCGGCTCGAAACCCGTTGGCAGGCTTGGCTCGACGTAGAGACGGCGCTGGCCAAGGCCCAGGCCGAGCTCGGTATCATTCCGCGGCCTGCGGCCGACGCGATCGCGCGCGCGGCTCGTCTGGAGCTCTTGGACCGGGCGCGAATCGACGAGGGTTTCGCGCGCACGGGGCACACCATCGTGCCGTTGGTTTGGGAACTCAGCCGGATCGTCGGCGAGCCGCATGGCGGGTGGGTGCATTGGGGTGCGACGACCCAGAACATCACCCAGACGGGCGACCTTCTGGTGCTGCGCCGGGCCCACCGGATCTTCCTTCGCCTGATCGCTGAGGCGCTTGCGGCGATGGCCGATCTGGCCGAGCGGGGCGCCGAGATGCCGATCGCCGGGCGCACCCATGGCCAGCACGCCGTGCCGGCAACCTTCGGCTACAAGCCCGCGGTGTGGATCGACGAGATGATCCGCCACGTCGAGCGCTTCCGGCAGTTAGCACCGCGCCTCTTTGTCGCGATGCTGGGCGGCGGCGCCGGCACCTTTGCCTCGCTCGGCGCGCAAGGGCCGGCAGTGCAGGCCGGCATCGGCAGAGCGCTCGGAATGCTGCCGATGACGGTGCCGGCGCGGACGATCGGCGACCATCTCGCCGAGAACATCTGCGTCTTGGGCCTCTTGGCGGCGACCTGCGGCAAGATCGCGCGCGAGATCTATACCTTGATGAAGACCGAGTACGGCGAGGTCGAGGAGCCGGTGCCGCCCGGCACCGTCGGCAGCTCGACGATGCCGCAAAAGCGCAACCCAAAGCTCTGCCAGGACATTATCGCCGCCGCCTCCGAGGTCCGCGCCGCCGTGTCGCTCGCCTTGGAGGCGATGCAGACCGAGCACGAGGCCGACCGCACAACGAGCCTGATCATGGAATCGGCCGAGGCGCGAGCTTGCATTGCTGCGGGCGACATGCTCAGCCGCCTTGTCGAGGTCCTCAAGGGGCTGCGGCTCGATCCAATTCGGATGCGCCAGAACCTCGACCTCGGCGGCGGGCTGATCATGGCCGAAGCAGTTATGCTCAATCTCGGCGCGGCGATCGGCCGACAGCACGCGCATGACGTCGTCTACGACGCCGCCCAGGCGGCTTTTGTCGAAGGCCACCCGTTCGGAGCGGTGCTAGCGCAAGATCCGCGGGTGACCGCACATCTCGATCGGAAGGCGATCGAGGGGCTGCTCGATCCGACCGCCTATACCGGGCTCTGCGCCGAGATGGCGCGCGAAGCGGCCGTCCGAGCTCGCGCCGTCGCCGGCGAGATCAACCGCGAGGGCACAACCACTTAAGGAGGCATTTCCGTGGACATCGGCGCTTCAATCTTCTTCACCGAATATTCGATCTCGCCCATCGAGCTCGGGAGGGCGCTCGAGGAGCGCGGGTTCGACTCGCTGTGGGTGGCCGAGCACTCGCACATTCCGGTCACCCGCCGCTTCAACGTGCCGAGCGGCGGCGAGCTCGAACGTCAGTACTACGACGTGATGGATCCGTTCGTCACGTTGAGCGCGGCCGCCGCCGCGACCAAACGGCTCAAGCTCGCCACCGGGGTGTGTCTCGTCATCCAGCGCGACACGATCCAGACGGCAAAGCTCGTCGCCTCGCTCGACCAGATCTCGGGTGGGCGGTTCATCTTCGGCATTGGCGGCGGTTGGAATGCCGAGGAGATGGAAGACCACGGCACCGTCTATGAGACCCGCTTCAAGAGATTGCGCGAGCAAATCGAGGCGATGAAGCAGATCTGGACCAAGGATAAGCCGGAATACCACGGCGAGCTGGTCGATTTCCCGGCGATGATGACCTGGCCCAAGCCGAAGCAGAAACCGCATCCGCCGATCATCGTCGGCGGCGCCTTCCGCCACGCAGCGCGGCGCGCCATCCGCTATGGCGACGGCATCATCCCGCAAGCCCCGAGCGCCGGGTCCGGCGAGGCCGAGGAATTCCTGCCGCGCTTCCGGCAAATGGCGGAAGAGGCCGGCCGCGATCCCCACTCCTTGTCGGTGACCCTGGGCGGAGCGCCGGAGGATCCGGACCGTCTGAAGCACTACCGCGATCTCGGCGTCATGCGGATGAATGTCCGCCTGCAACCGGCGAAGGCGGATGAAATTCTGCCGGTGCTCGACCGCTGGGCTAGATTGATCCCGCAGCTCCACTAGAGAGGAGGCCGACCACATGGCAAAAATCGAGCAATATGCCGCCCGCGAGGTCTTTGACCCGCCGATCTATTCGCAGGCCGTCAAGGTGAGCGGCGCGGAGACGATCCTCTACCTCTCGGGCCAGGTAGCCTATGACGACAATGGCGGCGCCGCCCATCCCGGCGACTTCAAGGCCCAAGCCCGCGCCGCGCTGCAGGCGGTCAAGGCCCAGGTCGAGGCCGGCGGCGGCACGATGGCCAACATCGTCAAGGTCAACACCTACCTGACCGATATCCGCCACCGCGCCGATTACGGGCCGATCCGCGAGGAGTTCTTCGGCAAGAACAAGAAAATGCCAGCGAGCACCCTGGTCGCGGTCACCGCGCTCGCGCAGCCCGAGTTCCTGATCGAGATCGAGGCGATCGCCGTCCTCTAGGCTCCTGCCGCGCGTCGCCGGGCGGCTCATTTGAGCTGATCCGCCACCTTGTCGAGGCCGTCCTGAACGCACGGCTCGTCGACCCCGGGTGAGCCGGAGACGCCGACCCCGGCGATCACCTCTTCGCCGAGCTTGACCGGCAACCCGCCGGGGATTGCGATGACGTTGGGTAGGGTCACCTGCTGGCGCACCACCGGATCGTTGTCGGCAAAGCGCTTGGCGTAGGCGGTCGTCGAGGTGCGGAAGCTGCGCGCCGTATATGCCTTGCGGCGCGCGTTCTCCATCGTGTGCGGGCCGGCGTCGTCGGCGCGGATCGCGACCATGGTGTCGCCGCCGCGATCGACGACCACCACGGAGACCGCGTAGCCGCGCGCCTTGCAGGCGTCGAGCGCGCCGGTCGCCATGGCGAGCGCCATCGAATAGCTGAGGTCGCGCCGCGGGATGAGCTGGGCCGACGCCGGCAGCGCCAGCGAGAGCGCGAGCGCGACTACCCAGTCAGTCGTCGTCGCCGTTGTGATCGTCATCGTCCGCGTGCTCGTCACGGCACTTGAAGTTGCTCGCATCGTCGGTGCTGCCCGAGCCCTTGTAAACCGCCGCCGCCGGGTACGGACACAGCGGGCGCTGTCGCGTGATAGGTCCGGCCGGATTGTCGCCCGCGTACTTGCTGGCGATGATTTTCGCCGGCGCCTTGCCGCGCTCCACCCAGCGCTCGAGCGCGCTCAGCAGATCGTGCTGCGCGTCCATCGTCGGCGCCGGCAGCGCGAACGCGCCGCCGAATGCGTTCGGGCCCGGGCCGCCGCCGCAGTGCTGCATGCCGGGCACCATGAACAGCCGGAAGAACTCCTGCACTTCCCCGAGCGCCTCGCGCCGCGTGTCGCGCCGCCCGGTGGAGAACGACACCACGCTCTCGTAGTAGTTGACGCTGTTCAGCGCGCTGATCGCCGGATCGTTCCACCCGTGGTACAGGAGGATCTTCCCGCCGCGCTGCTGCAGCGGCCGCAGGTCCGGGTTGATGGCGTTGATGAAGCGCCCGATGCTCCTCTCGTTGAAAGCCTGATCGGCGTCGAAGTCGAACGTGAACAGGTCGTAGGCCGGGTTCTGGAACACGAAGAACTTGAAGTACTGCGTCGAAAAGATGTCGATCAGCGAAAATCCCGGCGCGGCACCCGTCACCCAGGCCGGCCAGCCGGCCGTTTCGGCGCCGGGCAGCAGCCCCGGGAAGATCAGCTCGCCGGTGCGCGGGTTGTGCGCGCCGCGGTAGATCTTCTCCAGCGCCACCACCTGCTTCGCGGTGAAGCAGGTGTTCGGATCCTGCCCCGCTTTGCAGAGCAGGCTCGAGGGCTTGAAGTCGCATTGGCGCGGATCGTTCAGCACGCCGTCGGCGATGCCGTCCTTGAGATCGCACTTCGCGTTCACCGCGGCTTCCAGCAACGGCAGCTTCGTCGCCGGGAAATAGCTTTCCGGATCCTTGAGCCGCGCCTGGTACGCCGCCGCGCCGCCGGCAAGCAGGTGCGTCCAGAAATTCGCCGGCGCGCCCACCACCAGTCCGTCGTAGTCGTGCGGGAACTGCTGCGCTTCCATCAGCCCCTGCCGGCCCCCGGTCGAGCAGCCGACGTAGTACGAATGGGACGCAGGCCTGCCGTAGAAGGCATGCACGATCGCCTTGGCGTTTTGCGTCGTCAGATGCAGCGAGCGCGGCCCGAAGTCGATCACCTTCTCGGGATGGCCGAGCGCCCAGGTGCCGTCCAGGCTCGGCGCGGGAAGGCCCGGGAACGGCCCGACGCCGACGTGTCCCGTATCCGTGCTCGCGCTCGCGTAGCCGCGCTGGAGCGCGCGACTCATTGCATCGGTGCTGATCGCGCCGGCGAAACCGCCGCCGCCGACGCCGTTGAACTTGCCGTTCCAGTTCTGCAGCGGCAGCCAGGTTTCGAAACCGATCTGCGAATCGGCCGTCGGCCGTATCACCCCCACGACCCGGCAGTAAGGCGGCAGCGGGCCGCCGGTGACGGGCGCGGCGAGCGTGATCGTGGTGTCAGGAAGATGCAGGCTGGCGAGGCTGGCGCACGAAGCCGGGTCAGCGGCCGCGGCTTGGATTGCAACTCCAGAGATTAGTGCTACGGAAGCAGCAAGGACCGCGACTCTGCGACTCATCGGCTTTCCTCCCCAGGAAGTGGCGATTCTAACGCCTTCCCCGGCTCATGCCGCCATGATGGAACGACGCAACGCGGGCCGATGCAAACCGCGGCGAAACAAAGCTGCGTGCGGGTGCGATGAACCTTCGGCTCAGGACCACGTAGGGATAGGAGGCGCCCACCAGGGCAGCGACTTTTTTCTCATCGACCCGCTTGTCGCCCGAGGTCACCACGAGCACCGCGACATCGTCGGCCCGGCGGCGAAAGATCACGCTCTTGGCGATCTGCCCCACGCTCACGCCGAGCGCCTGGGCGGCTTCCTGCGAGGTGCGCGCCGTCGCTTCGAGCCAGCGCGGCACATGGGGGTGGCCCCCTTCGTTCAGAAACTGCGCCACGCGGCGAAATCCCTCGGGGCGTTCTTGCGGCACAGACTCGCTCATGCAGTGACCTTTCGGCGCCCGGCCAGCAGGGCCTTGCCGGCACGCGACACCGGCGGGCGGCCCAACACATCGGAGATGAATGCACCGGCGTCGACCAGTTTGTCGATGTCGATGCCGGTCGCGATGCCCATGCCGTCGAGCATGAACAGCACGTCTTCGGTGGCGACGTTGCCGGTGGCCCCCTGGGCAAAGGGGCAACCGCCCAGACCGGCCACGCTGCTGTCGAAAATGTGGATGCCCATGTCAAGGCAGGCGTAGATGTTGGCCAGCGCCTGTCCGTAGGTGTCGTGGAAATGGCCGCTCACATCGGCCAGCGGGTAGTGCTTGAGCGCGCGCTCCATCGCGGCCTGCACCCGCCGTGTGGTGCCGACGCCGATCGTGTCGGCCACGCCGCAGTGGTCCACACCCAGATCTTTCATCAAGCGCACCACGCGCTCCACATCGTCGGCGCTTACCTCGCCCTGGTAGGGGCAGCCGAGCGCACAAGAGATCGCCCCACGCACACGCATGCCATGGGCATGCGCCGCTTCGACCACGGGTTGAAAGCGCAGCATGCTTTCTTCGATGCTGCAGTTGATGTTGCGTTGGCTGAAGACTTCACTGGCCGCGGCAAACACCACGATGTCGTCCGGCTGCGACGGCAGCGCCGCTTCGAATCCCTGCAAATTGGGCGTGAGCACCGCATAACGCACGCCGCTGGTTCGCTGCAACGCGGCCATCACCTGTGCGTTGTCTGCCATCTGCGGCACCCACTTCGGGCTGACGAAGCTGGTGACCTCGATTTCGCGCAGGCCAGCGGCTTGCAGTTGGTGCACCAACGCCACTTTGTGCAGCGTGCTGACGGGCTGCGCTTCGTTTTGCAGGCCGTCTCGCGGACCGACTTCGACCAAGGTCACATGGCTGGGAAACATGGCTCGTCTCTTGCTCGCATCACGGTGTAAACACGGCCCCCTTCATCAGGGATGGCCGAAAGTGTTTGTAATCGTGAAGATACCTGAATCGCCATGTCAAACGCCGCCCGATTCCGCATCGCTGTCCGCATTCACTATGCCTTGAAGCACCACCTGGGTGAAGGCATCGACGTGAATGCCATGCTGAAGCAGCCCAACGAAGCACGTGAAGTGCTATTCGTCTGCCAGGCCCTGGGCACGCCTGAGTTGCTGGCGCTGGCCCATCGGTACGTCGTCGCTCTCGATGAAGAAGCGGCCGTGGCGACCACCAAGCTTCGCATGGTGGTGGAACCTGGGACCGCCCCGCAAGACGCGTCATGGGCCAACAACACCACCGGCTTCGGTGTGTCGCAGCCCGCGGAGCTTCAAGGCCATCACCAAGAACCGCCGTCACGCGGATGGTTCTCGCGCCGCGATCCGCGTCGCGACCTGTTGAACCGCTGAACGCACCGAATGCGCTGAAGCAGCAAGCGTCCACGCCGTTCAGCACGTGGCTGACAAGCGCAGCAATTCAGCGCCTTCTGTCACCTGGTCACCGGCCGCGTAAAGCAATGCCTCGACCCGCCCAGCGCGTGGTGCGGCAACGGTGTGTTCCATCTTCATCGCCTCCAGCACGGCCAGCGCCTGGCCCTGGTGAACGTTTTGCCCAACCTGCACCAGGTAAGCACTCAGCTTGCCCGGCATCGGTGCCGTGAGGCTGCCCGGCGCGTTGGATGCTGTTTGCACGCCCGGTGAATTCGCACACTGAAGTGTGGCAACCGCCTCAGCACCAAACACAGTCAACACGGCCCCCGTGCGGTACAGCGCGAGCGAATGGCCGTGCCCGTCGAGCACCACCTCGTGCTGATGGCCGCTTTGCACAGACGCACTGAAGGTGTGGCGCCGTTCGCCGACCAGCAGGCGCATCGCGCCGCGGTGCTCGATTTCCAGCACGGCGCGGTGCAGCTCACCCTGCAACAGAAAATCGAAGCGCCTGTGCGCCGCGCCGTGCAAGCGCCAGCCATTGCACCGCGACCAGGGGTCAGCCGTTTCCAGCGAACGGTCGGTGTGCAAAGCCTGCGCCACCCAGGCCGCGGCAGCCCACGCCACAGACATGGCCGGCACATCGAACAAGGCGGCTTTCTCCCGCTCGATCAACGCCGTGTCCAGGTCGGCCTCGGCAAACGACCGGCTCGCGACCACCCGGCGCAAAAACGCCACATTGGTGTGCAGACCCACGATGTGGACTTGGCTCAACGCCGCCGCCAAGCGCGCCAGTGCGTGGCGGCGGCTTTCACCCCAGACGATCAACTTGGCGATCATCGGGTCGTAGTGCGGGGAGATCGCATCGCCTTCGCACACGCCGGTGTCCAGCCGAACCTCGGCCCGTTCGAAGTGGGCCGCTGCTGGCATGCGGAAAATCTGCAAACTGCCCGTGGACGGCATGAAGCCCTGCTCGGGGTTTTCGGCGCAAATGCGCGCCTCGATCGCATGGCCGCGGCAGGACACGTCTTGCTGCGTGAAGGCCAAGGGCTCGCCGGCCGCAACGCGCAGTTGCCACTCGACGAGGTCGAGCCCGGTGATCGCCTCGGTCACCGGATGTTCCACCTGCAGCCGCGTGTTCATCTCCATGAAGTAAAAACGCAGGTCCCCATCGGGCGTGGGCTCGGCAATGAACTCCACCGTACCGGCACCCACATACCCCACGGCCCTGGCGGCCGTCACCGCGGCCTCGCCCATCTCGCG
>Ga0137403_10005629_pt1 | contig 14497 bp, 8 predicted proteins | sample CZOMad2_1_16fung_FD_122057 | JGI IMG/M metagenome (GOLD analysis project Ga0137403, IMG submission 122057) | Vadose zone soil fungal communities from Angelo Coast Range Reserve, California, USA - CZOMad2_1_16fungal (Hybrid Assembly) | ecosystem: Environmental > Terrestrial > Soil > Vadose zone... | reverse complement strand
ATCACTCCAGACGGCGCACTGAAAGGCCATGCGCAGATACGGTCACTGTTCGCGCAGATTTTTGCGACTGTGTTTCCACCCGACTCGAGCTCGTTTCACCTGGAGAAGCAAGTCGTTGAAGGCGAAATAGCGTACATCCTCTGGTCGGGAAGTTCGGCCCATTATCATGCCCCGTTGGCCACCGATACGTTCGTGATGCGCGACGGAAAGATCGCCGCGCAAACATTTGCGGCTCAGCTGGAAGCGAAATAAACCAGCTATCCCCCAAGGCAGAGACAGCATCAGGGTACGATCCGCCAGGGGCGACATGCGGGAACACCTCGGGAACAGGCGGCTCGGGGGACAACGCGCGGTGTGGAGACACGCCGCGTGAGCCACATAGTCACAGGATCTCTAGGGCGACATCCATGGCTTGTCACACAAAACACGCAAGGGCCTCAACACACGGGGCCCTCGCCCCAACTTCAACCGATTGGAGGCTTTATGAGCCATGAGGAACGGAATCGACGGAACTTCCCACCAATGAACGCGAACACTGGCGCCGCCACCATGCCTGACGTGGACGCGCAAGGAGCATCACATATTCAGGCGAGCGACATGGTGATGCAGTCAGTCAGCTTGCGCGTCAACGGTACTGTCCGACAGCTTGAGGTGGACACCCGCGCCACGCTGCTCGACAGCTTGCGTGAGCAGCTCTCGTTGTTCGGAACTAAGAAGGGATGCGACCACGGCCAGTGCGGCGCCTGCACCATCCATGTGAATGGCCGCAGGGTCAATGCTTGTCTGACGCTGGCCGTCATGCATGACGGTGACGAGATCACCACCATTGAAGGCCTGGCCTCGCATGATGCTCTGCATCCAGTGCAGGAAGCCTTCGTGGAGCATGACGCGTTTCAGTGTGGATACTGCACACCTGGCCAAATCATGTCAGCCGCTGCTCTGTTGAAAGAGCCTTGTGGTCCCGAAGACGACGATATTCGCGAATGCATGAGCGGGAACATCTGCCGCTGCGGCGCCTATCCCAACATTGTTGCCGCAGTGAAGTCACTGCGCAACCGAGCCTGACTGGAGAAGCCATGATCCCGTTTACTTATGTCAAGGCCAAAGACACACACGACGCTTTGCAGCGGGTGCGCGACCACAACGCGGTGTTCGTTGCCGGTGGCACGACGCTGATTGATCTGATGAAGTTGGACGTGATGACGCCGAGCTCACTGGTGGACATCAATCGTCTGCCACTCGACACCATCGAACACCTGCCAGATGGCAGCGTGCGCATCGGTGCGATGGTTCGCAACAGCGATCTGGCGCATGACCAAACCGTGGCGACTCGATTTCCGGTCCTCTCACAAGCGCTCCTATCCGGGGGGTCACCGCAATTACGCAACGTGGCGACCACCGGCGGCAATCTGATGCAGCGTACTCGCTGCTACTACTTCCGCGATACCGCCTACGCCTGTAACAAACGTCAACCGGGCTCAGGCTGCGCCGCCATTGACGGATACAACCGTATTCACGCCGTGCTGGGCGGCAGCGACCATTGCATCGCCACCCATCCATCTGATATGGCAGTGGCTCTGGTGGCTCTGGATGCCGTCGTGCATATCCAAGGTCGAGATGGCGAGCGCACGGTTCCGGCGGGCGAGTTCCATCTGCTCCCGGGCCAGACGCCTCACCTAGAGACCGTGGTTCAGCCAGGAGAGTTAATCACGTATGTCACGGTTCCCAAGAGCCCGTTCGCGGCGCACTCAGCGTACGTGAAGCTGCGCGACAGAGCTTCTTACGAATTTGCCTTGGCCTCAGCTGCAGCGGCGCTTGAGCTTGAGGGCCATCGCATTCGTGCTGTCCGCGTAGTCCTCGGTGGCGTCGCCAGCAAGCCCTGGCGTTCGCCGGAAGCAGAACACGTCCTGAACGGCGCAACGGCCGATGAACAAACGCTTCAAGCGGCGGCCGCAGCGGCCATGAAGGGCGCGACGCCGCACCGCCACAATGCCTTCAAGATCGAGCTGGCCAAGCGTGCCATCGTGCGCGCCCTCAAGAACGCCATACAGTCCACAGAGGAGAAGCAGTCATGAGCACGGCCGTCGTCGGATCTTCCATCAGCAGAAAAGATGGAGCACTGAAAGTGACGGGGCAGGCACGCTACGCCGCTGACCATCCCCTCGAGCACGTCGCCCACGCAGTGGCGATATGCAGCACGATCGGCAACGGCCGCGTCTTGCGCATTGACAGCTCCGCGGCGGAGAGCGCGCCAGGATTTCTGGCCATCATTCATCACGGCAACGCGCCGCAGCTGTTCCGTCCCGTGAACAACTTCTTATCCGCTTCCAAGCCGGGAGAAATCCGTGTCGTGTTTGAAGATGATCGCGTGCACTATGCCGGGCAGTACATCGCCGTGGTCGTGGCAGAAACGTTGCAACAGGCGCAGCGCGCCGCAGAGCTGGTGCAGGTTACATACGAGACACGGCCGCCGGTGATTGACACCGACAATGCGATGGACACGGTATACGACCCCGCAGAATTCTTCGGAGAAAAATTGGCTGCCACACGCGGCGATCCTGAATCGGCCCTTCAAAAAGCCGAGGTCACGCACGAGGCCAATTACGTCACACCCATCGAACACCACAATCCCATGGAGCCTTCAGCGTCCATGGCGCAATGGGATGGTGATGAACTCACGCTGTATGAAACCACTCAGTGGGTGGTCGGCGCGCGCAATACGGTGGCCGAGACGCTGGGCATGCCGGAAGAGAAAGTGCATATAGTCTCCCCGTTCATCGGCGGCGGCTTCGGATGTAAAGGATTCATCTGGCCACACTCGGTGATGAGTGCCATCGCGGCCAAGAAAGTCGGCCGTCCGGTGAAGCTCAACCTGACGCGCAAGCAGATGTTCAGTGGTTGCGGACATCGCTCCGAAACCCGACAGAAGGTCAGGCTGGGCGCGAGCCGAGACGGCAAACTATCCGCCATCAAGCACGAGACGCTGGTGCAGACGTCGACGATGGACGAATTTGTGGAGCCCTGCGGCGCTACCACGCCGTTTCTGTACAGTTGCCCGAACGTGGTCATCGCGCATCATGCGGTGCGGGTCAATATCGCCACGCCCACACCCATGCGCGCCCCAGGAGAGAACCCCGGGCTGTTCGCGCTTGAGTCGGCGATGGACGAGCTCGCCTACAAGCTGAACATGGACCCCGTACAGTTGCGCCTCATCAACCACGCGGACAAGAATGAGCACACCAACTTACCCTGGTCGAGCAAGTATCTGAAAGAGTGCTACCAGGTGGCAGGCGAGGCGTTTGGCTGGTCCAAACGCGATCCTCGGCCGGGCTCTATGCGTGATGGCAATTATCTTGTGGGCTGGGGCATGGCCACCGCCACCTTCCCTGGCATACGCAGCCCTGGCGCCGCCAAGGTGCGCATCCTCCAGGACGGTTCAGCCATGGTGAGCAGCGCCACGCAGGACATGGGCGGCGGCACATACACCACCATGACCCAGGTGGTTTCAGACGTCACGGGCATTCCGATGAACCGGATCCATCCCGCATTGGGAGACAGCCACCTGCCTCCCGCGCCGGTTTCCGGTGGATCGATGACGACCGCCAGTGTGCTGCCAGCCGTGAAGCAGGCCGCGGAAAACGCGCTCAAGAACCTGGTGCGGGCCGCCCTCGCTGATGAGCAATCGCCTCTGCATGGCAAGAAGGCAGATGCCGTCACGGCAGCCAACGGCTATGTCTTCCTGAAGGGTTCAGCTCCCGAATCCGGTGTGGCCTACAGCCAGGTGCTCGCGGCCAACAATCAAGCAGCCGTGGAAGGCGAGGGCTATCTCGCGCCCGGTGAGGAACGCGCGCACTATGCCTTTCAATCCTGGGGAGCGCAGTTTGTGGAGGTCAAGGTCGACCCTGAAATCGCCAAGGTCACGGTTTCACGCGTCGTCAGCGCCTTTGATGTCGGCAGAGTCATCAACCAAAAGACCGTGCGCAGTCAGGCATATAGCGGCATCATCATGGGTATCGGCATGGCCTTGATGGAACACACGGTCTATGACCATCGCGATGGCGGCATTATCACCAGCAATCTGGCGGATTACGCCGTGCCGGTGAATGCCGACGTGCATGCCATTGACGTTCACTTCATCGACAAGCCGGATCCTTACATTGATCCTGTGGGCATTGGAGCGCGCGGGGCCGGCGAGATCACCAGTACTGGCGTAGCCCCGGCCATCGCGAATGCGATCTACCATGCCACGGGCAAACGTCTCCGTGAGCTGCCCATCACGCCCGACAAGCTGCTTTAACGAGCGTAGCGGGTATTTCAACTACGTTGGCGTGACGGATAACAGCCCCGCGCTGCGGCAATTTGACCAGGCAGTCCAGCAGCTGTTGTGCAAGTGGTTGAATCGCCGGAGCCAGCAGTGCAGTTTCTCGTGGGAGAGTGTCAGCCGCTTTGAGGGTCCAAACCGAACATTGACTCTGTTGGCGAACTCCCCTGAGCCCCTCACGGAAGCTGTGTTAGGACTTCACACCGACGACTGCCAGTGATCGTGCGATCGGACACACGCTTTCTCCAACAGAGTCGATCTGCAGGTTCGCCTTGCGAAGGCTGAAGCGGAGCGCAAGCTCGCCCGAGCCACCCGTCGACGCAACCGTACACGTCAGTAACCAGTTCCCCATCCTCACCGGCTGGCGACCAACAGCTGTAACAGCCCTCGGATAGGAACTTTCAGCCAATCGGGGCGGTTATTGAGCTCATACCCCAACTCGTAGACGGCCTTCGCCAGCAGATACGCATCCAACAGTATTTGAAGTTCGATGGGATCTTTGGGCAAGAAGGGCTCATCCTTCGCGACCGCAAGATAGGATTTGAGAAAGGCGACACTGACCCAGGTATACCAGAAACGCGCCCACGGTTCGAGGGCTGGGAAGTCTTCGGGGCGAACCCCCGGTACCTGGCCGAAGAGGGCCGCGTAGGAGGCATAGTGAAATGACCGCAGCATCCCCGCCACGTCGCGCAGCGGCGAGTGCTTGATGCGACGCTCGCTCAAAGGTCTGGCGGGCTCCCCCTCGAAGTCGATGATGACGAAATCCCTCCCCGTATAGAGCACCTGCCCCAGGTGATAGTCGCCGTGCACACGAATGCGCATGGTGTTGAGCTTGCGTTGCAGGAGGGATCGGTAGCGGCGGCGGATTTCGGCCTCCAGGTCGAGCACCTGCTGGGCCTCTTCCCGCACGCCGTCGGGGCGTTGTTTGAGAGATGCGCGGAGCCATTGGAACACCTGACCGATATGGCTTTGCATGGATTGATAGATAGAGCGCTGGTAGAGCATCGAGAAAGGCTCCGGCGCGAAATTTGGGTCATCAGCGGACGAGGCCAACGCCTTATGCAACTCGGCTGTGCGCTGCCCAAGCAGGCGTGCTGATTCCAGATAAGCATCGATCAATTCTCGGGCTATCACTGGAAACTCATCGTTCAAGAGGTAAGGCACCGTAGGCTGTGGGAGCCCCGGGACTTGTGCCTCTGGCTCAGCCAAGGCACGCTCGAAGTAGTGGCTAAGACTATCGATGGTGTAACTCCAGGCATCCCCGACGTTCGGCACAAATTGCTGCAGGAGCCCCAGGGTCATCGATGCCTCACCCTTACGCCGATATTCAATGGCGCCAACCACCGGAGGGACATTGCCAAATTTCGCTGTCTCCGTCAAGAACCGCCCGATCTCCAGGTCGGGATTGACCCCTTCACCGCTCCGCCGGAACACTTTGAGGATCATCTGCCCCCCATAGACCACCGACGTATTGCTTTGCTCTACCTTCATAACCGTCGGATCGAGCGGCACTGCCGGGTCCTTGTACAAGTGACGCAAGACGTGTGTCGAGGAGGCGAGGACATCACCGTTGATGCCGCGCAAGCGGCGGTGCCGCACGATGAGGTCCAGTAACAGCGTACTGAAGCCTTTTTCGTAGAGGGCATCATAGAGAATCCCTACCTCTGGCGGGTGTCCACCCCTCCCCGTCACTTGCAGATTGGCCAGTAAGGGATGGGGGAAGCCCTCTCGCATGCGTGCCGCGTCCTCGCCAAAGGCGGCGGTAAGCGGCAGCACATAGATGTCGGGGTCGCCCTCGGCGTAATCGACCTGCACCAGCGTGATATAGGCTTCGGAGGGCTCAAAATGCACCGGGATTGCTTCCAGCAGCTGCACCGATTTCATCTTTCTGGCCTTGCCACCAAACCAGCGGCGCTCTTTGAGGTAGGGGGGCAAAATGGCCTCCAGCGCCACCTTGTTCTCCCCCGTAAAGAGATTTTCCAGCGCACCGGTGATCTGCAGCATTGGCAGCCGCACCTCCTGAGGCGTCAGCGCTATTGTCGGGAGACGCTGGGGTTCAAGAGTAAACCAATAAAACGCGTGTGGACCCATGGTGACGAAATAAGGCGCCTCGCCAACGACTGGAAATTCGGTGCGTCCGAAGAGTTCGACCGGCACCAACCCTTTGTAGGGGGTCAGGTCTAATACGACACCTTGCACAAAGCGTGACAGATTGGCGAGCATCAGCACACACTCGTCCTGATATCGCCGCACGAAAGCCAGGACTTTGTGATTGTCTGGGTGCAAGAACTCCAGGGTTCCGCGTCCAAACGCCTTGAAGCGCTTGCGCAGGGCGATCAGCCGCTTCATCCACCACAGCAGCGAATGGGGATTATTCTGCTGGGCCTCGACATTGACCGCTTCGTAGTGGTACTCCGGGTCGATGATGATCGGCAGGTATAACCGTTGTGGATTGGCGCGGGAGAAGCCGGCGTTGCGATCGGCGCTCCACTGCATGGGGGTGCGCACGCCATTGCGGTCGCCCAGATAAAAGTTGTCGCCCATCCGCAGTTCATCGCCATAGTAGATCACCGGAGTACCCGGTAAGGAGAGTAGCAACGCATTCATCAGCTCAATGCGGCGACGGTCGTTCCCCAGCAGGGGCGCCAGCCGACGCCGAATCCCCAGGTTGATGCGCGCATGGGGATCGTGGGCATAGACTCGGTACATGTAGTCGCGTTCCTCATCGGTCACCATCTCCAGCGTCAATTCGTCGTGATTGCGCAGAAAGAGCGCCCATTGACAGGTGTCAGGGATGGCTGGGGTTTGGGTCAGAATGTCGATGATGGGGAAGCGGCTTTCCATGCGGATGGCCATAAACAGCCGCGGCATGTTGGGGAAGTGAAAAGCCATGTGGCATTCATCCCCGTCGCCCAAATAGGCCACCGCGTCTTCGGGCCATTGATTGGCCTCCGCCAGCAACATGCGATTCTTGAATTTGCGGTCCACATGTCGCCGCAGCTCTTTCAAAAAGGCGTGTGTCTCGGCGAGATTCTCACAGTTCGTCCCCTCGCGTTCGTAAAGATAGGGCACGGCGTCAAGACGCAGGCCGTCGATCCCCATGTTGAGCCAGAAATCGACCACATGCAGGATGGCACGCCGGACTTCGGGGTTATCGTAGTTGAGGTCGGGTTGATGGGCGTAGAAGCGGTGCCAGTAATAGGCTTTGGCGACGGGGTCCCAGCTCCAGTTGGAGGGTTCGAAATCCTTGAAAATAATGCGTGCGTCCTGGTATTTCTCCGGTGTATCGCTCCACACGTAAAAATTGCGCCAGCGACTGCCGGCTTTGGCACGACGAGCGCGCTGGAACCATCGGTGCTGATCAGAGGTGTGGTTGACGATCAGCTCCGTGATGACCCGTAGACCGCGGGCATGCGCTTCGCGCAGAAACTCTCTGAAGTCGTTTAAGGTGCCGTAGGACGGGTGCACGTCGTTGTAGTCCGAGATGTCGTAGCCATCGTCTTTCAAGGGGGATGGATAGAATGGTAGCAACCAGATCGCTGTCACCCCGAGATCCTGCAGGTAGTCGAGCTTCTGCGCCAGCCCTTCGAAATCGCCGATCCCATCGCCGTTGCTATCGAAGAAGGCGCGAGGATGTAATTCATAGATAATGGCATCCTTGTACCACAAGGGGTCGTCCACTAGCATGAAAGCTTCGTGGTTGTAGCGCATACACTCCTTCCTTCACAGGTTACAGATAATATTCAAAATCACGCTCTGTGCGGACTCGGCGACGCACCCGGAAAATATGGGCCGGCACGACGCTGGGGTTTAGTTCGACGAAATTGCGTGGTCCGTGCCACAGATACCGACTGTCGCTGAGCAGGTCATGGACCTGGTAATGCCCCTCACGCGGTACATCGAGGGCCTCCGCTGACAATTCGACCCAGCCCGACTGGGTATGATGGGGGTCGAGGTTGACCACGACGAGGATAGCCTCCCCATGATCCTCCGCATGCTTGCTGTAGCACAGGAGTTGGTCGTTGCTGACGGCGTGAAAGCGCAAGCACCAGTCGCGGTGCAGGGCTGGGTTCTCACGGCGGATGCGGTTGACGCGGGCGATGAAGTCTTTGAGACTATCCGGTCGCGCGATGTCCCACTCCTTAATTTCGTACTTTTCCGAGTTCAGGTATTCCTCGCTGCCGGGCTCACGGGGGTGATTCTCGCAGAGCTCGAAGGCGGGGCCATAGATACCATAACTCGCCCCGAGCGTCGCCGCTAGCACCAATCGCGTCATGAACGCCGGTCGGCCACCAAGTTGTAAGTATTCGGTGAGGATATCCGGGGTGTTCGGCCATAAGTTGGGGCGAAAAAATTCGCGCACCTCCGTGTGGGTCAGGCTGGTGAAATAACCGATGATCTCTTCCTTGGAATTACGCCAGGCAAAATAGGTGTACGATTGCGTGAACCCCCGCTTGGCGAGGTTGTACATGACCTTGGGGCGGGTAAAGGCCTCGGCAAGGAAGAGCACGTCAGGGTATACCTGCTTCACTTCGCGAATGAGCCATTCCCAGAACCGGAAGGGCTTGGTGTGTGGGTTGTCGACGCGGAAGATGCGCACCCCTTGCTCGACCCAGAACACGACAACGCTCTTCAACTCCTCCCAGAGTGCCTGCCAATGATCGGTTTCAAACTCTAGCGGGTAGATATCTTGATATTGCTTGGGCGGATTCTCGGCATATTGCACGGTGCCATCGGGGCGCTGCCGAAACCATTCGGGGTGTTGCGACACATACGGATGGTCGGGGGAGCATTGGAAGGCGATGTCCAAAGCGATGTCGATACCATACTCACGCGCCTTCGCGAGGAAGCGCCGAAAGTCCTCCGGCGTGCCGAGCTGTGGATGAATCGCCTTGTGTCCCCCCTGCGGCGAACCAATCCCCCACGGGCTGCCTGGATCATCAGGGCTGGCAACGGTGGCGTTGTTTCGCCCCTTACGATGGGTGGCGCCGATAGGGTGGATGGGGGGGAGGTAGACGACATCGAAACCCATGGCGGCGACGTAGGGCAGACGCGCCTCGCAATCTTTGAAGGTGCCATGTTGCCCTGGGAAGGGCGCACAGGAACGTGGAAACATCTCATACCAGGCGCTGAAGCGTGCCTTTTGACGATCGACCACGACTGTTAGCTCGGGGCTGTACGTGGTGGCCAAGGCCCTATCGGGGTGGTCCTGCATCACAGCCCGCAGTGCTTCATCAAGGGCGACGTCCACCCGCTCCTCCAGTGCGCGACGATCGTCCTGCAGCATGGCGGTCCATGCCCTGAGCTGCTGTGCTGCCGCGCCCGACGCCCGCATACTGGCGTGTTGCACCAACTCTGCGCCGATGAGCAGGTCGATCCCCACGTTCTGACCCGCCTCGACTTTTTTGGCCAGGCCGCGGCACCAGGAAGTGAAACGATCGGCCCATCCCATGATCGTGTAGTGGTAGACGCCGATATGCGACACCGTGAAGACCCCACGCCAGCGGTCATTGCCCAGGGATTCCATGGGGACTTCATCCCAGCCAACTGCACCCTGGTGACGATAGCGTAGGACACAGCCGAGGGCGTCGTGGCCATCGCAGAAGGCATCGGCCTCGACAATGACCTCTTCGCCACACACCCGCTTGATAGGGAAGCGGCCGCCGTCGATCGCGGGCGAGACTCCCTCGATGACGACTCGTCTGCGGCCCTCTGGTTCCAGCATCGTTCATACTCCTTCGGGTGGAGATGACATGATGGGTGCGTTCGAGATGCTCCTACAGTCTTATGGATTCATCGGGGCCTTGTCAAATCGGAGAGCTGACAAGCAGCGCGACAGGGAAACGGTGGAACACCTCATGCGCCATGAGCCCTCGCTCGGTTGTGTTGCTGTCTGATACTGCGAGGGCTTCGCCAGTGAAGACATTCTGCCACCCATTCGGGGCTCCCTCGGGGAGATGAAGCACGGTCTCCTTCCAGATCCGTTTGCCCAACGGGGGCTTGGCCGAGGGGGAAAGTTTAACCACTAACCGAGGAACTGCCACCAGCGCCCAGACATCCCCGAGATGCCGCGCAAAGGCCAGCACATGAGCTTCTTTCGCGCCAGAGACCGTCACAGGCTGGTAGGTTCCCTGCTCGAAGAGATCCCGGTGCTCACGGCGGAAATTCAGCGACTTATAGGTAAGATAGAGCTTGATTCGCCCATCAGTGCGCCGTGCGACCAGTTCGCGGACCAACGAGGTGAGGTCCTTCGACTCCCGCTGTTGAAGTTCATCGAGCATCGTCACACGGGTGCGAAAATCCACCTGACGGCGATTATCGGGATCAACAAGGCTAAAGTCCCAGAGCTCGGTCCCCTGATAAAAGTCGGGCACACCTGGCGAAGTGATCTTGAGAAGGGTCTGTGACAAGGAGTTCCACATGCCGGCCTGGGCTATACGACCCTGAAAGCGTCGGAAATCGGCGAGGAATCGGTTGTCGTCATTGGGACCGAGGATGTCGCGGACGAATTGTCTGACGGCTTGATCATACGCTTCGTTCGGGTTGATCCAGCTCGTATGTAACTTGGCTTCCTTGAGTGCCTTCTCCATGTAGCATTCGATGCGTTGGACGAATTGCCCATGCGCCTCCTCGTCCAGCGGTTGCAGCGGCCAGGCGCCGACGAGCGTGTGCATGTAGCGTTCGATGCGCTGGACGAATTGCCCATGCGCTTCCTCCTCCATCGGCTGCAGCAGCCAGGCGCCGATGAGCGTCTGATAGAGCAAGTACTCCTCCTGAGGGTCGGGCACCTGGGCACCATCGAGTTCAACCTTCTTGGCGCGATTCATCGATTGCCAGTACTGGATGGCCCGCTCCCAGTCGCGAGGCATTTCCGACAGCACGTTGATCCGCGCCCGCACATCTTCGCTCCGTTTGGTGTCATGGCTGGAGGTGGTCAGCAGTGCGTGTGGCCAGTTGGCGAGCCGCTCGGCATTCTGCCGGTGAAACGCGTCGATAGGCAGCCCGAAGCGCTCGGGATTCCCCCCGACCTCGTTGAGTGAGGCGAGGGGAAAGACGCGATAGAAGGCGGTGTCCTCGATCCCTTTGGCCATGATCGGCCCGGTGATCTGTTGGAAGCGCATCACGAAGTCGCGGCGTGCGGCCCGGTCCGCCTCACTGATACCTTCCGGGTCCTGCAGCAGCAGGACAGAGGCGACAAAGTCGAAGACGGATTCGCTCACTGCAGGGTTCCGGCGTTTGGCGGTGCGAAGGGCGGAAAGGATGCAATGGTGGTCCTCATCGCCAACGATGTTCTTGACGCCGCGTATGTAGGTGCGATAGACCGGGAAGCAAGCGATCACCTCGGCCAGGGCCTCCTGCAAGCTAAACAGGGTAAAGTCCCGTGACCAGCGGTGGTGCTCCGAGATACGGTCAAGACGGCGGGCGAGGACATGCAGCTCGGCCGACATGGTCGCATCGAGAATGAGTTTCTTACTCTGGTAGGCGATGTCGCCAAACCGAAACGGCTGACCTGTCATGCGCCCATACAGCTCGTGGAAATGGCGCTCGGATGTGGGATCGACGAACAGGCCGTTCACCAGATTCAGGAACTCGTACCCCGTCGTACCATGCACCGCCCAATCCGGGCGGAGCCGCTCATCACGGACGAGGATCTTTTCGACGACGATATAACAGGCGCGTTCAGTCGTCTCCTCAGATAGCTCAACAGCGGTGGATGAAGAGGTCGGAAGGATGCGGCGGCATGCGGATTGGAGGTCGAGAAAATACTGCACAGGATCGAACAACCCGTCCGGATGGTCGATGCGCAGACCAGTCACCTGACCGGTGCCCAGCAATCGGAGCACAACTCCATGCACGGCCTCGAAGACTTCGGGCTCCTCGACACGGATCGCCGCCAGATGGTTGACATCGAAAAACCGCCGATAGTTGATCTCATCCGTCGCCACCCGCCAATAGCTGAGGCGATACGCCTGATGCGCCAGCAGCGCCTCGAGTTGGTCGAAGCTGTGCGGGTCGCCACGCCGGCCGTTCATTGCCGCAACAGTCTGTTCGAGCGCCTCACGCACCGTCTCATTGGCCTCGGTCAGCGTTGCCAGACGGCGCTTGGCGACTTCTTTCTCCCGCAAGCGTATGCGTATTCGTTCGGGGTCAGTCTCCGTGCGAGGTGGGAGCACCCTCAAAGAGGTGATGATGCTCTCCAGCTCAACCAGGTGTGGGTCTCCGGCGTCTAGCAGGGGGCGGACCTGCTCACAGGAGGGTTCAAGGATGGCGATGGAGGATCGTGGACCGACGGGGAAGCGTCGCTCATAGCAGGCGATCACGAAAGCTCCAGCCTCGAAGAGCAGATGGATCTCGCCATTTTCGAGGACCTTGCCGTACTGATCGCCGAGAATTGGCAACAGCACCTTGTTCGTCAGGTCTTGCTTGGGCGGCGCCCAATCGATATCAAAGAATTTCGCGTAGGGCGAACTGGGGCCGTTTTCGAGCACATCCCACCACCAGCGATTCGCTTCATCATCGATGCCCATATGATTGGGCACCACATCGGCGATGAGTCCCATCCCATAACCGGTAAGCGCTGCGGTGAGCGCCGCCAGATCCTCGTCACTACCGATCTCGGGGTTGATTGACGCGTGGTCGATGACATCGTAGCCATGCCGACTCCCACGCCGCGCCTTCAGAAACGGTGAGGCATAGAGGTCAGTGATGCCCAGGCGGTGGAAGTACGGTACCAGCGCCTGGACATCCGCGAAGCGAAAATCGCTGTTGAGTTGCAGGCGGTATGTTGACACCGGGATGCGGAATATGGTCATGGATTCCCCCTTGAGCAGCATCTTTCTCGCTCTCCCACTGGGAGAGGACGAGAGAGCGGGAGAGGTGATGTGGCGTCATCGCCGGCAGCCGACCCCTTCGCCAAGGGGTCTGACGTGACGGGGAACATGGCGGCATTACGCCGGACTATTCTGTCTGCATCTCCAGTCGTGAAGGGGGAGGTGTGATCTACCGAGTGGTGATGGTGCATATCGCTCGCGGCTCATCCAGCCGCAGCACCACGCTTTCGGTCACATACAACTGGTAATGCACCCCGTCCTGGCCGATATAGCCGGCCATGAGATCCTGCCCGATGATGAGCTTGCCGACTCGGGGGTCGACCAGCACACCGCCCTCGATGGCAGTTTTGTATACCCCACGCTGGCAGAGGCGGCGAAGGTGCTCGAGCTGGAGCATATCGGTCCCGGCATAGCGTCGAAACAGGCCATTATAGAGGGCTGGTGAGAGGGCAAGAGCATAGGGGCCACGAAAGTTACGTGCATCCAACGCGTTCACCGCGGCGAGGACATCTTCCAGGGCCTGATCGATGTTCCCCCAATCGCCCCCATCGTGATGGGCCCGTCCCTCGGCGGTCAGTAATCCCTGCAGATGGAAGTCTGGCTGGCCATAATAGATGAACTCTTCTTCGCGCCGCGCCACCGCTTCCGCCGCATCTTCGACGGGGTTGAGGTTGAGCGGCTGGCCCATATCGCTGTATGCGGCCACGCGGCGGATGCTAAGGCGAAGCTCTTTGCGTAGCATCGGCACCGAGATGGCACGGCCCATGACCGCGCCGGCTTCCTCGGGGGTTGGCTGCCGACAGAAATCATCATGTCCCACTTCAACTGAGGTCAGGCCAACACCGTAGGGGCCGTCTACTTCCAGGAATCGCCGCCCGGTCAGCAGGTCGCGCGCCGCATTGACAGCCGCCTCGTCGATGCGTTTCCAGATGTCTTCGCCGAACGGCGCCATCCGCCGATTCAGATAATCCATCATCTAATCTCCCTTCATCGTGCCAATCGTCAATCCCATCTGCTGTGGTCGTCCCGCATTCGGCTCGGCTTTGCCGTTGGCTGCTCGGTCTACCGCTTCAATGTCGAGAATCGGCTTCTGCTGAAAGAGATAGGTGCGCAGGTGCGTCCCGAAGTCCGGATGGTTGCGCCGTAACCACTCCAGGACCATCGAGGCGTGTTCGATCTCCTCGCGCATGTTATGCAAGAGGATGGCCTTGAGCTCGGCGTCTTCAGTGGCATCCGCGCGCTGTTGATACCAGTCGATCGCCTCCAACTCCTCCTGCAGGGAGACGAGCGCACGGTGCATGTCTTGTGTGGCGGAGGAGAGTTTGTCGAGCGGTTCGTGATAGGT
>Ga0137403_10005628_pt1 | contig 14497 bp, 15 predicted proteins | sample CZOMad2_1_16fung_FD_122057 | JGI IMG/M metagenome (GOLD analysis project Ga0137403, IMG submission 122057) | Vadose zone soil fungal communities from Angelo Coast Range Reserve, California, USA - CZOMad2_1_16fungal (Hybrid Assembly) | ecosystem: Environmental > Terrestrial > Soil > Vadose zone... | reverse complement strand
TGCATCGCCCAGCCCACGAACGTCCCATAGAAGCCCTCTGGCGCGACGCCAACAATCGTGTGCACGACATTATTGAGGCGCTGCGTTTTCCCGATGATTTGCGGATCGCCCTTGAAGCGCCCCTTCCATAGCTGGTAGCTGATCACTGTCACGGGATGCGCGTTCCGCCCTGAATCTTCGCCCGGCTCGAAGCCGCGGCCGAGAAGGGGATGGACCCCGATGGCATCAAAATAATTCGCCGACACGATGCTTCCTGTCGTGACCTCGGCGCGGTCGCCGATGCTGAGGGTCGTGCCCATGATTTTGGTCACGATGAAGGAGTCAATCAGAGTAGAGTTCCTCTGCAAATCGAGGAGATCAGGCCAGGAAGTACCGGTAGGGCCAGATTCGCCGCGCGCCGTGCCGGTGAGGGCGAGCAACTGCTCCTGGTGGGATACCGCCGGGTAGGGGCGGAAGAGAATTCCTTCGACCCAACTGAAGACGGCAGCGTTGGCTCCGATTCCCAAGGTCAGGCAAAGGATCGCGAGGATAGAAAAACTCGGACTGCGCCGGAGCATGCGCAAGCCGAAGCGGAGATCTTGCAAAGTGGTCTCAATCATGTGGAGCCCTCGCTGGTCGCGGTAGATTTCCTTGGTTTGCTCGATACCGCCGAAACTGCGCAGCGCCTCTCGCCGTGCGTCTTCAGCCTTCATGCCTTTGCGCAGGTTTAGCTCTACGGCCATCTCCAAGTGCGAACGCAACTCCTCGTCCAGGTCGTCTTCGAGACGACGGCGGCGGCGGAAGAGTGCAGCGAATCGGTTGAAGAATTCGCGCATAACTTAAGGACTTCTTAAGACCCGGGAGAAGGCTTGCGCTCCTTTAGACGTTCGACAGGAGAAAGGGGGAGCGTAGCACATTCCTGTTGGGCGTCAACAGGGGACTTGGACTTGCCCACCCCCAGTTTTGTGAGCGAGATGCACGATTTTGAAGTGGCGCCAGTTTCTTCGTGAGTGTTGCTGCTTTCAGAGGCGGCTCGAATGCCTGCTTTTTCGATCAGCGGGTGAGGGATTTCCCGGCAGCGTTTGCGGCGGTGTTGATCAATGCTACTTCAGGCAGCGGCGCTGTGACGATACACAACCATTGGCGGAGCCCGTCGCAGCAGGGAGCGACCTGCGGCCACCCAAGCAACAAGGAATTGGAGTTGCACATAGGCCCGTTCTCTCCAATGCGGGTGCGACAACATGGCCAGCGCCACGTAGAGCACACTCAACGTCCGACAACTTCCGTGGCGCGGGCGTCGACGGGGAATCTCCAAATCTCGCCGAGCTTTTTCCGCTTCCCGTGAAACTCCCAGTAGCAATGCCAAGCAGTAAGCCATGGTAAAGGCGAGCAGCAGGCGGCCGGTGCGTTCGGCGATGTTCACTTTCAGACGCAGGCCCCGTAGCCCCAAGTGAGTTTTGAAGTCCCGGAAACTCTGCTCGACTTGCATGCGTTCGCGGTACAAAGCCACTACCGTGCGAACCGGCAACAGTGCGCTGCTCTGACTGGGAACCAATAGCCACCAAGGCTCCTGGAATTCCGGATCGTGATACACCACCACATCGACGGGGACGCGCTCGCGCGCTTGATAAAGCACTCGGGGATAACGGATGGCGCGGCGATCCTCACCAAGCAACTCGGCCAACTTGCAGCTCCGGCCCTGGTACTCGACGCGCGTGCCCGCGCGCCCACGAATGATGTACAGGCGACCTTGACGATTCGACTGCCGGAGCAGCGCTGCCCGCGCATAGCCACGGTCCCCAATGAACACCGGTCGCACACGTGTGGGCAGGGCCGTCTCGATATCCGCGAGAAACACTTCTTCCAGCTGATTCTGGCTGCGCGCGGTCTTTTCCTGCCACGGATATTGGAAGGTGTAAACCGCCAGCGGTAGGGCCCGGCCTTGAAAAGGGACTCCGGCGAACAAAGCTTGTGTAGCTCCGGCTTTGGTTTGGTCGAACAGAATCGGCCATAGTCCTCGACCCCGGGACCCAAAGATGAGCCGCGCTAGTCCGTCGGTGACGCTACGCGGGTCCAAGCGAGGATTGTGCAGAAAACGGTGCAGACGCTTCTCGCGCGCATGCGGAGTACCCGGCGTCGGTAGCACCCGAAACAGGGCCGCCAGAGAAAGTTGTCCGTGCCCGCTGCGTACCGCTCCGAGCACGCGCAGAAAGGCCACCGTCAAAACCGCCAGGTTCTTTTGTACCGGACGGCATAGAGCAGAGAAAGCCTTAGTTACCGCCGCATCCAGCAGCGCCAGTAGCGGACCCTCTTGGGCCTCAACGCTTGCTGGCCTTCGATTGCTTGAGAGCAAGGAGGTAACGATGTCCGGCCTCATAGAGTAATTCTTGGAGTCGTCGGCCGTTCTCTAAGGCCTTGCGAACCTCCGGCACCAAGCGATCGGGAACATAGCAGGCAAAGCGTCGGCCCTGATGGCGACCATAGAGAACGTAGCTGACATGTTGTTCTCCGGTCTCACAAGTGTGGCAATGGGGTCGTATGCAAGGACTCCGCCGCAGGCTGAGAGAACCCAGAGCCACCGGCCACAAAGGGGCGAGCTGCTCGCGGAACCAGCGCTGAACGTCGCTGGTTCGATCAGTTTTAGATTTCATGTTGTATGTGTGCCATATAACACACATGCATTGCAAGGATTTTCTTCAAGAACGGTGTCGTTAAGCCCCCACACCAAACGGCAGGCTACATCCACTCAGCGGCAACAAAAAAACTGGGGGTGGGCAAGCCTAGGATACCCCTTGACACTCGACAGGAACCGATGGCACTCTCTTGTCGAATGCCGAGGGGAGAGATGAAGCAATCTACCGATCTTCTGCAAGGGACGCTCGACTTGCTGATCTTGAAGTCGCTGGCGCTTGCTCCCATGCACGGGTGGGGAATCGCTGAACGTATTGAACAGGTGTCGAAAGATGAGCTGCAAATTGGACAGGGGTCTTTATATCCTGCACTCCACAGATTGGAATACAAAGGTTGGATTAAGGCCGAGTGGGGTGTTTCTGAGAACAATCGACGTGCGAAATTCTATTCGCTCACTCAGACGGGCAAGAAGCAGTTACAGACTGAAATGGACGAGTGGGATCGTCTGACAAACGCAATAGCCCTTGTTCTGCAGCGAGTCTAGCAGAAGACGAATGCTCACAGAATTTCTAACACGTCTCCGCTTTCTGGTCACGCGGAAGGCTCCTCAGGAAGTAGATGAGGAACTGCGTTCTCACCTCGAACATCTGATCGAAACGAACATGGCCGCTGGCATGCCGCCTGATCAAGCGCGCAGAAACGCGGCAATCGCATTCGGAGGAGTTGAGCAAACATTCGAAGCATGTCGTGAACAGGCGCCTGGATGGTTCATGGACACTGTTCTTCACGATGCGCGCTTTGGCTTCCGGATGCTGCGCAAGAGTCCGGGATTTACCGCCGTAGCTATCCTGACGCTAGCCCTCGGAATCGGTGTGAACACAGCAATATTTACCGTGATCCGTACGGTGCTCCTGAAGCCGCTGGAATATCCTGATCCGGGACGGCTGGTGCGTCTCGTCCTCACAGTTCCCCACCGCAATGTCACAGATCAAGCGTTCAACGAGGTGCGATTTGACGAGATGCGGGCGTCAGCTCAATCCTTCAGTGAACTCGGGGCATTCGGACCGCTGGAGAATTTCACGCTTTCTGGCGCCGGTGAGCCAGAGGTTGTAAATGTAGCTCGAGTCTCTGCCAATTTCCTGACCATTCTAGGTACGGATCCGATCCTTGGCCGTAGCTTCCTTCCAGAAGAGGACAAGCGCGGTGGAGAACCGGTGGTGATGATCAGCAGCGAGTTATGGAGACGACGGTTCAATTGCGATCCTCAAGTCGTGGGTAAGCCGGCCACGATTGATGTGGTCCCGTATACAATCATCGGCGTTCTGCCAGCCGGTTTTGCTTTTCCAGTTGCTGACGTGGATATGTGGGTGACTCGGCCTTCCGAATGGTCCGCCCTTCCATCTGGGGCTTGGCGCACAGTAGGACTCCTGAAAGGATTCGCTCGATTGAAGGCGCAAGTCACCTTGGAGCAAGCGCGTGCTGAGATGAATGTGTTGCAGCGGCGCTATGCCATCGCTCACCCCAATCCCAACGATGCCGACCCGCGTGTGACCATGGGCGTGGTTCCGTTGAGAGATCAATTGGTCGGTAATGTCCGCCCGATGCTGTGGATGCTGTTCAGCGCAGTGGGGTTCTTGCTTCTGATCGCTTGTGCCAATGTTGCGAGTCTTTCGCTTGCGCGAGCCACTACTCGCGCCCGCGAGTTTGCCGTGCGGGCGGCCATAGGGGCGACCCGTGGTCGGCTGCTCGGCCAGCTGCTAACAGAAAGCCTGATACTTGCCGCCGCTGGTGGAGTCGGTGGTCTCTTGTTGGCGAGGTGGAGTTTGCATTCGATCGTACGCGTCGACGCCCTCCATCTGCCGCGGGCTGCAGAGATTCGGCTGGACGGCATTGTCTTTGGCTTCACATTGGGACTTTCCGTTGCGACTGCCGTTCTGTTTGGGCTGCTGCCCTCGCTCTCGATTTCCCGGCCAGATCTCTCAGACATACTGCGCGACAACGTTGGGGTAAGCCGTGCAGCCTCAAAACTATTTGGTAGCCGGGGTTTGCTCGTCGTAGGTCAGATCGCTTTATCGACTGTGTTGCTCATCGGCGCAGTGCTTCTTCTCAGGAGCTTCTCTCGCCTGCACAGCGTCGATCCGGGATTTCGACCATCCAATCTGCTGACTTTCCGGCTCGCGTTACCCCGAGCACGGTACGACACTGACGTAAAGAAGGAAGGTCTCTTTCAGCAGTTGGTGGGGCGCTTGGCAGTTACTCCCGGCGTGCAGGGCGTCTCGGCAGCCCTTTCTCTGCCCACGAAAAAGCCCATATATACCAACATAATGAAGGTTGAGGGAGTACGTCTCGCAGACGAGGATTATGGACTGACAGATATACAGCTTCAGAGCGTTACGCCGGGCTATTTCCAGACTCTCGGCATTCCGTTGCGGCATGGGCGCGAATTTACCGAACAGGATAATGTGCCTGGCGCGCTTCCGGTGGTGATACTGAATGAAAGCTTGGCGCGCCTCATCTGGCCGGACTACCCACGCACGCAGGATCCGATCGGTCGCCACCTTTGGGAGGGAGCGGATAAGGCTGTTGGCGAGTTACAGATTGTAGGTATCGTCGGCGACGTGCATGAGAGTGGCCTGACGACAGGGCCTCGGCCGGAATTTTATGTCCCCTTCGTGGTCCATCCCCCTCAACGAGTGTACTTGGCAGTGCGGACGCGTACCGACCCGCTCACCCTGGCGAGCGGCGTTCGCAATCAAGTGGTGGCGGTCGATCGCGACGAAGCCGTCTCAGACCTCAACACGATGGAGGATGTGATCGACGAATCTATAGGGCAGCAACGCTTGACCATGCTTTTGGTGGGCACGTTTGCGAGTTTGGCGCTGTTGTTGGCCATTGTAGGGATATCTGGCCTCGTAGCCTATTCCGTCTCGAAGCGAACACAGGAAGTGGGTATCCGACGGGCATTGGGGGCGCAGCGGGCTGATATCCTGCGGCTCGTGCTCGGCCAAGCCTTTGCGCTCACTTTTTTTGGGGTTGTGCTCGGCCTCGTCGGAGCATTCGCACTGACGCGAGTGATGAAGGACTTTCTGTTTCAAATAAGTGCCACTGATCCGGCAACGCTCGGAGGAATCGCGCTGCTGTTTCTTATTGTGGCCTTGCTGGCCAGCTTCATTCCGGCTGAACGGGCAACGCGAGTCGACCCTATGACCGCCCTGCGCGCAGCTTAATCGCGCGATGTCCCTTCAGTCCCGGCTTGCTCCTGGAATTAAGGGAGGCCACGTAGGACGTAGGCACGCCCGTCAATGCTCGTTATGGTGCCATTGAGTCGCCGCAAGACTGTCATTTCCGCAGCCCTGACTGCCGTTTTCGTGCTGGTGAGTTGCTCCGCAAGGCAGCCCATTGCTCCAGCCTCCGTTCCGTTTCGGCTTGAGTCTGTGAGCGGCGATTCAGTTCTTCTCACGCCGCCTGTTCCGGAGGGCAAGGACGAGTACGCGTCAATTAAACTAGTGCTTAAGAGCAGCCCTGCGCCTCCGGGTCTTCATTGTTTCGCAGAGAGAGGTCATTTCCGTGTCGAGCAAGAAAAGAACGAACCGAATTCTGTCCACATAACAATGCCAAGCCCAGCGACATGGCTCAGCGACTTAGAAGGGCGCTTGGGCTCCGGTGGCGACAGCGGGATCGAAGCACTGTTCACAATTCTGGCCGACTTAGACAAACTGCGAGAAGCAGGATGTTTTCCCGATACTAAACTCTCGATTCGAGATTTCATCCTGCAGAGCCTCCCCATGAAGCCAACGGATAGCCTATTCAATTATTACGGTTACCTCGCAGATCGGAGCGGACTGGACCTCACACCCAGGATGCGCGTAAAGATTGAGCGCGCCTATTTCCAGCCAGCCGAAGTGGGGGAGGAAGAGCACAGCGCGAAGCTTTTCCTCGGGCTCAGTACCGCGTATTTCAACCTGCAGTTGGCTAGTAACGGCAAGATTCGATTCCACCAAAAGGGGACTGCCAGATACACGCCTGCATCTCTGACTCACCAGTTACAGGAAGGGACCTCAGACCTCGGCGTGAGTTCCATTCCACCGGAACGTCACTTTCGCCTACTTTTCAACACATATTTCGTACCCGAAAAGCACACACGTTCGACGGCCATCATTGGAGCAACTTATACCAGCCAGTTGGATCAACTGGACAAGGAACTTCGAGCCCACCCTGACGAGGATTGCAAAAATGCCGCCGCAACCTACGGAGCGATCTGTTTCGGGTTTCCAGGGTTCGTTACACTTACTCCGCAGGTCAAGGTAGAGTTGAATGGAAAAACGAAATTTGTCGATTTGGGAACGAAAATCAAAGAGCTTTTATCCCGCTCGCAAGCAGATGCCCTGAAGTCTCTTAGGATCCAGCGGCTTTTTCTGGATTCCTACTATGATCTGCACTTCGACCCCGCCGACCTTAACGTTTTATCACTCACGCTTGTAGCTGGTGATCGGGTGTCTTTGTCCACGAGTAGTCGAGTCCTGCACTGAATCCAGAGACCCTATTATGAACAGAAGAATCCGCAGATCTTACGGTTTAACGCGTCGCGAAAGAGAAATAATGGATGTTCTTCATCAATTGGAAAAGCAACCGTCGCGGACGTGCTTCGTGAGCCCGAATCCACTTGTACGTATACGTTGTTATACGTCCGAGTGAATCATTTCAGAGTGCGCCTTGATACGGGCAAAATCACGAGAGGTGAAGTCAGTCGGCGGCAAAGGAGGTCCTTCTACGCGTACCCCACTACTGACGAGTGGCCCCAGGAGCACAAGTCCGTCGGACTCATTTTCTTGGAGGCCCTTCATAAATCATTTCGCCTGGTGCCATGCCTTTAATTTCGGGGCCTTCCTGCACACGCGCGCCGGGTATTCATGCGGCTCCCTGTATTTCCAACGGGAATACGGTGTCCATAATCGAAGCGCCTCCATCCACGTAGAAGATCTGGCCGGTCATCCAACTCGATTCCTCCATGCAGATGAGCATCGTTGCATTCGCGACGTCCTGCGGGGTCCCAGTTCGCCGCGAGGGACACCATCCGATTTCATGCCAGGATTTAATCGCTTGCTGCACCTCAGGTGGGAGACCAACCAATACACCGCCATCGACCAGGTTAGCTGCACCGAAGATGACGCCAGGGCTGAGTGAGTTCACGGTGATACCACGCCTGGCAAGGGCGACGGCGAAGTAGCGCACCAGAGACTCCATGGCGGCTTTTGCCGATCCCATCCCCACCCAGGGTTGCCAACTCCCCGACCGCGCCCCAGGTGAATGGGTGATGGCGATGATTCGGCCACCTCTTTCCATCAAGGGAGCCGCCAATTGGGCCCCTAACAAAAAAGCAGTTGCCTGCGAATTGATGGCTTGCTGCCACTGCTCGACTCGAATCTCCATGGGCGGCTTGTAGAACTCGGGAATTTCTGGCCGGGCGTTACTGACGAAGATATCGAGTTTCCCGAATTCACTCTTCACATGATCCATCATTCCCCGAATGTCATCGGTCCGGTTTACATCCGCTTGAACAATGAACCCGTCAGAGCGGCGCTCCCGTACTTTTGCGAGCGTGTCATTCGCGGCGTCAATGTTCTTATAGTAGTGAACGCCAATCTTCGCGCCGCATTCTGCCAACTTCAGTGCTATGGCCCTGCCAATCCCCCGAGAAGATCCCGTGATCAAGGCGTACTTGCCCTTCAGCGACATACCGTTTGGCCCTCCTTTATGCGAAAGTCAACATGACCAGACCCTGCTGACCGGCCGTCGGAAAAAATGAAGCCGGGATTTCCAATTTGACTTCTCGGCCCGACCGATAACGTACACCCGCCCTCGTCAGCATACAATGCTCCATGAGTGCAGAGCCTGTCCGGAGGCGGAAAAATCGAAAAACTAACACTTCTCTAGGCATTCCTCACACATTTTCTTTCCCTCTCCTGCCCACCCATGAGTGTAGAGCTGTAAATCTGCATATGATGACTCTGAAAATCCTTTTCCACATGGATGTAAAGTGGTTTTGGGACCATTTTGACTTGTCTGGTTTGCGCGTTACCAGGACCTAGCGTGCGACAGAGTAGAAAAACGTCTGAACTGTTCCAACAATGATGGCCCCGAATCACAAATCAGTGATGCGCAGAAAAAAGAGTTATGAAAGTTTCCCTCTTCCGTACGTACTTTGGTGGGATTGTCTTGAAAACCAAAATGTACGTTAAGACAAGGGCCGGAATCTCGCAAATGAGTGCAGCAAATACTAGACCGATACTCCGAATTCCCAGCGATGCTGGAAAAGCAACCGATAGAAATAAACCGAGCAGTGCGTAAATGGTCTGTTGCCACCAGATAGGCTGAATAGGTGCGCCGCAGAATGGACATTTTACATATGGTGGCTGGGTCTTAATGTCCTCGTTCAAGTCCTCTGAACAGTCGGGGCACGCACTCCAGGGCTTTCTCGATTGCTTATCGTGAGGCACGTTACCCACACTGATCCTACGATTTTGGACCTCGTAAAATATCATGTTTGTTGATTTTGCCAGCAGAGCCTGGTAAGTTCGCCTTACCGGTAACTTGGGTCCGGGGCATAAAGCTCCGCCTCTTTGCGTTTTCCTCGGTCGCGGCCTCGTACGATAGTTTCGCCACTGGGCTCCGGAGTGGGAGGCCGATTTTCGTACTCCCTCTGCTTCGCGAAAATAAAACTCCGGGTTGTCCAATTCAGAGGGTTCTCGAAAATGACTTTGTCGTCGTTACAGGCACAGGCCCCGCGCGTGATTTTATCCGGCTTCTCACCGTCGAACTGCATTGAAAAGCAGCGGCCACCCCTTCGGGGTGGTTGTGTGAGTCTGAAACTCTTTCAGAGTCTTTGGAGTGGCTTGGTGCAGGTAGAATCTGCGGTACAACCTGGCTCGGCAGCTAAGGCCGCATTTTCTCTCGAGCGTCCCTGCCCGATGAAGAGCATGGCTCCGGTATTGGCGATTGTATAGATGGTGGCGGCCTTGTCCTGAAAAGGATAAGAGGCCCGACCCCGCTGGAGAGATTGTGTAAGTTTCGCCGACCGGGCCGGGCCAAGTTGAATTCAACCTGGGAAGGTTAGCATGAAACCAAAGCCACAAGAGAAAACCAAGAAAGCAACCGACCATCCAACGGAGCGCCATTGGCGAGAGATGAACCGCAAGCAACGGCGGGAGATGATGCGGAAAATCCAGAGCGAAGACCTCAGTTTGGAAGTGGTGCATCCCGATGCTGCGGGCATTGATATCGGCAACGAATCCCACTATGTAGCTGTACCGCCGAGCCGGGACAGCCAACCGGTACGGCGCTTCGGGTGCACCACCGCCGAGCTGAAGGCCATGGCCGTATCGATCGATACGGCAAGCGGCAGGTTGGTGGCGGGTGTACCGCATGCCCTGTTTCAAACGCGCATCATTGCGCCGCGGATTGTTTTGTTCCAATATGCAGTTGCGCCTGACGGCAAACGCTTCCTGATCAATTCTCTGCCGTCCGTGGGAGCGACCCCGCTTACAGTAATGATCAACTGAGTCCTGGGCCTCTGGTTCTCAAATTGACGGAGGACAAATGAGCAAGTGGATAATGGCTCTGGCAATTAGTTGGGCCATTTTGCCGGGGAAGGTCTTCGCCCAGTCGAACGATTCGCTCGTCGGAACGTGGAAGCTGGTGACCGTGATCCAAACCGACGAGAAAGGCGCGACGAAGCACGCCTTTGGACTCAGGCCCAAAGGATTTGTCACTTATACCGCTGATGGCAGAATGAGTGTCATTATCACGGCAGAAGGCCGCTCTCGGTGAACGACCGCATTGGCAGCTCCTAACGTCGAAAAAGCGGAAGCATTCGCAACTATGGTGGCGTATGCCGGTCGCTACACCTTCTCTGGGGACAAAGTCGTTCATCACGTGGAGGCTTCATGGATGCCGAACCAGGTTGGCACCGATTTGGTTCGGTTCGTGACGATACCCGGCAATCGTCTGGTCTTGCGCACGCCGCCAATGCTGGAGGGCGGCCAGCAGGTGGTGACAGAACTCACATGGGAGCGGATGAAGTAGAAAACGTTGCACCAACAAGTTCTGATTCAACGGAGGTCCGTCACGTGAAGACTTTACGTCGATGCGTTTATTTCGGCTTGATTCCCGTGTGCTTGCTCGTCACCGTAGTCGCGAGGGCGCAAAATCCATCGCAATTCAAAAACTGGAACCCGCCAGCTAACGAAGTTCGCGTTAAACCTAAATTGAACTGCCCAGATCTGCGAAGCCTTACCGGATATGAGTTCTCCATCATCACAGCCAGTGCAATTGCCGGAACAGCCGACGTACCGGAGCATTGCCTCGTGACCGGCCAGATCCTCCCCGAAATCCGATTTGAGGTGGACCTCCCAGCCGCCTGGAATCGCCGACTCTATATGTTCGGCAACGGCGGTTATGCTGGAGGGTTCTTCGAGTCGCCTGTTTCGATCGAACAACGAAATCAGGCCCTAAGGCACGGTTTCGCCATCGCCGTGACCAATACCGGGCACGACAGGGCCTCCGAGCCAGGTGCCAGTTTCGCGACGAATCGTCAAAAGCTGATTGATTTCGCGTTTCGTTCTGTTCACACCACCGCCGAAACAGCTAAGCAACTGATTCGCGCTTACTACGCACAGGCGGAATCACATGCGTATTTCGGGGGCTGTTCCAAAGGTGGGAGCCAAGCTCTCATCTCGGCACAGAGGTTTCCAAAGGATTTCGACGGCGTCATCGTCGGCGATCCTATGATCGACTATGTCGGCAGCAACATTTCCAGCGTCTGGATAATTCGGGCATTGAATGAAGCGCCCATTTCGTCCGCCAAGGGCAAGCTCTTGACGGAACGCATCTATGCAGTCTGCGACGAAAAAGACGGTCTCAAAGATGGATCAATTGAAAATCCACTGAAGTGCGACTTTGCGCCATCCCGCGACCTCCCGCAATGTACCGGTGACTCAGATGGGAGTGACTGCTTCACCGCAAAGCAGGTGGCGGCTATCGAAAAAATTCACTCTGATATTTCAAGCCAGGGCAAAATAATCTTTCCCGGTCGGCCCATCGGCACGGAGATCGATAGCATCGTAACCAATGGTCCCAATCTCCACCTGTATTTCCCCGAAAATTTCTTTCGTTATATGGCCTTTCCCGAACAAGATCCTAAATACGATTTGGCACAATTCGATTTCGACAAAGACCCCGGCCGCATGACTTTGATCCGCCAGATGATGAACGCGACCGATTCCGATTTGTCCCAGCTTCAATCGCGAGGGGGCAAGATCATCATGTATCACGGCTGGGGCGACCCGGGGCTAAATCCGAGCATGAGCGTTTCATATTACGAGAAGGTGGCCGATCGGATGGCTCCCGCCACAAGTAATTTCTTCCGGCTTTTCATGGTGCCGGGAATGTCTCATTGCGGCGGCGGTGTGGGTGTCGATCGTTTTGACACCATAACGCCTTTGGTGAACTGGGTAGAGAAAGGCGTCGCGCCCGAGCAAATTATCGGAGCCCGCGTTGTCGATGGCAAAACCGTGCGTACCCGTCCACTCTGCCCTTATCCACAAGTCGCAAAATACAAAGGTACAGGAAGCATCGATGAAGCCGCGAACTTCGCTTGCCGCCAGCCCTAATTCCGCTAAATGCGCGCTGAGTGCAGCCTTCCGATCTTGGCTCAGCGAAGGCACTCGCTCGCGCCAGCATCGTCATCGGTCCGATTAAACAGCATCGAAGGTGGGCGATGGCGAGACCGGGTCACTCGCCCAGCACGACAAAGGAGACACCAGTATGGGTAAGCTTGAAGGAAAGATTGCACTCATTACTGGCGGCAATAGTGGGATCGGTCTTGCCACGGCCAAGCGGTTTGTGAACGAAGACGCGTACGTCTTCATAACGTAATGCGGAATTGGCTGCCGTGGTGAAGGAGATCGGAAGAAATGTGACGGCCATAGAAGGAGACGTGTCGAACCTTGGCGATCTGGATCGCCTCTTCGCCCAAATCAAGCGGGAGAAGAGCAAGCTCGATATTGTCTTCGCGAATGCCAGGATTGCGAAGTTCGCCCCCTTGGGCACCATTACGGAAGAGCACTATAACTCGATCTTTAACATCAATGTAAAAGGCCTCCTTTTCACGGTCCAGAAGGCGCTTCCTCTGCTGCCCGACGGTGCCTCGATCATCCTGAATGCATCCATTGTCGCCAGCAAAGGGTTGGGGGCGAATAGTGTTTATAGCGCCACAAAGGCTGCCGTGCGTTCTTTCGCGCGCGTGTGGACAACGGACTTAAAGGATCGCCGCATTCGCGTGAACGCAGTGAGCCCGGGGGCCATTGACACGCCCGGACTGAGTGACCTGCTGGCTTCCGCAGAAGCGGCCGGGCAACGCAGGATAGTGATTTCCAACATGACTCCGCTCGGCCGGTTCGGTACGCCCGATGAGATCGCCAAGGCCGTGGTGTTTCTCGCATCCGATGACAGCAGCTACATCACGGGAACGGAACTGTTCGTGGATGGCGGCTTCGCACAAGTGTAGGCCGCAGACAAAGCCGGATATTGCCGATTCGTGGTGGATGACGGGCAACTCTGACCTTATAGTCGCTACACTCTCAGATCATGGATCGGTGGCACGGAGGCCACCGGTCATGAAGCAGAAGCAAAGTTCCAGAAGAAGACGCAGTAGCACCAAATCCGTCCTACGTTTGCCAGATTTGGAACACGCCAAGACCGCAGTGTTGAACAGCCTCAACTCAGCGGACGCAAAGCGGGGTTATCGTCACGCCATCGATGAGTTCGTCGACTGGTATTGCTCGGAACCGCGCTTAGCCTTCAACAGGATCGTGGTCTTGCGTTATCGCTCTCATCTCGAAACCCGTCAACTCGCCCCCGGCACGATCAATCTGCGTCTTGGCGCTGTGCGCCGGCTCGCATATGAAGCGGCCGACTGCGGTCTACTCAGCAGCGATTTGGCTGCCGGTGTTCGTCGCGTCAAAGGAGTGAAGAGGCTGGGCATTCGCCTCGAAAACTGGTTAACGGCAGAGCAAGGCCATACGCTGTGGCAAGCCCCGATCGTCAGCGATTGAAAGGAAAACGCGACCGAGCCTTGCTCGCATTGCTACTCGCGTGTGGGTTGAGGAGGCAAGAAGCTGTGACTTTGACATTGGATCATCTCCAACAGCGCGAAGAACATTGGGCCATCGTTGATTTGGTCGGCAAAGGAGGCCACGTTCGAACAGTTCCGGTTCCCGATTGGGTGAGAACTGAACTGGACGATTGGCTCGCCGCAGCGGCAATTGATCGAGGAAAGCTGTTCCGCCGGGTCAACAAAGTAGGAAGGGCATGGGGAGACGGGATGACGGTAAAGGCGGTTTGGCACATCGTGAAGGAATCCGCCAAGAGCATCGGCGTGGCGAAGCTGGCACCGCATGATCTGCGACGGACCTGTGCTCGGCTTTGCCACACATCGGGAGGCGAGCTGGAGCAGATCCAATTTCTTTTGGGGCACGTTTCGGTGCAGACTACTGAGCGCTACCTTGGTTGTAAGCAGCGGATTCGATCAGCCGTCAACGATCGCATTGGCATCGAACCGAAGCCCTGATGTGGCTGCGCCGATTGTGGAAGGGTTGCCGACAATCCATGAACTATCCTTGATTGCACGATGGCGCTTCGGCGGCAATTACAAATTGCATGATCAGACGGTAGGCATCGTGCCGCCATCGATCACGTAGTCCGCGCCGTGAATCGAAGCTGCACGATCGGATGCCAGGAATGCCACCAGTTCGGCAACTTCCTCCGGCTGGCCGGGTCGGCCGATGGGAATGCCTCCGATCATATTCATGATTTGCCGGCGCGCCGCGTC
>Ga0137403_10005627_pt1 | contig 14498 bp, 11 predicted proteins | sample CZOMad2_1_16fung_FD_122057 | JGI IMG/M metagenome (GOLD analysis project Ga0137403, IMG submission 122057) | Vadose zone soil fungal communities from Angelo Coast Range Reserve, California, USA - CZOMad2_1_16fungal (Hybrid Assembly) | ecosystem: Environmental > Terrestrial > Soil > Vadose zone... | reverse complement strand
GACGGTGCACAAGACCCGGGCCGAGAAGTGCACATCCAGGCGGCGAAATTCCGTCCTCAGGAACGAATAGTCGAAGCGCGCGTTATGCGCCACGAATATCGGCGATTCCCGAGTGGGCGACCGCAATTTCGTAAGCACCAGCCCGGCCAAGTCCGAGAAGCGCGGCGCGCCGGCGACCATGTCGTTGGTGATGCCGGTGAACGCTTCGATGTAGGCGGGAATACGGCATTCGGGATTGACGAGTGAACTCCACTCCTCCACGACTCGATCGTCTTGCATCCGCACGATGCCGACCTCGGTGATGCGGTGAAACGCCGCATTGCCGCCGGTGGTTTCCAGGTCGACGAATATCAGGTCGCGGGGCAGGATGAAAACCGCCGCGGCGCGTTCCTCAGCCGCGGCCATCGAGCGACAGGATTGGATAGTACAGTTCGGGCCGTCGGTCGCGGAATATTCCCCAGGCCTGCCGGTAGCGCCGCACCGCATCCAGGTCGAACGCCGCGGTGAGCACCGTCTCGCTGGTCCGGTCGGCCTCGGCCACCTTCTCGCCGGTCGGCGACGCGATGAACGAGGAGCCATAGAACGTCATCGTGTACTTCTCGCCCTTCTCCATCCCGATGCGGTTGGACGCAACCAGCGGCACGATGTTCGCGGCTGCATGTCCCTGCATGGTGCGCTGCCAGTGCGCGCTCGAATCCAAACTCGCATCCTGCGGCTCGGAACCGATGGCCGTCGGATACAGCAAAACTTCCGCGCCCATCAGCGCCATGCAGCGCGCGGCTTCCGGAAACCACTGGTCCCAACAGATCGCGACCCCGACCTTCGCGAATTTGGTGTCGAACACCTTGAAGCCGGTGTCTCCGGGCGAGAAATAATACTTTTCGTGATATCCGGGTCCTTCGGGAATGTGCGACTTGCGGTAATGCCCCAGTACCCCGCCGTCCGCGTCGACCATCACCAAGGAGTTATAGAAAGCGTTATTCGCATGTTCGAACACGCTCACCGGCAGCACCACGGAGAGTTCACGCGCGAGCTTGCGAAAATGCTCGACCGCCGGGTGTCCCTCCAACGGCCTCGCCAGTTCGAAATGCTGCGGCGAGTGGTCCTTGCAGAAGTAGGGTGTTTCGAACAACTCCTGGATCAAAACGACGTTTGCGCCGCGCCCCGCAGCCTCACGGATCAATTTCTCGGCGCGCGCCATGTTGGCGTCGCGATCCCAACTGCATGCCATTTGGGTGGCCGCTACCGTTACGGTGCTCATTTAATCCGGCTTCCTCTTGCAATCGCTCAAAACGTGGGGGGTGAACTCGCGCTCACGAGCTCGCACTCTTCGCGTCCGGGATTTCGAAATCGGTGCGGAATGGAACTCTTGAAGTAGTAGGCATCGCCCGCGGCGAGCACCCGGGAATCCCCGCCCACCGACAGTTCGATCTTACCCTTGACGATTACGCCGCCCTCTTCACCCGCATGCGAGAGCATTTCCTCGCCGGTATCGGCGTTGGCCGCATAACGCTCGTGCAAAATCGACATGCTGCGCTTGCCCAAACGTCCGCCGACCAGCCGCAACTGTACCGCGCCCGAGCCGATCTCCGCGAGTTCGTCCCGCGGGAAGAACACCTGAGGCTTGCCGGCAAGATCCAGGGTGAAAAAGTCCGCGAGCGACATCGGTATACCGTCCAGCACCTTTTTTAGCGAACTGACCGACGGGCTCACTCGATTCTGTTCGATGAGCGAAATCAAGCCGTTAGTGACACCGGCACGCTTCGCCAGCTCACGCTGCGACAAGCCGTACATTTGCCGGACCGACTTCAAATGGGCGCCCACGTCTAAGCTCATGCTGTGCATTATATTAAACACTTCGGGCGAACAGCCAGCTAAAATTGAGATTAGTGTCGATTTTCCTTATCATCTGGGCGTGCGATTGGCCGCATTGCACGTGACCCTCTGACACCAAAGGACTCATTCCATGAACGCACAGCCGAAACCCGCTCTGTCGCCCGCCGAACTCGATGCTTTTTGGATGCCGTTTACAGCCAACCGGCAGTTCAAGGCCAATCCCCGGCTTCTGGCGCGGGCCGACGGCATGCGTTATTGGACGGTCGACGGCCGCGAAGTGCTCGATGCCGTTTCCGGCCTGTGGTGCGTGAACGCCGGACATGGCCGCCGCGAAATCACGGACGCGGTGACGCAACAGCTCAATACCATGGAATTTGCGCCCACGTTTCAAATGGGCCATCCGATTGCCTTTGAACTGGCGAATCGGCTTGCGGCGATCGCTCCGCCGGGCATGGACCGCGTGTTCTTCACGAATTCCGGGTCGGAGTCCGTCGACACCGCGCTGAAAATCGCCATTGCCTATCATCGCGCTCGCGGCGCCGGCCAGCGCACGCGCTTCATCGGCCGCGAGAAGGGCTATCACGGAGTGGGCTTCGGCGGCATGTCGGTGGGCGGCATGGTCCACAACCGCAAGATATTCGGCTCTTCGATGGTGCCGGGCGTCGATCATCTACCCCACACCTTGGATCTCGGGCACAACGCCTTTTCGCGAGGGCTGCCGCACTGGGGCGCGCATTTCGCGAATGAACTGGAGCGTCTGATTGCGCTGCACGACGCATCCACCATCGCCGCCGTGATCGTCGAGCCCATTTCGGGGTCCGCAGGCGTGATTCTTCCGCCCGTGGGCTACCTCAAGCGCTTGCGGGAGATCTGCGACAAGCACGACATCTTGCTGATATTCGACGAAGTAATCACGGGCTTCGGCCGCACCGGCAAAGCGTTCGCCGCGCAGTCCTTCGACGTGACGGCGGATCTCATGACCACCGCCAAAGGTCTCACCAACGGCGCCGTGCCCATGGGCGCCGTGTTCGCGCAGCGAAAGATCTACGATGCCCTCATGCAGGGACCGGAAGGCGCCATCGAGCTGTTCCACGGGTATACCTACTCGGCGCACCCGGTCGCCTGCGCGGCCGCGTTGGCGACGCTCGACATCTACACGAAAGAGGGATTGCTGACGCGTGCCGCAACACTCGCTCCGAAATGGGAGGAGGCGGTGCATTCCCTGCGCGGCACGAAGCATGTGATCGACGTTCGCAATTACGGCCTGATCGGCGCCGTCGAATTGGAGCCGCGTGCCGGGAAGCCCGGTGCAAGGGCGTTCGACGTGTTCCTCGAGTGCTTCGAGCGAGGGGTAATGGTGCGCCAGACGGGAGATGTGATCGCGATGTCGCCGCCGCTCATCATCGAAGAGAAGCAGATCACCCGCATCGTCGAAACCCTAACCGGGGTGATTCGCGACACGGATTGACCGGGGGCGGCCGCGGGACACTCAAGCATCGTCGGAAGATGCCGCCTCGAACACCGCATACCACTTCTTGCAGGGTTCGACGACCTCCCAAGTTCCTTCGAAGCCGGAGGGCACGACGAACGCGTCGCCGGCGCGGAACTCGTGTTTCTCGCCGCTGATCGATTCGATGCGCACGCGACCCTCGAACAGCACGCACAACTCGTGCTCGGTATAGCGTATCCGCCACTTGCCGCTGGTGCTGCTCCACACGCCGCAGAGAAATTGCTGGCTGCCGTCGGCGTATTGATTCGAGACTCGTGTCCGCGGAATGCCGGACAGAATTTTCTCCGGGGAAGGATTGGCGGATTCGCCCGTTTGCAGGCGGTCCAGCACCACGATTTTCGGCTGTTGACTCATGCGCTATCGTAGGCATGTGCCGCCCGCGGAAACAAGAGCGGCCCGGCACGATGTCGTGCCGGGCCGCCTGCTTACTCGTTTTCGCTCACTTGCAAGCTCTCACCGGAGCCGGGGACCCTCGGCGATCCCTCCTTCGGCAGCCCGCTGCCGCCGGACTGCGCCACCGCCGCCTGCCCCTGCGCTTGCAAGGTCAGACGCACGCGACGCTCGAGCGCATAACCGTCGCTGTCCGCCGCCACACTCTGGCTCTTGCCGTAGGCGTTGATTTCGAGCGCCTCATCGCCCACTCCCGCGGCGAGAAACAGATCCCGAACCGCATTGGCGCGTGCCTCGGACAATTTGAGGTTGGTATCCGCGGTGCCGCGCGGATCGGCATATCCGTCGACCCGTACCTTGAGAGACGGGGATTTGGCGACGGCCGCCGCCAGCACGTGAATGCCGTTCGCCATCTCCGGCGCGATCTCGGCGCTGCCGGTGCGAAACAGCACGTCGCCCTGCAGACCGTCGAGCACCTTGGCTGCCTCACCCTGCGCAACCTCATCCTTGGCGGACTGCGCTGCTTCGACGCTGTGCGAGAGCTGATCGAGCCGCGCCGTGAGCGCCCGATTGGTCTCCGACAGATCGCCTTTTTCCGTCAGCAGCGAGGCATTCTCGGTCTGCAGCTGCAACTTATCGGTCCGCAGCTGCAGCTCATCCTTCTGCAGCGCGGCGACCTGCGCTTCGGCCTTGGCGGCTTCCCCCGCGCGATGCACGCGGTTTCCGAGCCAGGTCCCGATGCCGGCGCCGATGACCGCACCGACCGGCCCTGCGGCAAATCCACCGATCACGCCGCCGGTGATGAAACCGGCCGGCTCCTGCGGCGGCGCCGGCTTGGGCTCCGCAGCCAAAACCGCCACGCTGACGCTCATCAACCCTATCGTCCAAACGACCCTGGAATATGCAGTTTTCATAACAGCTCCTCACCGATTTCTCGCCACTTCAGGCGACGACCCTCGCCGCCTTGTGGGAGCTATTTCGGACCCGGATGAGGGCGCGGCACGGCGCCCGGGATGGCGAATTGTGGCAAGGCAACGACCAATTGAGGGGCGGCCCGTGATGCGGCGGCGGACGGCCGCCCCGCTCTACGCTTTCAACGAGAACGGAGTGAAATCCGTATCGATGTCGTAATAGTCCTCGTTCTCCGCTCTCTTCAGGAACGCCACCACGCGGTAGGTGAGCGGGGCTGCGAGGATTTCCCATCCGCTTTTCAGCGCATATTGAGTGAACATAATGGCCACCAAATGGGGCCCCGGCATGCGGCCGTAAAACGCCACGAAGTAGAAGATCAGCGAATCCACCAGTTCGCCGCACAGCGTCGAGCCGATGATGCGCGTCCATAGCCAGCGGCCCCGAGTCCATATTTTCATCTTCGCCAGAACGTAACTGTTGACGAAAGTGCCGCACAGAAAGGCCGTGATGGACGCCAATACGATACGAGGAGTATTGCCGAATACCGCCTCGATCGCCGCCTGATTGGCCAGCGAGCTTTTCGAAGCCGGCAAATGCACCACCACCGCCGCCATGATGGAGGCAAATATAAGCGCCCCAAAACCGGCCCACACTACCCGGCGATCGCGGCCGTATCCATACACCTCGGTCAAGATATCGCCGAAGATGTATGAAATAGGGAAGAACAACACGCCGGCCAGAAACGTGACGGTACCGAAAAATGGCACCGGAATGGAGGCTTCCTTCGCGGGACCGATCAGATTCGAGCACAGCAGGATGCAGACATAGGCCGCCATCACGAAATCGTAATATCGGTATTCACGGGTATGCGGCGGTCGGTTCATGCGCTCAAGTCGGTTCATGAGTTCAAGGATACCCATGATATGTCACACCGGCCATGCGCAAGGCCCCCGTGTCGCCGTTTGGCGAAGACCATCACACCAGGATGGGCCTCGGTACGGTAGATATGTACGCTCACCCCAAAAACATTGGACCTATGGATCAGGGCAAGCAATTCAGCGTGATGAGCCCGCTCACCGACTTCGACGCCGTTTGTCAAAAAGTGCGCGAGGCCGTCGAGCCGGCGCGTGTTCACGCCGTATCCCTTCACGACAACAAGGGCGACGTGCTGTGGCTGACCGAGAGTTCGATGGGGCCGGATGAACACAATGCGGTGCGCGAGGCCTTCGAAGCCTTCTCGAACGTCAACGGTCCGCCGGTTCTGGATTTCGACCTCGGCGATTCGCGTTCCGCCGTCCTGTTCCGCGCCGTGAACTCGCGTCGCTCCCTGGTCGGCGCAGTCATGATCGTCATGGATTCACGTGGCATCAAGCAGATCGACAAGGGCGCGGCCCGCTTGATGAACCCCAAACTGCAAAAGGCGTTGTCGGAGTTCGTCGGCATGCGGCCCGAGGCCGCTGCGCCAACCTCCGCTGCGCCCGCCGCCGCGGCGCCGGCCACCGCCCCGTCTCGAGCGGCCGCCGCGCGCGCTCCGGCGGCCAAGGCGGCGCCGGCCCGTAGCCCCCAGGCGGCTGCGGCGGCCGCGACTCCGGCGCTCGCGGCTCCAGCCACTGCGGCACGGGCTGCCCCGGCATCGGCCGCGACGGCACGCGCCGCACCGGCACCGGCCGCCGCTCAATCCAACGGTTCACCGCCGGTTGCGGCGCGAATCGAATTGCCGGGAGCCACGCCGCCCCTCGCGCTGTCGTTGTCGGATTCGGTGCGCATTGCCCGGCCTGCCGCGCCTCCGCCGGCATCGGCACGAGCCGCCCCTCGAACCCCGGCCGCGGCCGTACCGGACAAACGCCAGTCGCAGCCGGTCACTCCGGAAATCGATCGGCTGCACGCGGCACTGCGCCGCAGTCCGATCGCGCTGCATGTACAGCGCCTGGTGCCGCTGACCAAGGGGAGCCAGCTGAGACGCTACGAAGTGCTGCTCCGTTCCAAATCCGAAGATGCGCCGAATAGTGCGCCTCATGCGATGCTGAAGGCTGCGGTGGAAAACGGTCTAGGCTCCATGATCGACCGGCGCGTCGTCACCGAGCTGATCGGCTGGCTGGTGCATCATCCGGACGTGTGGCAGAAGCGAGCGGTCCTGTTTTCGGTGAATCTCACTAGCACCGCTCTGCACGACGAGCACTTCATGAAATTCGTGGAGTTGTGCCTGATGAAGTCATTGCTGCCGAAGGCGATGATCGCATTCGAAGTCGATGTGCCCACCGCGATTCAATTGGGCGACAAAATCGCCGACGTGGCCGCCGCGCTGCATCGATTGGGGTGCCCCATGGTGCTCGACGATTTCGGGATGCGCACCGAATGCTTCGATCTGCTGCGGCTGCCGGCCGTGCGCTATGTCAAAATCGCGTCGGAGATCACGGCGAAAATGCGCACGGACAAGCTCTCGCAAGCGGCCATCACCGCCGTCGTGCAAATGGCGCGCGTTCTCGGCATGCATACCGTCGCGAAGCGCACCGAGACCGCCGCCGATCAGGAATGGCTCACCGCGCTCGGCGTCGACTTCATTCAATCGAACGCCTTGTCGCCGCCGGTCTCGATCGACTCGTTATCGACGGTTCAAAAGCCGCCGCCCAGCGCCTTGACCAAATAAACCGCGGTCAAAAACTGCTGGCCGTGGATCTGCACGGCTTGCCGCTGATTGCCGAGCAGCGCCTGCTGCGCGGTGAGCACGTCGAGATATACGGCCAGGCCGCCTTTGTAGCGTTCGTTGGCGATGTCGAAAGCCCGCTGCGAACTCTCGACGCTGGCGTCGGCGTCTCGGGCGGCCTGATCCAGCGATGCAAGACCTGTAATCCCGTTCTCCACCTCCTCCATCGCCGTGAGCACGGTCTGCCGGTAGCTTGCCACCGCGGCCGTGTAATCCTGCTCCGCGATATGCACGTTGGCGCGGGTTCTGCCGGCGTCGAACAACGTCTGTGTCGCGGAAAGACCGGCCCCCCAAAGCTCGCTCGGCGCATTGAACAGCGAAGACACCGCGGAGCTCTGCCAACCGACGGAAGGCACCAGCGGCATCAATTGGATCGTGGGAAAATATGCCGCGCGCGCCACGCCGATGCGCGCATTGGCGGCGGCCATCGAGCGCTCGGCGGCGGCCACATCCGGCCGGCGTTGCAACAGATCGGAAGGCACTCCCACCGGCAGAGCCGGCAGCTTACCCGCCGTCGCCACAGCCGGGATGCCGAATCCCGGCGCCGGCGTGCCCACGAGCGTCGCGATGGCGTGCTCGTTTTGAGCGCGCTGCACATGCAGCAGTTCCAGCTGTGCGGAACTGCTCTGCACCAAGGCTTGCTGCTGCGCCAAGTCCAATCCCGTGGCATATCCCAGATCGTGCCGTGACGCGACGAAACCGAGGGCATCCCGCTCGAGGGCCAAGCTATGGTTGACCACATCGATCTCGGCATCGAGCTCACGCAACGTGAAGTAGTCGCTGACCAGCTGCGCGGCGAGCATCAAGCGGGTGTTTTCGAAATCCGCGGCCGCCTGTTCTGCCGCGGCACGGAAGCCCTCGGCTTCGCGGCGCACACGGCCGAAGAGGTCGAACTCGTAATTGACGAACGGACCCAAGGTGAAATTGTTCTGCACGGTCGACTGGTTGGGCGTCGAATAGGACGCCAGCGGGCGGTTCACGGAAGTCTTGCTGCGAGCTGCGGACGCCTGTAGTCCGATGTCGGGATACAGAAAGGACCTCGCCACGGTTACCTGACTGCGTGCCTGGTCGAGACGCGCGGCTGCAATCTGCAGGTTCTGGTTGCTGAGCAGCGCCTGTTCGACCAAGGGATCGAGCGCGGGGTCTTGGAATACCTCCCACCAATGACCCTTCCGCGTCCCATCACTCGGTGCCGCCGCATGCCATGGGTCTGCCGGCTGCCACGCCGGGGGCACATCGGCCGGGGGCCGACGATAATCCGGGCCGACGGCGCACCCCGCGGCCCACGCGGCGGCCGACAGCAGCGCAAACCGGCCGAAGAGGCGCACCGCGGAAATCGCAACACAAGGAGCCTGTCTCCCGGGCATCGGCGTCAGCCGGTGCTCTGCGGCGTGCGCACCAGCGTCACGACATCCCCGTCGGCGAGCGAATCCGCGGGGTTCACGATGATTTGATCAGCGGCGTCGAGCCCGGCGAGCACCTCGACGGAGGTGCCGTAATCCGTACCGAGCTTGACCGGGGCCAGGCGGACGCGGCCACTCTGGTCCACGACGGCAACCCGGGGACCGTCGGGGCGGAACAGCAGCACATTGGTCGGCACGACGGTGGCTGCTTGGTCACCCTTGATCGGCAGCTCGGCCTGAACATAGGCACCCGAAAACAGTTCGCCGGCCGGGTTGGGGACGCGGATTTCCACCTGCAAGGTGCGAGTCGCTGGGTCGATGGCCCGGGCGGTCCGTGCGATGCTGCCTTCATAGTGTTCGCCCGCCCGCTCCGCGAGGCTGACCCTCACCGTATCGCCGATCTTTACTTGACTCGCGTACACCTGCGGCACGTAGATGTACAACCGCAGAGGATCGACCTGCGCCAGCGAAAAGAGCGCCTGAGCGGCGCCGCCGTTGCCGGCGTTGATCAAATCACCCACGTCGACATTGCGGCGGGTCAAAACGCCGTCGAAGGGCGCCGTGACCCTGTTGAATCCCTGCAAGCTGCGCAGCCGCGACACATTGGCTTCGGCCGCCGCAAGATCGGCCTGCGCCTGTTTGTGTGCGCTCAACCGCTCATCCAATTCCTGTTGAGTCACCGCATCTCTCTGGCGCAGGCTTTGCCAGCGCTCCGCACTGCTCTTCGCCAGGGCCTCGCTCGAGGCGGATTGTGCCCGCGCCGCTTCCGCTTGATGGAGCTGCTGGTCGATTTCCGGCGCGTTGATCTCGGCCAGGAGCTCGCCCTTTTTGACCGACGCGCCGATGTCCTTCGTCCAGCGCTTGACGTAACCGCTGCTGCGCGCATACACGGTGGACTCGATCACGCCCTGCAAGGTTCCGGGCAGCGTGACGGCTGTGCCATCGCCGCCGCGGGTCGGTTGCGTCGTGGTCACGTACTGCATCGCATGAATCGTCGTGGCGCCCGCCAAGGCGCGCGCCTGAATCGAACGGTCGACGAGCACGATCACGCCGCCCAGGAGAAGCAACCCGACGAGCGCAGCCACGACCAACTTGGCGCGCTTCAGCAGAATCGATGTTGCTTCGTCCGGCATTTCAAGTGTTCCCGTGTGCAATCGGTGAGGCACCGGGCAAAACTCCGCCCGTCCGCGCATGCCTGCGCTTTTCAAGGCGGCGATGCACGCCCGCAAAAATAGTGGGGACGAACAACAACGTGGACACGGTTGCAAACATCAACCCGCCGATCACGGCGCGGCCGAGCGGTGCATTCTGTTCCGCGCCTTCGCCCAGTCCCAAAGCCATCGGAATCATGCCGATCATCATGGCGAGCGCCGTCATCAGCACCGGCCGGATGCGAGTTGCGCCGGCGTCTCGCGCCGCCTGGATCGGGTCCAGCCCCTCGCCCATCCGCTGACGCGCGAACGAAACGATCAAAATACTATTGGCGGTGGCGACCCCCATGGTCATGATCGCGCCCGTCAATGCCGGCACGCTCAACGTCGTCCCCGTCAGCAGCAGCATCCAACAGATGCCCGCCAGCGCCGCGGGCAGCGCCGTGATGATGATGAAGGCGTCCACCCACGATTGAAAATTGACGACGATCAACAAGTACACCATGACGATCGCCAAAACCAACCCCACCCCCAACTGAACGAACGATGACTTCATCGTCTGCGTCTGACCCAGGATCGCAACCTCCGTCCCGCGCGGCAAGTCCGGACGCAACTGGTCCACCAACGATCGAATCTTGGCGGAGACGCTCCCCATGTCCCGACCCTCGACGCTGACGTAGATATCCGTCGCCGGCGCCAGATTGTAGCGCGATGCCACCGCCGCCTGGGCCGCCGGTGCGACATGCACCAAATTGCTCAGCAATTGCGGCGCGATGGCTCCGGTCGCAGACGACGCGCCCACGGTCGGCCGAACCGGCGTACGCAACAACGCATCTAGACTGTCCACCGAATACTGCGGCGACTGCACCGTCAAATTATAGATGACGCCGTTTGCGGGATTCAGCCAGAAGCTGGGCGCGGTCTGCGACGTGCCGGAGGTGGAAATCAGCAAGTCCTGAGAGACGTCATTGGGGCTCAAGCCCAGCTGTTGCAGCTGGGTACGATCCATTGCCAGAGATACCGTGGGCACATCGAGACGCTGGTGGATGTGCGTATCCACCGTTCCCGCGACCTGTTGGATTTGCTTCATCAGCTTGGCGGCGATCAGGTAATTGCCACGCTGGTCCGCCCCGGTGAATTGCACATCGATCGGCGCCGGCACACCGAAATTCAGGATCTGGGTGACCATGTCCGCCGGCTGAAAGTAAAACTGCATTCCCGGGAACAACCTCGGCAATTCGCGGCGCATCCGCTCGACGTACTGCGCCGTCGGTGCATGTCCGCTATTGAGCGAGATCTGGATCTCTCCGTCCAAAGTGCCGAAAACGCCGGAATTGCTGTACGAGAGGTTGATGCCGCTGTAAGGAACTCCCAAATTATCCAGCACTGCGCCCAGCTCCGGCGCCGGGATGATACGCCGGATCGCGGCGTCCACCTGATCCGCGGCGCGTGCCGTCTCCTCGATTCGCGTGCCCGTCGGCATGCGCATGTGCAAGCGAATCTGGCCCGCGTCGACGCTCGGAAAGAAATCGCGTCCCAAGACGAACACCAATGCGCAGGACAGCGCGCAGAACCCCAAAAACAGGCCGGCAAACAGGCGCCGCTTCGCCAGCACGGCCGTCAAGATGACGACGTAGCCGGCGCGCAGCTTTTCGAAGCGTGCGTCGAACGCGCGATACACCCGCCGCAACAGGCTTGGGACGGTGGCGGGGTCGGCCGATGCATGGTCCATCATGAGCATGGCGAGAGTGGGCACCAGGGTGCGCGACAACACATAGGACGCCAGCATGGCAAACACCACGGCTTCAGCCAGGGGCGCGAACAAGAATCGCGCCACCCCGGACAGAAAGAACATCGGCACGAACACGATGCAGATGCACAGGGTCGATACCAGGGCAGGGACGGCGATCTCCCCCGCGCCGTCCAGGATGGCTTTATGGAGATCCGAACCCAGGTGCAGGTGGCGTTCGATATTCTCGATGGTCACGGTGGCATCGTCGACCAGAATGCCCACCGCGAGCGCGAGGCCGCCCAGCGTCATGATATTCAACGTCTCACCGGTCAGATACAAGGCGATGATCGACGCCAAAATCGACAACGGGATCGACACGGCGATGATGCAGGTGCTGCGCCAGTTGCCCAGAAACAGCAGAATCAGCATGGCGGTCAGGGCCGCAGCGATCAACGCCTCGCGAACCACACCGCTGATTGCGCCGCGCACGAAGGTGGATTGATCGAAGAGCGGCACGATCTTGAGGTCCTTCGGCAGTATTTGCTGAACGTTCGGCAGTTCCGCCAGCAAGTCCTTTACGATGTCCAAGGTGGACGCGCCGCCATTCTTGATGATCGAGATGAGCACGCCGCGTTGGCCATTCTGCCGCACGATATTGGTCTGCGGCGAGAAGCCGTCGCGGACGTGAGCGACTTCGGACAGATACGTGGTCGCGCCGCTTCGGGTCGTCACGGGAATCCTGTTGAGCCCCTCGACCGTATCGGGCGATCCGTTCGTCGCCAACACGTATTCGGTACCGCCGATCTTGGCCGTTCCCGACGGCAAGACCAGGTTTTGGGTGTTGACGGCATTGACCACGTCGTTCGGCGTCAGACCCCTTGCGAGCAATGCCGCCGTGTCGAGGTCCACCGAAATGACCCGTTGCTTGCCGCCGTACGGCCATGGGACGGCCACACCTGGGATGGTCACCAATCGCGGCCGCAGAAAATTGACGGCGGCATCGAACAGCGCCTGCTCGCTCATCGTCGGGCTGGAAAGGCCCAGTTGAATGACCGGAATGCTCGACGCCGAGTACTTGATGACCAGCGGCGGAAGAATCCCCGGGGGGAGCTGACGCAGCACGGTTTGCTCCTGAGACACGACCTGGGCGATCGCGGTGGGAATATTGGCGTTCGGCTGGAAGAAAATCTTGATGACCGCGATGCCGTTCAACGATTGAGACTCGATGTGCTCGATGTCGTTGACCAAAGTGGTCAGACTGCGCTCGTTCTGCGCGGTGATGCGGTTGCCCATTTCCTGGGCGGACAACCCTCCGTAGTTCCAGACGATGCTGATCACCGGAATATTGATTTCCGGAAAGATGTCCGTGGGCATCCTCAAAAGAACCAATGGCGTCGCAAGGAGGATCAGCAGCGCCATGACCAAGAACGTATAAGGCCGCCGCAACGCAACTTGAACGATCCACATTGACTGAAAAACCTCGGCCGAGCGCGGATTCTGGTCGGAAGAGTCGATGATACTATGTCGGAGGGCGCCGCACTTGGAAGCACATGTGAGCCTTCTCCAGCGCTTAAGTTTGCGTTATCTGCCACACAACACTTGCAAATGATCACGATCGCAGCAAACAATAGGTCGTCTGCAACGAGACACCGGGACCGAGCTAAGTGTTTTGTTAGTCCCATGAGGTTCGGTTCCGGCTCCCGTTTGACGCATCGCCCATGACACTCAACGCACTGATCGTCGTCTTCGGGCTCACCGCAGTTCTCTTTTTCGTCGCCGCGGCCCGAAGCCTTCGCAGGCGCCGCATCGTCGGCGGACTGGTGCGCGGCGGCGCCTCCCTCGTGCTGGTCCTGATCGCGGTCTGCGCCGCCTTGATTGCAGCCAACTTGCGCACCTACCGGCAATTGAGCGCCGAACAACCGGCCGGCGAGCTGCAATTCACCCGCATCGGGTACCATCAATTCAACGGCGTGTTTACCTTCCCGTCCGGCGAACGCACCGATTTCGCCTTGCGTGGCGATGAATGGCAGGTCGACGCCCACGTGCTCAAGTGGCGGGCACTGGCAAACCTGTTCGGGTTCGACGCGGCCTATAGGCTGGATCGAATCAGCGGCCGATACTCGAGCATCGACGACGAACGAAGCCTGCCGCGCACGGTATACGGCCTCAATCAGCCCGATCACGTCGACCTGTGGGAGCTGGCCCATCGCTACCATTCCTGGTTGCCGTGGATCGACGCGCTGTACGGAAGCGCCACGTATCTGCCGATGGCCGACGGCGCCCTGTACGAGATCAAGGTCTCGCAAAGCGGTCTGCTGGCACGGCCGCTCAATCAAGCGGCCCGCGCCGCCGTCGGTAGCTGGCAAGCCCCATGACCCAGAAAATCTCCGCGGCATTGCTCGCCGTGTTGCTGGTGGCGGCGGGCGTCGCATGGTGGCAAACGGCGCCGCCGTCCCCCAAGGTGGTCGCGCGCCGCGCGGCCGCCGTGACTTCTTCCGCGCTGGTGGACGAAAGCGCCTACGCCGCGGCGCAGCGTCTGGCGCAGCTTGCAACCACGACGGCGGAGCAACCCTTCGTGGCGACCGCACTGCGCGTCGCCGATCATGAACTTGCCCTCGCCTTCACCGCCGCCTTGCGCGACGTCGAGGCACATCCGCCGACCTTGAGCCCGGAGGCACTGAAGATTCAGGACCGGCTGCAGAAATCACAGGTTCTGCTGGATGCCGATCAACAGCGCGTCGCGCAACTCACCGCGGACTTGGCGCGGGCAAAGCCTTCGCAGAAGGACGCCCTGCAAGACGAGCTGGACCTTGCCAAATCGCAACTCGACCTGGACAAGGACGAACTTGAAGAAGCCGAT
>Ga0137403_10005626_pt1 | contig 14498 bp, 16 predicted proteins | sample CZOMad2_1_16fung_FD_122057 | JGI IMG/M metagenome (GOLD analysis project Ga0137403, IMG submission 122057) | Vadose zone soil fungal communities from Angelo Coast Range Reserve, California, USA - CZOMad2_1_16fungal (Hybrid Assembly) | ecosystem: Environmental > Terrestrial > Soil > Vadose zone... | reverse complement strand
TTGAGCTCGCCTCCCGTGCACTTGCTCTGCGCGAAGGCCACGCCGGGGGCGGCAGCCAGGAACGCGAAGCAGCCGATAGCGACTCCCGCGAGTTTCAGCCTCTGAACCGTCATCTGCGCCCTCCTCTGTCGGTGCCTCGTCTGGGAGGCAGCCTGGTTGACCGTGGCAGTGCGTCGCGCTCGCGAGCTTCCTTTCTGTGCCGTCTGCATCGTGGTGTGCGGGACCACCACGTGGCCCCACGCCCGCCGAACGGGCGTTCGCTTGACTCCTTAACGCCGGCGCGATTCGGCTGTCAACGGATTTGTTTGGCTAGTTCCCGATCGGAAATCGGGGACTATCCCCCCCGGGATGCCGGGACCGCCATGCCCTTCTGCAATCAAATGTAGGTCGGGGTCTTTCGCAGCGCGTCGAGTAACCCGACCAGACGATTGCCGGTCGCGCAGTCTACTCCGAACAGCCCAGGGTCGGTCTGCAGCCGCGGCACGATCGCGGCCGGCAGGTTGGCCGTGATCGCGACGAAGCCCATATCCCTGATCGCCGAGATGATCAGTTGAGCTGCAACGTCATCCGGATCTGCACCATGTCGTGGGCTCGGAAGGTCCCCAGGATGGCGCGCCGCGAGCTCTCGATGGCGACGTAGGTCCCGCTCAAGAGCAGGTTGTCGTTGATCCGGTAGGTCAGCATGGGCTGGAAGCCGAAGATGCCACTCGCCCACGCGAGCACGACGAGGCGTGGCTCGAGCCGCCCGTGCATGTAGTCGGTCAGGGTCGCGATCGAGAGATAGTCGTTGTCGAACGCATACAGGTCCTCGAAGTTCTTGGCGGGGGCGATCCGGCACTGCTTGCTCGCGATCGCGACGGCGCTGCAGACCGGCAGGTTGGCAGTCCCCGTGGCCTCCTTGCCCGGCTTCTGCTGCGCCGTCCGGAAGTCTCGCTCGCGCCGTTCGAAGATGTTGTTCTCCCCGTGGATGGCCGCCACGAAGACGAAGCTGTTGCTCGGATTGAGCGGGCGGAAGAAGAAGAACCTGTCGTAGCCGATCATCCAGCGCAGGTAGTCGGTCCGAGGGATCGTGTTGGTGAAGAATTGCTGATGGAGGATCGACCTGGGCACCTGCGCGAGCGGGTTCAGGTTCTGGTTCGGAATCACGGCCTCCTCGTCGTGGAAGTACTCGGCCTCGGCGCGGATGATGCCGGCCACCAGATTGCTGTACCAGCTAGACGACACACCCCAGACGGACTCGAGTTGGCGGTCGAGAATGGTCACGATCGGCTCCGCCCACGAGCACGTGCGCCCCGCGGGCGTGTGGCCGACGGCGCCGAACCTCTTGGGGATCGACTTGCCGGTGCTGTCCAGGCAGACCGACGTCTTGAACCCGCGGTCGTCGATCAGGGTGATGGGTGTCGGCTTGAAGGGACCGGTGTCCTTGAAGCCCTCGTCGAAGGCCCCCGGCCCGCCCGTGAGCAGCGGGGTCGGCGCGACCGGGAACTCGCGCGCGAACCAGGCCTGCACCGTGTAGTCGCGCGCCACGATGCCCTCCAGGCGCACGCCCCAGCGCGTGTTGGCCCAGGTTTGCGCGGGCTGCCTGCTCACTATCACGAGGTGAAGGCCCTGGAAGTTCCTCGGGTCGAAGCCGTTCCGCTTGATCAGGTCGTTGGCGGTCAGCTGCGGATCCTTGATGTCGGGTGAGAAGGGGCTCACTCCACCGATCATCGGATCTTGCGGCACGGTGGTGTCGACCACGCCCGGGACGACGAACGCGTCTGCGAACGTGCTCGACAGCCACTTCCAGTTGTCGAGCAGCTTGTAGGTTCCGCGCAGCGCGTAGAACGGGATGCGTGCCTCGTCGAGGTCCTGGTAGAAGCCCGGCGCGCCCAACGTCAGGTCGAACGCGTTGAGCCGGTCCATGAAGACGATGTCGTCCGACTCGCCCCAGGAGATGCTCTGGCGGCCCGCACGCAGGAACAACGGGCCCTTCTTGTAGTCGAGGTACAGTTCGTTGATGCGGTTCTGCTGCCCGTAGACGTGACGCGGGTTCCGGTTCTGGTCGTTGAAGACGAAGCTCTCGCGATTGATGTTGTCGCTCTGCGACACCCGCGCCTTCAGGTTGCGGCGGTTGAAGTTCCAGGGGCCGTTCAAGTAGTCGTACAGGCCGTCATAGAAGCCCCACCAGGCGAAGCGGAATTTGAAGTCGTCGGGCGTGAGCTTCGAGAGGCCCGGCGCCTCGTGCATCCACTGCATGTAATCGGTTAGCTTGGCGTCGAACTCGGGATTGTAGAAGTTGCGGTGCTGGGCGAGGTCGCCGGCATGATACCGGCACTTCGTGGACTCCTTCCCGTTGACGACGCAGGTGTTGGGGCCGTTCCCAGGCCAATCTTTCTCGGACGATTCGGTCAAGATTCCGAGCTGCGAGTAGGCGCGCAGCCGGACGTCGAAGTTGCGACCCTGATCGAGGAAGTAGGCGTGGGAGGGAGTCGCGGCCCACAGGACAGCCGTCAGCCCGAGCACGAGCCAACCGCCCGAAGTTCGCATTCGCTGGGGCGTATTGCGAGTCCAAAGCAAATTGTCAAGGCGTGCGGCGTGCGGGTAGTGACGCATTTGGGATTTCGGACCCCCCCTCTCTGCCAATTATCGTGAGACAGGAGGGGGCGATGGTTTATGGTTTACTGGTCTTTGGTTAGCGTCCTGACGCGCTGGGTCGCAGGATCTTTTCTATCCGTTCCGTGAACCGCCGCATCTCCACGGTGGTCCGGACGCTACTTGCCCTTGGCCTGGAGTTGCTGCAGCGAGAACAGGTCGCCCGAGAGCGGAATCCTCGAATCGGCGGGGACGTCCTCGCCGGCGACGATGCCGGCGGTCGTGGCCCGGTCGAGCTTCCAGTTGACGGCCATCGCGACGGCCCCGCCCGCCCAGGCCCAGTACTCGCCGGGACCGACGCGGACGATGTTGGTGCGGATCGCGGCGTACGAATTGAGCAGCTTGCCCTTCCAGTCGAACTTGGAGCTGTAGCTGCCCAGGAAGATGTCCTTGTCGAAGCGGAAGACGAGCTTGCCGTAGAGGTAGTAGCGGTCCTTCGGCACCGCCTCGACGACCCACTGCGGGCGGCGGATCAGGACCTCCTGGACCGGGCACCACGGTGCGCCCTTCCAGCCAGGCACCTGGAATCCCACCCGCGCGCCTCCGGGGACCACCATCCGCCAGCCGCCGCTCTCGAGGCGGCTCAGCAACGCCGCCTTCTCGAACGACGGGCGGTCGAAGAGCACGAGCATGTCGCCGTCGCCGACCAGCTTCCACTCGAAGTCCTGCACCTTGCCGTCGAAGTAGGGGCCGTCGTCCTGCGAGAGATCCGAGCCGAGGAAGCCGTCGGAGCGGTTGGCGGGAGAGACCTCGCGGATGCGGCGCAAGGCGGGCAGGTAGGTCCAGACCGAGTCGCGCGCCTTGGAATCACGGTAGCGCCACGTCAGCGAGACGATGCCGGAGACATCGGCCGGCGAGCGCACGTCGGCGAGGGTCTGCGTCAGCAGATCCTTCCGCCCGTCGGCCTGACGGAACCGGGGATGCTGACCCTCGTAGTGCTTGTGGAACGCATCGACGCTGATCGAACGATCGAGCCCGCTGCGCGAGATCCACAGCAGATCCGCCCGGTAGTGACCGTTCCCGCCGTAGTAGAGCGTGTAGAAGTAGTTCCAGACGATCTTGGCGCCAGCCTTCGGATCCGAGGGATCGATCTTCGGGAAGGGCCAGGCGAGGATCGTGTCGGCGGGCTTCCCGGTCTGCCGATCGATGATCGCGTTCGCGTCGTCCAGATCGTAGCGGCCTTCGTTCTCCTTGAGCGCGGCGGCGAAGACGGGGTCATCCTCTTGCAGGCGGATCGGGTCCCAGTTCCGGATCTCGTGACGGAGGTCGCCGCGGCGGTAGGCTTCCAAGAACTCGTCCGGAAGCAACCCCTTCGCTTCCTCCCAGTTGTCGGGCCCGAGGACCGTGCCGGGACGGAGCTCGGCGCCCACTGGGCGGACGGCGAGCAGTAGCGGGAGGGCGACGAGAGCCGCCGTGAGCAACGCGCGGCAGGGGTCGCGTCCCGTGGCCCCTGCACCAGACTTCCTCTCGGCGTTTTTCTCGAGCGGTCGCATGGCGTGTAGCGTCGCGATCCGTACTACGGCATTCCGATGCCCGTCAATTGAGTGGATATTTCCCAGATGAGTCACGACCGGTTGCTCCTGATGATCTGGGCTCTCTTACCGGCCCCGGCTGCCCTCTTCTCGATCCCGACGTTCCTGTCCGGAGCGTCAGCACCTCCCCACTCGCCCGGCCACTTCCTCCCGTTTGTTCCCGCGCCGCCTACCCGTTGATTGTTGGAAAGGCACCGGAGAGCTGAGCGTTGCCGAAGGCCTTTTTCGGTAGACCCGTGTGCGCGTTCTGTCGTACGCATCGCGTGGAGAATGTCGATGCCGAGTCACCAGGAGGAATCGTGATGTCGATCGCTCGTCGCCCCCCGCTGCTCGTCCTGGCCGCCCTGACGGTCCTGCTCACGTTCCACCGCACCGCCCGCGGCTTCGACGTCGTGATCAACTCGCAAGGCGAGTTCGCCGATGCCTACCTCGTGAATGGGACCGCGTTCCCGCCCAAGTACGTGTTCATCGATCCGGACCCGGCGGTTCCCATCTGTCCGGGTCCGGATGCCACGAACCCCGACTGTTCCCAGCCACCGCGTGTTGGCAAGCACGTGAACGGCAAGCTCTGCTTCTTCCCGCCTGGCGTCGGGCACAACCGGCAGTTCGTGATGGCCGAAGACGGCTATCGTGAGTGCTGCATGGATTGGAGAAACCCTCAGGGGCAACTCGAGGCCCAGTCGCGCTGCAGCGTGACCCGCCGCGGCAGCCGCTTCTACATCGGGAGGAATCCGGACGGCTGGGGCGTCTTCAAGAAGAACGGCAAGTGGAACAAGCGCGTCAACATCAACACGGAGTGGCCGGGCTTCTCGACGTACCAACAGGGTCTGGGTGCGGGCCCGCTGCCCGAGCCGCAAGGCAACATCGACCCGCAGGGCTGCGTCTTCGACGCCAACGGGAACATGTACGGGAACGACGTCGGCACCGGTGACCCGACCGATATGAACGCCGGCGACCAGGGCAGCGTGCTGGTCTTCTTCCCAGGCGAGCGGCACAGGTACGACACGTACTGCTTCCTCGACAAGAACCTGTCGCAGGCCGGCATGCCCGCGATGGACGAGGCCGGCAACATCTACGTCGCGGAGACCGGCCGGGGGATGATGTGGAAGTACTCGCCGCCCTTCCCGTCGAGCGCGGCGGACTGCCCCGGTGCCGATCATCTCGTGACGACGGCGCCGACCAAGACGATGTTCCCTGTTCAGGCGACCGCGCCGACACCTGCGGCGATCGTGCGCGTCCCGGGCACGGACCACTGGTACATCGACAGCGTCCTCCTGCCCGGCGTGCCCGGCTCGGGGGGCGGCATCATCAACGAGTACGATGCGAACGGCGTCTTCGTCCGAACCATCGTCCAGAACGTCCCGCCCGGCACGCTCTTGAACCCGATCGGAATGGACGTCGGCTCGGACGGCACGCTCTACTACGCCGAGCTGAACCTCAATCCCGACACCTCCACCGGGTGTGGCCGCGTCTCGATGGTCCGGTTCGTCGGTGGGACGCCGCAGGCCCCGCAGGTGCTAGGCCAGAACCTGAGCTTCCCGGACGGGGTCACGGTGATCGACTCGTCGCAGGTCCACGTCAACTTCCTGAAGCTGCCGCCGGCTCCGGAGCCGGCCCCCTCGACGTGCAACGGAGGCGGGTGAATCCCTCGCAAGGAGGTGCGCCGATGCAGCCATCGAACCGTGTGCTCGCGACCCTGCTGGCGGTTGGCCTGCTCCTTGCGCCGTCGGTCGCGGCCGCTGACGACTGGCCGATGTACGGGCGGGACCTGCGGCACAGCTTCACGAACGCCGGCTCGCTCATCAACGCGACCAACGCCCTGCTCCTGACCCCCGCCTGGAACTTCACGACCGGGGACGTGGTCAGCGCCTCGCCCGCCGTGGTCGCCGGGGTCGTGTACGTCGGCTCGTGGGACGGCTTCTTCTACGCGCTCGATGCCGCCACGGGCGCGCTCAAGTGGCAGTTCCAGGTCGATTGCCAGAGCACCGTGCAACCCATCCCGGCCCAGTGTCCCGGCGGGCCGAGCGCCCCGCCGGACCGCGCCGAGACCGACGGCGGGCTCATCACCTCCTCGGCCGCGGTCGTGGACGGTAGAGTCTACTTCGCCGGTGGCAAGACGGTGTACTGCCTGAACGCGGCCGACGGCTCGCTCGTCTGGAAGAAGGTGATCTGCGGCAACCCGGAGGCGCCCAATTGCGAGAGCGACGCCGCCGATCCGACCCGGATCTTCTCCTCGCCCGCGGTCTTCAAGAGGCGGGTATACATCGGCCACACGACCGACGGCACGAACGGCTACCGCGGCTCGATCGTCGAACTCAACGCGCGCACGGGCAAGCTCCGCCGGCGCTTCGAGGTCGATCCCATGCTCGACGCGAGCGGGAACCCGGTGCGTGGTCCCGGTCAGAACCGGGGCTGCGGCGCGGTCTGGTCCTCGGCCGCCGTCGACGAGGCGAAGCGGCTGGTCTTCTTCGGCACCGGAGACTGTGGCTTCGACGCGCCGCCCCCGTACCACGAGGCGATCCTCGCGCTGCGGGCGGGCAGCCTCAAGGTCCGCTGGGCGTACCGCCCGCGCGCGGGCGACACCTGCGACTTCGACTTCGGGGCCTCGGCGAACGTCATCGATCTGGGGGGCAATGCGTGGGTCGGAGCCGGCGGCAAGGACGGCACCTACTACGTCCTGAATCGGCTCACCAGCAATCGCGGCGGCGAGCTGGTGTGGAGGGCGAACGTCGTCTTCGGAGGGTTCTCCGGCGGCTTCATCGGCTCGACCGCCTTCGACGGCCAGCGCGTCTACGGCGGGACGGCCTTCGGTGAGGTCGGCAACCCGAGCGGCGTCTGCGACCCGTCGAACCCCCGCGACACCGTGACGCAGCAGCCGACCATGCACGCCTTCGACCCGGCCGCGCGCACGGTCCCTTGGGAAGAGAACGGGGCCCCTGCGCTCGGCGCGTCGTCGGTGGCCGACGGCGTGGTCTTCGTCGGGGCGGTCGCGCCGCCGTCCCTGCGCGCCTTCGATGCCCAGAGCGGGATGCTGCTCAACTCGATTGCCATGCCGGGGGCGGTCAACTCGAGCGCGGCGCTGGTGGGCAAGATGCTCTTCGTCGGCTCGGGGGACTCGGAGAGCGGCGCGGGCAGCGGCGTGCACGCGCTCGCGGTGCCGTAGGGGTAAGGCGGCTCCGCTCGTTTAGCAAACAAGCCCGGGGGGGCCGGAAGGGGGCGTTTTGCGCCCGCGCGGCCGCGTGTTACGGAGGCCGCGCGGTGGGGACGCGGCGGAAGCTCTCCTGGGTGGCGCTCCTCTACTTCGCCGAGGGGCTGCCCTTCGGGATGGTGCTCGACAACTTCCCGGTCTACTTCCGCCTGCACGGGGTGTCGCTGGCGGCGATCGGGGCATTGAGCCTCCTGCGCACGCCCTGGTGGGCGAAGGTGCTCTGGTCGCCGCTGGTCGACCAGGTGGGCGAGCGGCGACAGTGGATCAGGGGCGCGCTGATCGTGATGGCGGCGGCGCTGCTTGCCGTGGCGGCGCTTCCAGCCGCGCCTGTCGCGGCGCCGCTTGTCGTCGCCCTCTTCGTGTTCACCATCGCGGCCGCCACGCAGGACGTGGCGATCGACGCGTACACGATCGAGCTGCTCGTGCCCGGAGAGGAGGGGGTGGCAAACGGCGTCCGCGTCTCGGCGTATCGCGCGGCGCTCGTCTTCGCCGGCGGCGTGCTGGTGGCGCTCGCGGGGCGCGCCGGATGGCCGACCACGTTCGCCGTCGCCGCGGTCGGGCTCCTTGCGCTCGCCTTTGCCATCGGGCGCTCGCCGCTGACGGATCACCACCCTCAGCCGCCGAGAGTGTGGGCGCGCTCGCTCCAGGCGTGGGTGAGCCGTCCGGGCGCGATCCCGGTCTTCCTCTTCGTGCTCCTCTACAAGCTCGACACGAACGCGATCGGGCCCATGGTGAAGCCGTTCTGGGTCGACCGGGGGCTCAGCCTCGACGAGATCGCGTTCGTCTCGACCACGCTCGGCGTGGGCGTCTCGGTGGTCGGTGCGCTGGTGGGCGGTGTGCTCACCTCGCGCTGGGGCATCTTTCGTGCGCTCTGGGTGCTGGGCCTCTTCCAGGCCGTTGCCAATCTGGGCTACGCCGCCGCCGCGTGGAGCGATGCGGGGCGGGCGGGCATCTACGCCGCCTCGCTCGGCGAGAGCTTCGGCGCTGGCCTCGGCACGGCGGCGTTCCTCGCCTTTCTGATGAACGTCTGCGACAAGCAGCAGGCGGCGACGCAGTACGCGCTCCTCTCCGCGCTCTTCAACCTGAGCGGCTCGCTGGCGGGCGCGGTGTCGGGGCGCGGGGTGGAGTGGATGGGCTATGGGCACTACTTCGCGCTGACGTTCACCTTCGCGCTGCCGGCGTATGCCATGCTGCCGTGGGTGCGGGGGTGGATCGTGGAGAGACCGACAGCCGAGTTGACCCGCGCGCGCGCCCCTGCCTGAGACGTCGCTTGTCGCCGCGCGCGACTCCGTGTTAACGCCGCCTCATGTCGGAACGGCTCATCTCCGCCGACTCCCACGTGAACCCGCCCCCCGACCTCTGGCTGCGCGACGCGCCCGCGCACCTGAAGGACCGCGTTCCCCGCGTCGAATCCACCCCCGAGGGCGACGTGTGGGTCGTCGACCAGAAGGCGTCGCCTGTGCAGGGCCTCACCTTCATGGGCGGGCGCGACTACAAGGACTACACCCCGCGTGTCGCCTATAAGGAGATGCGGCCGGGCTCGTGGGACCCGCAGGCGCGGCTCGCCGACATGGACCAGGACGGCATCTGGGCCGACGTCCTCTACGGCGGCGGGCCGAGCCGGTTCGACGAGCCGGAGCTGCGCGCGTTCTGCACGCGGCGCTACAACGACTGGCTGTTCGAGCTGGAGCGCGCGAGCGGCGGGCGCCTCGTCGGCATCCCCATCCTGCCCATCAACGGCGGTGTCGCGGAGACGTGCGCCGAGCTCGAGCGCGTCGCGAAGCAGGGGGCGCGCGGCGTGCAGGTGGACGCCTTCCCCGACACCGCGGGCGCGCCGCACTACAGCGATCCGGTGTGGGAGCCGCTCTGGAGCGCACTCGAGGAGGCGGCGATCCCGCTCTCCTTCCACATCCAGGGGCCGCGCGGGATGCAGGCCGCGCGCCTCTTCGACCCGACGCCGGGCGTGCGCGAGGCGTTCATCTCGCTCTCGCCCATGGGGATCAGCGAGCTGGTCGCGCAGCTCATCTTCTGCGGCATCTGCCAGCGCCACCCGGGGTTCGTGTTCGTGGTGGTCGAGACCGGCATCGGCTGGATCCCCTACTACCTCGAGCGCATGGACTCGACCTTCAAGAAGCACCGCTTCTGGACGAAGTCGATCATCACCGAGCCGCCGAGCAGCTACTGGTATCGGCAGGGCCACGCGACCTTCATCGAGGACCATCCCGGTGTGAAGATGCGCCACGAGGCGGGCCTGGAGAACATCCTCTGGTCGAGCGACTACCCGCACAGCGACACGACCTGGCCGCGCTCGCGGGAGGCGGTCGCCGAGCAATTCGCCGACGTGCCGCCGCGCGAGCGCGCGATGATCGTCTACGGCAACGCGGCGCGGCTCTACGGCATCGAGTAACGTCTCGGCCGCGGGCCGCCAGAGTGTGCAGTCTCCCGCTCGAGCGGATGTCGATACTTGATGTTGATCAACTGTCGACATAGAGTGGGCCGCGTGAAGGCCATTCAGATCACGCTCGATGAACGGCTCCTCGCGCGGCTCGACGCCGACGAGGAGGTGAAGCGCGACGGGCGCTCCGCGGTGATGAGGCGCGCCGTGTTCGACTACCTGCGGAGGAAGCGCCGGTCAGCCGTCGCCGAGGCCTATCGACGCGCCTATGGGAGACGGAAGGACGCCGAGCTGGAGGGGTGGGCGGACGAGGGCGCATGGCCAGAGGAATAGCCCGCGGCGAGATCTGGACCTACCAGTTCGCGCGGCCCGACAAGCGGAGACCGGTAGTCGTCCTGAGCCGTCCCGAGGCGATCGACGCCCTTCATACCGTCATGGTCGCGCCGATCACCTCGACCATCAGGGGCCTGCCGAGCGAAGTCGTGGTGGGACCTTCCGAGGGGCTCAAGCACGATTCGGCCGTCAACCTGGATCACGTTCAGACCGTCGAGCAGGCGAGGCTGACGCGGCAGATGGGACATGTGCGGGCGGACAAGATGCGCGCGGTGTGCCGCGCCCTCGCGGTCGCGACGGGCTGCGACTAGCGCTGGAGCGACTGCAGCTCGTCGGCGTCAGACGGGTCGAGCCGGAGCGCCTCGGCGAAGGCGCTCATCGCGAGCCCCTCGAGCCCGAGCCGCTTGTAGCCGAGCCCCAGGTGGTAGAGAGGCGAGGCGGGCACGGAGGTAGCCACATGGAGCTCTGGGAGCTGGCGGCACGCGAGGCGATCCGGGAGACGGTGGCGCGCTACGCGCACCTCGTGGACCGGGGGAGGATCGATGAGCTGGTCGAGCTGTTCGTCGCGGACGGCGTTCTCGAGGCGGGGGACCGCCCGCCCTCCACAGGCCGGGCGGCCATCCGTGAGCTCTTCCTGGAGACCGGGAAGCGGCTGGCGTCGGCGTCCGCGAGGCCTCTCATCCGGCATCACGTCTCGAACCTCGCGATCGACGTGACTGGCCCCGACGACGCCACCGCGGAGTCGTACTTCCTCGCGATGACCGATCGCGGGCCGGACCACTGGGGACGCTACCGCGACCGGTTCGTGCGCCGGGGATCACGCTGGCTTTTCCGGCACCGGCGAGCGCGAACGGACGGGTACGCTCCCGGGTCGGTGTTCGGCTGACAGGCGGGAGGTCGGCCGCTCGCCGCCCGCGGCGCGCCGATCCGAGGTGGGCACCCCCGGGGCCGACTGCACGCGATGCGTACAGGGCGAGCTTCGTTCCGGCCCGCAACGTTGACAGCCCTGCGCCGGAGCCGTAGTCTGTGATCAGACCAGTCTGACTAGAATCGGAGAGTAGGCGCATGCGAGACACCTGGCAGCTCCAGCGGGCGAAGGCGGAGCTGAGCAAGCTGATCGCGACCAGCATCGAACGCGGCCCGCAGATGGTCACCCGACATGGCCGCCCCGCGGCCGTGGTGATGAGCGCCGCCGACTACCAGAAGCTCACGCGCGGGCGGACCGACTTCAAGGCCTTTCTTCGCCGGGCGCCCCTCTACACGCTCGCTCTGGCTCGGAGCCGCGACCGCGGGCGGAAGATCGCCCTGTGAGCTTCGTGCTAGACACCTGCGCCCTGTCGGAGCTGACGCGCCCGGCTCCCGACCCGAGCGTCGCCGCGTGGTTCGGCGCTCAGGATCCCGAGGCGTTGTACCTGAGCGTCCTCACTGTCGGCGAAATTGAGAGGGGCATTGCCGTGTTGCGGGCGGGTCGGAAGAAGACCGCGCTTGCGAGCTGGCTCGCGACGCTGCGCTCGACGTATGCGGAACGGATCCTCCCGATCGACGCCACAGTCGCCACCATCTGGGGACGCCTGGCTGCCCGCGCCGAGCGACGCGGCGAGGCGGTCGGCGTGATCGACGGTCTCATCGCCGCGACGGCGTTGCACTACGGCTACACGGTGGTCACGAGGAACGTCACGGACTTCGCGGATACCGGCGTGTCGGTGCTGAACGTCTGGAAGGCCTAGCCGCCATCCCCTTCCGGGACTCGCCCGCCCGGCGGATCAACTGATCAGTCGCGCGAACGCCGCCCGCGTCTGCCGGAGCGCCCGCTCGTACCCCATCCGCTCGAGGTCGTCGGAGATGATCTCCGCCTCGTACCAGCCGCGGTAGCCGGCGCGCTCGAGCGTGCGGACGAGCGCGTGGAGCGGCAGCACGCCTTTCCCGAGCAGCGCCCGGTCCATCGTGCGCAGCGTAATGCGCTTCACGTCCGAGAGCTGCACGGCGTGGATGCGCGCCGCCGCGTCCGCGCGGACCGTCTCCAGGAGCCGCCGCTCCCATCCCGAGTGGAAGAAGTCGAGCACGTACCCCCCGCGCCGGCCCGCCGCCCGCGCGATCTCGCGCGCGTCGGCGAGCGTATTGATGAACGAGAGGTCCTGGCGCAGGGGATGGATCACCTCGATGGCGAGGCGAATGCCGGCCGCCGTCGCCTCCGGAAGGAGACGCGCGTACGCGTCGCGATAGGCGCGCGCGGCCGCCTCCCACGTGGCGCCGTCCCGCCCGCCGCTGATGACGAAGAGCGCGTCGCCGTCCAGGCGATGCACCCACTCGATGGCGCGCCGGACCTGCTCGATGCCCGTGCGGATCGTGCGGCGCTCGGTCCCGAACCAGCCGTACGAGCCCACGTGCGCGACCTTCAGCGCCGACGCCCGGACGAGCCGGATCGCCCGCTCGACGCCGTACGCGCCCAGCTTCGTGCTCGCGAGGCTGATCGAGCGGAAGCCGAGCCGCTCCAGGTGCCGCACGTCCTCCTCGAGCGACCACCGCCGCAGCATGTAGTGGCCGATCGAGAGGCGCTCGTGCGCCTTCAGACCGGCCAGCGCTCGCGCAGCCACGGCAGGATGAGCTCGTCCGCGACGCGATCCTTCGGGTCCCCGAGCTTCGCCCCGTCGGCGCCGGCGGGCCGGAGGTAGTGATCCGCTCCCGCCAGCTCCGCGTACGCCTTGTCTCGCGCCGCCGAGGCCTCGAACGCGCGCCGGCATTCGGAAGGATAGATGTCGGTGTCGGCGAGCGCGGCGATCACGAGCGTCGGGACGCGCACCTCGGGCAGCGTCCGCTCGAGCGCCGCGTTCGACTGGAGGCCCGACCAGGTCGACAGCCACCCGCGCGCGCTCATGACGCGCCCGAGCCCCTCGCCGTAGTTGCCGTGGATCGGATCGCGCCCGTACGAGAAGATCGAGCCGAGCGGGCGCGGCGACGGCTCGAGGCTCGGATCCAGGTAACGCGGGTCGGCGAGCGTCCGGTAGACGAGCAGGTAGCGGCGCTGGAGCGCCAGCCGGGTCACGAGCGCGCGCTCGGCCGGCGCCATCCTGGCGCCGTCGCTCTTGAGCCTGGTGCGGAAATACGCCGCCTCCTCGCACCAGGTAAGCGCCTGGCGGTCGATGCGCTCACAGCGCGCCCGTTGCGCGGCGCGGAACTCGGCCACGAAGTCCGGCGCGTAGCGCGACGGGCCCTCCGCCATCGGGCGGTAGCCGTTCCGGGGGTCGTACATGTCGAGGCGCGGGTTCACGGCGGTGGGGCTCGCCTCGTCGATCACGGACGGGTCGAGGCGGTCCAGCAGGAAGATGCCCTCGCCGAGGTGTGCGGCGAGGAGCACGAGACCGTCGGCCATCGGCATCTCGACCTCGCCGAGCGGCAGGCGGTCGCCCGAGGGCGCGCGCGCGAGCCGGTCGGCCGGCGGCTTCGCGGCCTGCGCCAGGTAGAAGGCGAACAGCGAGCCGCCGCCCGAGTTCCCGAGCAGGATGACCTGGCGGAAGCCCCGCTCGCGGAGCCAGGCCACGTTCCCGGCCACGTCGAGGAGGAGCCGCTCGTGGAGGGCGTCGGCGTCGTTGTTGAGATTCCGCGTCGGCGCGCCCAGGAACGCGTAGCCGGCGCCGACGAGCCCGGGCACGAGGTAGTGGCGGAAGAAGTCGACGCGCGGGTGCATGGCGAGGACGGCGACGTCGGGGTCCTTCCGCGGCGGCAGGTAGAGGATGCCCGCGCCGGTCGGGAGCCCGTCGGCCGCGAAGCAGTCCACGATCTCGCGCCGCACGGCCGGATCGAGCGCCACGTACTCGTGCGGGAAGCGGATGCGCGCGGTCATCGCGTCATGGCGGCGCGCTCCTCGGCCGAGATGCCGAGGGCGCGGAACGTCTCCGCGTCGAGCTCCTCGGCGCCGAGCGGGCGCGTCTGGTAGGTCACCTCGAGCTGCTCGCCGTCGGGCCCCTTCAAGTAGATCGAGATGCAGAAGCCGTGGTCGTAGGGGCGGGAGACGCGCATGCCGGCCTGCTTCACCCGGTCGCGGAGCACGGCCTGTGCCCCCGCATCGGGCACCTGGAGCGCCAGGTGGTGCATGGTGGCGACGGCCGAAGGGCTGCCCGGATCGGCCGGGTGGGTCACGCCCTCGCGCTTCTCGGGCGGCGTCGTGAACTGGATGAAGGAGAGCATCCGGCCGCCGCCCATGTCGAGGAAAGCGTGTGACGCGCCCGGCACGCCGTGCATCGGGAAGAGACCAATCAGGCGCAGCCCGAGCACGCCGGTGTAGAACTCGAGCGTCCGCTTCATGCTCGAGACGCTGAGCGCGATGTGATTGACGCCCTGGGTGGGGATCATGCGCCGTCCTGCCACGGTTCGGCGCCGGGCGGCAAGCCTTTGCAAG
>Ga0137403_10005625_pt1 | contig 14500 bp, 8 predicted proteins | sample CZOMad2_1_16fung_FD_122057 | JGI IMG/M metagenome (GOLD analysis project Ga0137403, IMG submission 122057) | Vadose zone soil fungal communities from Angelo Coast Range Reserve, California, USA - CZOMad2_1_16fungal (Hybrid Assembly) | ecosystem: Environmental > Terrestrial > Soil > Vadose zone... | reverse complement strand
GAACCGTAGAGTTCCTCAAGCGCAGGGCCGAGTTGCATCAGCGACATCATATTGAATCCGATGTGAATCAACCCGCCGTGTAGAAACATTGCCGTTATCAAGCGGTACCATTCGTGACGAATATAAATCGAATAGGGGAAACTCGCCCCCAGACGGTAGCTAGCTTCACCACCCATGCCCCATAGAATCCGAAGGCCCCCACCTTCGCCTTGGCTGGCAGTAGCTATCCAGCTCACGCCAAACATCAGCAGATTCGCAATAAGCAGAGCGGTGGTTACGGGAGCATCAGACTCGCCGAACAGACCCGAGAGCCTTTTGCTGAGGGCGGCGAGCGAGAAACGCAGGTTCGCGCCACATTCATGGCAGCGAGTGGCGGAGATACCGACGAGAGTGCCACAAGCGGGACAAAGTCTTGGACGTGGTTGATTATCGCGGCCGCCGCCGAAAAATCCGCGAGTGGCGTTTTTCCAACGATCGATGCGCTGCTGCCAATGATAGGAAACGGGCAATCGGCCTCCTTGCGAGCCGTTAAGTGCGTTCCTATAATACCGGAATTGCTTTGCAAGCTCCGAAGACGCGGTGCGGGACCGAGGAAAACACTATGGACAAGTTTGAAGAGGTAGGACGCAAGCTGGACGAAGAGTTGAGCAGGCTGAAAAAATTTGTGGAAAACGATCTTGCGCCAGAAACGGAAAAGCGGACGGCCCAGTTCCTGCGAGAGGTGTCCGAGAAGCTGAGGGAGGCGGCAGCCTGGCTGGAGGCGCGTCGTGCCGGGAGAACCGCACGGCAGGAAAAGGATCCCGCCGCGTGAGCCTGGGCTAAACGTGAAATATTCTCGGAGTGGCACTACAAAGCGATTTGGAATTGCCATTTGGGCGTTCTTGCTCGCGATGATTGTGACCGGCTGCGCGGGACGCCGGCCGGTTGCGGCGAGCGCGCCACCACCGATGACGCCCGTGGCAACACCACCAGCCACGGCGGAAAAGGCAAGACGGTCAACGGACACTACAGGAACACCGATCGGCGCGGACGGTACGCTGCCGGCACCAGTCGCCTATATGGAAGAGGGGAACGCTTCCTGGTATGGCGCGCCGTTTCATGGGCGGCGGGCATCGAACGGCGAAATCTACGACATGAACAAAATGACGGCGGCGCACCGGACGATGGCGTTTGGAACGGTGGTGCGCGTGACGAATCTGACGAACGGAAAAACGGCGGTAGTGCGGATTACGGATCGCGGGCCGTTCGTTGACAACCGGATTATTGATCTTTCGATGGCGGCGGCGAAAGCGATCGAATCGATCGGGCCGGGCGTGGTGCCGGTCAGATTGGAAGTGATTTCGGGTTCCGATCCTTTTGGGGGATATTTTACTGTGCAGGTAGGCGCGTTCAAGGAGCGCGACAATGCCGAGAGACTGCGCGCGCGTCTGAATGAACTGTACCCTCCATCGACAATTCAGCAGGTGGCGCTTGACGATGGAACTTTTTATCGTGTGCGCGCAGGAAAGATTTCCGGCGAGCAGCCGGCCCAGAAATTTGCGGATGATCTCCGCGCGAAAGAAGGATTTCGCACGCTGGTAATCCGGCTGGACGATGCGCCTGTGGGAGGCGATCAGTGAGCGGCGATTGCTTGTTCTGCAAAATTGCGGCGAAACAGATTCCCGCGAAGCTGGTACACGAGGATGCGGATGTGTTCGCATTTGAGGACATCAACCCGCAGGCGCCAACGCACATTTTGATCTGCCCCAAGAAACACTTTGCTTCGCTGGAACAGGCTACGCCGGCGGAAGAAGCAGTGTTGGGGAAGATTGCGCTTGTGGCCGCGAAACTGGCGCGCGAGAGAAAACTGGGAAGCGGCTATCGCACCGTGGTGAACACGGGAAGAGGCGCGGGTCAGACTGTGTTTCATCTGCACATGCATTTGCTGGGAGGAAGAGCGTTCCACTGGCCGCCCGGATAGAGGTAGGCACAAGGAATAAGTTATCGAGAGCGAGGGCAGGAACCAGCTTTAGACGAATCACAGCGTTTGTGCGAACGTCATTTGAAAAATGAAAACCGGGGTGAAGCCGTGAGCTTCATCCCGGTTTGTCTTTGGCCAAATCTATTGTGGAGTCAGGATGATGTCGTCGAACGCGATTTGATAACTGGTGCTGCTGGCATTCTTGCCGGTGACCGTAAATTTGAACGAGTAATTTCCGGCGGCGGCGAAGTTGAAGGTGCCAAGGTTAAAGAAACCGTAGGTGGTGTCGTTGACGGCGTATTGATCGCTGGTTGGTCCGGTGTTGGCGCCGTTTATGGCAAGTTGAGTGGTGCCGCGATTTGTAGTTTTCTTGGTGGAGTAGGAGATCGCATAGATCCCAGCCTGCGCCACATTTACCGTGAAGCTGACGGAGTTCCCAACTGCGGTTGCATCCAAGATCGTGCCCTTGTTATCCGGGAACCCACTCCAGTCGAATGTCCGGAAATTCGCTCCGGAATTGACAGCAGTGAGATTCGAAGTCGAGTAGGAAATTGCGGTCTTGGTAGCGCCGGCGGAGTACGTCCAGGTAATGACATCCTGCACCGCTGTCGCACCGCCTGTCCCACCTGTGAAACCCGCGAAAGCAGTCGTCCCGCCAATCGTGGTCGGGATATTGAGGGGCCAGGACGTAGAAAACGACGCGGAGGTTGTCGTGTCTGTGATCGAAAGCGCGAGAGTCGTTCCGTCATACGCGATGTGAGCGGCAAAAATGTGGCCGCTGTGTAGATCAATGACTGAACTGCTGAGGTCCACAGCAGGTATGGTCGGAGAGGCGCCATTAGTGTAGAGCCCAGTTGAGTTAGCGCCCTCGCCCGAGTTGCTATAAAGGTCGAATTTGATCGCAATGCTGTTGGGAATACTGATCGGGCTGGTGCTGCCAGCTGTGTCCGGACCGTAGCCAAGGCCGCCGCCAACAGGACCGAGAGCGGCGATGCTGGAGTTTTGTAAAACGAAAGCGAAGCCATCGCCTGTGGGATTCGTACCTTGAGCTTGCTGGAATGTGAAGTCGGTTGTGAATGTCTGTACGTTGACGGGAGTGGTCCAGAACGCGGAACGTCCTTCGCTCAAACCGCCGTCGGTGACGCGGAGTCGCGTGCCGCTTAGCGCTGAGCCACCATTGAACTGCAGTCCCGAGGAGGACGTGAAACCGTTGCCAAAGCTGATGGCGACGGGGGTGTTAATGGCATAGGCAGCGGAGGCGACGGCGCTGGTAGAGAAGCCGGTGGCAGTGGCAATGGCTTTAAGCGTCAGGCTCGAAGCCACGGAGATGGGTGCGGTGTACTTGGTTGAAGCGGTCGTCGGTGTGGAGCCATCGGTGGTGTAGTAGATCGTGGTGCCGGAAGTGGTGTCACTGATCGTGACAGTCTGCGCAGAAGTATACGTGCCTGCGGCAGGAGAAAAAGTCGGAGCGGCCGCGGTGGCCACAATGAGGTTAGGCGTATACGTCCAGTTGATGATTTCCTGAACGGCAGTCAGGCCACCGGTGCCGCCGGAAAAGCCGAAATAGGCGGTGGAGCTGCCGATCGTGGTCGACAAATTGATCGGCCAGGACTGCGTGAAGGTGCCGGCAGTGACCGTGTCCATGATGGTCATCGCCAGCGTCGTTCCGTCATACGCCATATGCACGTTGAACACGTGGCCGCTGTGAAGGTCGATGCCCGTAGTTGTGAGGTCAACGTAGGGAGTTGTAGGCGAAGCGCCGTTTGTGTAGAGCCCAGTGGAGTTATCGCCCTCGCCCGAGTTGCTATAAAGGTCGAATTTGATAGCGACGCTATTCGGAATGGCGCTGGCAGCCAGTACACCGGCCGTGTCCGAGCCGTAACCAAGACCGCCACCGGTGGGGCCAATGACTGTGGTGTTGTTCCCCTGAATGACGAAAGCGAAGCCGTCCGCCGTGGGCGTGGTTCCCGGAGTGACTTGGAAACTAAAATCGCTCGTAAAGGAACTTATACTGACGGGCGAGCTGTACCAGGCGCTCGCAGCTTCGAATGTACCGCCGTCCGTCAAGCGGAGCCGTGTGCCGTTAAGCGCGGTGCTTCCGTTGAAGATCATGCCGCCACCAGCGAAGCCGCCGCCAAGGTTGATTGAGCCCGAACCTCCCGAGGAGATGGTGTAGACGGCGGTGGAGACGTTGCTCGCAAAATAGCCGCTCGCCGTGGCAATGGCCTTGACGGTTTTGGAAGCGGTGATGCTGATGGGAGCAGAGTAAAGCGAGGTTGAACCGCCAGCGGATGTGGCGGGCGTGCTTCCGTCGAGAGTGTAATAAATGGAAGCACCGGCCGTAGTGGAACTCAACGAAATCGTTTGCGCCGACGTATAGGTACCGCCGACAGGACTAAAGGTGGGCGCAGCGACTTGAGATTGGATGGTGTAGGTAGCACTGGCCACAGTGCTAGCGGAGAACCCCGACGCAATGGCGATGGCTTTAATCGTTCTGGTCGAACTGACGGTTAGCGGACCAGTGTATTGCGCAGTTGAGCCGCCAGCGCTGGTAGCGGGGGTGGTGCCGTCAATCGTGTAGAAAATCGTTGCGCCCGACGTGGAATCAGAGAGCGAAACAGTCTGAGTCCCAAGGTAAGTTCCCGCGGCCAGGCTGAATGTGGGCGTCGCAACCTGGGACGGCGACTGCGTTGTGGGAGTGAAGGTCCAGGTTTCGATTTTTTGGCTAGCTGTTTGGCCGCCGGTGCCGCCAGTAAAGCCAACATAAGCATTGTTGGCACCAACGATCTGTGGAATATTCACGGTCCAACTGGTTGTATAGCTTGCGTTGGTCACGCCGTCAGTGATCGTCATGGTCAAAGTTGTGCCGTTGTAGACCATGTGGACGCTAAATGTATCGCCGCTGAGCAGGTTGATTCCTGTGTTCGTCAGATTTACCGCAGGCGTGGTGGGAGAGGCACCATTTGTAAAGAGACCAGTGGAGTCCGTGCCTTCGCCTACGTTGTCAAAGATATCGAATTTGATGGCCACGCTCTTAGGGATGCCTGGAGTACCGCCAGGAGCGTCGGGACCAAAGCCTAAACCACCCCCCGAGGGACCAAGCGCGGTAAGTCCGGTATTTTGAATCGTGAACGTAAAGCCGTCGGCGTCTGGATTCGCAATCTGGAATGTGAAATCGTTTGTGAAGGACTGGATGTTGAGCGGAGTGTTATACCAGGCGGAACCGGCTTCGTTGAAGCCGCCATCGGTTAGCTGGAGACGAGTGTCCGCCAATCCAGTAGAGCCGTTAAACTTCATGAGCGAGCTTGCAGAGCTGAATCCGTTTACGAAATTAGATCCTGTGCCCGATTGCGGTGGAGTGTAGGTGTACGTCGCGCTGGCGACGTTGCTGCTAAAGAGGCCCGCGGCAGCCGCAATGGCTTTGATGGTGGTGGTGGTACTGACCGCAATGGGAGTGGAATAAAGCGCGGACGCGATCGTGGGTGTGGTGCCGTCCGTTGTGTAATAAATCTTTGCACCGGCCACGGTATCGGAAAGCGATACGGAAATTGGAGACGAGAAGTTGCTGGAAGCCGGGGAAAAGGATGGCGCTGCCACTTGATTCTGCAGAGTGTAAGTCTGACTCGAAGCGAGGCTCTGTAGAAAACCCGTTGCGCTGGCGACTGCAATAATCGTTTGTGTCGTGCTGACGGTAATGGGTCCGGTGTACTTTGTAGATGAAGTAGACGGTGTACTTCCGTCGGTCGTGTAGTAGATCGTTGCCCCTGCCGTCGAATCGGTAATCGTGACGGAAAGCGAATTCGTAAACTGCTGGCTTGCAGGACTGATTACAGGTGTGGCGGCGGTCGGTGAAGTAGCGAGGAGGCCGTAAACGTCAAGTTCGTTGGCGGTTCCTACGTAGACCTTCCCATTCGCAATCGTGGGCATCGCGAATTTATTTGCTAAACCCGCAGTATCGCGAGCCGCATTCAGATTGCTGTCGTAGAGCGCGGTTCTGATGTTAGTGGCATCATAGGCGCGGAGAATTGCAGGTGCAGAAGTGTTGTAACCGTCTGTTTGGACCGCCCAAACGATGCCGTTGCTATTCCCATTCGAGGAAACTGACGGACTGGCGCCGGGGTAGTTCGAGGTTGGCGATCCCGATGCGGATGGATTCGCAGAAAGCAGACCGTTGGAGAGCGTAAACGCCTGCAACGAGTTTTCCTTTCCCCAAGTATACAGCGTGTTATTCCAGAACGCGGGGATGCTCCAGAGGCCGCCTGTCTTACCGGCAATTTCCTGTACAAGATTGTCTGAACTCGCGTTGAATCCGCCCATGTTGTCGCGGTCGACGAGATAAATCTTGCCCTCCTTGCCAGCCTGCATGAGGAGATGAGTGTGACCGCCGACGGATTGATCTGGCAGAAGGAGAACGCCGCCGGAAGCCACGTCGAGGTCGGCGGCACTTAGCGTGGCTTGGTTGGAAGGAGTAAATGAGTCCTGAGGCGTCAATTTGCCGCCGGAGAGATCGAGCCGGACAATATCGTCGCCGTAGCTCATGGTAGTGTCGTACGGAGGAGTGGCATCAAAAGAACCGTTGCCAGTGGCGACAAACATTCTGCCGTATGGCTTGTTGACGGAGTCGATCACATCACCTGCGAGGCCCGCACCGGACATCCAGATTCCTGATCCAGAACCGTTCGGAGTCGTGCAGAAGGCACTGATCTGCGCCAGACTTGCGGCGTTGTAGGAAAGAATCCAGCCGTGCCAAGGACCGTTATCGCCGTGCGAGCCCAGCGCGATGTAGACAACGCCATTTTGGAGTAGAAGGCCAGAACGATTCATTTGCCACTTTGGATCGAAATTGAGGACACCGCCGGACGTTCCATTACCCGTACCAGGCACCGACCCGGAAAGCGTAACAGGCCCACCGAGTTTCTCAGCCCCATTCGAGAGGTTGAGGGCGTGAAGCCGTTGGACGTAACTTGGATTCGCGACCGAACCTTCCTTTGTCTTCCCGACAACATAGAGAGTGCCGGTGGAAGTGTCGATAACTGGAGTTCCCGTGATGCCAACCTCAGGAACGATGTCAGCACTACTCAGGTCGCCATTTGGGACCGATGTCGCGCCAGAGGTGGCTCCGTGAGCGGAGTCCAAAAGAGTGATTTTCCAAAGGGGCGTCGAATTAGATCCGCCGTTCGAATCGGCGTCAAACGCATAAACGCTGTCGTGCTCCGTGGCGATGAAAACGACGTTGTGAATTCCTTTGCCGGTGATCGACACGTTTGGAACGTAGAGAGGCTGTGCGTAAATCCGGCCGTCAACCGGGTAAGAGAACAGTTTGCCGAAGGTGGTCTGATTGACATTGGCGGGTGTCAGAACAGTTTCGGTGGTATATGCGCCTGTGCGGGCGTTATTGTTGTGCTGTGTCAGGACAGGAGTTTGCGCCGAGGAAGCCGCAGGCAACAATAAACAAGCAAGTGCGAACAAACAAAGGCGTGATTCGAAGATGTGTAATAGTACAATAGAGTACACTTGTCCAGCGGCAGAAGAATTACTCATCCCAGAGCCTCGCGCAAACTAGTTAATTGAATCTTCGGCGGAAAGATTCAGGTCGATCGCAACTTGTCCCATGATTCCTTGAGCGATGGTGACCGTTACTCCTCATGAGGAGACTGGGACTCTGAGAGGAGGGCCCTGAACTAAGAATCCATCGAAACTCGAGGACAAACAGGCGAAAAGTATAGATGGTGAGCCATTCTAATTGCAAGCAAAAACAAGAACAAGGGTATTGGATTCAACAAGATAGTACGGGTGGTACGTACGTGCCGCACCAAGAGCAAGGGAACGATTCGCTTTCGCAGAAATGACACACACAGGATAGAATGTGGCCCTTTTTGGAGCAATGTTTGGAGGAATCCATGACTCGACGGTCGGTATTGAGCATTAGGCGAATCGTTCTGTTCACATTCGGGATGCTCTTGTCTACCAGCAAGTTAGTAGGGCAGGACCAGAAGGGCCTGCTGACTGTGAAGAGAATTTACTCGCAATCCAGCCTCGGGGGTCGCCTGAACCGCGGAGTGAAATGGGCACCCGACGGGAAGGCCGTGTCTTTTTTTGAGACGAAGGGCGAGGGTGGGGCGGCAAAATCAGAACTGTGGGCATTGGATGTTGCGAGCGGGCAAAGGCGTCTCCTGGTGAATGCGGAGAAACTGGAGACCGTGCTTCCAGCCGAAAAGGCGCCGCAGTCGCAAGCGACTGGACTCGGAAGGCGAGCGGCCTCGCAGTATGAGTGGGCGCCAGGCGGCCAGGCGATTCTATTCGTCGGTCCGAAAGCGCTGGGATGGCTCGATCTGAAAACGCAGGGCATCCGAACGCTCGTAGCTGGTGAAGAGGCGATCGCCGACGTGAAGATTTCGCCAGATGGGAAGTTCGTAAGCTTTGTGCGGGGACACAACCTGTTTCTTGTGAGCATTGCGGATGCGAAAGAGCGGGCATTGACGAGTGGCGGTACGGAGGCGGTTCGCAAGGGAGAACTCGATTGGGTCTATCCGGAGGAATTGGACTTGAAGACGGCTTACTGGTGGTCGCCCGATTCGTCCAAGATAGCATTCCTGGAAATGGATGAGTCGAAGGTCTCGAAGTATCCGCTGGTGGATTTTGCTTCGTATGACGGAGACGCGGAGGAAGAACGGTATCCGGTGGCGGGTGGCAACAATCCGGTTGTGCATGTGTATACGGTGCGCGTCGACGGAGGCAATGCGACGTTGATCGATACCGGCGAGGAGACAAATCAGTACATTCCGCGAGTGGATTGGCTGCGCGATTCGAAGCGGCTTGCGATCCAGCGCCTGAACCGTCCGCAGACGCAATTGGAGTTGCTACTTGCGGATGCGGAGACCGGAAAATCGAGCGTGCTGTTGACGGAGAAAGACGCGTACTGGATCAACGTTGCCGACGATTTGTATTTCCTGAAAGACGGCAAACGATTCTTGTGGTCGAGCGAACGCAGTGGCTACCGGCATTTGTATTTGTACGGACTGGATGGAAAAGAATCCGCGCAATTGACCAAAGGAGACTGGGAAGTCACTGGGCTCGAAGGAGTCGACGACGCGAAGGGAATTGTATATTTCAACGCCACGGAAAAGACTCCGGTCGAGAGGCATCTATACCGAGTGGGGCTGGATGGAAAAGGATTCGCGAGAATTACGAAGCAGGACGGTACGCACACCATCCAGTTTTCGCCGGATGCGGGAGCGTTCGTGGACACGTATTCGAACGTGATGACGCCGCCATCGCAGCGGGTAAGCAGAGCGGATGGCAGCTCGATGGTTTCGTTGAATGACAACAAGGTTGCCGAGCTTGCGGACTATCATCTGTCGCCGGTGGAATTCATCAAGTTCAGAACGCACGACGGGATGGAACTGAATGCATGGATGATCAAGCCAGCAAATTTTGACCCTGCGAAGAAATATCCGGCGCTGGTGTACACCTACGGCGGGCCGCACGCGCAAGTGGTGACGAATGCGTGGTCTGGTTCCACGTTTTTGTGGCATCAACTGATGGCGCAAAAGGGATTTGCAATCTTTGCCGTGGATAATCGCGGTTCGGCGGGACGCGGACATTTATTTGAAGAGCCGATTCATTTTCGATTTGGGGCGCAGGAAATGTCCGACCAGCGGGATGGCGTCACATGGTTAAAAGGGCAGCCGTGGATAGACGGCGGACGAATCGGAATTTGGGGATGGAGCTACGGCGGGCACATGACGCTGCACGCCATGTTTGAAGATCCGGAAGATTTCAAAGCAGGATTCGCGGGCGGACCAGTGACGGACTGGCGCTACTACGACACGATTTACACCGAGAGATATCTGGGACTGCTGCCGCAAAACGCAGAGAGTTACCAGGAGTCTTCGCCGATTGAGAAAGCCGGGCAATTGCGCGGCAAACTGCTAATCGCGCACGGAACCGGAGATGACAATGTGCATTTCGCGAATACTCTGTCACTGCTGGACAAACTCATCGAGCAGGAGAAGCACATCGAAGTACTGCCATTTCCGGGACGGGGGCATGGTGTTTCCGATCCGCCTGCACGAATTTTCCTTATGAATCGAGTAACACAATTTTTCCTGGAGAATTTGGGCCAAGCAAACTAGCTGTGATTTTGATTCGCTGTCACAGGGCCGGAAGGGAACATTTCCGGTGTAACAGACGTTTTGAAAGATAGGTCTGCGAGAAACAGGATGGGAGAGAACGACAATGGTCCGTTTTGACGTGAGGATTTTGGCAAAAGTGGTCTTGGTTTTTGCAGTACTGATTGCTGGCGCGAGTGCGCAAACGACGGCGCAGTCGCCTGGGCGAAGGCTACCGACGATTCCGTTCGAGAAATACAAGCTGAAGAATGGACTGGAAGTGATTTTATCCGACGATCGCACATTGCCACTGGTCTCGGTGAATCTTTGGTATCACGTTGGGCCGGCGAATGAGCGGCCGGGACGGACAGGATTCGCGCATTTGTTCGAGCACATGATGTTCGAGGGCTCGCAACATGTCGGGGGAAAAGCGCACTTCGCGTATTTGGAAGGGGCGGGCGCGACGGACATTAACGGAACGACGAATTTCGATCGGACAAATTATTACGAGACGATTCCCTCAAATCAGCTGGAACTGGCTCTTTGGCTGGAAAGCGACCGCATGGGATATCTCGTCGGCACGCTGGATATCGAGAAGTTGGCGAATCAGCGCGACGTGGTGCGCAATGAGCGCAGGCAGTCCACCGAAAACACGCCATACGGCTTGGCGGAAGAGGGCTTGTTTCACCAACTTTTCCCGAAAGGACATCCGTATTATCCAGCAGTGATTGGGTCACACGCGGATGTGGAAGCTGCAAAGCTTGAAGACGTGCGGGAATTTTTCCGGCAGTACTACACACCCAACAACGCAACGCTTGCAATAGTGGGAGATTTCGACAAAACGAAGATCAAAGCGCTGGTGGAAAAATATTTCGGCTCAATTCCGGCGGGGCCAGAGGTTCCGAAAATTACCGCGACAACTCCGCCGATTACTTCCGAACGCAGAGCGATTGTGACCGATCAGGTCGAATTGCCGCGCGTCTACATGGGATGGATCACTCCGCCGGTTTTCCAAAAGGGAGATGCGGAGTCCAATTTGTTTTCACAGATTTTGGGTGGCGGGAAGAGCAGCCGGCTGTACAAGAGTCTGGTATACGAAAAACAGATCGCGCAGGACGTCTCGACAAGTACTGAAGAGACGCGGCTCGGGTCAATTTTCGAACTGATAGTAACGGCAAAGCCGGAAGTGAAACCGGAAGATCTTGAAAAAGCGATTGATGCGGAGCTGGCGAAATTGCAGGCAGAAGGGCCGTCGGCGGCAGAAGTGGAGCGTGCGAGAAACGTCACCGAGACCGCACTCGTGCGCGGATTAGAGCGCACGAACGGTGTGGCAAACCGGCTGAACTATTACAATCAATTTCTCGGCAACCCGGATTATTTTTCGAAAGACCTGGCGCGATTCGACGCCGTAACTCCAGCGGAGATCAAGCAAACGGCGCAAACAATTTTCAAGAAGGACGCGCGTGCGGTCGTGTACGCAGTTCCCGGCAAGAAAGTGATTGATGACGTTTCGAAAACATCCGACGAAGAGAACAAGAAACAGGCGAAAGAAGCAGGCGAAAGCAAGATAGCGATGGCCGATGAGCCGTGGCGCGCCAAAGCGCCGACACCTGGACCCGTACCGAAATTCAGCCTGCCGGTTCCGGAGAAAGCGCAACTGGCGAATGGACTGACGATTTATCTTGTGGAGCGGCACAATCTTCCTTTGATGGCGGCGACGCTGTACACGATCAGCGGAAGTGAATTGAATCCGCTGGACAAGCCGGGGCTTTCCGGGTTTACCGCGGACATGCTGACCGAAGGAACGGCGGCCCGATCAGCGCTGAAATTCGCAGAGGATACGGATCAGATCGGCGCAACCATCGCTACTCAGGCCGGTTACAGCAGCGCTTCGGTGTCGCTATCGGCGCTAAGCTGGAACGCGGGCGGTGGGTTCGATCTGCTTTCGGACGCGACACTGCATCCGGCGTTTGACGCAAAGGAAGTGGAGCGCATACGCAACCAGCGGGTGACTGCCGTTTTGCAAGAGAATGATGAACCGTTCTCGCTGGCGCTGCGTACCGCGAACCATGTGTTGTTTCCAAACAGTCCGTACGGATTTTCGGTGCTCGGCACGGAAGCATCGAACAAAGCGATCAAGCGGGAAGATCTAACGGCGTTCTGGAAACGGGGATACGTTCCGTCGAATGCAGTGCTGGCGATCGCGGGCGATTTGAATCTTGCCCAAGCAAAAGAGCTGGCGACGAAATATTTTGGCGCGTGGAGCGGAAATGCGACGAGCAGCCAGGCGCTGGTTACGCCGTCAGCACCTGCAAAGTCCGTTGCGCTCGTTGACAAGCCAGGTGCGCCACAGACAGCGTTGCTGCTTTCGAGCCTGGGCGCGAGCCGTAGCACTCCAGACTACGTGCCACTGGAAGTGATGAACACAGCGCTCGGCGGACTTTTTTCCAGCCGAATTAACATGAACCTCCGCGAGGAACATGGTTACACGTACGGGGCGCAGTCGTTTTTCCAATATCGACGCGGCGTCGGACCATTTTTTGCGGGAGGCGCGATTCGCACAGATGCCACAGCCCCAGCGACGCAGGAATTGTTCAAGGAGGTTACGCGAATCCGCGAAGAGGAACTGAAACCGGAGGAATTGCAGAAGGCAAAGGATTCGTTCTCCAAAACGCTGGTTGGACTGTTTGAAACGACGAGAGAGACGGCTTCGACGATCGGGCAGCAGTTTGTATTCGGGCTGCCGGTGGAATACTACCGCGACCTGCCAGCGCAGATTGACAAGGTGACCGGTGCGGATGCGCTACGCGCTGCGAAGCAGTATCTCCATCCCGAGGCGACCATCGTAGTGGGCGTGGGAGACCGCGCGAAGATCGAGCCAGCACTGAAGCAGCTCAACGTCGGGCCGATTAACGTTGTCCAGTAAGGACATGCGGTAAGAAAGTTTCGAGGAGGAACCCGCTGTGTTCGGGGCCTCCCTTCCCCTATTTTCCCACGCGGGGTCCTTACCCGTGATTATTGTCGCTGGGCGCAGCCCTGGCTGCAGCGCTTCGCATCCAGTGAAGTCGGCGAGGACAAGACCTTTCATCCGCACATTCCCCATTGAGGGTCAGACTTTGATGTTCTGAGGGCCCTTTGACACCCAAGGGGGCGCCGAATCTGTCGTCTGACGCAGCAGCATGTTCAGTTGAGCCGCGTGATGTTGCACGTGCCGCATGTTGTAGAGGAGCAGTTCACCGTTGCTCATGTTGCGATACGGGAAGGGGCAGGGATTCGTAACCCAGGCTTCTGTCATTCCCGCCATCACGGTCTCCAACTTTTTGCGGCAGTGCTCGAGGTAGCCGAGCAGTTCGTCCTTTCCGTAGGCGCGCTCCGGCGGGACAACCTCGTCCTCGAGTTCGGTGAGACCGAACGGTGGTGGCGGATGGAATCGGGATTCGTCTTCTCCCGAGAGGTAGAGGTCTAGGAAGAAGAGCACGTGAAAGGCCAGGTACCAAAACGCGCGCGGTGCCTGACCGGACCACACAGAATCCGGGCAGGCTTCGATCGCGTTGGCGAGCATGTCGATCGCAGCATGGAACTGCTGCCGGATCGCAGATCTCCAAAAGTCCATCATGAGGCCCTACGTTTGGCGGCAAAGAGCTTGCGGAATTTGGACTCTTTGTCCGGGATTTCCATTTTGCCTCCCGGTTCCCGGTCAACATATCACAGGTCGCCAACAGGTCTGAGCATCATAAGTCCCACTTGTCCAACCAAAGCCAAAGAAGAGCCAAAAGGAGCACAATAGAAGCCATTACGACAGCGAAGGTGGTCACAGTCCTTCGCTTCTCTTTCCATCGAGAAACTCTAGGTCACTTCGTTTTTCTTTGCGAAGGGAATAATCACCGCTAGCGGCTGCAGACCAATTTGCATGCAGTCTCGGGCCTCCGCCAAGCGACCCGTGGAATTACCGGAGGGCCAAGCGAAAGAAGGTCTGAAAAACGGGTATCGATGGAACAGTAGCCCCCAAAGTGGTGAAAAGGGAAAAGGCCGAAGATTCCTCGCTACGCGAGCCGACCGGCTCGCAGGAGCGAGGCGGAAAGAGAAAGCGTCGGTTTGCTCCGCTCCGGAATGACTAGATACGGTGGTGGCGTGATGTCGAAGCTAAGTCGTCAGACAGAAAGGGCGCAGCCCGCCTCAGGCAGGCTGCGCAGCTACAAGGGAAAGAATGCGATGAGAATTCCTCAGCGGCTGAAGCCGCTGAGAAGACCAGGGCGTCATGTCGGAGTTGAAGCTTCGACCCCTAACAGACCTAGCGGACGCCGGAAAATTCTACGTGGACGGAGCGGCCGAGCCGTGCGTTGAAGAGCAGATACCAGCCGGCGTGGTGGTCGTCATCGTAGACGTAGACATCGTCACGATCCCAATTCCAATCGCGACAGTGAGGCAC
>Ga0137403_10005624_pt1 | contig 14501 bp, 9 predicted proteins | sample CZOMad2_1_16fung_FD_122057 | JGI IMG/M metagenome (GOLD analysis project Ga0137403, IMG submission 122057) | Vadose zone soil fungal communities from Angelo Coast Range Reserve, California, USA - CZOMad2_1_16fungal (Hybrid Assembly) | ecosystem: Environmental > Terrestrial > Soil > Vadose zone... | reverse complement strand
TCGACGGGCGATACGGTAAGAGCGGCCTTGGCGACCCACCGACGCCGGGCACGTCAAAGATGACGGCAGTCGTGCCGGTGAGCGCTTCAAGGAACGGCTTCGCCAGCTCCCAATTGGCGCCGATCCCGTTAAACAGCAAGAGCGGCGGCCCGCTGCCGTCGCCATGCCTGATCGCGACCTCAAGCAGCTGGCCGTCGATCGTGATCTGCCGGGCCTCAATCGCGCCGGACTTCGCGGCCTGATCCCCGCTGGCGAGCGTGTCAGTCAAAGACGTAGGTCCCCGGAGCTGCAACCAGGGTCGGGTGACGCGCGCTGCCGAGCGAGGCAGGCGCGGTCACCTCGTCGTCCGAGCGCGCCTGCAACCAGTCGCGCCAGTCAAGCCACCAGCTTCCTTTCCGCTTCTCGGCCGAGGCCTGGAACGCGTCGGATGCGCCCGCGCCGACCGGCCCGATCATGAAGGACGCCTTCGGATTGGCCGGCGGATTGAGCAGGCTCTGCAGGTGTCCGCTGTTCGACAGCACGAAGGTGGTGCCCTCGCCCATGATCTGGGCGGTCTTGTACACGCCTTTCCACGGGGTGATGTGGTCGGTGACGCCGGCGACGACATAGCAATCGGCGTTCACTTTGCTCATGTCGATGGTCTCGTCGTTGAGCGTGAGCTTGCCGGCATTCACAAACGGGTTGGTGAAATACAGGTCGAGATAGTCGCGATGCAGCGCCGCCGGAAGCCGCGTCGTATCGGCGTTCCAGTAGAGGATGTCGAAAGCCGGCGGCTGGTTGCCGAGCAAATAGTTGTTCACCCAGTAGTTCCAGATCAGGTCGTTGGGCCGCATCCAGGCGAACATCCGTGCCAGATCGTGGCCGTCGACAATACCGCGCAGCCGCGAGGTCTCCTTGGCCACGCGCATCGTTTCAGGCGTCATCAGGCAGCCGAGCGTGCTCTCTTCGGCCGAGTTGGGATCGAGCAGACAAACCGCCAGCACCAGATTCTTGATTTTCTTCTCGGCCGCGCTGCCGAGGGTCGCGAAATAAGCGCTCGAGGTGATGCCGCCGGAGCAGGATCCCAACATGGAGATATCCTCGCTGCCGGAGATCTCGCGCGCCGCGTCGACGGCTTCGTCGAGCGCTGCAACGTAGGTCTCCAGTCCCCAGCCGCGATGGGCTGCGGTCGGGTTGCGCCAGCTAATGGCAAAGGTCTGGATTCCGCTCTCGATCAGGAAGCGGACCATGCTCTTGTCCGGAGAGAGGTCAAGCGCGTAGTACTTGTTGATCTGCGGCGGTGTCACCAGCAACGGCCGTTTCCTGACGCTCGCCGTCGTCGGCGTATACTGGATCAACTCGAGCAACTCGTTGCGCAACACGACCGCGCCCGGGGTGACGGCGAGATTCTCGCCAACCTTGAAGGCGCTCGTGTCCACCATCGAGGGCATGCCGCGATTTCGCGTGAGATCGTCGAAGTAGTTCTTCAAGCCGTGCCACAGACTTTGTCCGCCGGTGTCGATGAACTTACGGACCGCCGCCGGATTGGTGAACATCGCGTTGGTCGGCGCGACGGCATCGACCAGGATTTCCGTGACCAGGTGTGCGCGCGCCTTGTCGATGTCACTGAGGCTGGTCTTGTCGACCAGGCCGTTGACCGCCTCGCCCCACGCGAGATAGGCCTTGAGCAGGCTGCTGTGCAACGAACTCTCTTTCCAGACCGGGTCCGAAAACCGCCTGTCGCCCGCCTTCGGCGTACGTTCAGATTTGCCGGCGATGATGGAGCCGAGTTCGCCGACGAAAGAGAGCCACTGTTCGGTTGCGACCCGCGGCTCATTCGTGACCGCCCTGAACAGGATGCCGGCGCTGTCGACCAGATCCTGGCCCTGGATGCCAACCAGTGGATTGAGCGCCAGCGTATTTTTGGATGCCGTCTCGGACATTTCCGACGTCAACGAAACCGGGCTGCGATTTTCCGTGTTCATTGCCGTCATGCTCCCCTGGCGGGAATCAGAAGCGCCAGCGTTTCGGCGATCAGGGCGGGCTTCTCGGATCCCTCCACCTCCAGCGTGTTCTGGGTCTTCATGATCACCTGGCCGTCTTCCCTCGGCTCTATCCCGGCGAGCACGACGCGCAACCTCACGCGCGCACCAGCCGGCACCGGTGCCAGAAAGCGGACCTTGTCGATCCCGTAATTCAGCCCGGCTGCGGCATCGCTCGGGATGACGCCGACCTGCATCGCGAGCGGCGCCACCATCGCCAGCGTCAGATAGCCATGCGCGATCGGACCGCGAAAAGGACTTTCCCGCTTCGCCCTTTCAACGTCGACATGAATCCATTGGCGATCGCCGGTGCAGGAAGCAAATGTGTCGATGAGCGCCTGATCGATTGTAACCCAATCGGAAACACCGAGCTCCCGTCCAATGTGTTCGCACAGACTGGCAAATGTAAGAGCGCCCATTTTGTCCCTCCTCTATGAGCATGGCAGCTGCCGAGCGGCTACATATCTCCGTATTTCTCGCGCAACTCTTTCTTGTCCAGCTTTCCCACGCTCGTCCTGGAAAGCGGATCGACGAATAGCAACTTTTCGGGAATGGCGTATTTTGAGATGACACCAGTATCGGCAAGCCCCTTCATTTGGCGATTTGAATCAGCTTCCCCACCAAGGTCGCTTCCCTCCCATTTCGAGTTATCGTGTCACGCCCCGCCGCCGATACCCACGATCGACGAGCGGCGTTCAGCCCAGAGCAGAAGTCAGTGCAGGCACGAGCTCGAACACGTCGCCAACCAACCCGTAGTCGGCAATGCCGAAGATCGGCGCGTCCGGATCCTTGTTGATCGCGACGATCACCTTCGAGTCCTTCATGCCCGCCAAATGCTGGATTGCGCCACTGATGCCGCAGGCAATGTATAGCTGTGGCGCGACGATCTTGCCGGTCTGCCCTACCTGCCAATCATTTGGCGCATAGCCCGCATCGACCGCCGCACGGCTCGCACCGAGCGCAGCGCCGAGCTTGTCGGCCAGCGGCGTCAGCACCTCAATGAACTTTTCCGACGAGCCCATACCGCGCCCGCCGGAAACGACGATTGTGGCCCCCACCAGCTCGGGGCGATCGCTCTTTGCGATCTCGGCGCTGACAAAGGCGCTCTTGCCGCTGTCGGCCACGGCATCGACCACCTGCACCGCGGCGTTGCCCCCCTCGGACGGCGCGGCGTCGAAGGCAGTCGTGCGCACGGTGATGACCTTGACCTTGTCAACGCTTTGCACAGTCGCGATCGCATTGCCGGCATAGATCGGCCGCTCGAAGGTATCGCGATCGATCACCCGGGTCGCATCGCTCACCTGCGCCACGTCGAGCCGGGCGGCAACGCGCGGCGCGGCATTCTTACCGTGCGCCGTCGCGGGGAACAGGATATGCCCGTAGTCCGCGGCCATCGCCAGCACCTGCGCGGCGACGTTTTCGCCGAGCTGCTCGGCCAACTGCGGCGCATCGGCCAACAGCACCTGCGCGACGCCCGCAACCCTGGCTGCCGCGTCGGCGGCACTGCGAGTGTTGTGGCCAACGACCAGGACATGCACCTCACCGCCGCTCATTTTGGACAGTTCAACCGCGGCGGTAACGGTGCTCAACGTCGCGCTCTTGAGGGCGCCATGATTATGCTCGGCTACCACAAGAATGTTTGCGAGTGTGCTCATGGTCAGATCACCTTTGCTTCGCTCTTGAGTTTTGCGACCAGCGCCGCCACATCGGGCACCATCACGCCGGCGCTGCGCTTGGGCGGTTCGGTGATCTTCAAGGTCTTCAGCCGCGGCGCCACGTCGACGCCCAGATCCGCAGCCTTCACGATCTCCAACGGCTTCTTCTTGGCCTTCATAATATTGGGCAGCGTCGCGTAGCGCGGCTCGTTGAGACGCAGGTCGGTCGTAATGACGGCCGGCAAATTCAGCCTCAGCGTTTCCAGCCCACCATCGACTTCGCGGGTGACGGCCACCGCGTGATCGGCGACCTCGACCCTGCTCGCGAAGGTTCCCTGTCCCCAGTCGAGAAGCGCGGCCAGCATTTGGCCGGTTTGGTTGCAATCGTCGTCGATAGCCTGCTTACCGAGGATGACAAGTTGCGGCTGCTCCTTGTCAACGACCGCCTTGAGGAGCTTGGCAACCGGGAGCGGCTGGAGTTCCGCATCGGTTTCGATAAGGATCGCCCGGTCTGCGCCAGCGGCGATTGCAGTGCGCAGCGTCTCTTGGCATTGGGCACCGCCGCAGCTCACGACGACGACTTCGCTGGCGGCACCTTTTTCCTTGAGCCGCACCGCTTCCTCGACGGCGATCTCGTCAAACGGGTTCATGCTCATCTTGGCATTCCCCAACTCCACACCGCTACCGTCGTCCTTCACGCGCACTTTGACGTTGGAGTCGACCACGCGCTTGACGGGGACGATGACCTTCATTGCATCTCTCCAAGTTTCAACCACCGGCACACTTTGCTCGCGCAGCGCCTTTTCGCATCCAATTGTCGACAATACACCTCGCCTCTCGGTCACCACTGACAAGCGGCAATGTGGCTTGGCACTATCTCTCGACGTGCACCCGATGCGGCTCGGCGTGGAGTGCGTCGACGAGGAACCGCTCCTGCGGCTTTTCCGACGCCGTCTTCGGGATCGCGTCGACGACCTGCAGGTACTGTGGCACTTGCCCGGGCTCCAGCCTGGCGCGGCAGGCGCGGAACAAGACTTGCGGATCGAACTGTGCACCGGGTCGCGCTACCACCGCGACAACCACATCTTTCTCACCCGGCACGCCCGACTTGGCCGGCACCCCGTAGACGAACACGTCGTCCACCGCCGGCGACTCTGCGATCACCTTCTCGACAAACGCCGGGTTCACGAACTCGCCATTGCGCCGGATTCCGCTGCCCTTGCGGAAATCGAAATACAGCCAGCCATTGTCGTCCTGATGCACCACGTCGCCCATGTGCAACCAGCCGCCCGCGGATTTCTTCGCAGAAGCCTCCGGATTGCCGAAGTACTCGACCTTGAACGGCGCTCCATCCGCGTGGCGGAACAGGAGTTCGCCCAACTCGCCAGGCGCACAGTCACGCCCATCGTCGGCGACGATGCGATACTGGAGGCTCGGCACGCACTTGCCGATGCTGCCCACCGGGCCGCTCCCAAGCGGATTCAGCGTCAGCCCGCCTTCGGCCGCGCCATAGAATTCGACAATGCGCACGCCAAAGCGACGCTCGAAAGCTTGCCAGATCGCTGCCGGCATTCCCGCCGAGACGACGAAGCGCACCGGGTTGTCGGCGTCGTTAGACTTGGACGGTTCGCTGTAGACCGCGGTGGTCATGCCGCCGAGCAGCGTGAACGTCGTGCAGCCGTGGCGCCGCGTAATGTCCCATAGCCGCGACTTGGTAAAGCGGCGCGACAGCACCGCCCTTAGGCCGCCGACGAGGGCCGCGCCGAGCGTGAGGACCTGCGCGTTGGCGTGCGTCAGCGACAGGCCCGAGTACGGGCGATCGTGCGGCTCGTAGCCGAACAATTTCCACACAGCGGTCGACGTGTCGCAATAGCGACGATGCGTCATCACGATGCCCTTCGGATCGCCCGTGGTACCCGAGGTGAAGATGAGCTGCATCGGGCCATCGGGGTCGGTCGCCTGGATCGGCAGCGCCGGAGCGTCCTGGGGCAGCAACTCGTGCAGTGAACGCACGCCGGGGTAATCTGACAGCGGGCGTGGCCCCTCGTCGGTTGCGAGGCCGATCACCCAGCGCAGTTCCGACCGCTCATCGCGCATGTCGGCAAGGTTATCGAGCGCGTAGTCGGCGGCAATGACGCCGCGGCAGCGGGCATTGTCGAGCATGAAACGCAGTTTGTCGCCCTTGGTGCGCGGGTCGATCGGCACGAACACCGCGCCAACGACCGAGGCTGCAATCATCGCCTCGACGAACTCCGCGTGGTTGGCCATCAGCAGCGCGAAATGCTCGCCCGGCTGCAACCCCTGGTCGATCAACACTCCCGCCATTCGCTGGGCGTTGCCCCAAAGCTGGCGAAAGGTCCGCACGTCGTCGGGACGAACACCGCCGCCATCGATGGTTAGCACCTCGAGGTCGGGTAGTGCCTCGGCACGGTTGGCGATCACGTTCGCCAGGACGTTGTCGGGTCTGGAGGCCATGTCATCCGCCTATCGTTTGTGTCATCGCCCGAGCAGCGTGATACACGCCACCGCCTCTTCCACGCCCCGCAGACCGCCGCCATTCTCCGCGATGGCGATACGCGCGCCTTCCACCTGCCTCGCGCCTGCCTCGCCGCGCAGCTGCGTTACCAGTTCGAAGATCTGCCCTAGCCCGGTAGCACCGATCGGGTGGCCCTTCGATTCGAGACCGCCTGACGGGTTGATCGGGATACGCCCGCTAATTCGCGTCTCGCCACGTTCGGCCATCGGTCCACCCTCGCCGGCAGGGCACAGCCCGAGCACCTCGGACTGAATGATTTCGCCGATCGCGGTGGCGTCGTGCACCTCCGCCACGCTGACATCTTGTGGTCCGACGCCCGCCTGCTCGTAGGCCTTGGCCGATCCTTGCCGCACCAGATGCCGGTCCAGCGCTTCGGCCGGACGGTCGCTGCCGGTCTGCAGCACTGACGCCAGCACGCGCATCGCGCGGTTGCGCGCGACGCCGAGACGGGCAAGCCCAGCTTCGCTGCAGACGATGGCCGCCGCAGCGCCGTCGCTGATCGGCGAGCACATCGGGAGCGTGAGCGGATACGTGATCGGCGCCGCGGTGAGGACCTGCTCCACGGTGTACGCCTCGCGGTACTGTGCGAGCGGATTGTGCACCGAGTGCGCATGGTTTTTCGCCGACACCGCAGCGAACTGCCGCTGCGTCGTACCGTATTCGCGCATGTGCATGCGGCCCATCGCGGCGTATATATCCATGAACACACTGTACGGCTTGGTCGACACGCTGCCAGGCGGCGGCTCGACCCCGCGGCCCATGCGCAGCAGCCGCTCCTTGCCGGCCTCGGTGTCGTGCACATCCCAGGCGCCGTCGAACGCACTGAAGCTGCGCGCTTTGTCGGTCGAGTACATCTTCTCTGCACCGACCGCCAGCACAACGTCGGCGGCGCCGGCGCGCACGTAGGTCACCGCCAGGTGGAAAGCGGTGCTGGCGCTCGCGCAGGCGTTCTCGACGTTGACGACCGGGAAACCACCGATGTCGCCGAGCGCAAGCTCGCCGCGAATCATGTGCTGCCCGTCCATGTGGCCCTGCGTGGAGTTACCGAAGAATGCACCCTGCAGCGAGGCCGGGTCGCCCTGCGCGTCGGCGAGCGCCGCCTGCACGGCCTGGCGGGTCAGCTGCTTGACGCTGGTGTCCATGTGCTTGCCGAATGGCGTCATGCCGACGCCGGCGACGAAGACAGAAGTGCTCACGGTGACCTCCTTCGACCTCAGACGCTCTTGACCTCGTGCGTGAGGTAACCCTCCTCTGCGAGTGACGCCAGCAGCGAGCGCGCACCGAAGGCCTTCGCCGGCGAGACGAAGCCCGTCTCGCGCAGCTGCCCGCGCAGCACGCGCCGCGCAGCTTCCGCGCCCAGCACGCCGGTCTGCGCATACGGCGAATTGCCGCGCAGGATCACGCTAATCGAGTTCGTGTTGCCGCGGCCGTGGCACGAGAGGATGCAGCGATTGACGTCCGGATTCTCGCGCGGCGGCTCGACCTTCGTCAGGTCGGCGCCCCAGGCGTTGGCAATCTCTTCGCGCTTGTCCTGCGGCAATTCGCGGCATTCGGCTTCGAATTTGCGCAGCATCCCGAACACGGCAGCGAACATGGCCTGGTTTCGGAACGACACGAGCACGCTGCAGTTGCGCACGCGCGGATCGCCTTCGAACCATACCGGTTCGCCGCCGCCGCTCCACGGCAGCGCGTTGAACACCTTGTGCTCGCCAGGCAGCTGCACGCTGTAGCTGGTGGCATAAGGCCACATCACGAGCTCGCCGTTCTGGAGGTAGTACTGCGGGTTGGTGCACATGCGCAGGAACGATGCGGTCGACGCGACGCTCACCTGCGAGTCGGCGAGATAGATGATATCGAGCGTGTTGATCCCAGGCGTCTCGAGCGCGATCTCGGCGGCAATATTGCCCTCGGTAAACATGTACGAGTTGGCCGGACAAAGCGCGAGCCCCTTGGCCTTGAATTTTGGACCGAACTCCTGCCTGAGCAACAATACCCAATCAATCTCGCCGGTCGTGTCGAAGTAGTGGCAGCCGGCGTCCAAGCACGCCTCGACCGCCGGGCGGCCGAGCTGCATGAAGGGCCCGACAATGTTGATGACAACCTTCTTGCCCTCGAACAGCTCGGCCAACGCCTTGCGCTCGTTGGTCACCGAAACGCAGGAGTAGTCGTGACCCTTGAGCTCCGGCACATTGGCGAGCTCGGCTTGCAGCCGTTCGGCATTACGGCCGGCAGCGATGAAGGGAATGCCGCGCTCGGCAAGCTTCCATGCCGTCAGCTTGCCGGTGTAGCCGCTTGCGCCGTAGAGCACCACGTCGTACGAGGTTTTCATGTCGTTTGACTCCAGATAGAGGTATCGGGGCAGAAGGCGATCGGATCAGATGCGATCCGGGTCGATGAGGTAGTAGCCCCCCTTGATCGCAAGAATCTCGTTGCAGCCGTCCTCGATCAACGAGGCGCGCGCATCGCGCAGGATCTTCTCGATCGGGTACTCGCGCGTCAGGCCGTTGCCACAGAAGATCTGCAGCGAGTCGCTCGCAACTTCGAACGAGGTCTGCGTGGCGGTGATCTTCGAGGTCATCGCCGCGTGCAGCGACGGCTGCGGCGACGCGAAGTTGTAGTGCACCACGCGATGCGTCAACGCACGCGCAGCCTCGACCTTGCGGAACATGTGGAACAGTCGCCAGGCCACCGACTGGTGCCGAATGATCGGCACTCCGCCGGCCCGGCGCTCGTGTGCGTAGCCGAGCGCCAGTTCGTACGCCGAACGCGCGCAGCCGGTGAACACCGTGCCCATGATCGCGTTGGCGAAGGTGTGGATGGCGTAGACCGCGTCGAGGTACTGGTCGGGACCGGCCAGCAGGTGCGCCTTTGACAGCCGCACGTTGTCGAAGAAGATCTCGCCCTGGTTCAGCGCGCGCTGCCCCATCTTGTCCAGGGGCTTGCCGCGCGAGACGCCCTTGGCGTCCAGGGGCACGATGACCGCCACGCCGCGCCGCGTATCCGGCCCGTCGCCGATGTCGGCGGCGCAGTACAGGACGCACACGTCGGCGATGGTGCCATTGGACACCCAGGCCGACTTCTGGCCGTTGACGATCACCTCGTCGCCGCGCAGCGTGGCCACGCAGTTCGGGCGCCCGTAGGTACCCTGGGGATGGAAGATCATCCGGTTCGCATCGAGCATGTCGGAGCCGTGGTCGGGCTCGGTGATGCCCCAGCAGCCGACCTTGTCGTCGGACGCCACCTCGCGGCAGAACGGGTTGTCGAGCAGAACGGACATCAGCGCGGGCAGCAGCGTGACGCCGAACGAGATCGCCAGACCTGCATCGCCCCAGCCGAGTTCCTCGAACAGGATGCACATCGTCTTGGCACGCTCCGCCGGCTCGAGGGCCAGCAGGCCCTCGACCCCGAAGCCGAGTTCCTTGAACTGCCGGAACGCATCCCAGTACGGCGAACTGGGGGCAATGACTTCCTCGGGCGTCATGCGGTCGAGCTTGATCCCGACGGGCCGCATCACATCTTCAGCGAAGCGATGCACGGTCTCCTGAACCATCCGTGCGGACTCGGAGAACTCGGGCTCGGCCCCGAGGGGACCGAGCTTGTGCGATTGGATCGATGGATTCGACATGTCGGCCTCTGAAGTCGGCTAGGATCCTGAACGTGCCGCTGCAGATGCACGCGGCGGTGGCCGCGGAGTCGAACCCTGCCTGGCCTGCCCCGGGACGTGCCGGGGTTAGGTTTGCAGTCGTGTGGGCTTTCCTCCGCTTTGGAGGTCATTCTCCGCGCGCCGACTTCGGAACGGTATCCCCCGAGAGGTGGCACCGCGGCGGTTCGTCGGGGGAGGGCCTCGGGGGACGCGCGCGTGGGGGGGGCACCCCCGCAGGGCAAAGGTATTGGCATTTCGCCAATGTGCCTCGGCGTGGTTTAGTGCAAGCTACCGTGCCGCCGCAGTCTTGCGCCGCGACAGCGACCCATCACCCCTCGCGCAGGGAGCAAGGGATGACCCATGAGAGATCATCGCCGGTAATCATGACCAAACTGGTCGCGCCCCGCCTTGGCCGTGGCATCATCGACCGGCCGCGGTTGTTCAAGCTCGTCTCGACAGCGCAGTCGGCCCGACTCATTGTCATTACCGCGCCGGCGGGGTTCGGCAAGACCAGCTTCGCGGCCGCATGGCTTGCTCAGCTTCACGCCGCAGGCGACCGTACCGCCTGGCTCACGATCGATCCAGAGGACGACGAACCAGCGCGCTTCCTGCATTGCGTTGCCCGCGCGCTGTATGGGGCGGTCGATGATATCGATCCCTCGGCTGTGGGGCTGGACACCCAGACGTCGCTGGTCGCGCCACACGCAATCGTGTCGGCGATGATCAACCAGTTGACGGAAATCGATGACGAGATTTTCCTCGTGCTCGACGACTTTCACTGGCTTACGGACCGCGCCATCCACGAGGCGGTGTCATTGCTGGTGACACATGCACCGTCGAACTTTCATCTCGTGCTAACCGCGCGACTACAACCGCCACTGCCGTTGGCCCGCCTGAGGGCGAACGGCGAGCTGCTCGAGATCGACGCTGCGGCGCTGCGCTTCGACGCCGATGAAACCCGACACTTCCTTCACCAGGTGTGTGAGGGCCGGCTGGCACCAGCAACAATTTCGCGCCTGTACGCCAGCACCGAAGGTTGGGCAGCTGCGCTCCGACTCGCGGCCGCCGGATTCGTGCGGGGTGGCTCGCCGGCCGATGTGTGGGCTGGGCCCTCCCGGCCGTTCGCGGCTTACCTGGAAGAGATGCTGGCTTCCTGGCCCGACGATACGGTCGACTTCATGACCCGCGTTTCCGTGCTGGACAGCCTGAGCGATGACCTGTGCCAAGCAGTTACCGGAGTGCCGGCCAGTGGCGAGTTGCTCGAAAGCGTGGCGCGACGCCATCTGCTGCTCGAATCGGTGGACAGCGAAGGGCAGTGGTACCGCTTCCACCGACTGCTGCTCGACTACCTGCGGCAGCGCCTGCGGGCTCGCCATCCCGACGAGGAGCCACAGCTGCACCGACGCGCGTTCGCCTGGTACGCCGAGCACGAGATGTGGACAGATGCGGCGCGGCACGCCATCGCCGCGGGCGATATCGAACGTGCGCTCGAATGGATTTCGCGCTGCGGCATGACTCTGGTTAGGCGTGGTGATCTGCTCACCTTGCTTGGCTGGCAGCGCCAGTTTCCCGCCGAGGTCATGCGCGGCCAGGTCAAGGTGCGGCTGGCCATCGCATGGGGCATGACCTTGGCGATGCGCGCCGACGAGGCCCAGGCCATGCTCGAGCAGGTCGAGCACGATGCCCAGGAGCAAACAGTCGGCCAGGAGCGTGCCGACGTTCTGTGGGAATGCCAAGTCCTGCGCTCCGTCATACTCGCGCTGTCTGACGATACGATAGCAGCACTGACACTGTCCGAAGAGTGCATCAAACGACTGAGCACCGATCCTTGGAATACCAACGTGCTGTCAAACGTGCTGCGGTTTACGCGCTGGAAGGCGGGGGATGTCGACGGCGTCTACGCCGCACCCTGGATCCCCTACTCGCTGGAGCAGGATCGGCGTAACGTCTTCTCGTCGGTATATCACCACTGCCTGTTGGGCATGATCGAGCTGGACCAGTCTCGGTTCGATCTCGCCGAACGTGATGCGCGCGAGGCAATGCGTCTAGCCGAGGAGCATGTGGGGCCGCATTCGAGCGCGGCGGGCTTTAGCGCGCCGCTCCTGGCAGAGCTGTTCTACGAGCGAGGCCATTTCGACGAAGCGGAAAGCCTGCTCGTCGAACGCATGCCGACGATCGACGCCCTCGTCATGCTGGAGGGCGTGCGACGCGGCTACATCGTCCTCGCGCGCATTGCCGCGTCGCGGTCCGACATCGAGCACGCCTATGCCCTGCTGGCCCACGCGGAAGCGCTGGGGTACCACCGTAAGTGGGACCGGCTCGTGTCCGGCATCCTGCTCGAACGCACGCGGCTAAATCTGGTCGAAGGTCGCTTCGCTGAGGCTTCGGCGTGCGTGGTCCGGCTGGAACGGCTGGCGGCGCTCAATCCAGTCACGGTGCGGTGCGCGCATTCCGAAATTCATCGCGATCGGGATCTCGCCCGAGTCGAGCTGGCATTTGCGCACAACCGGTGGGCCGAAGCCGTTGACCTCCTCGAAGGACTGTATCGCGATGCGCAGACAGTGCGTAGCAGCCGCCTGATGATGCAGTTGAAATCGGCGCTGGCGATCACGCTCATGGCATCGAACGATGCCGATGGCGCTTTGCTGGCCTTACGCGCCGCCCTGGACATTGCCGCGCCAGCCGCAGCGTACCGCTCGATACTCGACGCCGGACGGGATATCGGACCACTGCTTGAGCGATTCCGGGCTAGTTCGCGGTGCACTAAGGCGCTCGAACCTTGCGTAGAACGCTTGCTGGCGGGATACAGCGATGCTGCGGGCCGATCGGCGCGCGCCCTCGCCGCGGCTGCGAGCCTCAGCCGGCGCGAACTCGAGATCCTAACCTTGATCGACGATGGCCGATCGAACAAGGAGGTGGCCCGCGCGCTCGGCGTCACTTCCGAGACGGTGAAGACGCATCTGAAGCACGTGTTCGGCAAACTGTCCGTTGAGCGGCGCGCGCAGGCTGTGGCCCGCGCCCGCAGCCTAGGTCTGCTTTGAGTAGCCCGATAGACCCGACGAACTGTGCCCCGCGCCCAAGACAAAATTCGATGCCTACCCGAAGAGCCCACTTAAGTAGCCTGAGCTCGTAGGCAGCGTTCCCTTGCCTGACGGCGACGCCGAGCGCGCGAAAAAAAGCAAGGCGAACGCGCTGATTGTTATCTTCGGTGTACATTAATGCCAATGGCAGCGAAGCACAAAGCTCGATTTCGCGGCAAGAACCTTGATGTTGCGGGCCGGCCTCCAACGGAGACCGCTTCTATCTGATAAGAAGAATCGTGCTGTTTCGGCGCTTGGGCAACGCGCTTTGTGCGTGCTTATCTCAGCTGCCCAATCAGTCCTGGCATTTTGGGTGGGGTCCCTGCTCGCGAGGAGCCTTCCGAGTGCGCCAATGTGTGCTTCATTGGCGCGACATCTATCACCTTGTTACCCTGTACCACGGCGATCGCGCTTGGTCTTAAGGTCGTTAAGAACGCCAGGAATAATAGGCCACGACCACGACTATACCGAGACTAGCAACCTCTTTCACCACGCTGCTCTCCAGCTAAAATGCGAACCGCTCGTCGTACGGGCCTGTCTCGGGTCTCATTTCCCGAATACGACGCGACGATCAACTCGCACCTGTCGCTGCGACACGCGCTCACTGACATGAAGACGCGATCCCTTGCTTCGGAATAACTAGTGGCTTCAAGCAGGCGAACCCAGAATTCGTTAGCGCATTCCACAATGCATCTTCAACGAGACTCGCGCTTGTACGCGGCTGCTTTGGTTTGGACGTAGCAAACTCAAACTGTCGATATCAATACGATCAGATCCATGACGCGTGACATATGCCGCCGGAACCGCCATGAACTAGCAAATCAAACCGGCATCGCTTCCCGCGAATGTTTCTTCGAAGATCAATCTGACTTCGCGGTAGGCGATACTTGTTACTGCGCAAGGCTTTTGGCGATAGAGGTGTTGCATCGAGATGCCTTCGACGAGCAAGCGGGAAATTCGCGGGATTCATGCCGCTCAGAGCACATTTCGACAAGCGCTCTGATCTGAAACCTCCCATAGATCCGATGAATGCAATGGCCTCTGACTGGCGCTAGTTCCGCACAGGTAGCGGTGCCGAACGTGCTCGTCGCCAGTGATCTGATTCCCGTGACCCGGATAGCCGGCCAGTGCCCGCGTGGCACAGGCAGCCCATGCTGAGTATCGCAATATGAGCCTCTTAATGCTGTTGTCCGTTCTATGTGGAAGGGACCGATGTGTCACTACGTGCGGCAGACAATAACTCCTGCCGTCGTGGATGGCGTTCATCTGAACCGTAGGCAGTACTATGAAATCGCGAAAGCGGACTACCGCGGGAGTTGGCTGATGTTGAAAACGAGACTCACCCCGTTTGTGATTTTGTCGGCCTTGGTGTTCGGTTCCCCGGACGCGACTGCCAAATCGAGTGAAACTCCGAACGCGCTAGACGGACAGAATTCCGAAGTTGAAGAGACTATTGATCGCGAGCTGGAGATGTTCCGGAACGCGCAAGTATCCCTACAGCAGGCATTGCTGATTGCCGAGAGATTACACACCGGATCGAGAGTTGTAGACATCAGCTTCGATGGC